>Ga0164242_10009278_pt1 | contig 10622 bp, 10 predicted proteins | sample OricomgcompostMG_FD_108783 | JGI IMG/M metagenome (GOLD analysis project Ga0164242, IMG submission 108783) | Miracle-Growth compost microbial communities from Emeryville, California, USA - Original compost - Miracle growth compost (MG) ... | reverse complement strand
TTCGCCACCGACGCCGCGAACAGCCTCAAGGTGTATCCGGCCAACTACTGGCGCACCCTGGCGACGGGCCGGCGCGACCACTACGTCAACGTGCCGGTGCAGGTGATCGTCAACACCGGCGACCAGTTCGTCCGGCCGCACCTGTACGACGAGACTTCCGAATGGGTTCCGCGGCTGTGGCGCCGAAACATCAAGTCCGGGCACTGGTCGCCGATGTCGCATCCGCAGGTGCTGGCCACCGCGGTACGCGAACTGGCCGGGCACCTCGCCGGCGGCGAACCCACCCGCGCACTGCGCCGGGCCAAGGTCGGCGGTGCACGCCAATATTTCAGCGACACACTGGTTTCCGTCACCGGCGCGGGCAGCGGAATCGGCCGCGCCACCGCGCTGGCCTTCGCCCGCGAAGGTGCTGAGGTGGTGATCAGCGACGTCGACGAGGCCGCGCTGAAGGAGACCGCCACGCTGCTGGCCGACCGCGGCGCCACCGCGCACCCCTACGTGCTCGACGTTGCCGACGCCGATGCGGTGTCGCGGTTCGCCGATCAGGTCTGTGCCGAGCACGGCGTACCCGACGTCGTGATCAACAATGCCGGAATCGGCCATGCCGGAACGTTTCTGGATACCCCGCCCGAGCAGTGGGACCGGGTGCTGGACGTCAACTTCGGCGGTGTGGTCAACGGCTGCCGGGCCTTCGCCGGCAGGCTGGTCGAGCGTGGCACCGGCGGGCACGTGGTGAACGTGGCCTCGATGGCGGCCTACACGCCGTCGCAGGCGATGAACGCCTACTGCACCTCCAAGGCCGCGGTGTATATGTTTTCGGACTGCCTACGTGCCGAATTGGACGCGGCCGGCATCGGGCTGACGACCATCTGCCCGGGCGTGATCGACACCAACATCGTTCACACCACCCGATTCGATGTGCCCGAGGACAAGGCCGAGCGGGTCGCGGGCCGTCGTCGGCAGCTGGAACGGGCCTTCGGCGCCCGGCACTACAGCCCGGACAAGGTGGCCAAAGCTGTTGTGGCAGCGGTGAAGAAGGACAAGGCGGTGCGGCCGGTCACGCCCGAGGCGTACCTGGCCTACGGCACCTCGCGGCTGGCGCCGCGGCTGTTGCGCCGCGCCGCCCGCAGCAAGCTGCTGTAGGTATCGCAGTTGCCGAACGGCCACTTATTACACGGAAATCGCGAAAAACCGTGCGATAAGTGGCCACTCGGCTGGGGATCGTCCGTGTGGAAAAGCTATTCGAATGGCGTGCAACACGTATCGGCCGTGACGCGATAGCCGACTTGCATCTGCGCTACCTCAAAGGCAGCGACAGGCCGTACACCGTGGCTCAGAGAACCGAATACGAGTTCGCCCGCCAACAGGTGGAAGCGGAGCCCATGTCCGTTGAGGAGTACACGGCGGCCGTCGAGAGCTTCCGCAAATGCGATTGCGGCGGTCGACTGAGCTTCGATGCGCCGCCGCGTTGCCCACGATGTGGCTCGTTGGAGATCACGCTGGGTGAGGTGATCGGTTGCTACGACTGATCAGCCGTTGGTGGCGATGTCCTCCAGCACCGCGAACATGGTGCGGGTCGGCACCCCGGTACCGCCCTTGCCGGTGTAACCCCACGGGCCGCCGGTGTTGTAGGCCGGGCCGGCGACATCCAGGTGCGCCCACTGCACGCCGTCGGCGACGAACTCGCGCAGGTACACCCCGGCGACCAGCATGCCGGCGTACCGGGCGCCGCTGACATTGGCCAGATCGGCGACGGTGGACTTCAGGTCGTCCTTGAGCTCGTCGGGCAGCGGCATCGCCCAGGCGTTCTCGCCGACCGCCTGCGACAGCGTGGCCACCCGGTCGCGGAACTCGTCGCTGCCCATCACACCCGGGGTTCGGGCGCCCAGGGCCACGGTCTGCGCGCCGGTCAGTGTCGAGGTCTCGATCAGATAATCGGGGCTGTCCTCGCAGGCCCGCACGATGCCGTCGGCCAGGATCAGCCGGCCCTCGGCGTCGGTGTTGAGCACCTCGACGGTGATGCCGCCGTACTGGGTCAACACATCGCCGGGGCGCTGGGCCTTGTCCGAGGGCATGTTCTCGGCCATCGGCACGGTGGCGATGACATCGATCGGTAACTGTTGCTTGGCGGCCAGCACGACGGTGGCGATCACCGCCGCGGCGCCGCCCATGTCGGAGGTCATCTGGTGCATGTTGGCGGCCGGCTTGATCGAGATGCCGCCGGTGTCGAAGGTGATGCCCTTGCCCACCAGCGCCACCCGCTTGGCGTTCTTGCCCTTGCCGCCCCGGTGGATCAGCCGCACCAGCCGCGGCGCGCGCGAGGAGCCCTTGCCCACCCCGACGATGCCGCCGAAGCCGGCCTCTTCGAGTTCCTTGCGGCCCAGGACCTCCACCTCCAGGCCCACCGACTTGGCTAAAGCCTTTGCCCGCTTGGCGAATTCGCCGGGAAACAGGTGGCTCGGCGGGGTGTTCACGAAATCCCGGGCGGTGGCCACCGCGGTGGCGATGTCGGCACCGCGGGCCGCCTTGGCGCCGGCGTCGGCGGCGGTGGACAGCGCAACGATGGACGCCAGGGGCGGCTCCTTCGGCGCGGTCTTGGCGCTGCGGAACTCGGTGAACCGGTAGGCGCCCAGGATCAGCCCCTCGACGGCGGCCTCGGCGTCCAACTCGGACAGCGTGGTCACCACGGTCTCGGTGCCGGACAGCGAACGCGCGGCCACCCCGGCGGCCTTGCGGATCGACTCGGCCGGCCACTGCTCGGCGGCCTTGCCCAGCCCCACGGTCAGCACGCTGGCGCCCGGCAGGCTCGGCACCAGCACCCGGGTCAGTTGCTCGGCCGAACCCTTGGCGCCCAGCACACGCAGCGCCACCTCGATCTCGCCGGTGGCCTCGGCGTCCAGGAAGGGGTTGGCAACCACCGTGGCGGCGTCATTTTCGCCGGTGATCACCGGCACGATCAGGACCGACGACGCCAGGTCCTTCGGCAGCTCGGCGGCGACGGTGACGGCGGGAGACTGGTATCCGGGTGCACTACTCACGGCATTCACCCTAGCCACCGGGGCGCCACCCGGCACCTGTCAGAGTCGGTCACGCAGCTGGTAGGCGGTGACCGGCTCGTCAAAACCCTTGAGCGTCAAGGGGTCCTGCACCTCCATCGGCCAGTCCTTGGGCATGTCGTACCAGGGCGCGGCCACCAGGATCTGCCCCGGACGGGCCGCGGCGACCAGCCGGGCGGCCAGATTCACCGGGCTGCCGAAGTAATCACCGCCGATGGCCAGCACCGAGCCGAAACTCAGCCCGGCGCGCACCTGCACCCCGGCCGCCGCGGCGTGCGGATGGTGCACCAGGCTCAGTGCTACATCGGCCAGGGCCTGTGGGGTGGCACTGACCCACATCGCCGCATCGCCGATGAACTTGACCATCCGGCCGCCGCCGGCGTGTACCACGTCGGCGGCGATGCCGCTGAATTCGTTGAGCAACTTGGATAATTCGTCCGGGGTGCTCAGCCGGGTCAAGGTGGTGAAATCGGACAGGTCGGCAAAGCCGATACCGCACACCACGGTGGCCGACTCATCGCGGGCGATCCGGTCGAAATACGTTCTGGCGGCGGCCAGATGCTGCCGGTGCGCGGCATCGATCATGGCACCGATCCGCGGGATGTACTCGGCGGCAGCGCGATAGGCCTGCGCGGTGACCAGCTCGTCGTGGGTGCGGCCCAGATTCAGGTCCGGCAGATCGTTGCGGATCATGGTGGTCTCGGCCTCGGCCAGGCGCGCCATCGCCGAACCCAGCACCCGCAGGAAGCTCAGCGCCGCGTCGCTGCCGACCGCGTCGCGGATCTGGGCCCAGGTCCGCAGCGACTCGACATCGGCTTCGGTCAGCGCCAACTCGGCGGGATCGGTGACGGTCAACCCCAGCACCGCCCAGGCCTGCACCACGTCATCGAGCGGTAGGCCGATCGCCGTGGCCGCGGTGACCAGGCTCTGCGTGGGCGGGCCGGACCACTGCGCGGCATCGCCCGCCAGCCCGAACAACCGGCCCCGGCGTTCGGCGTCCACCATCTGCTCGGTGCTGAACCCGAGGCTGTCCAAGTATTCGATGAGCGGTGCCCGCCGCCGCGCATCGGCGATGCCGGCGGCTTGCAGCGCATCGAAGTCGACCACGCCCGCGAGTCTGCCAGCTACTCTGGGTCGCCGTGAGTGAACTGCTGCAGGGCCCGCTGGAAGAACGTCACCGCGAACTCGGGGCGAGTTTCGCCGAATTCGGGGGCTGGTCGATGCCGGTGTCCTATGCGGGCACCGTGTCCGAGCACAACGCCACCCGCAACGCGGTGGGCCTGTTCGACGTCAGTCACCTGGGCAAGGCGCTGGTGCGCGGTCCCGGCGCCGCGGAGTTCGTCAACTCGGCCTTCACCAACGACCTGCGCCGCATCGGCCCCGGCAAGGCGCAATACACGTTGTGCTGCAATGCATCCGGCGGTGTGATCGACGATCTGATCGCCTACTACGTATCCGATGACGAGATCTTCCTGGTGCCCAACGCCGCCAACACCGCCGCCGTGGTGGCCGAGCTCAAGCGGCACGCCCCCGAAGGCCTGACCATCACCGACGAGCACCGGTCCTACGCGGTGCTGGCGGTGCAGGGCCCCAAGTCCGGCGAAGTGCTGGCCGCGCTGGGTCTGCCCACCGACATGGACTACATGGGCTATGCCGATGCCTCCTACGAGGGTGTTCCTGTCCGGGTGTGCCGCACCGGCTACACCGGCGAACACGGCTACGAACTGCTGCCGCCGTGGGACCGCGCCGGGGTGGTGTTCGACGCACTGGTGGCCGCCGTGGCCGCCGCCGGCGGGGAGCCGGCCGGTTTGGGTGCTCGTGACACGCTGCGCACCGAGATGGGCTACCCGCTGCACGGACATGAACTGTCCCTTGATATTTCGCCGCTGCAGGCCCGCTGCGGCTGGGCCATCGGCTGGAAAAAGGACGCCTTCTGGGGCCGCGACGCGCTGCTGGCCGAGAAGGCCGCCGGGCCCACCCGGGTGCTGCGGGGCCTGCGAGCGGTGGGCCGCGGCGTGCTGCGCGCCGACCTGACCGTGCTGGACGGCCAGAGCACGGTGGGTGTGACGACGTCGGGGACGTTCTCGCCGAGCCTGAAGGTGGGCATCGCGCTGGCGCTGCTGGACACCGCCGCCGATATCGCCGACGGCACCCGGGTGACGGTCGACGTGCGCGGCCGAGCCATGGAATGCGAGGTCGTCGCGCCTCCGTTCGTCGCCGCGAAGACGCGATAGGGGCGAGCGAAGGCAGCCTAAATAACTCCATAGCCACGGGCGATACAATCGGCATATGACCGATGGCCCCCTCGAATTCACTGTTGCCCGTGCGGATAACCCGACGAGCGACGAGGTAAGGGCTCAGATCCTGACCGATCCCGGGTTCGGCAAGTTCCACACCGACCACATGGTCTCGATCGACTACACCGCTGACCGCGGCTGGCACGACGCCCGGGTGACCGCCTACGGGCCGATCGAACTGGACCCGTCGGCGATCGTCCTGCACTACGCGCAGGAGGTCTTCGAGGGCCTCAAGGCCTACCGGTGGAACGACGGTTCGATCGTCTCGTTCCGGCCGGACGCCAACGCGGCCCGGCTGCGCCGGTCCTGTGACCGGCTGGCCATCCCGGAACTGCCGGACGAGGTTTTTGTCGAGTCGCTGCGCCAGTTGATCGCGGTCGACTCGGCCTGGGTGCCCGCGGCCGGGGGCGAGGCCTCGCTGTATTTGCGCCCGTTCGTCATCGCCACCGAGCCGGGTCTGGGGGTGCGGCCCGCCAACGAATACCGCTACCTGGTGATCGCCTCGCCGGCCGGCGCCTACTTCAAGGGCGGCATCAAGCCGGTGTCGGTGTACCTGTCCACCGAGTACGTGCGGGCCAGCCCCGGCGGCACCGGGGCGGCCAAGTTCGGTGGCAACTATGCCGCCTCGCTGCTGGCGCAGGCCCAGGCCGCAGAGCAGGGCTGCGATCAGGTGGTGTGGCTCGATGCCATCGAGCGCCGGTACGTCGAGGAAATGGGCGGCATGAACCTGTTCTTCGTGTTCGGCAGTGGTGGTTCGGCCCGGCTTGTCACCCCCGAGCTGAGCGGTTCGCTGCTGCCCGGTATCACCCGGGATTCGTTGTTGCAGTTGGCAACCGATGCGGGCTTCGCGGTTGAGGAACGCAAGATCGACATCGACGAATGGCAGAAGAAGGCCGCCGCGGGGGAGATCACCGAGGTGTTCGCCTGCGGCACCGCCGCCGTCATCACCCCGGTCGGGCACGTCAAGTACGGCAAGGGTGACTCGGCCGGCGAGTTCGCCATCGGTGACGGCCAACCCGGTGAGGTCACCATGGCGCTGCGCGACACGTTGACCGGCATCCAGCGCGGCACCTTCGCCGACACCCACAACTGGATGACCCGCCTGGGCTGATCGCCTAACGCACCGCCAGGCCCAGCGCGGTCAGGGTGGTGGTCAATTCGACTGCGGCCCCCAGCACGTCGCCGGTGATGCCGCCGAACCGGCGCACGCAGTGGCGGACCAACAGGGCGGTGATGCCCAGGGCCACCACCACGGTGACCGGCCCCTGCCAGTAGCGCGGCGTGGCGACGACGGCACCGCCGGCCAGCAATACCGCCCACAGGGCCACCACCCAGCCGCGCTGGCTGCCGGCCACCGCCGCGCCCAGGCTGCTGCCCGGTGCGGATGGCGTACCGCGACGACAGATCAGCATCGCCGCCACCCGGCCGGCGGCCACCGCGACCAGCACCGCGGCCGGGCTGATCGCGGCAAAGGTCAATGCCTGCACGCCGATAGTCACCACCACGGCCGCCACCCCGAAGGGGCCCGCCGACCCATCGCGCATCACCGCCAGTGCCCGCTCGGGCGGACCGTAGCAGCCCAGGGCATCGACGGTGTCGCAGAACCCGTCGATGTGCAGGCCGCGGGTTGCCAGCAGCAACGCCGCCACCGCGAGCAACCCCGGCAGCGGGCCGGGACCGAAAGCCTGTGCCGCACCCCAACTCACCACGGCCGCCACCGCACCCAGCGCCACGCCCACCACCGGCAGCGCGGTCAGGGTGCCGGCACCCAGCGGGTACCGGCTGCGGATCGGCAGCACCGTGCCGAACGCGAAAGCCGAAGCGAGCGGGCCGATCACGAGCTCTGGTCGGACACATTGGCCTCCCCGAAGGTGGCCATGGACGCCAGGGTGGCCACCGCGGCCCGCAGCACCGGTAGTGCCACCGCGGCGCCACTACCCTCACCCAGGCGCATGCCCAGGTCCAGAATCGGGATGAGTTGCAGGCGCTGCAACGCAATTCGGTGCGCCGGCTCGGTGGACAGATGGCCGGCCTGCCACCAGTCGCGGGCGCCGCGGGCCATCTCATTGGCGACCACCGCCGCCGCGGTCACCACCACACCGTCGAGCAGCACCGGCGTCCGGCGCACTGCGGCCTGGGCCAAGAACCCGGCCATTGCCGCGATGTCGGCGCCGCCGCAGACGGCAAGCAGTGCAACGGGATCGGCACGCACGTCGCGGGCCCGGAACAGCGCATCGCGGATCGCGGCGGTCTTGCGGCGCCAGCCCTCGTCATCGATCCCGGTGCCGCGACCGACCACAGCCACCGGCTCGGACCCGGTCAGCGCGGCCAGCAGAGTCGTTGCCACCGTGGTGTTCCCGATGCCCATCTCACCGGCGATCAGCAGATCGGCGCCGCTGTCGACCTCCTCGTCGGCGATCGCCCGGCCGGCGGCGATGGCAGCCAATGCCTCGTCGCGGGTCAGGGCGTCCTCGACGGCGATGTTGCCGCTGCCTCGGCGCACCTTGTGTGCCCCGATCGCCGGCGTCGGCGGCTCCCCATCGACCGCGATGTCGACCACCCGCACCCCGGCGCCGGCCACCTCGGCCAGCGCATTGATCGCGGCACCACCAGCGGCGAAATTGGCCACCATCTGACCGGTCACCTCGGCCGGGAACGCCGACACCCCGGACGCGGTGACGCCATGATCACCGGCGAACACCACCACCCGGGCCCGCTCGAATTGCTGTGGCGGACAAACACCTTGGCACGCGGCCACCCAGACCGACAGCTCTTCCAGTCGGCCCAGTGATCCCGGCGGTTTGGTCAGGGTGCCCTGCCGGGCCAGCGCCTCGGCGCGGGCCGTCTCGTCGGGTTTGGTCAGGTCCGGGAACTGGGTCCGCGGATCGGTCATCGGGGCTCCTTGATGGTCATAGGCTGGCCGGCCACCACCAGCACCACCCGATCGCACACTGCGGCCAGACGTTGATTGAGGGTGCCGAGTTCATCGGCGAAGCGCCGGCCCGACGCCGTGGCAGGCACCACCGTCAGCCCGACCTCGGGGCTGACCAGGGCCAGCGGGGCATCGAAAGCCGCGACGGCGCCGGCGAGGTCGTCGATTTCGGCGGCCACCGAGCCGCCGGTCCAGGCCGCGCGGCGATCCATCGCCGCCACCAGCCAGCCGCCGATGTCATCGACCATCGTCGCGACGCTGCCGCTGCGCAAATGCATTGCCACATCGGTGGTTTCGACGGTCGACCAGTGCGCCGGGCGGCGGGCCCGATGGGTGGCCACCCGGGCCGAGAACTCATCGTCGGTCCCGGCATCCCCGGTCGCCACGTAACAGACCGGATCCGTCGTGCCGGCCAGCAGTTGCTCCGCCCACTGCGACTTACCTGACCGGATACCGCCGAGGACCAGGGTGCGCACCGCTGTCAGTCGACCTTGGTGCCGTGGCCGACCTGCGGACGCGGCACTCGCATCTTGCGCAGCTGGGAGGCCCGGCTGGCAGCGTAAAAGCCGATCTTCCAATGGCTTTCGATGCTATCCGGGAACTTCGCGTCGACCTTCTTGTTGACCCGGCGGGCAATCAGCACACCATCGATGCCCATCACCACCATCAGCACCAGCATTGCGATCGACAGGTAACCCTGCAGCCGCGGCTGCGGGAGCGCCATCATGAAGAACACCATGGCCAGCGCCGACGGCATGAACAGGCCCAGCACATTGCGGCGGCTGTCGACGATCTCCCGCACATAGCGCTTCACCGGCCCCTGATCGCGCGGTAACAGGTAGGCCTCTTCACCGGCCATCATCCTGGCGCGGCGCGAATCCATGTCGGCGCGGCGGGCCAGTCGCTCGGCCTTGCGCTCTTCCTTGGTCTTGGGGCCGCGCAGTTCCTTGCGCCGCGCCCGGGCCTCGGCCGAGGTCATCGGCGCGGGCGCCACCGGGCCACGCTTCTGGCCGCGCTTGGGGGTGGGTCGGCCCTTGGGCGCGGTGGTGCCGGTCGCGCCGGTTTCGGTGATTTCGGCGCCGTCGTCATCGGCGTCGGAATTGTCAGCCCCGAAATTGTCAGCCCCGAAATTGTCTTTGTTGCGGCCCAGCAGTTTCACGCCTGCCAGGTTACTGGTCGCCAACCCTGCGGCCGAACCGGCGGAGGCTTAACCTGCCGGAATGAAGGTCCTGATCGCGCCCGACTGTTTCGGTGACAGTTTGACCGCGCCGCAGGCCGTCGCGGCCATCGCCGACGGTTGGGGCCGCGCCCGCCCCACCGACACCCTGGTGGCGGCCCCACAGTCCGACGGGGGACCGGGGTTCATCGACGTGCTGGCCGGCCGGTTCGGCCAGTTGCGCAGCGCGCAGGTGCTCGGGCCGCTGACCGACCAGGTGACCGCGCGCTGGGTGCTCGATGGCCAGACCGCGTACATCGAATGCGCCCAGGCCTGCGGGCTGGCGCTGCTGGGCGGGCCGCCGACGATGGCCACCGCGCTGGCTGCGACCAGCACCGGCGTCGGGCAACTGCTGGACATCGCGCTGGCGCAGGGTGCGACCCGGATCGTGGTGGGCCTGGGCGGCAGCGCCTGCACCGACGGTGGTCGCGGGCTGATCGAGGCGCTCGGCGGGCCCGCTGCGGCACGGCGCCGGCTGGTCGGCATCGAGCTGATCGCGGCCACCGACGTCGAGCACCGGTTGTTGGGCCCAACGGGCGCGGCGGCGGTCTTCGGGCCGCAGAAGGGCGCCGACCCGCAGACCGTGCAAATCCTGGAGCAGCGGCTGACCGCATGGGCCGGAGTGCTCGATGCGCTCGCGGGCCGACCGGTCAGTGCCGAGCCCGGGGCCGGAGCGGCCGGCGGCATCGGTGCAGCATTGCTGGCGCTGGGCGGGCATCGGGCCGCCGGCGCCGCGGTGATCGCCCAGCACACCGGACTGGCCGCCGACCTGGCCGCCGCCGACCTGGTCATCACCGGGGAAGGGCGCTTCGATGACCAATCGCTGCACGGCAAAGTGATCAGCGCGCTGGCCGCCGGCGCCCACGGAACCCCGGTGCTGGTGCTGGCCGGACAGGTGCAATTGGGCCCCGACGAGCTGCGCACGGCCGGTATCGTCGCTGCTCACTCCCTTGTCGAACAGGCCGGATCGGTGCAACTGGCGATCTCCGATGCGGCCGGTCAGCTGACCGCGCTGGCCGAGCGGGTCGGCACCGACTGGCAACACGACTGAGGGAATAGCGGCCCGAGAGGGTACCGTTGATGCAACTGGGAATTTCCAGGTAGGCAAGCGTGCACAGGGA
>Ga0164242_10009277_pt1 | contig 10622 bp, 11 predicted proteins | sample OricomgcompostMG_FD_108783 | JGI IMG/M metagenome (GOLD analysis project Ga0164242, IMG submission 108783) | Miracle-Growth compost microbial communities from Emeryville, California, USA - Original compost - Miracle growth compost (MG) ... | reverse complement strand
CGGTATTCCTCGGCCGCCAGGCCGATCGACGCAGCTTTCACTCGCAGGGGCATGTCCTTCGACACCACAGTGACAGCCAGCCCGTCGTTCGACAGGTTCTGAGCGACAGCCAGGATCCGCGAGTCGTTGTCGCCGAGTTGCAGACCGCTGGGGAGCACGGACATATTCGAGTGGTTCAGCTCGACACGCAGCGATCCGCCGTCACCGACCGGAATCGGGAAGTCCAGGCGTTCGTGCTGCACTCGCAGCTCATCCAGATTCCGCAGCGCCTGCCGGGCGAAGTATCCGATCTCCGGGTCGTTCCGTTTGCCCTCCAGCTCACTGATCACGACCACCGGGATCACGACCGCGTGTTCTGCGAATCGGAAGATTGCGGCCGGATCAGACAACAAAACCGAGGTATCCAATACATAGGTACGCTCGGTCTGATCGATCGGATTGGCGGCTGATGCTGTGTTCTGCGTCTTCCCTTCGGTTTGGATGTTCGGCTGTCGGGTACCTGTTGCGGCCACAACCACTCCCACCCCGCGTGCCGTGAGGCGCACGGTTCACATTGGCGAGTCGGCCACGTGGTCCGCGAGACGAACTTACGTGGCCGTCTCGACCGGGCGCCGTGCCCGGTAATTCGACGCTACGGCCCAGCGGCCAGAAGCCGGGCACCGACACGCCAGCACGTCCGGTTAGCTGTGACCGTTTCTAGACGGCGCTGGCAAACGAGGTGAACGCGGCGCGAAGCATCCCGAGCGTCTCGTCCGAGGTGGAGACATGCACGCTCAAGCGCACCGTGCTTCCGCGGGTCGTTGCCGTCAGGCCGTGGTTGAACAATGACGCCGTAAGCAGCGTGAGCCGGTCGGCTGACGGTTCGAGCACAACGATGCCTACGCGCTCACTTTCATCGCGTGATGACACAACCGGAATGGCGAATTCGTCTGCCAGGTCGATCACGGCGTCGACGTGTTCGGCGATCACTGACTGGATGGCGTCCGTGCCGACCGCCGCGACTTCCTCAAGCGCTGCTGAAAGTCGTGCCTGGGCAAGTCGGTCTGGGTTGGCCACGCTGAACGCGCGCGCGCCTCGGGCCGGCGGGACGATCTCGTCGAACGGCTCCGGCGCATCCGTGCCTGCGAATCCACTGAACACCGGTGTGATGCGTTCGATGGCACGCTCGCTCATGGCGAGGAAGCCTGTTCCCCAGCCCGCTCGTGTCCATTTCTGGCCTCCGGATGCCACGACATCCGCGACCGTGTACGGAACGTCGGCCACGCCAAAGCCCTGGATGGCATCAACAATGAGCAGACGGTCACCGATGACCTGCCTGATTCCCTCGATATCCGCCAGGTATCCGGTGCGAGAGTCGACGAGGCTGACAGCGACGGCAGCGGTGCTCGAGGTGACCTGCCGACGGATCTGCCCTGGAGTCACTCGCCCGTGGTCGGTCTCAAGCCACTGAGGTGTGACAACGTGAAGCACCTCGGCTGCGCGGGTGGCAGCGAGCGTCAGGCTGGGGAATTCGCCGGCAGAAAGCAGCACACCGCCGGTCAGCCCGAACATTGCATGCATCAGACCGGTGCCGGTGTTCGGCTGGGCGACGATCTGGTCGGCTGGGAATCCGGTGACGGATGCGACGGCGGAGCGCATGCGCAGATCCTCGTCTTTGAACGCATCCAGACTGCCGAACCGTGCGCGGCTGAGGATCTCCGTCTGCGCGTTGCTCTCGGCGACGACTGCGGCGGACAGCGGTCCGACGCGAGCGAAGTCGAGATAGCCAGGCTCCTCGAGGAAGCCTGCCGCGAACTCGGCAATGGTTGTCATGGTCACCCTCCGAAACGGCGATTGCGCCGTGTGTAATCACGAAGCGCGCGCAGAAAATCGACTTCGCGCAGGTCGGGGCCGAGAGCCTCGACGAAATAGAACTCACTGTGCGCGCTCTGCCACAGCATGAAATCGCTCAGACGCTGCTCTCCGGATGTCCTGATGACCAGATCCGGGTCAGGCTGCCCACCGGTGTACAGGTGTGCGCCGATCAGGTCTGGTGTCAGGCGCTCTGCGAGGTCTTCCAGGCTGCGGCCCTCCGCGTGGTGTTCAGCGACAATGCTACGCATCGCATCGGTGATCTCTTTACGCCCTCCGTAGCCCACTGCAAGATTGACGTGCAACCCCGGGTTCGACTCCGTTCTGGACTGGGCGGCGGTGAGCGCAGCAACCAGCGGAGCCGGCAAACCGTTCACGGATCCGACGTGTTGAACACGCCAATCCCGGTAGTGCGAGAGCTCTTCAGCCAGTTCGGCGATGATCTCGATCAGGTCGGAGATCTCCGCGCTCTCCCGATTCGTGAGATTGTCGGAAGACAGCAGATACAAGGTCACGACCGAGATGCCAAGATCGTCGCACCACTCGAGGAACTCTCGCATCTTTGCGGCGCCCGCTCTGTGCCCGTGCGCGACAGTCTCCATGCCGGCTTGGCGCGCCCATCGTCGATTTCCGTCGATGATCATGGCAACGTGCCCAGGCAGCGATTCCGCCGGCAGATTGCGCCGGATCCGCTTCTGGTACAGGCCGTAAAGAAAGCCCGGACTCAGGGGGTCACGCGGCGTACTCACTTTCGCTACGTTAGCGCACCCGGCGCGGCCGTCGGCGCGTGCAGCATCCGCTCGCAGTATTGGCCCAGTGCGTACCGCGTAGCCTTGCACCATGTCAGAAAGCGCACCCGACCTGCCTCGTATCCCCCTGATGGATGCGGCACACGCCGACGCTGCGCATGCAGTCGCCGGGGAGATCAAGCCGACCTGGCGAGGTTGGATTCACGCCGGGACGTTCCCGGTCGCAATCGCGGCCGGCATCATTCTGATCACGCTTGCGCACGGCGCGCCGGCGAAGTGGTCGAGCGCTGTCTACATGCTCACCTCGATGCTGCTGTTCGGCAACTCGGCGCTGTATCACCGCTTCAACTGGAAGCCGAAAACCAAGATTCTGCTCAAACGGATCGACCACGCAAACATCTTTCTGCTGATCGCGGGCACGTACACGCCGCTGGCGGTGCTCGCCCTCCCGCCGTCGAAGGGCGTCCTGCTGCTTGGGATCGTGTGGGGAAGCGCGCTGCTCGGGATCGGATTCAGGGTGTTCTGGATCGGCGCACCCAGATGGCTGTATGTGGCCCTCTACATCGCGATGGGTTGGGGAGCCATCATGTACATCGTCGATCTGCTGGACGCGAACGTCGCCATGATGGTGCTCGTCCTAGTCGGCGGGCTCCTGTATACCGTCGGCGCGGTCATCTACGGCATCAAGCGGCCGAATCCGTTCCCCGGTCGCTTCGGCTTCCACGAGATCTTCCACACGCTCACGGTGCTCGCGTTCCTGTGTCACTGGGTAGCAGTGCTGGTGATCGCGGTGTCGCCCGCGTACAACGCGTGAGGTGCTAACGCCCCGGTTGGTCGCCCGCTGACCTGTCGACGTCGGCCGCTGCCTGCTCCGCATCGAGCTTCTGCGCGATCTCGGCACGATAGCGGGTGCGACGGATGCGACGGGTCATGTCGATGACGAGCAGCACGGTCACGGCGGCAACCATGAATGTGATCACGAAGCCCCACACGCCAGGTGTAACGGAATCGGCATCAGGAACCTTCGGGGCGGGTGTCGCAGCATCCCACCGGATCGACGGCAGCACCACGGACAGTGAAACCCACGCGCTCAGTACCGCGTGGCCGATCATGAGTCGTCCCTAATCCCAGCGAAAAGGTCGGTCTCTGGCATCTCGGTTTCCACTTTCGATTCGACAAGCTGGTAGTCCTCGTATGGCCAGGCGCGCTGTTGAAGCTCGTTCGGCCAGAAGAAGAAGAAGCTATCGGGCGCCACCTGGCTGGCGTGCGAGCGCAGAGCGTTGTCGCGCGCCTCGAAGAAAGCGCCGCTCGGCACCTTGGTCGTGGCAAGAGATCGCTCTTCCTTCGACCATCGCTTCATCTGCTCGAACTGCTCGAGTAGCGGAGACTCCGGCTCGGTCTCGCGCAACAGGTTGTACATGCTCGACATGCGTTCGTAGTTGAAGATGCGATCGTAGTAGAGCTTAGAAATCTGCCACGGTTCACCAGCGTCCGGGTAGCGCGCCGGGTCCGCTGCTGCGTGGTACGCCTCAACGGACACCTGGTGACATCTGATGTGGTCGGGGTGCGGGTATCCACCGTTCTCGTCGTATGTGATCAGCACCTGCGGCTTGAACTCGCGGATCAGCCGCACCAGCGGCTCCGCAGAGATCTCGAGAGGAATGTCGGCGAACGATCCGGGCGGCACTGTGCCGTCGTCGTTCGGCATACCGGAATCCTGGTAGCCCAACCACCGGTGGTCGATACCGAGCACGGCTTGCGCTGCCGCCATCTCGAGCCGGCGAAGTCCAGGCAGGTCGCGCTCTGCCATGGCGCGGTTCGGCAGGCTCTCGTTGAGGATGTCGCCGCGTTCTCCGCCGGTGCAACTCACCACCTGAACCTGAACACCACGGTCGACGTAGTACGCGTAACTGGCCGCACCCTTGCTCGACTCGTCATCCGGGTGGGCGTGAACGGCCATCAGCCGCTGGGTGCCCATCCGCTGCTCGCTCAATGGCTGTCCGCTCGACTGCCGCGCGTTCGCCTGCTCTGCCACCAGCTCAGTCACCATTCCTGTTTTGCCCGTAATCTTGTAGTCCAAGACTAATCCGTCGCAACGACACTGCACGATGAGGAGAACCGCTGTGCGCGAACAAGCGCAACCAGGCACGCTCGACGAACGGTACGGTCGCGCACCTGGCGCGGGCAGGCGCTCGTGGTGGCTCGTCGGTGCGGCAGTTGGCATCGCAGCGATCGCTGTCGCGTGGTACGTCTTGGCAGGGCCGGCAAGCGCGCCACCGTCGACCAGCAGCGTGCAAGCGGATGTTTCGGCAAGCCGCGTCGTCGATGAACACCACATGGGGGTGACCTTCACGGTCAGTGCTCCTGTCGGCAAAAGCGTGGCATGCGCTGTGAATGCCAAATCTGCCGATTTCACCATTGTCGGCTGGAAGATCGTGACGGTTGCGCCGTCTGACACGCAGTCACGCACCGTTACGCAGGTGCTGCGGACCACCAGCGAAGCCACCGCAGGGTTTGTCGATTCCTGTTGGCTGTCCTAAGCTAGTCCGATACGCCCTGACGGATACGTCGGGGCGTCAATGGTAGTAAGCCCAATTCTCTCTTTCTTCAGGAGTTCAGCATGTCCCAGGACACTCAGGTCACATTTCTGACCCAGGAGGCATATGACCGGCTCGCTGCGGAGCTCGAGGAGCTCAGCACCGTCGGGCGCATCGAGATCGCAAAGCGTATCGAGGCCGCACGCGAAGAAGGCGATCTGAAGGAGAACGGCGGATATCATGCCGCGAAGGATCAACAGGGCGTGCAAGAAGCACGGATCGTTCAACTGACGCAGTTGTTGCGCACGGCGAAAGTCGGCGTTGCGCCCGAGAGCCGCGGCGTTGTCGAGCCTGGCACGGTTGTGACCGCTGACATCGCTGGCGACACGTCAACGTTCTTGATCGGTAGCCGTGAGATCGCGGGCGGGAAGGACCTTCCCGTCTACAGCGAACAGAGCCCGCTCGGCGGCGCAATTCTCGGCCTCAAGATCGGTGACTCGACGACGTACACCGCGCCGAACGGGCGCGAGATCACGGTGAAGATCGGCAACGTGGAGACCTGGACCGGCGCCTGACCGCCGCTTGCGCGACATCCGCCCCGCCCGTTGGGGACTCCGTTGAACTCTCGGTGCGTGCGCTCACGATGAGATTCGGGCGACACGCCGGGGAACTGGGCGCGACACGCCGAGGGCGCTGCCGGATGTCCTCAGGAACGCACGCACCTCACCCGCGAAGCAGCTCTGCGTTCAGCGCCGGAGAGCCTTCCTGGCAAGCCAATTGCCGAAGAATTGGCCGGCCTGCACGATGATGATGATCACAGCGACGGTGATGTAAACAGCCGGCCAGTTGTATCGCTGATAGCCGTATGTGATTGCGAAGTTACCTAGGCCGCCGCCGCCGATCAGCGCCGCCTGCGCCGACATGTCGACGATCCCCACAAATATGAACGTGTAACCGAGCACTAGCGGCCCGAGACCCTCCGGAATCAACACGGTCAGGATGATGTTCCACGGTCCGGCTCCCACCGCCCTTGCCGCTTCAATCACCCCTGGGTCGACGGTCACGAGATTCTGCTCGACGATGCGTGCCACCGCGAACGCGGCAGCCAGCGACAGCGCGAAGATGACCGCGTTGTTTCCGATCGTCGTGTGCACAACAGCCAGCGTTAGCGGACCGACCGCTGCGATGAAGATCACGAACGGCACCGGACGCACGATGTTCACCACGATGTTGAGGATCGCGTATACGCTCCGGTTCGCCAGCACGTTGCCCTGACGGGTCACGGTCAGGCCGACCCCGATCGCGAGGCCGAGGATCCCGCTGACCACCATGGAGATCAGCACGATGTAGATCGTCTCCCAGATGGACTGGAAGAAGATCGGCAGATTCGCCAGGAATTCACTCACGACAGCAACTGATTCATGTCAGTCCTCCTCGACGACGGCGACACCGGCCGAGCGCAGCTGTTCAAGCGCCCGCTCGACGCCGGCCGCCGTGCCGTTGAGCTCATACGTCAGACTGCCAACGGAGCGGTCCTGCAACTCGCTGATGCCGCCGAAGATGATCTCGGGTTCGATCGCATTCTCAGCGAATGCGCGCGAAACGGATGCCTGAAACCCACGACGCTCTTGCAGTTCGATGCTCACGATCCGTCCGGTGTGTACTCGCCTGAGCCGCTCAAGCGTCTGCGAGCTCGGACGATCGTGAAGCACCGTGCGCACGAATCGCGAGGCAGCATCCGTCGACGGCTTCGTGAACACGTCGTACACCGGCCCGTGTTCAACAATCGTGCCTGAGTCCATCACTGCGACACGATTTGCGATGCTGCGAATGGCATCCATCTCGTGGGTGATGACGATCACTGTAACGCCGAGCTCGCGGTTGACACGGCGAAGAAGTGCAAGCACATCTGCGGTGGTCTCCGGGTCGAGCGCACTCGTGGCCTCATCCGCCAGCAGCAGCTGGGGACTCGTCGCGAGGGCGCGTGCGATCCCAACGCGTTGCTTCTGCCCCCCGGAGAGCTGCTCAGGATGGCTGTGCGCCTTGTCGAGCAGGCCGACGAAATCCAGCAGCGTCGCCACCCGGCGGTCCCGCTCCGGCTGTTTCACACCGGCGACCTTCAGCGGGTACGCGACATTGCCTGCCACCGTCCGCGACCGGAACAGATTGAACTGCTGGAAGATCATTCCGATGTCGCGCCGTTCAGCACGGCGTTCCCGCTCCGTCATCGCGGTGAGCTCGCTTTCACCAACGAACACCTTGCCAGAGGTCGGAAGCTCGAGCGCGTTTATGAGGCGAACCAGAGTGCTCTTTCCAGCACCCGAGTAACCGATGATGCCGAAGATGTCGCCGCGCTCGACTTCAAGGCTGACGTCATCAACGGCCGTGACCTGCCCGGCCGTCGCACCGAGCGCCGGGTAGGTTTTGGTCACATGCTCGAGCCGAACAAGAGCTGCCATTACTTCTTCGCGGCGCGCGCGTCGCCTTCGACCTTCTTCAGGTCTGCCTGCAGCTTGCTCTCCGACGTCGTGCGGAACACCGCAGTACCGCCGTTGGCCGCCTGCACCTGCTTCTCGACCGTCGGGTTGTGATACAGCGCAGCGAGCTTCAGGTACAGCGCGTTGTGCGCATCCTTCGCCCTGGCCGCGAACACGTTCACATACGGTGCTGCAATGGCGCTTGACGGGTCGTCGTGGAAGATCGCTTTCGACGTCGGCAATTTCGCTTCAGTTGCGTAGTTGTTGTTCACGATGGATGCTGCCGCTGACCCGTTCTGCAGGGCGACAGCAGTCTGAGCAGCATCGACGGCTACGACATCAACCTTCTTGGTTGCGATGTCTGCCAGGCTCGAGAATGCCGATCCCCCGTTCTTCAGTGTGATGAGCTTCGCCGCTTGAAGCACGAGAAGCCCACGCGCCTGGTTGATCGTGTCGTTCGGGATGGCGACCTGCGACCCGGCCGGGATGTCCGCCGGCTTCGCGTACTTCAGCGAGTACAGCGTCAACGGGTAAACGGCGGTTGCGCCGATCGGTTGCAGATTGTCGTCGTTGCTGACGTTGTAGTTCGCGAGGAACTGGATGTGCTGGAACTCATTGAGGTCGGTCTGGCCCTGGCTCAGCGCAGGGTTCGGCTGGCTGTAGTCGGTGAAGTTCACCAGCTTGACCGTCACGTTCAACTTCTTCTTCGCCAGTTCGCTGTACGTCTTCCAATACGGTTGCGACGCGTCAGCGACACCGATACTCACGGTCTGCGGCTTGGCACCGTCAGCGACCGCAGGGGACGCCGAGTTGTTCGAGACGATAACCGTCGTCACAACAACTGCTGCGATCACGACGACCGCCGCCGCGATGATCACGCCAATCGCGGTGCGCCGTTTTCCCGTCTTTTGCGGCAGACGCGGCGGAAGCGATTTGCCGGCTTCCGCTGAGGGTTCGTGCGGCTGGGGGGTCGAATCAGACATCGAGTGGCCTCTCCTATGGGTGATGTGCTGCGTGCGACGGCTGATGCGCTGTGAGCATCCGCGTTCGTTTTTCAAGCATCGCGCCCGTGTTGCCCGCCACCAATTTGCCTTGACGAAATGTGACAGCGCGTGACGAAATGTGTCAGCAGCACTGTTCCCAACCGCGAGTTGCGGCAGACCGGCGTCTAATCCGACGTTGCCCGGCTCAGTCCGGTTCGACGATCGGGTCGTAGCCGGCATCGCGCAGCGTGCGCACAACCTGGTCACGGTGCTCAGAACCGCGGGTCTCAACGCTCAATTCGAGTTCCACCTCGCTGATCTGCAGCCCGTGCCCGTGGCGTGTGTGCAACACTTCGATCACGTTCGCGCCCGCAGCTGCGACGAGTTCGGATGTGCGCGCAAGCTGACCAGGCAGGTCAGGCAGCATGATCCGCAGCGTGAGGTACCGGTCGGATGCTGCCAGGCCGTGACTGATGATGCGCTGCATCAAGAGCGGGTCGATGTTCCCGCCGGACAGGATGGCAACCGTTGGACCGACGGCATCCACCTTGCCGGCAAGGATCGCCGCGACCGAGACCGCTCCTGCCGGCTCGACGACAAGCTTCGCTCGCTCAAGCAACACGAGCAGGGCACGGGCGATATCGTCGTCAGACACCGTGACGACTTCGTCGACGAGGTCGCGCACGATGCTGAAGTTCAGCTCCCCAGGCTTGCCGACCGCGATCCCGTCCGCGATCGTCGCGCCGACGTGCACTTCGGTTGGGACGCCGGCGGTCAACGACACAGGGTATGCCGCGGCGTTTTCTGCCTGTACACCGATCACGCGAACGGTGCGACCCTCCCGCTCAGCACGCAGCTTCACCGCGCTTGCGACACCTGCAATGAGACCACCGCCACCAATCGGCACGATGATCGTTCCGAGGTCGGGCAGCTGGTCCAGAATGTCCAGGCCCAGTGTCGCCTGCCCAGCGATCACATCCGGATGGTCGAACGGCGGGATGAGCACCGCTCCGGTCTCTGCGGCGAACTCGGCCGCCGCTTTGAGGGGTTCTCCGACGGTGCTTCCGCGCAGCACGACATCGGCGCCGTAATTGCGAGTGGCCTGCAGCTTGGGAAGCGCAACGCCCAGCGGCATGAAGATCGTCGCCTTGATGCCGAGTTCCCGCGCCGCGAACGCCACACCCTGAGCGTGATTGCCTGCCGAGGCGGCCACCACGCCACGCGCGCGTTCTTCCTGGCTCAATCTGGCCATCCTGTTGTACGCGCCACGAATCTTGTACGAACCAGTGCGCTGCAGATTCTCACACTTGAGATACACCGGTGAACCCAGAATCTCGGCAAGAAAACGCGAACTCTCAAGCGCCGTCTCCTGAGCCACGGCGGAGACGGTCACGCGCGCGGCTTCGATCTCGCTGAGAGACGGTCCGGCAAACGGGGTACGGGTAGTTCGGGAAGCAGTCGCCACCTGATTCAGTCTAGGGGCGGCAATATGCGCACCGCGGTATGGAGCCGACGCACCCTATCGGCGGCGCTGTCCACCTTCACCTGGCAACCTGGGCTCCCTGGGCACGGTGCGCCACATCGGAGTGTCCTGCACCGCTGAGGTGGTCGCAGGTGTCATGCGCCAGGCCCCGCCGGCAATGTAGTGGACCATGACATTGAGGACGGCGGCGAATGGCACGGCGAACAGCGCGCCTGGGATCCCGGCGAGGAACGACCCGGCAGCAACCGCGAGCACAACGGCAAGCGGATGGACCTTTACCGCGCTTCCCATGATCAACGGCTGAAGGACATGTCCCTCGATCTGTTGCACGAGCAGAACCACGGCGAGCATGATCAATGCGGCCAGCCATCCGTGGTAGACGAGCGCGACAACAACCGCAAGCGCACCGGTGAGCACCGCACCGACCACCGGGATGAACGAACCGAGGAAAACCAGCACAGCGATCGGCACAACAAGAGGCAGGCCGAGAAAGAATGCGCCGAGTCCGATCCCGACTGCATCGATGGATGCCACCAGAATCT
>Ga0164242_10009276_pt1 | contig 10623 bp, 4 predicted proteins | sample OricomgcompostMG_FD_108783 | JGI IMG/M metagenome (GOLD analysis project Ga0164242, IMG submission 108783) | Miracle-Growth compost microbial communities from Emeryville, California, USA - Original compost - Miracle growth compost (MG) ... | reverse complement strand
GGGCAGCCTTTCCGCTTCGCAGGACCAGATCACCTGGGTGCTGACTTCCTACATCGTCGCCGCCGCCATCGCCACGCCGCTGACCGGATGGATGTGTGACCGCTTCGGCCAGCGCAACGTCTTCCTTGCTTCGATCATGGGCTTCACGGTAGCGTCGGCGCTGTGCGGCATTTCCCTGTCGCTGACGGAAATCGTCGCGGCACGCCTGCTGCAGGGCGTGTTCGGCGCGGCGCTGGTGCCGCTGTCGCAGGCCGTGCTGCTGGACATCAATCCGCGCGGGAAGCAGGGCGCGGCGATGGCAATGTGGGGCATGGGCGTGATGGTCGGCCCCATCCTCGGGCCGACGCTGGGCGGATGGCTGACGCAGAGCTACGACTGGCGCTGGGTGTTCTTCATCAACGTGCCGATCGGCATGCTCGCGTTCTACGGCGTGCTGCGCTACATCCGCCAGGTGCCGGGCGCCAGGGCCATGCGCTTCGACGTGTTCGGCTTCAGCACGCTCAGCCTGGCGATCGGCGCGCTGCAGCTGATGCTCGACCGCGGCTCCCAGAACGACTGGTTCAATTCGGCCGAGACCTGGATCGAGCTGATCGTCTTCTGCCTCAGCTTCGCCTATTTCCTTGTGCACACGGCGTTTTCCCCGGCGGGGAAATCGTTCTTCAACTACCGCCTGCTGATGAACGCCAATTTCGTCAGCGGCCTCGTCTTCATCTTCATCGTTGGCGCGGTGCTGTACGCGACGCGCGCGCTGATTCCGCCGATGTTGCAGGACCTGATGAACTACCCGGTCGCGACCACCGGCCTGGTGACCGCGCCGAGCGGCGTCGGCACCATGCTGGCGATGCTGGTGGCGGGCCGCCTGATCGGCAGGATCGACGTGCGCGCGCTGCTGCTGGTTGGCTTCCTGGTGGCGGCCTTTTCGCTGTGGCAGATGACCGGCTATACGCTGGTGCTCGGCGTGTCCGACATCGTCTGGCCGGGCCTGATCCAGGGCATCGGCCTCGGGTTGATCTTCGTGCCGCTCAGCACCGCGAGCTTCGCCACGCTGGAACCGGCGATGCGCGCGGACGGCACCGCGATCTACAGCCTGGTACGCAACATCGGCAGCAGCATCGGCATTTCGCTGGTGCAGACGCTACTGGTGCGCAATACCCAGATCGCGCACGCGTCGATCGGCGCCCAGGTCAGCGAGGCCAATCCGCAGCTGCATGACGCGGGGGTGCGCTCGGTCTACAACTTCGACATCGGCAGCGGCATCGCCGCGCTGAACGCGGAGGTCACGCGCCAGGCGTCGATGATCGCGTACCTGGACGATTTCAAGCTGATGTTGATATTGACGCTGGCGGCTGTGCCGCTGCTGTTGTTCTTGCGTCCGCCCGGCAAGGGCAGCGCGACGGGGATCGAGCATGCCGCAATGGAATGAACCGATGCGCGGACAGGGCGTTGCGCGCTCCGTCCGCCGGATGAAGCACGGACCGGCCGCTTGGCGGGCTTCTTCGTCGCGCCGCTTCGTCGCCGGCGTCTGCGCGCTGTGCGTGTGCCTGGCGGGCTGCGCGCCATTGCCGCCGCGCCGGCAGGCGTTGCCGCAACGCGACCTGGCGGCCGCGCAGCTGCCGGCCTCCATCCATCTGGCGCGCGAAGGCTGGCCGGACGCCGCATGGTGGAAGGCCTACGGCGATCCGCAACTGGACGCGCTGATGGCGCGCGCGCTGCAGTCCGCGCCGACGCTGCAGGCGGCCGCCGCGCGCATCGGCGAGGCGCGCTCGATCCTGCGGCAGCAGCATGCGGCCCGCGGCCTCGACGTCGGCCTGAACGGCAACGTGAATCGCCAGCGCTACTCGTCCAACGGCCTGTTTCCGCCGCCGATCGGCGGCAGCATCTACAGCGAAACCACGTTGGAGGCGCAGGCCGATTACGACTTCGACTGGTGGGGACGGCATCGCGCGCAGATCGCCGCCGCGCTCGGCGAGGTCAACGCGCGCCGCGCCGATTATGCTGAAGCCGAACGCGGCCTGACTGCGGCGGTCGCGCAGCATTATGTCGACATGCAGGCGGATTGGGCGCAGCTGGACAACCTGCGGGAAGTGATCGCGGCGCGGCAGGCGTTGCTGCAGGACAGCCGCCGCCGCGTCGCGCACGGCCTGGCATCCACCGACCTGGAACAGGACGCCGAACAGGCGCTGGCCGACAGCAGCAAGCAGGCGGCCGCCGCGCAAGCGCGCGCCGACAGCGAACGCGAGGCGCTGCGCGCCTTGCTCGGCGACGACGCCCGCGCGCTGGCCGATCTGCGGCCGCAGGCGCTGCCCAAGGTGGCGCCGCATCTGCCCGCCACGCTCGGCATCGAACTGCTGGCGCGGCGCCCCGACCTGCAGGCCGCGCGCTGGCGCGTGGAGGCGGCGTTGAGCCGCGTCGAGGCGGCGCGCGCGGCCTTCTATCCGGACGTCAACCTGAAGGCATGGTTCGGCCTCGACAGCCTGTCGCTGCGCGATCTGCTGCAGGCCGGCAGCCGCACTTTCTACCTCGGTCCGACCGTCAGCCTGCCGCTGTTCGACAGCGGCCGCCTGGAAGCGGGGCTCGGCGCCGCCAACGCGCAGCGCGACAGCATGATCGCCGACTACAACCAGGCGGTGGTCAATGCGGTGCGCGATGTCGCGCAGGACGGCGTCATGGTGCAGGGACTGGAGCGCCAGGCGGCACAGCAGGCGCGCATGACGCAGGCCGCGCAGGCGCTGCTGGACAGCGCGCAGCGCCGCTTCCGGCAAGGCTTGATCGACCGGGCCGACGTGCTGGATGCCAAGCTGGCGTTGCTGCGGCAACAGCAGCTCGGGCTGCAATTGCACGGCAACGAACTGCAGGCCGAGATCGCCTTGACACAGGCGCTGGGCGGCGGTTTCCGCCAGGCGCCGGCGGGAACGGCCACGGCTGCCGCGCCGGTCGATGCGACGCGACGCGCGATCCCATGAACATCATCGAAAGCCACAGCGCATTTCTCTTCAGCGGAAACGGATCATGACGAACGAAACGGAAAAACGCCTGCGCGGCAAACGCAGGTTCGCCCTGGTGGGGATCAGCATCGTGTTCGTGCTCGGCGCCATCACCTACTTGCTTCTGTACGTGTTCGTGTTGTCGCAGCGCGAGGAGACGGACAATGCCTACGTCGGCGGCAACATGGTGACGCTGACCTCGCAGGTGACGGGCAGCGTGCAGCAGATCCGTGCCGACGATACGCAAATGGTGCAGGCCGGCGCGGCCGTGGTCCTGCTCGATCCGACTGACGCGCAACTGGCGCTGCGCCAAGCCGCCGCGCGCCTCGGCAACGTCGTGCGGCAGCTGCGCGAACGCTATGCCAGCGTGGACCAGTACGCGGCACTGGTGAAAGAGCGCAGGCTTGCCGTGGCGCGCGCGGCCGACGACCTTGCGCGCCGCTTGCCGCTGGCGGCGGACCATACGATCGCGGCGGAAGACGTCGACCATGCGCGCCAGGCGTTGGCCCAGGCCAGGGCGGCGGTGGCGGTCGCGCTGCGCCAGGAAGACGCCGCGCGCGCCGACACGGCCGGCGTGCCGCTCGCGCGCAATCCCGCCGTCCTCGCCGCCAGGGCGGATTTCGAGCAGGCGTGGCTGGCGGCGCGGCGCGACGCCATCCTGGCGCCGGTGTCGGGCTACGTCGCCAAGCGCAGCGTGCAGGTCGGCGCGCACGTCACGCCCGGCATGTCGCTGATGTCGATCGTGCCGCTGGACCAGTTGTGGGTGGACGCGAATTTCAAGGAATCGGAACTGAAGAACATCCGTATCGGCCAGCCCGCCACCGTGACGGCCGACCTCTACGGCGGCAAGGTGACCTACCACGGCAAGGTGGTCGGCTTGTCGGCCGGCACCGGCAGCGCCTTCTCGCTGCTGCCGGCGCAGAACGCCAACGGCAACTGGATCAAAGTGGTGCAGCGCCTGCCGGTGCGTATCGCCCTGCGGCCCGACGAATTGAAGGCGCATCCACTGCGCATCGGCCTGTCGACCGAAGTGAAGGTCGACACGCACGACCGCAGCGGCACCGTGCTCGGCATGGCGATGCCGGCCCAGCCGGTCTATTCGACGCAGGCCCTGCAGCAGCCGATGCAGGAGGCGGACGCGATGGCGGACAGGATCGTTGCGCAGAACCTCGTGGGGCGCAATCCGGGCTGAAACGCTTATTTGTTCAGGCGTATGTCGATGCTTGCTCGTGCTGCAGCCGGGACTGGCGCGTTTCGGTCGGGAGCGGCAAGGGGGGACGCTGCAGCGGCGTGGCGTTGCAGCCTGTTCGCTGGTTTCGGCATGGGACTGCGGGCTGGAGCGTCACGGCGTCGCAATGAAAGGGCCTCCTGAACCTGCGAGTTTCCGGCGCTGATGCTTGCGCAGTGCAGCCTTCCGGCTCATCAGGTCAGGAGACGCGCTCATTGTACTCGACCGCTGCCCGGCCGCACGGCGGGATGCTGGCGGAATCGCGTCGTCAGGTACGCCCGCACCGTATTCGGAGATGGCGAAGCACAGGGTGGCCGAGCAGGGCCGGTGTCGTTTGAACGGGCACGTCGGATCGGTTGCCGGGTGCGGGTCCTGCTCATCGCGATCTGCTCGATGCATCGTCATCGCTGCCTTTGCCCAGGTACGGGCGTCTACCGAGGACTTCGCTGCGGTGATCGCCGAAGACGGTACCTCGCATCGCCGGCATGAAGCCCGGCAATTCTCCGCGGCCTTCTTCCGCTACGGCGGTTGCGGACAGGGAATAAATGAACTTGCCATTTACGGCGTGACTCCTACCCGCCGTAGCGATCCATACACCGGATAGCGAACGGCACGGGGCGTTGGGGCATCGGAACGAACAGCGCAATTCCAACGCAGCCGACATCGGCACGCCAAGAATTGCCGCGTGGAAGATGCCGCCAGGTGCCCGTCATCCCAGCCGGAGATCTCGCATGGCCGATAGCACCCCGCGTCTTCCACGCCCTGCCTTTACCGCAACACTCGTCACGCTGGCCGGCCTCGTCCTGCTCATCCTGGGCGCATGGCTCGCCCTGCTCGGAGGTACCTGGTACTACCTGCTGGCCGGTGCGGCGCTGATCGTCGACGGCGTACTGTTCTGGCTGCGCCGCCGCGAGGCCCTGTGGCTTTATGCGCTCGTGTTTGCGGCCAGCGTCGTTTGGGCCTGTTCGGAAGTCGGGCTCGACGGCTGGCAATTGATGCCGCGCCTGATCATGCCCGCATTGCTTGGCTTATGGATTAGCATGCCTTGGGTCACCCACAAGCTCGACCGTGGATGGCGCAGCCGAGGCTCCGCACCATGGACCGCCGGCATCGTGTACGCGCTCGTCGGACTGGGCACGATCGCGCTCGGATACCGCATCACCGATCAACGCTTCGTGCACGACGGCGAAGTCCGCGCAGCGACGGTAGCTGCTTCCGCCCCTTCGGCTGCGGACGGCGAATGGCATTACTACGGACGAACGCCGGCGGGCAGGCGCTACTCGCCGCTGGCCCAGATCACGCCGCAGAACGTCGGCAGATTGCAGGCCGCATGGCAATTCCGCACCGGCGATCTGCCGCAGGATTTCGAAACGAAGAAGGGCCGCGAATTCAACTTCGAGGCCACGCCGATCAAGGTCGGCAATACGCTCTATTTCTGCACGCCTCACCGTTGGATCTTTGCGCTGGATGCGACCACCGGCAAGATGGAGTGGAAATTCGATCCGGAAGGATCGACCACCGCCAATGAATACCTGGCATGCCGCGGCGTCGCCTACTACGCCGCGCCGCCGGGACAGCCCTGCGCGCAACGCATCATCTCCACGACAGCGGATGCGCGGCTGTTCGCGGTCGATGCGCGGACCGGCAAGCTGTGTCCGAACTTCGGTCAGGGCGGCTACGTGAGCCTGACGGATCATATGGGCAAGGTGCCGCCGGGCTTCCACTTCATCACGTCGCAGCCGCTGGTCATGCGCAACCGCATCGTGCTCGGCGGCTGGATCTACGACAACCAGGCCGAGGGTGAACCGTCGGGCGTGATCCGCGCCTACGACGCGACGACGGGCGCGCTCGCCTGGGCCTGGGATCTAGGCCGACCCGACCCGACCGCGCCGCTGAAACCGGGCGAAACGTACACGCGCGGTACGCCGAACGGCTGGGGCACGTATACCGCCGACGACAAGCTGGGCCTAGTCTACGTGCCGCTGGGGAACGCCACGCCGGACTACTGGGGTGGCCATCGCCGTCCCTTCGACGACAAGTACAGCAGCGCGGTCGTGGCGCTGGACATTGTCACCGGCAAGGAACGCTGGCACTTCCAGACCGTGCATCACGACGTCTGGGATTTCGACCTGCCGGTCGGACCGACGCTGATCGATTTGCCGGCTCCGCAGGGCGGCACGATACCGGCGCTGGTCCAGCCTACCAAGCGCGGCGAGTTCTTCCTGCTCGACCGGCGCGACGGCCACCCGCTGGCGCAAGTCGTGGAAAAGCCGGTGCCCGGCAACGGACTGCCCGGCGACCATCTGTCGCCGACGCAACCCTATTCGGTCGGCATGCCTTCGCTGGCGCCGGCCAATCTGAAAGCAAGCGACATGTGGGGCGTTACGCCGATCGACCAGGCGTGGTGCCGCATCCAGTTCCGCAAATACCGCTACAGCGGCCAGTTCACGCCGCCCACCCTCGGCGGTGACATTTCCTATCCGGCATTCGACGGCGTGGTGGACTGGTACGGCGTGTCTGTCGATCCGACCCGCATGCTGATGATCGCCAACGCCAGCTACATCCCATTCCTCGTCAAGCCGATGACGACGGACAAGGCCATCAGCAAAGGCCTGATGAAACCGTGGAAAGGCTGGGCTAGCAACGAGGCGTATCCAAAGCCGAAGGAATTCGCCGTCGGCCCGGAGTACGGCACGCCGTATGCCGCCGTGGTGCAGCCCTGGCTCGGACTGCTGAAGGCGCCCTGTCACGCGCCACCGTGGGGCAAGTTGGTCGCCATCGACTTGCTGTCGCGCAAGATAGTATGGGAACGGCCGATCGGCACCACGCGCGATTCGGGACTGTTCTTCACGCATACCAACCTGCCGCTGCCGACCGGCGTCTTCAACATCGGCGGCAACATGGTGACGGCGGGCGGCCTGATCTTCATCGGCGCCACCTCCGACCAGTACCTGCGGGCCTTTGACGAGCGCACTGGCAGGAAGCTGTGGCAGGCGCGGTTGCCGGCCGGTGGCCAGGCCAATCCGATGACCTACATGGGCGCCGACGGGCGGCAATACATCGTCATTGCCGCCGGCGGACACGGGGGACTTCGCACCAGGAATGGCGACTACATCATGGCCTATGCGTTGCCGAGGGTGCAGGGATAAGGTCGGCACCAAGTTGCATCGATGTCGGGAGCCGTGCCGCATTCGGAGAATCGATTATTTTGGGCGCTGCAGCAGGCGGCAAGGGCCGCAATGCCATTGGCAGATAAGCAAAAAGGCCGCGTGTTCTCGTCGAGAAGCGCGGCCTTTTACATGAAGTTGGACTTGCCTGAACCAGGTATTGGTCCCGCCGACAGGAATCGAACCTGTATCTAGCGCTTAGGAGGCACTCGTTCTATCCATTGAACTACGGCGAGACGCTGGAACCGAAGCGATATCCGGTTCGCGCTCGGCATTATAGCCGACGGTCGTGGATCGGCGTGATATCGCGTCCCTCGGTACAATGCGGACTTCGCTTTTCGCCGGCGCAGCCGCGCACGGTCTTTCCTCCGGATAGTTATGGCAGTCATTTCCCTCTCCGACGCACAGCTCGCGTTCGGCCACTTCCCCATGCTCGACCATGCCGAGTTTTCCCTTGAAACGGGGGAGCGCGTCGGACTGATCGGCCGCAACGGCACCGGCAAGTCCTCGCTGCTGCAGGTGATTGCCGGGCGTTCCCGGCTGGACGACGGCCTGCTCGTCATGCAGCAAGGCCTGAAGATCGCGTACGTCGAACAGGAGTCGCAGTTTCCGCCGGAGATGACGGTGTTCGACGCGGTGGCGTCCGGTCTGGGCGCGTTGCCGGCGCTGCTGAAGGAATACGACGAACTGGCGGCGCAGCTCGGCGGCGACCGCGATGAGGCCTTGATGGAACGCATGCATCGGATACAGGTCGCGCTCGACGCCGCCGACGCTTGGAATCTCGACCACAAGGTGGCGGCCACGCTGGACAGGTTGCATCTGGCCGGCGACGTGCCAGTCGGCACGCTGTCCGGCGGCATGCAGAAGCGCGTCGCGCTGGCACGCGCGCTGGTCGGCGCGCCGGACGTGCTGCTGCTGGACGAACCGACCAACCATCTCGATTTCGACGCCATCCTCTGGCTGGAGGAATTGCTGCGCGAGTTCCGGGGCAGCGTGCTGTTCGTCACGCACGACCGCCGCTTTCTCGACAACGTGGCGACGCGCATCGTCGAACTCGATCGTGGACGCTTGCTGTCGTTTCCCGGCAACTTCAGCGCCTACCAGACACGCAAGGCGGAGCAGCTGCAGATCGAGGAAGTCGAGAATGCGAAGTTCGACAAATTCCTCGCGCAGGAGGAAGCGTGGATACGCAAGGGCGTGCAGGCGCGTCGCACGCGCGACGAGGGCCGCGTGCGGCGCCTGTTGGAATTGCGCCGCGTCCGGGGCGAGCGCCGGGAGCAGCAGGGACAGGTCAAGCTGGACGTCGCCACCGGCGATCGCTCCGGCAAGATCGTCGCGGAACTGCAGCACGTCGACAAGCGGTATGGCGACAAGGTGATCGTGCGCGACTTCAGCGCCACCATCCTGCGCGGCGACAAGGTCGGCCTGATCGGTCCGAACGGCGCGGGCAAGACCACGTTGCTGCGGATCATACTCGGCGAGGAAGCGCCGGACGTCGGCACGGTCCGGCAGGGAACCCGGCTGCAGATCGCCTACTTCGACCAGATGCGCGCTCAGTTGAACGAGGAGACCAGCCTGGTTGATACGATCTCGCCGGGCAGCGACTGGGTGGAAATCAACGGCCAGCGCAAGCACGTGATGACCTACCTGAACGACTTCCTGTTCGCGCCCGAGCGCGCGCGCTCGCCGGTCAAGTCGCTGTCCGGCGGCGAACGCAACCGCCTGCTGCTCGCGCGCCTGTTCGCCAAGCCGGCCAACGTACTGGTGCTGGACGAACCGACCAACGATCTCGACATCGAGACGCTGGAGCTGCTGGAAGAGTTGCTCGTGAATTACGACGGCACCGTGTTCCTGGTCAGCCACGACCGCACCTTTCTCGACAACGTCGTCACGCAGGTCATCGCGGCGGAAGGCGGCGGCGTCTGGCGCGAATACGTCGGCGGCTACAGTGACTGGGAGCGCGCGCGCCCCACTGCGGTCGCGGTGCCTGCTCCCGCGAAGGCGGCCAAGGCGATAGCGCCGCAGCCGGCGCCGGCTGTCGCCGCATCCGCGCCTGTGCCGAAACAGAAGAAGCTCAGCTACAAGGAGCAGCGCGATCTCGAAGCCCTGCCGCAGCGGATCGCGGAACTGGAAGAAGAGCAGAAGGCGATCGGCGAGAAGCTGGCCGATTCCGCGATCTATGCGCAGCCGGACGAGGTGAAGGAACTCAACCGGCGATTCGCGGAAATCGACGAACAGTTGCTGGAGGCGCTGGAAAGGTGGGAAGCCATCGAGGCGAAAGCGAAGGGGTGACGCAAGCGCCTGCCGGCAATCCGGCGGCCTGCAACCCGGCGTTTCAGTTCAGCCTGCCGCTCGCCTCGCGTAAACCGGGCAGCCGCGCGCGCAGCGCGGCGACGTCCATCGCATAGGGACGTTGCGCGATATACGCTTCCAGATCCTGCAGCGCCGCCTGCGGGCATTCCAGGTGCGCGTAAGCGATGCCGCGGTCGCGGCGTTCTGCGATGTCCTTCGGCAGCAGGATCATCAACCGCTCCTGCACCTTGAGCAGGTTTTGCCAGCCTTCCTGCTGCATGTACACGGTTTTCAGGTTGCGCAGCATGCGCACCAGGATGTCGCGCGACTGTGCGCTCTGCAGGTAGGCGGCCAGCTGGAAATCGTCAGGGAATTCCTGCTGCAGGATATAGGGTTCGACGCGTTCTTCCAGGTCCTCGCGCGACAGGCTGACGCCGTTCATCGGATCCAGCACGATCTCGCCATGGGAGACCGACATCTTCATCAGGAAGTGGCCGGGAAACGAAATGCCGCGCACGCTCAGCCCGATCTGCTGCGCCAGTTCCATGTACAGCACGGCGAGCGAGATGGGAATGCCGCGCCGGGTTTCCAATACGCGGTGCAGGTAGCTGTTGTCGGGCAGATAGTAGTCGTTGATGTTGCCGCGAAAACCGAGCTCGTTGTAGAAGTAGTGGTTCAGCATGCGCAGCTTCTGGATCGGCGAAGCGTCTTCCGGCAGGCGCCGCCGCAGCTTGCCGGCGAGCGCATCCACGTCTTCCTGCAGACGGCCCAGATCGAGTTCCGGCTGCACGTCCTGGCCGATGGACAATGCCGCTTCGAACAGCGGAATATGCGCATCTTCCTGGACCAGCATGGAAAAGTATTCGAGAGATTGCGTCGTCATGCCTTCCATCATAGCGACGAAGCGCCGGGCGTGCAGGGAGAAAGCAGCGCCGCGTTCAGCGTGCCATGC
>Ga0164242_10009275_pt1 | contig 10623 bp, 8 predicted proteins | sample OricomgcompostMG_FD_108783 | JGI IMG/M metagenome (GOLD analysis project Ga0164242, IMG submission 108783) | Miracle-Growth compost microbial communities from Emeryville, California, USA - Original compost - Miracle growth compost (MG) ... | reverse complement strand
TGCCGGACGACGACCGCCCACGGGTCTGCGTCCAGCGTCCGCTCCGACCCGGCCTCGGTGCGGTAGTCCAGCCGCACCCGCCGATGGTCGGTACAGGCTTGGACGAGCGTCGTCGTGATCTGGGGGTCCGGCCGCGCGGCGGCCCGGTCGGGGGGGGGGTGCGGTGGCTCGGCGGAGCGCCTCGGCCGGCGTCGCCGCGGCCTGCGGAAGCGCCCGCAAGAGCTTGCCGACCGCACTGCCGGCAGGGTCGGTCGGGTCGGTCGCGTCGTGATGCCCGTCCAGCACCGCCATCACCAGACTCAGCGCCTCGGGTGCGCTGAACATCAGCGGCGGCAGCCGGACGCCGCGGCCGACCCGGTACCCGCCGTAGGGGCCGCGCACGGACTCGACCGGGATGCCCGCCTCGCGCAGAATCCCGACGTAGCGACGGGCGGCACGTTCGGTCACCCCGAGCTTGCCGCCCAACTGCTGCGCGGTCACGCCCGGCCGGTTCTGGATCAGCTCCAGCGTCATCAACGCCCGTGCGGCCGGGCGTGCGTCCGGTTTCACCGAGCCCCCTCGATCCGGCCGGTCAGAGCGGGGACTGGCCGAGGGCGTCCAGCAGCTTCGTGCCGTCGGGTGAGCCGAGCCCGGTGCAGGCGTCCCAGCCGGGACCGGCTTCGTAGGCGCCGTTGCTGCCGCTGACGATGTCACGGAACTGCGACGCCAGCGGATACACCGCGGGCTGTGCCTGGCCGAGCGGACGGCCCAGCGCCTGCGCGAGCCGAGCGATCAGAGCCGCCCACAGCGGGGCCACCGCACTCGTGCCGCCGACCACCAGGTTCTGCCCGTCCACCCGCACCTGGTAGCCGGTGTCCGGGTCGGCATCACCGGCGACGTCAGGCACCCCGCGGCCGGTGGAGGTGGCCGGAATACCCGCCTGATATTCGGGCTGGCCGAACACGTCACTGACCCCGCCACCGGTGGCGCCGCCGTCAGTGCCGTTGTTCCAGACGGTCTCGAGATCGTTCTGCAAGGTAGTGCCGCCGCAGCCCAGCGCATGTGGGCTGCTCGCGGGAAAGTCGACGTGGCTGCTGCCGTCGGCAGCACCGTCGGCGCTGCCCCGGTCGCCTGCCGCGACGCACACGGTGGCGCCGACCGCGTCGGCATCGGCGATGGCGTTGTCCAGCGCGGTCCGTGCCTGTGCCGTCCACTGGTCTTCGGACTGGCCCCAGCTGATGCTCACGGCAGTCGGTGCCGGGCTGGCGTGGATCGCGTCGCTGACCGCGTCCACGAAGCCCTGGTCGGTGTTGGGCGCGAAGTACACGACGATGGTCGCCGCCGGAGCCAGCGCACCGGCGACTTCGATGTCGAGCGCCACCTCACCGTCCGGGCCGTCCGGGTCGTTGCTCGGTGAGTTCTTCGCGCCGTCGACGCTTTGCGCGCGCACCGTCGGCGTCGGTACGCCGAGGCCGGAGAAGTAGCTGTCCAGATCGGATCGCTGATAGCCGCCGCCGAGTTCGATGAGTGCGATGGTCTGGCCGGTGCCGTCGGTACCGGCGGGAAAGTCGTAGACCTGCCCGACCTGCACCGGGGTGTAGGACGTGGACGGTTTGGCCGCCACCCGGAAGTGCGGGCGGGCCTGCGGCCGGGTGTCCAGGCCGAGCACCGCGGTCACGACACCGTCCAACTCGTCGGGGACGGTGAGCGGGCCGGTGCGGTGCCGGTGCTCGACGTCGTTGCTGCGTACCCGGTCGACCTGCGCGCCGAACACGGCGGCGAGTGTGCCCAACCGGCCGGCGACCTGCACGCGGCCGCTCGGCGCGTGCACCCGCAGCACCTGCAGCCCGCGGCTGGCGAGCGCGGTCCGGACCGCTTCGACGTCGCTGTCATCGGCTGGTGCCGTCGCCGCGCGCCGCACCAGCACGGTCACCTGCACCTGCTCGTCGGGGTCGGCCGCCCCGAGCATCTCGGCACCCGGGAGCGGCTCTCGTGTGCTCCCAGCGAGTTCGGCCATGATCGGCTCCCTTCCGCGGTCGGCCCCCCGTCCGCGCAGAACTGACGCTACCGCCGATCGTCGACAGTCCGGGCCTGGTCGTGCAGCCGCCCGTCGGCCATCGTGACCGTGCGGTCGACCCGGCCCAGATGCTGCAGGTCGTGGGTCACCATCACCGTGGCCAGCGAGCGTTCGTCGGTGATCTCCCGCAGCAACTGCACCACCGCGGCGCCCCGGTCGTGGTCGAGCGCGGAGGTCGGCTCGTCTACCAGAAGCAGGGCCGGGTCGCCCATCAGTGCCCGGGCCACGCTCACCCGCTGCCGCTCGCCACCGGACAGCGCAGCCGGCCGGCGCGCTTGCATGCCCGCCAGCCCGACCCGGTCCAACAGCCGCAGCGCCCGCTCGCGTGCGGGCGCCGCGGCGGACCGGCGCACATGCGCCACCAGCATCAGCTGGTCGAGCACAGTCAGCGACGGCAACAGGTTCGGCTGCTGGAAGACGAAGCCGATCGACGCCAGCCGGAGCCGGTCGCGGCCGGCCGCATCCAACCCGGCCAGATCCTCGCCCGCCACCACGACCCGGCCGGACTCCGGCGCGATCAGCGCGCCGGCCACCGCGAGCAGGCTGGACTTGCCCGATCCGGACGGGCCGGTGACTGCCACGAACTCGGCCTGCCCGACTCGTACCGTCACGTCGTCCAGCGCGACCGCTCGGGCATCTCCGTCCGGGAACGTCAAGCGCACCCGGTCCAGCACCAACGCCGGCCGGTCCACCTCGCCGGCCGGGCGGGTGCGCGGCGCGAGCTGGGTGTAGAACCTGGTCATCGAGCTGCTCCCAACGCAGTGAGCGGATCGACCGAGCCGATCCGGCGTACGGACACGGCGGCGCCGACCAGCCCGGTGCCGGCCATCGCGGCCAGCGGCACCAGCAGCGTCGGTGCGGCCAGGTGGAAGGGGACGACCTGGGCGGCTACCAGGCCCGCAGCCACGGCCGCGCCGGCCCCGAGCGCGCTACCGGCGAGCAGCACCACCGCCGCCTGGCCCAAGGCGTCGGCGAGCAGGTAGCCGCGGCTCGCGCCGATCGCCCGGACGACGGCCAGGTCGCCGGCACGCTGCATCGTCCACACCGTGAAGAAGCTGCCGACGACCAGTACGGACACGACGATCAGCAGGCCGCGCATGAGGTTCAGCGAACCCTGCTCGGAGGTGTAGGAGCCGACCGCGGCGAACGCATCCTTCTTGCTCAGCACGTGCACCGTGTCGGTGTCGAGCGCGCCCGGTGAGGTGCCGGACAGGCGGAGCCCCACCGCGGTGACGCGCTCGGAGTGGGCCAGGCGTTGCCAGGTGGCCAGGTCGGTATAGACCATCGGCAGGTGACTGAACGACGCGTCGTCCACCACCGCGGCTACGCGCAGCCGGCTGCCGCCCACCGTCGCCAGCTCACCCACATGCAGGCCGGCGGCGTCGGCCACCTCGGCGGTGATCGCGACCTGCCCGGGTGCCGGCGTAGCGCCGGCCGTGCGCGCCGGATACAGCGCCGGGTCGCCACCGAGCAGCGTCACCGCCACGGTCGCCCCCGGGCCTTCGACCTGGGTCGGACGCAGTCCGAACGGGTAGGCAGCGTGCACGCCGGTACGGCCGCCGAGCCGGTCAGCTGCCCGGGCGGACAGGCTGCTGTCGGTGAACGACACGTCCTGGCCGTCGGCCGGCTGGCTGAACGCGATCGCGTCCACCGGCAGGCTCGACACCGCCGACACGCTGGCCGCGCCCAGTCCGGCGGTCAGCCCCGACAGCATCACCACCATGAACGTCATGAGGGCGATCACGCCGCCGAGCAGGCCGAACCGTCCTTTCGCGAACGCCAGGTCACGCCATGCGATGAACATGCTCACAGCCTCGTCGCGATCGGTGCCGCCGGCATCGGAGCCACGATCGGTTCCGGACTGGCGAACGTGGGAGCCCTGACCCCGTCGAAAGTTGCAGGCCGGTGCGCGTTCCCGCGGCTACTGTCGGCTCCACGATGACCCGATCACTCCCGCGGCCGGCGGCGTTGGCGCTGCTCCGCCAGGCCGAGCACGTGCTGTTCGTCGCACTGCTGGGCTTGGGTGTCGTCCGCGCGGCGGCCGACGGGCCGTACGCGTGGTGGGCGGTAGGGCTCGGCCTGTTCGAACTCGGCTGGTACGTGGCCGGCGTGGTGCTCGCGCGCCGGCCGCTCGAGACCGGCCGGCGGCGCCGCGCGGCGGCGGGCTGGCTGATCGTGCTCTCGCTCGGCTGGGTTGGGCTGGTCGTCGTCTCCGCGGCGTTCGTGTGGTTGGTGTTCGCCCTGTTCTTGCTGTACCTGCAGGCGATTCCGCGGCGCTGGTCGCTGCCGGTGGTGTCGGTGTTGACCGGCATCGCGATCGTTGCGACCGCTACCCGTCAAGGCCTGAGCGCTGCGGTCGTCGTCGGCCCGGTGATCGGTGCCGCGGTGGCCGTCGTCATCACGGTCGTCTACCGGGACCTGCGGGACGAGGCGGAGCGGCGGGCGCGGCTGCTGCGCGAACTGACCGCAGCCCAGGAGCGGCTGGCGGCGGCCGAGCGCTACGCCGGCACGCTGGCCGAGCGCGAGCGGCTGGCCCGCGAGATCCACGACACGGTCGCACAGTCGTTGACCAGCGTCGTGCTGCTGCTGCGGGCCGCCGGCACCGAGGCGGACCGGCTGCCGGGCTCCGCGCAGGCCCGGCTCGAGGCCGCGACGGCGGCCGCCAAGGGCGCGCTCGAAGACGCCCGCGCTGTGGTGCGCGCACTGGCGCCAGCCGACCTGGCCGGCCGCTCGCTCGCCGACGCGCTGCGCCGGTTGGTCGACGACACCGCACCAGTCGGCATCGACGTCGGCTTCACCGTCGACGGCGATCCCTACGAACTGGCCACGACGACCGCGGTGGCGCTGCTGCGCACCGCACAAGGCGCGCTGGGCAACGTGATCGCCCACTCGATGGCGCGGCGGGCCCGCGTCACCCTCACCTATCAGCCCGGCCAGGTCAGCCTCGATGTCGCCGATGACGGGTGCGGGTTCGACCCGGCTGCCCGGCCGGGCGAAAGCGGCAGCGGCACCGGCATCGGTCTCGCCTCGATGCGCAGCCGGCTGGCCGAGGTCGGCGGCCGGCTCGAGGTCGAGTCCAGGCCCGGCGCCGGCACCGCGATCGGCGCCACGATCCCGACGGCGGCCGCAGGTGGCTGAGCCCATCCGCGTCGTCATCGTCGACGACCACCCGATCGTGCGGGCCGGCTTGGAAGCCGCGGTGGAGGCCGACCCGTCCGTGAGCGTCCTGGCCGCCGTCGGGTCCGGCGAGGAAGCAGTCGGGCTGCTGCACGAGCACGCGGCTGACGTGGTGCTCATGGACCTGAACCTGGGTGCGGGCATCGACGGTGCGCAGACGACCCGGCTCCTGCGTGCCCTACCGGATCCTCCGCGGGTCCTGGTGCTGACCGCCTACGAGAGCGAGGCCGACATTCTCCGGGCAATCGAGGCCGGCGCCATCGGCTACCTGCTCAAGGACGCCGAGCCAGCCGACCTGATCGCTGCGGTGCACACTGCCGCCACGGGTGAAACCGTGCTCGCGCCCGCGGTAGCCACCAGGCTGGTGTCACGGGTGCGTGCGCCCGGGCGCGCGTTGACCCGGCGGGAGACCGAGGTGTTGGCGCTGGTCGCCGCAGGTGCGTCGAACGCAGCGATCGCGAAGGAGTTGTTCGTCACCGAGGCGACCGTGAAATCCCACCTGGTTCAGGTGTTCGCCAAGCTCGGGGTGGACAGCCGCACCGCCGCGGTCGCGCAAGGCCGGCTGCGTGGGCTGATCCGCTGATCCGCTGTGGGCGCCGAGCCGAAGGGTCCGGGGTTGGCGTTCGGGTGAGCGTCGGGTGAATCCGTGCGCGGATACTGCGCGCTGGCGTGCGCGTCACCGCACGGACGGCCGCCGTCGGTAGATGCTTGGCTGCCCGGAAGCGTGCGGTGAGGAGTTGTTGGGCATCGGTGCGTTGGAGCAGATGACGTGGCGTGCGGACGATCGTCCGCCGGCGCGGGTTCGCGTGCGCCCGGTGGGGGTGCTCGGGCTGGCGTTGCTGCTGGCCGGGCTGGTGCTGGCCGGCTACATCGGATGGCAGTTCGTCGGCACCAATGTGGTCTCGCACCATCGACAGAGCCAGTTGCGTGAACACGTGCGCAAGGAATGGGCCGCCGCCGGCGGCTCGACCGATAGTGCGGTCGGCACCGGTCGGACGGCGTCGAACTCGCACCACCGCAACGCTGCGGGGGCACCAGCCGCCGGCCAGGCCGACCCGGCCGGCCAGACCGACCAGGCGCGCCGGCACGCCATGCTGGCGGACGCCATCGCGTTGATCCGCATACCCCGGTTCGGCGCCGACTACGAAATGCCGGTGGTGGACGGGGTCAGCGAGGATGCGCTCGCGTCCGGCGTGGGCTGGTTCGACCAGACGGCTCGACCCGGCCAGGTCGGCAATTTCGCCCTCGCCGGTCACCGGATCACCCATGGGCAGCCGTTCAGTCAGTTCCCGGACCTGCGCGCGGGCGACAAGGTGGTCGTCGAGACCAAGGACTTCATCTACACCTACGTGCTCGATGACTCCGGCACCGATCTCGAGGTGGCTGACACCGACGGGTGGGTGCTGGATTCGGTGCCCGGGCATCCCGGCGCGCAGCCACGCCAGGCGCTCATCACGCTGACGACGTGTGCAGAGCTGTTCCACACCGACGAGCGTTCGGTGGTCTTCGGCCATCTGGTCGACACCGAGCGCAAGGACTGATCGCAGCCCGGCGAGCGGCGCGCTCACGTTCGTCCACAGGCTCGTCCGGACCGGCGGGTTGTCCACAGATCTTCTCGCCGGCCGGTGCTGACCGCGTGGACTCCTAGCGTCTCCTCCATTCATCGGAGGAGGACACGTGGACACATCCGACTCAGACGACCGGTCGCGGGCGGGCGAAGCCCGCTGCCGGCATGACTTCGCCCCTACCGTGCATCTCGTCTACGACGAGGACGGCGGCTGGTTGCTGCTGGCCGCTTATACCGAGGGCTTCTGGGCCAAGGGAATACCCGAGGTGCACATTCGCGCCTTCGTCGACGACGCGGCGGCGATCAGCTGGGGGCTGGGTGCACACGAGTGCCTCGGCCTCCTCGACGACGTGACTCACCGACTGGCCGCCGGTGAGCTCGCGGTGGGCGACCAGTTCGAGCGCAGCTTCGACGACGGTGCGGCCCGCCTGCTCATCACGCTGGGCGACCCGGTTCCGCCCGCACGGGTGCGAGCCCGCTCACTGGCGCCCAAGGCCCGTGTCATTCCGCTGACGTGGCAACTGCGTACGGCCGAAGACGTCCGGCGCGCACAGCCTTTGCCACCGGCCGCGCAGGCACGGCAACGCGCCGTGCTCGCGCAGGTGCTGGGCCAGATCCCGGCCGGGGCACGCCCGCGGCCACCGTTTCGCCGCCCGGCCCGGACGAGTTCCTTCGATCCCGGCCAACAGCTGGGACCGTTGTCACCGGTCGTACGCGCACAGGCGGCCGCCTTCGTGTGCGCGCCGCTGCCGACGATCGCTCGGTTCGTCGACGCGACGGTGCGCGCCCACCGGGTGGTTGCGCCGGTCGAGGTCGTCGAGGCCGTGCGTCGGGCGGCTCGCCGCGTGGGGCGCGGGGGAATCGTCGAGCCGGTCATCCGCTACGCCGAAGAGGCGGTCGCCGCGCTCGTCGGCAAGCCCGGCTCCCGACGGCGGCAGAACCTGGCCCGCCATATCGTGCCCGGCGTGCCGGACGAGTTCACCGGCAGCCTGCTCGGCGCCCTGGTGGATGGCGCGGTGGTGCTGTTCGCGAGCCGAGCAGTGGCCGATGTCGTGCCGCGGCGAGACCTGTTGGCCGGGCTCGGGCCTTGGCAGGCCGCCCACTCGGCAAGCGGATTCGACGCCGGACCGCCCTGGCATGCCGCTCCACAAGTGCTCGCACAGGTGAGCAGGCTGTTGGCTGGCTGCGACCAGGCCGACCTGGCCTGGTTGGCTCGCCAGCACGACACCGAGCGGCTGACCGTGCCGCTGGACGGTCCGTTGACCGACCTGGACTACGCGCGCATGGTGACCGTGCTCGAGGGGTTGGCGATCACCGGAGCCAGCGGCTGCCCGCCGGCATCGGAGTTGATCGGCGGCGCCCGCACCGCCAACGGTCGTTGGCTGCTGGGCTCGCCGGACATCGACGTGCCGCTCACCCGGTGGGCGGCCTGTGTCAGCGCGCTGTTGTCCGAGCGCATGTACTTCGCCGCGGACGAGGTGGCGGCGTTCGCCGAACCGGTGCGGTCGCTGTTCCCGACGCTGACACAGACACTGAACTCGCCGCTGGTGGCCGAGAGCGCGTAGCTCGGCGGGGCCGGTCGCGTCGCCGCCGGCAGGCGGATCAGGCCGTGCGTAGCCTGATCGCCTCGACGTCGCACCGGCCGTCCTGGACGTAGAAGCCGAGCTCGTGTCGACCGCGCGCATGGATCCGGTAGGACAACGCAACCTGGCCCCCGACGTAGACCTCCACGACGCTGCCGGCGACCATCAGGCGGCACTCGACCGGTCGGTCCGGGGCGAACCGGGTCGGCATCTCCACCAACCGGGGCCCGTCGACGTCGAGCGCGAAGGTGCCCGGCGGGAACGACCGGTCCCACGGCGATTCCACCGGCTGCGGCCCGCGGATCAGCGACACCGACCCGCGCCGCCGCTCGAACGCCACGGCGTAGCCGGCCAGGTCGTCGTCCACGCGGAAGAGCAAGCCGAACTCCCCGCAGTCACCCGGCCGCAGTGTCACGTCGAGCAGGTAGGTGTCGACGGCCGGATCGACATCGGCGAACACGTATTCGGTGGCCCCGGGCGCGCCGAGCCCGGTTACCCGATCGGTGTCGATGCAGGCGGTCGACGTGCCACCGACGCGGTGGGCCGGGCCGAGCCGGACCGGCTGTCGACGGGTGAAGGGTGCGGTAGCGGCATCGGGCAGCTCGACCGTGAGTCGTCCCGGCGACGACTCACGCACGACGCGGGGACAGGCGAGGTCGCCGCCCCAACGCCACGGCCCGGTGTCGGTGGCCCCCTCGCGTTCGTGCACCCAGCCGAAGAACACCCGGGCATCCTGGCCGGCCACCGGCATCGACTTGGCCGCGTACCAGCGTCGACCGTCCAGTGCCTCATCCGCGGGCTGTCGCCACGGGCCGCGTGGATCGGCGGCCACCCGGTAGATCGTGCCGGCGCGTTCGGAAAAGCGTGAGTAGACCAGATACCAGGACTGGCCCAGGCAGAACAGCTCCGGACACTCCGGACAGTAGGTGTCGCCAGGCTGATACAACGGTTCCGGTTCCAAGGTCCACGTCTGCAGATCCGTCGACGTGGCCAGCGCGATGCAGCCGCTGCGCCATCGCGGCCCATGTGCTCTGCGCGTGGCGATCAGCATCCAATAACAGGACTCCTGGTCGTTGTAGAAGACGAACGGGTCACGCCAGTCCGCCGCGGCGTAGTCGTCGGTGTCCGGGCACACCAGCGGGTTCGCGGGATCTTTCGTGAACGTCACCAGGTCGTCGCTGGTGGCGCGGCAGATCGTCTGCGGCGTGTCCCTTGCAGGGTTGCTGCCGGTGTAGAACAGGTGGAACCGGCCCGCGTGCGCGACGACCGAGCCGGTCCAGGCGGCGGCCGCGTCCGGGGCCTGCGGGTCGTCGGCGGTCGGTCCGACGGCCGGTGGCGCCTGCTCCCAGGACGCCAGGTCGAAGCTGCGCCAGTGCAGCCAGACCGACGAGCTCGACGGGGCGCTCAAACAGAACAGGTGGTAGATATCGTCGTGTAGGAACGGAATGGCGTCGCCGACGGGGTCGGCGCCGCGGCGGCGTAACGGCAGCATCGGGATCTCCTCGGTGGGCTGCCCCCAGCATGGCCGGCGCCACCCCGGGCGGCCAGCGCACGGCCGCCACCGGCCGGTGTCACAACCGGGCGAAGCCGTCCCGCCAGCTGCGCCAACGCGGCGCCCAGCCATGCGCGCGGGCCCGGGCGTTCGACGTGGGCCGGCCCGAATCCGCCCTGTGCGCGTCCGTCAGATCGACACGTCCGCCGACCGCGCGGGCGAACGCTGGGGCCCAATCCGTCGTGGTGGCCGGGTCGTCGTCGACGATGTTGTACCGCCCGCGGGGCCAATCCAGCGCCAGCACGGTCGCCGCGGCGGCATCCTCCACCGCGACGAACGAGACCGTCCCGGGCCGCGGCGCCCACGTACCGGCTCGAGCCTGCTCGCCGAACCGGCCGTCACGGGCATACCAGGTGCCCGGGCCGTACAGCATCCCGTAGCGCAGCACGACCCCGGCCGGTAAACCGAGCACCGCGTTTTCCAGGCTTTCGACCGCCGGGAAGCGGGACGCGCCGGTTTCGTCGCGCGCGATTGGGGTGTCCTCGTCCGCAGGCCCGTCGCCAGCCTCGCTGATCCAGGAGATGCTTTCGGCCAGGACGCGGTCCACGCCGCATGCGCGCGCCGCGGCGACGAGGTTCGCGGTTCCGTCGATCCGCACCCGTGCGTTTCCGTCGAAGTCGTGCCCGGACAGGTCCGTCAGCTCGTGCACGATCACCTCCGGCGCGGCGGCACGCACCGCGTCCAGCAG
>Ga0164242_10009274_pt1 | contig 10623 bp, 9 predicted proteins | sample OricomgcompostMG_FD_108783 | JGI IMG/M metagenome (GOLD analysis project Ga0164242, IMG submission 108783) | Miracle-Growth compost microbial communities from Emeryville, California, USA - Original compost - Miracle growth compost (MG) ... | reverse complement strand
GCCGCATCAACATCGTGCCCACCACCGAACCCAAGATCGGAGCCGACGACCTGCCCGCACTGACCGCCTAAACCCTCTCGACAAGGAGAACGCAGCGCTACACCACTACGAGGGACTTGACCCATCTTGCGGACTCTTTGCGGACCGATGGGAACGCACCAGGCCCCCAAGACTCAGGTGGGTTCGCAGCGGCGATCCTCGGACGCGGTCGGCGTGCCGTGACGTCCGTCTAAGCGCGTTCGGAGCTCTGCACATAGTTCATCTACGCCCTCGGGTCGTGTGCCCTCGCGTCGACAGCCTCGCTTCCACCTGGGCGAGACAGCGAGCATCGTTGACATGCCTGTGCGAGGCGCGCGGCTCAAGGCCAGGCACCCGGGAAGTCCGCACACGACCACGATCGCGGCGAGGACTATGCGGTAGTCAAATAGGGCGACCAACGCGGCGCCCGTCGCGGTCCCACAGATCTGCGGTAGGGCTGTCATCAATTCGAAACTGGAGAACACACCCCCTTGCAGTTGCTGCGGCGTACGCGTTTGAAGTTCGGTTATCGCTGCCACGGTGAGAAGGGCCGACCCGCCTCCGACGAGGAAACTCCCGACGAAGATGGCGATGGATGAGCTCGCGGTCCAACAGGCACACCCCGCGGCGAAAGTGACCGACGACCACGCGATAACCGACATCGTCCCGATGCGAGACATGAACGAAGCCGTCGCCAATCCGAGCGTGACCGACCCGAGTCCGATCACGGTCTGAAAGGGCCCCATCATGGCCGAATCTGCGCCTAGGCCTTTCATCAGCACCCGCCACCTAGCCGCCTCGTTGAGGCCAGCCCCCAGCATGAAGGCGACCGAGACCAGAGACGTCCGGCGGAGATGAGGCGACCGAACGATATGGCGGAATCCGGCGAAGATTGCTCGGCCAAGCGGCTCATGGATAGGTCTAGGCGCCCACGTACCTGACGGCTCTCGGGGGAGTCCAGCCACCAGGAGGGCTGCGACGGCGAAAGTCCCCATGTCGAGGAGCACGACCGCGTGTGGGCTGTAGATGCTCAGGAGGACTGCACCTAGTGCGGGCGCGACCAATCTTGCAGCTTCCATGCTGCTCCGGGTGACGCTGTTGAATGCCGAAAATTCAGAAGGGTCTGCCGTCTCGAAAAGGAGTGCCGACTGTGCGGGACCTGAGGTGACGTTGATGAGGCCGTAGGCCAGCATGCATGCGTAGATGACGGGAACTCCGGACGCGTCATCCACAAGCGTCAGCGGCAGCAGGATGATGACGCCGGCCACGTTCAACCACACGAGGAGTGGGCGTCGAGGAACGCGGAGGGACAGGCCGTCGCACGCCGACTGCAGGCCGGGATCGTGCACGTCAACGACCCGCCGGTCAACGACGAGCCGCAGATGCCGTTCGGGGGCACCAAGGACAGCGGATGGGGCCGCTTCGAGCTCGGCTCGGCGGTCGAGGAGTTCACCGAGCTGCGGTGGATGACGGTCCGCGAGCGGCCGCGGAGCTTCCCGTTCTGACCCGCACCGACCGGGTCGTCGCGCTGCCTCAGGACCGGCTCCTCGGGCCGGCTCGTCGCATTGGCCGGTACGGCGGCTGGACCGGGCGCGGGCGCGCCCCCGATCATGGCGCGATGACCTCGCCCGAGCAGACCACCGTCCGCGCGCTGCGCGCCGTCGCGCGGCACCGCGCCATGGGCCTGCACTTTCTGGGCCACTACCTCGGCATCGAGGGGCTCGACCGCGACGTCCGCGACGGCGCTGACGACGCGGCGTCGTGGCTGCTGCTGGCCGCGCGCGAGCCCGGCGAGCAGGTCGACGACGTCGCGCTGGGCGTCTTCGTCGACCTCGCGATGGGGCAGGCCGTGCGCGCCCGGCTGGACCGGGGGATGCGGCTGGCGACCAGCAGCCTGGTGCTGCACCGGGCTCCCGGCCCGATCGAGCGCCCCGTCCGGGCGCGTGCCGAGGTCGACTGGCTCGAGGACCGCGCGTCCGGCGGCAACGCGGCGGTGCGTTTCGAGGTCAGCGACGAGCGCGGTCGCCTCGCAGCCACCGGATCCGGCTCCTTCGTCACCCTCCCGGCCGACGACGACACCAACGTGTCGATCGTCGACTGGTCCCGCGGCGACGAGGCGACCCCGCTCGCCCGCCAGGACCTGACCCCCCACGAGGCCGCCGCCGTCGCGGCGGTCGAGTCGGCCGCGCCCCGCGGCGCGGAGACCTCCGACGGGCTGCTCGACCTCACCTGGTCCGAGGTCTCGCAGGACACGCTGAGCGGTGAGCTGATGGTCGGTCCCCAGCACGACAACCGGGTCGGCGACCTGCAGGGCGGCCTGGTCTTCGGCATCGGCGCGACCGCCGCCCGCCGGCTGTGCGAGGGCCGGCGCCGGATCGTCGACGGCCAGGTGCTCTACCTGCGGCCGGCCGGCCACGGGCCGCTGCAGATCACAGCGACCCTGCTGCGCCGGGGCCGCCGGGTGAGCTTCGTCCGCGTCGTACTCCAGTCCCGGGGCAAGCAGGGCGCCGAGCTCACCTACACCCTCGGCGCCGACGGCTCGGCGTGATCACAGTCGGTCCTCGGCGGAGTCGTCCGGAGTCGGGCCGTTCCTCTCACCACGTGATCGCAGGCCTGTCCTGCGGCCGGGGCATTTCCTAGCGTCACGGCGTCCGTACCTTCGCAGAGGAGCGCCATGACCGACCCCAAGGCCCTGAACGACATCCGGGTGCTCGACATCGCGACCCTGTTCGCGGGGCCCACCGCGGCCACGCTGCTCGCGGACTTCGGCGCCGACGTGATCAAGATCGAGCACCCGTTGCGCCCCGACCCGGCCCGTACGCACGGCCAGTCGAAGAACGGCGTCGGGCTGTGGTGGAAGATCCTGGGCCGCAACAAGCGGGCGATCACGCTCGACCTGTCCTCTCCCGCGGGGCAGGAGGTGTTCACCGCGCTGGTCAGGACCGCGGACGTCGTCATCGAGAACTTCCGCCCGGGCACCCTGGAGCGCTGGGGCATCGGTCCGGAGCGGCTGCTCGAGATCAACCCGCGACTGATCGTGACCCGGGTGACCGGCTTCGGGCAGTTTGGGCCGCGGGCCAAGGAGCCGGCCTTCGGCACCATCGCCGAGGCGATGAGCGGCTTCGCGCACTCCACCGGACAGCCCGACGGACCGCCGACGCTGCCGCCGCTCGCGCTGGCGGACAACATCAGCGGTCTGGCCGCCTCCGTCGCCACCCTCACCGCGCTGCACCACCGCGACCGCACCGGCGAGGGCCAGGTCATCGACCTGGCGATCATCGAGCCGATCATGCACATGCTGGGCGCCCAGCTGACCGTCTACGACCAGCTCGGCATCATCACCCAGCGCCGGGGCAACCGCTCGGAGAACAACGCGCCGCGCAACACCTACCGCACCGCCGACGGCGACTGGGTCGCGATCTCGTCGAGCGCCGACTCGATCGCCGCCCGCGTGATGCACCTGGTCGGCCGGCCTGACATCGTCGAGCAGCCGTGGTTCGGGTCCGGGTTCGAGCGAGCCCGGCACGCCGACGAGATCGACGAGGCGGTCGGCTCGTGGATCGCCCAGCGGTCCACCGACGACGTCATGGCCGAGTTCAGCAAGGCCGAGGCCGCGATCGGCCTGGTGTACGACGCCTCCCGGGTCATCGCCGACGAGCAGTACAACGCCATCGGCGCGATCGCCACGGTCGAGGACGAGGACCTCGGCCCGGTGCGGATGCCGAACCTGCTCTTCCGGATGTCGCAGACCCCCGGCGCCATCCGGCACACCGGCCGCGCGCACGGCGCCGACACCGAGGCGGTGCTGGGCGAGCTCGGCCTGTCCGCGGAGCGGATCGCCGAGCTGCGCGCCAGCGGCGCGGTCTGAGGGCGCGCGATGCCGACGAGGATGCCGCTCAGCTGGCTCTACGTCCCCGCCCCGAGGCTCGAGGCGCTGCTGCCCAAGGCCGTCGCCGGGGCCGACGCGGTCATCGTCGACCTCGAGGACGCGACGCACCCCTCGCAGCGTCCCGCTGCCCGCGAGCTCGTCCGCGCGCTCGGCCCGCAGCCGGTGCCGCTCGCGGTCCGGGTCAACCACTTGTCGTCTGCGGACTTCGCCGACGACGTCGCCGCGGTGGGTCCGCTGCTGCGCGACCGGATCGTGCAGGAGATCCACCTGCCGAAGGTCGAGTCGGCGGCCGACGTCGCCGCCGCGCTGGCCGTGACCGGTCCGTACGCCGGCGATCGACCTCACCTGGGCTGCCTGATCGAGTCCGCCCGGGGCGTCCGGCACGCGCACGAGATCGCGGAGGCGCCCGGCGTTTGCGGCGTCAGTCTCGGCGAGGCCGACCTGCGTGCCGACCTCGGCCTGCCGCGCACCTCCCAGGGTGCCGCCGACGACGCCGGGCTGCTGCTCGCCCGGCTCACCGTCGTCCAGGCGTCCCGCGCGGCCGGCCTGCCCTCGCCCCGCGGCAGCGTCTTCGCCCACGTCAAGGACCTCGACGCGCTGCGCGGCTCATGTCAGGAGCTGCGCCGGCTGGGCTTCGTGGGCCGCTCGGTCATCCACCCCGGACAGGTCCCGGTCGTCCGCGAGGTCTTCGCGCCGACCGCCGCGGAACTGGAGTGGGCCCGCGCTGTCGCCGAGCGCGCGGCCGGCATGCAGGTCGAGGGCACCGCCTCGGTCGCGCTGCCCGACGGCTCCTTCGTCGACCCGGCCATCGTCCGCCAGGCCGCCGACCTGATCGCGAGGGCGACCGCATGACCGAGAACACCCGCCGCGGCACGCTCGCCGACGGCACCACGGTCTCGGTGATCGACCTGGCCCAGCCGCTGCACGCCGGCATCCCGGTCTCCCCCAGCCACCCCGGCTTCAAGCACGCGCTGCTGCGCCGGCACGGCGACGCCGTCCGCGTCGACGGCACCTCGGGCGCCAACGACATGCTCGTGCTCGGCACCCACACCGCCACCCACATGGACGCGCTCGCGCACATCAGCCACGACGGGCTGCTGCACGGCGGCGTCAGCGCCGCCGAGGCGCAGATCGGCGGTCGCTACCTCGAGCACGGCATCCACACCGTGGCGCCGGTGGTCGCGCCGGGCGTGCTGCTCGACGTGCCGGCGGTGCACGGCGTCTCCCGGCTCGACGCCGGGTACGCCGTCACCCCGGACGACCTCGAGCGCGCCCTGCGGCTCGCCGTGGGCGAGCAGGAGCCGCCCCCCGGTGCCGCCCTCCTGGTCCGCACCGGCTGGGGGCAGCTGTGGGACTCCCCGCAGGCCTTCCTCTCCCACGACGCCGGCGTACCGGGTCCCGACGAGGCCGCCGCGCGCTGGCTCGCCGACCGCCGCCCGGTCGTGGTCGGCTCGGACACCACCGCGTTCGAGCACATCCCCGCCGGCGAGGGGCACGCGCGCCTGCCCGGCCACCAGGTCCTGCTGGTCGAGTCCGGCATCCCGATCCTGGAGATGCTCGCACTGGAGTCGCTCGCCGGCGTCGCGCGCGGCCTGTTCACCTTCGTCGCGGCACCGCTGCGGATCGTCGGGGCGACCGGCTCCCCGCTGCGCCCGCTCGCGCTGATCTGACCCGCCCACCCGAGTCCCGCGACTCGCCGACCCGCGAAACCCAGGAGCAGCCCCGTGGCCGCTGGAGCCTCGACCCCGATGACCGGCACCGCCGTCGTACGTCTCGCCGAGTTCGCCACCGCGGTGGCCGCCGACCCGCAGGGGTCGGTGCTGCACGACGCCAGGCTGCGGCTGCTCGACACCGTCGGCATCTCGGTCGCCGCGCTCGACACCGTCCCGGCCGAGGTCGTCCGGTCCCTGGTCTCGCGCTGGGGCGGCGCGCCGGTCGCCGGCGCCCTCGGGCTGGACGAACGGTTGCCGGCTCCCTCGGCGGCCCTGGTCAACGGCACCCTCGCGCACGCGCTGGACTTCGACGACACCCACGTGCCCTCGATCCTGCACCCGTCGGCCTCGATCGTGCCGGCTGCGCTCGCCGCGGCCGAGGAGGCCGGTGCCCCGGGCGTCACGCTGCTGGCCGCGATCGCGGTGGGCAACGAGATCGCGATCCGACTGGGCAACGCCGGCTACGACCCGGCGATCAACAACAACGTCTTCTTCGAGCGGGGCCTGCACGCGACCTCGATCTGCGGTGCCGTGGGCGCCGCGGCCGCGGCCGCGGTCGCCTACGGGCTCTCGACCGAGCAGACCGCGCACGCCATGGCGATCGCCTGCTCGATGGGTGCCGGGCTGCTGGAGGCCAACCGGGCGGGCGGCACGGTCAAGCGGATGCACTGCGGCTGGGCCGCCCACTCCGGAGTCGTGGCCGCGCAGTCGGCCGCCGCCGGCCTGACCGGCCCGCCGACGGTCCTGGAGGGGCGGTTCGGGTTCTTCCAGGCCTACTGCGGCGAGACGTACGACGAGCAGGCGCTGCTCGGCGGCCTGGGGTCGCGCTGGGAGATCGAGGCCTGCTTCGTCAAGCCGTACCCCACCAACGTCTTCACCCACACCGCCATCGACGCGGCGCTGGCGCTACGCGCCCGCGGGCTGCGGCCCGAGGACGTGGCGTCGGTGCGGATCGGAGCCGCGGCGGCGACGCTGCGCACGATCGCCAACCCCCGCGAGGCGAAGATCCGGCCCGAGTCGGGCTACCACGCGCAGTTCAGCGGTCCGTTCACCTTCGCCCTGGCGCTGCGCGGGGGCGGAGGGCTGGGGATCTATCTCGACGACTTCACCGACGAGGCGGTCGCCGACCCGGTCAACCGGGAGCTCGCGGCGAAGGTCACCCACGAGTCCGACCCGCGCTGCGAGGAGATCTTCCCGATGAGCTTCCCGGCGATCGTCACCGTCGAGACCGTCGACGGCCGCACGCTGGTCGAGGAGGTGCTCGCCAACCGCGGGACCGCCGCCCGGCCGCTCAGCGAGGACGAGGTGCGGGTCAAGTACGACCTCAACGCCCGTGCCCTCGGCGAGGGCGCCGACCGGCTGGCGGAGCGGATCGCCGGCGTCGCCGCCCTCGCCGACGTACGCGGACTGCTCACCGTCTGACCGGAGGAACCCGAGGAACCCCGAGGACCCGGAGGAACCACTGCGGGCCGGTGCCGACTTCTCGTCGGCACCGGCCCGCGGCGTTGGAGCACCGTCAGGCGAGGTCGGCCCCGACCGGGTCCTGCGCGTCGTCGGGTACGCCGGCCGGGCCGGTCACCCCGGTGCGGCGGGTGGCGAGGACGCCGACCATGGTGACCAGCGCGACGGCGGTCATCATCAGCGCGATGTACTGGCTGTGGGTGCCGCCGCCGGCGGCGGCCAGCAGCGCGGAGGCGGCCAGCGGGCCCAGGCCCGAGCCGATGACCGAGCTCATCTGGTAGGTCAGCGCGGTGCCGGTGTAGCGCACGTTGGCCGGGAAGATCTCGCTGAACAGTCCGGCCAGCGGCGCGTAGACCAGCGGGTGGACCACCGTGTACATGGCCGTCATCGCGACGGCGTACCCCAGCGTGCTCCCGGCGTTGACGACCGCGAAGAACGGGAACGGCACGATGAGCAGGAGCACCGTGCCGGTCATCAGCATGCGGCGCTTGCCGACGATGTCGGAGAGCCAGGCGAAGAACAGGATGCCGACGAGGTTGCCGACCGTCATCAGGATCTTGATGTCGAGCGAGGACGACGTCGAGTAGCCGATGCCCTGGGCGTAGGAGAGCATGTAGGTCGCCATCAGTCCCTGCACGAGCAGCCCGGAGAGGCCGGCGAGGATCGCCAGGATCAGCACGCGGGGGTACTTCGTGAGCACCGTCGCCAGCGGCGCGTCGACGGTGCGGTGGGTCGCGCGGGCGCGGGTGAACTCGGGGGTCTCCGGCAGCCGCAGCCGGACCACGACGCCGACGATCACCAGCACCGCGCTGGCCAGGAACGGCACCCTCCAGCCCCAGGTGACGAACTGGTCGCCGGGAAGGTGCGACATCAGGGTCATGAAGACGGTGGCCAGCAGCGAGCCCGCCGGACCGCCGGCCTGGGTGAAGCCGCCGAACAGGCCCTTGCGGCGCGGGGAGGCCTCGGTGGCGATGAGCACCGAGCCGCCCCACTCGCCACCGCTGGCGAAGCCCTGGACGATGCGCAGCACGACCAGCAGGACCGGCGCCGCCATCCCGATGGCGCCGTAGGTCGGCAGCACGCCCATCAGGACGCTGCCCACGCCCATCAGCATCATCGTCAGAACCAGCAGCCCCTTGCGGCCGAGCCGGTCGCCGAAGTGACCGCAGACGACCGCGCCGACCGGGCGGGCGAAGTAGCCCGCGGCGAGGGTGCCGAACGAGGCGATCGTGCCCACGCCCGGCGCCAGCTCGGGGAAGAAGACGTGCGGGAAGACCAGCGCGGCCGCGACCGTGTAGAGCAGGAAGTCGTAGTACTCGACCGTGGAGCCGATGAACGACGCGAACGCGGCCTTGCGCCGCTCGGCCGCCCCGAGCTCGACGGCGGGGGTGGGGGATGTGCAAGCCATGTGTCCAGGATCACGAACCCCAACCCCGCCGGGGAGCCGGATTCCGTTGGCTGCGACGAGTCCGTGACGACTGCCCTGACGACTCAGCGCCGGCGCGGCGACGAGGTCGCCGCCGCGTCGGCGCTGGGCCCTGGGATATCTAGATCGGCGCGTTGACCGCGTCGTAGGCGTACAGCCAGTCGTAGCGGTCGGCGATCGGGACCGCGGAGAACTCCCGGGCCATGTACGCGTCCGCGCCCTCGGGCGTGGCCAGCTCCCGGGCGTGGAAGCGGCCGGTGTTCGCGGTCGCGCCGCGCACCATCTTCGTGGTCCGCTCGATGCGCGCCGCCTCGTACCGCTTGAGCGCCTCGGCCGGGTCGGCGTACTCGCTCAGCGCCCGGGCGAGCACCACGCCGTCCTCGATCGAGTGGACCGCGCCCTGGGCGAGGAAGGGCAGGGTGGCGTGGGCGGCGTCGCCGAGCAGGGAGACCCGCCCGTCGGTCCACTGCTGGATGGGGTCCCAGCTTACCAGCGCCCACTTCGACAGCGACGGGGAGAGGTCGATGAGGGTCTGGACGTCCTCGTGCCAGCCGGCGAAGTCGGCGTGGCACTCCTCGGCGGTGCCGGGCTCGCTGCCGCCCTCGGCGGTCCAGGCGCGGCCCTCCATGGTGGCGACGAAGTTCATGATCTCCCCGCCGTGCAGCGGGTAGGAGACGGCGTGCCCGCCGGGGCCGATCCAGGTCGAGCCGACCCACTCCTGCATGTGCGCGGGCAGCTTCTCCCACGGCACCAGACCGCGCCAGGCGACCATGCCGGAGAACTGCGGCGCGTACTCGCCCCACAGCTGGGTGCGGACCGCCGAGCGCCAGCCGTCGGCGCCGATGACGACGTCGCCGGTCGCGCGGCTGCCGTCGGCGAGTACGACGGAGGCGGAGCTGCCGTCCTGGTCGACGCCGACCACGCGGGCGCCGAGCCGGATCGCGTCCGGGTCCAGCGCCCGCACGCCGTCCTCCAGCGCCTTGAGCAGGTCGGGCCGGTAGACGGTCAGGTAGGGGTAGCCGTACTTCTCCACCGCCTGAGGGCCCAGGTCGAACAGCGGCCAGGACTTCCCGGAGTTCCACAGCCGGAACTCCTTGCGCGAGACCGTGACCGAGGTCTTCTCCAGGCCCTCGAAGACACCGAGGTGGTCCAGGGCGCGCGACCCGTTGGGGCTGATCTGGATCCCGGCGCCGACCTCGGTGAGCTCGCGGGCCTGCTCGTGGACCTCGACCTCGTGACCGGCGCGCAACAGCGCCAGGGCGGCGCTCATGCCGCCGATGCCGCCGCCTGCGATGACGACCTTCATGGTGGGGGGTGTCCTTCCGGTCTCAGAGTCAGAGGGTCTCCGCGCGCAGCAGCCCGAGCGCGGAGTAGATGGGCTCGTCGCTGGCGCGCACGAGCCGGGCGTCGCGCGTGACGACGTGCTGGTAGGGGCGCCAGGCCGGGACGGCGACGATGTCGCCCTCGCTCCACTCCAGCGTCTCGCCGTCGACGATGCTGCGTCCGGAGCCCTCCACGACGGTGAACAGCGAGTTGGCGGTCGTACGCCGCGTGGCGGAGGTGAACCCGGCCGACATCTGCTGGACGTGCAGCGCGATCGTCGGCATCGCCGGGCCGCCGTCCGGGGAGGCCAGCTCGATCTCCCGCTCGGCCATGCCGTGCTCCGGTGCCGAGGTCTCGGCGGCGAGCCGCTCGAGGGTCTTCTCCCAACGGTAGGCGATCGGGTGCTCCTCGAGGTCGCGGACCTCGCGCTGCAAGCCGTCGGGGTGCTTCTCGAAGAACATCGGCTCGAGCAGGTGCACCAGCGGCACGTCGAGGATGTCGACCCAGTAGCAGTCGTCGGCGTCCTCGGCCGCGGAGTGCTCGTGCCAGGTCCAGCTCGGCGTCAGCAGTACGTCGCCGGGCCGCATCTCGACCCGGTCGCCCTCGACGACGGTGTAGGTGCCGTGGCCCTCGAGGATGATCCGCAGCGCGGCCGGGGTGTGGTGGTGCGCCAGCGCGACCTCGCCGGGGCGGATCAGCTGGTAGGCGGCGACCATGGTGCGCACGGTCGGGTAGACGTTGCCCTCGGCGGGGTTGGTCAGGGTGACGTTGCGGCGGTCGGCCTGGGTGTGGTC
>Ga0164242_10009273_pt1 | contig 10624 bp, 8 predicted proteins | sample OricomgcompostMG_FD_108783 | JGI IMG/M metagenome (GOLD analysis project Ga0164242, IMG submission 108783) | Miracle-Growth compost microbial communities from Emeryville, California, USA - Original compost - Miracle growth compost (MG) ... | reverse complement strand
GTCGTTTCCGATTGCCCCGATGACGGGTGGCTACCTTCGTTTCGGTGCAGGAGTGCGCCAGCGCGCGAGCGGCCGTCCTCTGGTGGCCGCGGGCAGGCCCGCTCCTGCGGGTGTCTCCTGGCGCCTTCGATCCGTGGACGCCTGTCAAGTCTCTGACCATTGCCTCAGCAGGTTGTGGTACACGCCGGTGAGCTGCTTGACGGCCGCGTCCTCCGCGCCGCTGGCCGTGAGCGTGCGGATGGCAGTGTCGAGTTGCAGCAGCGTGCGACGTTGCGCTTCTTCGCGCACCAGGCTCTGGATCCAGAAAAACGCGGCTACCCTGACGCCGCGCGTCACTGGTTCGACGCGGTGCAGGCTCGAGGCCGGATACACGATTGCATCGCCGGCCGGCAGCTTTACCTCGTGTTCGCCGTAAGTGTCCTCGACGACCAATTCGCCGCCGTCATAGTCGTCGGGATCGGCCAGGAACAATGTGCAGGCGATGTCGCTGCGCAACTGGCTGCCGTCGGCGAGTGCCATCACCGCGCCGTCGATGTGCGCGCCGTAATGCCCGCCATGGGCGTAGCGGTTGAAACGCGGCGGCAGGATCCGGACGGGGAGGGTTGCCGCGTGGAATTCCGGATGCCGTGCGCAAGCGGCCAGCACCGCGCGACCCAGTTCCAGTCGCAGCGGCGAGGTGTCGGCCAACTGCTGGTTGTGCTTGACGAGGGCGCCTTGCGGCCCGACGGTTTCACGGCCGTCGATCCACTCCGCGCCTTCCAGCCTTGCACGCATGCTTGCCAGTGACGCCGTATCGAGCAGGTTTTCGATGTGCAGCAGCATGGAATGCCGGTCGCGGTCTCTATGGCGGTGCTACGAGCGCTCGCCGAAACGTTCCGGTGCCCGGGCCCTCGTGAAACAAGGTGGGTAGCGCCTTCCCGATTCGTGGACGGCCGCGACGGCGGCAGCCGTCATGGGCATGTTGATTGCGCATTGCGGCATGGCGGATGTCGCGGGACGTCGGTGATCAGTAGTGGATGTTCAAGGTCAGCAGCGCGGAGCGTGGCGCGCCCGGGGTGTAACGATAGCCGCTCTTGTTGATGGCCGCGACGTAGCTTTCGTCGAACAGGTTGTAGACGTTCAGTTGCAGCATCGCGTGCCGGTTGATGGCATAGCTCGCCATTGCATCGAAGACCCAATAAGCCTCGGTGAACGATGGCGTGCCGAGCGCACCATCATGGCCGCGCTGCATTTTGCCGGCATAGCGCACGCCGCCACCAATCGTGACGTGGTGCGGCAAGCGCCACGTGCTCCAGGCGGTGAAGGCGCTTTTCGGCGTGTAGGGCAGGTCGTCCGAACCGTTCTGTGCGAGGGCGTTGCCGCGGGTGACCTTGGCATCCATGATGGTGTAACCCGCGCTCACGGCCCAGGTTCGCGTGATCCGGCCGATCGCGCCGAGTTCGATGCCCTGCACGCGCTGGCGCCCGATCTGGTAGTACTGCAGGTCGACCGGGTCCTGCACCACCAGGTTGGTGACCACGGTGCGATACAAAGCCGCGGTCAGGCGCAACTGGTTGCCGAACACTTCCCACTTGGTTCCGATCTCGGTCGTACGCGCGTGTTGCGGATCGAAGATCGGATTGTCGGCGCTGTTGGCGGACGCGCTGAGTGCGAGGTTGTCGCCGCCCGGTGGTTGGGCGGATATCGCGAAGTTCGCGTACACGCTGCCTTGCTCGACCGGCTTGTACACCAGGCCCAGTTTGTACCCGTGCAGGTTGCCGCCCTTGTCGGCGTCCACCGCCGGCAGGGGCGTGGCGGGCGGATGGGTGCCGCATTCGGGGGCGCGACGCGAAGTGCCGCAGGGCACCACGCTCTGGAAATCAGTGCTGTAGTGGTCCATGCGCGCGCCCGCGGTCGCGAGCCAGTGTTCGCCGAAGTGCAGGGTATCGAACAGATACGCAGCGACGGTGTCGGTGCGCCCGCGACTCCAGGCGCCGGTGTCGCCAATGACAAGCCCGGTGGCGGTGTGGGGATCGGGGTGGTAAAGATTGGCGGGTGTCCATGCGCTGTTGTCCAGTGCGCCTGTGCCACCGGTGGCGACGTCTTCGCGGGTCAGCTCGATGCCGGTGCTCAGGTCGTGCTCGATCCCACCGGTAGTGAAATCCACGGTCAGATTGGTCTGGTTGGCGAGGATGCGGTTGGTCTGGTCCTTGAACGTGGGATTGCTGCGCGCAATGGTCCATGTGGCCAGGTCGACCGGGTCGGGCGTCAGCAGGCGCGCATCGCTGCCCATGAACGACGTCAGCAGGTAGTCTTCGTGGGTGCGGCCCCAGCGCAAGGTGTCGTGAAGGACCGCGCCGTTCGCAAAATCGTGGCGCACGATCGCGGTGAACATGTCCGCCTTCACGCGGTCGTGGTCGGCATCGGTGCCGTAGAAGTTCGATGCATCGACGCGCGGCGCCGTAGCCAGAAACGGGCGCGCGGGATCCGGGGATGCGTAGCCTGGCAACCCCACGGTCGGTACCCCGCCGTCCGGCACGTTGTTCTGGCGGACGTGCAGGAAGTCGAGGTAGACGCTGGTCGGCGTGCCCAGCCCGAACGCGAGGGACGGCGCCACGCCCCAGCGATCCTGGCGGACCTCGTCACGACCGGCGACGCCGCTCTTCTGCCCCATCACGTTCAACCGGAACGCGGCATGCCCGCCGATGGCATCGTTCCAGTCCGCGGTCACGCGTCGGTGGTCGCCGCTGCCGTAGCTCAGCGATGCCGACACCCGGTGCTTCAGGCGTGGTTGCTTGCTGACCATGTTGACCGCGCCGGTCGGCGCGGTACGGCCGTATTCGGTGCCGTCCGGCCCCTTGGTGACTTCGACCTGTTCGACGTTGAACACGTCGCGCGAGATGGACCCGAGATCACGCACGCCGTCCACGAAGATGCTGCCCGACGTATCGAAGCCACGCATGTAGATCGCGTCTCCGGTGGACGTGCTGCCGTTCTCGCCGACATAGAAGGTGCCGACGCCGGGGCTGTTGCGCAGCGCTTCCGTCAGCGTGGTGGCGCCCTGCTGCTGGATGATCTCCTTGCCGATCACGTTGATGGTCTGCGGGGTGTCCAGCAGCGACTGGGTGAACTTGGGCGACTGGACCGCGTCGACCTTGTAGGGGGCACGCGTCGCCTTGACATTGACCACGGGGAGTTGCGTCGGGCTGGCCTCCATCGACGACGGCGAGGATGCCGGATTGGCGGCCAGTGAGGGCAGGCCAAGTGCGATGCCGGTCACCAGGGTGGAAAAAGCGAGCGGACGGTGGCGGGCGTGCTTGCGGTGCTTGATGCCGGGCATGAAAGGTGTGCCTTGTTCTTGTGCGCCGGACGATTCGTGATCGCGCGGGCCCGCGCGCGGGCGGCGTAGCGCGAATCGCACAGCGATTGAGTCGGGTTCGCCCATCAGCTAGCGGGCGATGCGTGGCTGATGGTAAGGCAAATGCGAACGATTCGCAATACGAATGTGATGCAACCCAGCGGCGGGATTCGCCAGGGGCCGCCGAAATCCGGCACACGGACAAAAAGGCGCCGCACTCGCGTGCGGCGCCTGAGGTCCGGCCATGTTGGTGGAGGGCGGGTCCTACCAGATCTTCACCAGCTTGTCGCCGGTGTGCATCATCTTGTCGCCGGGTTTGCACTGGAAGGCCTGCGCGAATTGCGGCATGTTGGCGGCCGTCGCGAACGCGCGGATGTTGGCGGGCGCGTGGGGATCCACGTTCAACAGCAATTCCGCCGTCTTGTCGCGGGCGGTGCCTTCCCAGACGCGTGCGGAACTCAGGAAGAAACGCTGGTCCTGGGTCATGCCGTCGATCTTCCGGTCGGCTTCCCTGGGGTCGGCTTTGAGCGCCGCCTGCAAGGCGGTGTAGGCGATGTTGAGGCCGCCCAGGTCGCCGATGTCCTCACCCAAGGTCAACTTGCCGTTGACGTGCAGGTCCGGTTTGCCGGGGATCGGCGCATAGCTGTCGTACTGCTTGACCAGTGCGGCGGTGCGCTCATCGAACTGCTTCTTGTCCTGCGGCGTCCACCAGTTCACCAGGTTGCCGTGGCCGTCGAACTGACTGCCCTCGTCGTCGAAGCCGTGGCTGGATTCATGCCCGATCACGAAGCCTATGCCGCCGTAGTTCACCGCATCGTCGCCCTTGGCATAGAAGAACGGCGGCTGAAGGATCGCGGCCGGGAAGTTGATGGTGTTGGTGGAAGGCGAGTAATAGGCGTTGATCGTCTGCGGCGTCATGTGCCATTCCTTGCGGTCCGTCGCCTTGCCGATCTTGCCGATGTCGTAGTGGTAGTTGTACTTGGAGGCCGCCTCGAGGTTGGCGTACCACTGATCCGGCTGGATCGTCAGCCCCGACCAGTCGCGCCACTCGCCCTTGTCCGGATAGCCGATCTTGGGCAGGAACAGCGACCACTTCTCGAGCGCCTTCTTCTTGGTCGCCTCGCTCATCCAGTCGAGGTTCTCGATGTGTTCCTTCAGCGCCGCGCGGACGTTGGTGACCAGTTCCTCCGCGCGCTGCTTCGATTCGGGCGGGAAGTACTTGGCGACGTACAGCTCGCCGAGGCCCATGCCCATCGCTCCGTTGACCGCACTGATCACGCGCTTCCAGCGGTCCTTCTGCTCGAGCTGGCCCTGCAGGGTCTTTCCATAGAAGTCGAACTCGTTGTCCTGGAACGGCTGGCTCAGCGCCGGCGACGCGCTGCTGATCAGGTGGAATTTGAGATAGGCCTGCCACTGCGATGCCGGCGCGTGCGCGAGCAGCTTGTCGAACTCGGCGATGAACTTCGGCTGCGACAGCGAGAAGCCCTTGCCGATGTCCACGCCCTGGCCCTTGAAGAACTTGTCCCAGCTGAAGTGCGGGCTGACCTTGTCGGCCTCCGCCACCGTGACGAAGTGGTACTGGTTTTTCGGGTCACGCAGTTCCACCGGGGCCAGCGAAGCCTTGGCGAGTTCGGTTTCGAACTTCATGACCTCGTCCGCCTGCTTTTTCGCGTCGGCCACCGGGGTTCCGACGAGCTCCAGCGATTTCGCGATGTACTTCAGGTAGGCGGCGCGGATGTCCTTGTACTTCGGCGACAGGTAGTAGTCGCGGGTGGGCAGGCCAAGGCCGTCCTGGAACACGTAGCCGATCTGCTTGGTCGCGTCCTTGTAGTCCGCGCTCGAGCCGAAGTTGAAGACATAGCTGTCGCCGTTGTTGTAGCTGGTGGTGATGAAGTCGGCGATCTCGGCCGGGGTCTTGAGCGCGTCGATCGCCGCGAGCTGCGGTTTGATCGGGTCGTAGCCCAGCTTGTTGATCGTCTCGGTGTCCATGCCCGCGGCGTAGAGGTTGCCGAGCTTCTGCTGGAGCTCGCTGCCCTTGCGATCCCGGGCATCGTGGGCGGCCGTTTCGAGGATCTGTTTCTGCTGCTGCAGGCTGCGCTCGTGCAGGATGCCGAACGCGCCCCAGCGGGTCTGGTCGGCGGGAATCGGATTGGCCTTGTTCCACTTCGCATTGACGTAGTCGGCGAAGTCGTTGCAGGGGTTGTACTGGTCGTCGAGGTCGAACGCGATCGGCTGCTCGGGCATGATGGCGACGGTCGAGCCCGGCGCGGGCGCCGCGGCGGTATGGGTCGGGGCGGGCGCGGTGGTCGCCGCGGCGGGTGCCGAGGTGTTCTGGTTCTGGTTGCCGGTGCAACCTGAAACGGCCAGGGCCGCGCCGACGGCCAGCGCGATCGGGGTCAACAAATGCTTGTGCATGGATGCGTCCTTTGGCATTGCGAAACGGGGATGCCGCGCGTGGCGTGCGCGCGCAAGAGCGGTCGATTGTGCCAGCAACGGGCAACGGTGGAGCGCACCCCTGTCGGAAGTCATGCCGCGATGTCGGCGGCTTGTGCGCGTCGCGTGTGCCTGCATACTGCGGCGACCTTGTTGCGGGGAGCTGGCATGGACATCGTGTTTCACGGCGCGGCGGGCGAGGTGACGGGCTCGAGCCACCTGGTCGAGATTGCGGGCAAGCGCGTGTTGTTGGACTGTGGAATGGTCCAGGGCGACCGCAATGCCGACGAACGCAACGCGGCGGATTTCCCATTCGATCCGGCGTCGATCGATGTGCTGGTGTTGAGCCACGCGCACATCGACCACACCGGTCGGGTGCCGCTGCTGGTGAAGCGCGGATTTTCAGGACCGATTTTCACCCATCCGGCCACCATCGATCTGGCGGCGATCATGCTGGGCGACGCCGCGCACATCGCGCAAATGGACACCGAGCGGGACAACCGGCATCTGCCACCGGGGCAGAGGCCTTTCATGCCGCTGTACACGCAGGATGACGTGGATGCGGCGGTGAAGTCGATGCGGCCGGTCGAGTACGCTGCGCCGATCGAAATCCTGCCCGGCGTGCGCCTCACGCTGCGCGATGCGGGGCACATCCTCGGTTCCGCGACCGTGGAAATCGAAGCACTGGAAAATGGAGCATCGCGCAAGCTGGCGTTCAGCGGCGATCTCGGCCCCGACCATACGCCGATCCTGTGCGATCCGATGCCGGTTCCCGCGGCCGACCTGGTGGTGATGGAGTCGACCTATGGCGACAGGCTGCACAAGGCGCGCGAAGACACCATCGCGGAACTCGGATCCATTTTCGCTGCCGCACACAAGGATGGCGGCAACGTGGTGATCCCGGCGTTCGCGGTCGGACGAACCCAGGAGTTGCTGTATTTCTTTGCCGAACATTTCGATGCGTGGAACCTCGGCGCGTTCAAGCTGTTCCTCGACAGTCCGATGGCGATCCGAGTCACTGGTGCCTATGACCGTCACGAAAACCTGTTTGACGATGCAGCGAGGACATTGTGGGCGACCCGCCCGCATCCGCTGCGTTTGCCCAACCTTACCCTCACCGAGGACGGCGCCGCCTCACGCGCGATCAACGCCATCCACGATCATGCGGTGATCATCGCCGGTTCCGGCATGTGCACCGGCGGACGAATCCGCCACCACTTGCGGCACAACCTGGCCAACCGGTTCGCGCACATCGTGTTCGTCGGTTACCAGGCGGTCGGTACCTTGGGACGAACACTTGTCGACGGTGCGAAGCATGTTCGCCTGTTCGGCAACGACGTTCCGGTGCGCGCCCGCGTGCACACCGTGGGCGGCTTGTCCGCGCACGCCGACAAGGGCGGGCTGTCCGCATGGTACGGAAAGATCGCGGGTCATCCGCCGGTCTGCCTTGTCCACGGTGAAGATCCGGGGCGATCCAGGCTGGCGGACGAATTGAAATCGCGATGGGGCGGCCGGGTGGCGCTGCCGATGCCAGGCACAAGGGTGACGGTGTGATGGCGCATCGGCAGCGCCGACCCGCAATCGAACGCCCATAAAAACGACCCCCGTTTCCGGGGGTCGAGAGATTACGTGACTCGATTCGGCGGGATCAGCAGGCGCGCCGCCGCAGGGCGAGGAACAGGCCGATGAGGCCGATGCCCGCGCCGAACATGCCGAGGATTCCGGGTTCGGGCACGCTGACGGTCGTGGTCCCGAAGCTGTCCACGTGGCTGATCTTGCCGGTGGCATCTGCCCCGAAGCCCATGTCGGTCATCCTGAACACCAGGAACGAGGTATTGCCCAGGTTTTCGAACAGGAAGTGTTCGCAATCGTCACCGCCAGGCGAGCCCGCGGTGCATGCATAGGTACCGGTCTGCGAGAAGCTGCTTTGGGCCCCCGTCTTGATCATGAAGAACTCGGGTGCCGAGGCCAGGTAGATCGCGAATACGCCCGCCTCGCTGGTATTGAGCAACATGTTGCCGCAAACTTCGCTGCCGTCGCAGAACTTGGCGAAATCGGACACTTGATAGTTCTGGCCGGTGAGGTAATTTGCGAAATCCACCTCGCTCTGGTCGCCACTGTTGGCTTTCCCGTAGCCGTACAGCGTATCGATGCTTCCGACATCGTCGCCCTGATAAGCCCCCGGTGTGGTGATCGTGATCGGCGTCGCCAACGCCGGTAATGCGGCTGCTCCGGCAAGGAGGCCCAGACCCAGAAGCGCCAAAATCTTTTTCATGGGAAATCCCTCGAATTTCGCTGTTTCCGAAACACGGACGTGTTCGACCTCGTCGATCATCGGTTCCGGTGGGCGAATAAGAGCAATTTCCATGCCATACAATATATATTTGAATTTAATAGGGTTTCAGTCCTGCGATTGTTCCGTTTTGTAAGGCTTTTCGACTGACTTTCCTGAACCGATGGTCGCTCGCCAATTGGCTGGTTGGAATCTGACGTTTATCGGCAGCAAGCGTAAACGTAAAAAACCTCGACAGGGGAGTTCGGACGCTTGCCATTGCCTGTCGACAGCGCACCGGTACGGGCGCCGGCAAGGGGAGGTGCGCAGCCTCCGGGTGCCCGCACCGGTTTTTCATGTCGCGACGCGCGCGAGCTCGGTGTACATCCCGCCCGGACGCATGAGCGTGCTCTGCATCAAAGCGACCGCTTCGAACGCGATCGAAGGCGGAGGATGGGGCAGGATGCCGAATGCACAGCCGGGGCGCAGGCGGGCCAGCGTGATGTGCGCCCGGAATCCGCGGGTTTCCGGCATGAATCCGGCCTTGCGTGCATGCGCTTCGCACGCGTGCGCGAGATCCGACAGTGCCATGTCGGGTTCGAGTTCCAGCACCAGCAGACGCGGCCTCGCGCGATTGGGCCAGACGCCGAAGCGACGCGTGCTGACGGCAGGCAGTGATGTCGCCAGCGTCGGCAGCATGTGCTTGAGATACTCGATTTGCGCACTGCGCGATTCGCCGAGAAATCGCAGGGTCAGGTGCAGTGCGGCCGGTTCGACCCAGCGCACCCCGCGTGTGGTGCCGGCGATGGCGCGTTCCAGCGCATCGCGGCAACGCCGCAGGTTCTGCAGGCTGGCGACATCAGGCAGCAATGCCAGAAAACAGCGGGGATCGGCAGCGGGTTCCGTAGCGGCGGCCGGGCTCACGAAGCGACCCGGTGTGCGGCTTCGACCGCGCGCGTCGGCGCGCCTTCCACGTCCGGCAACTGTTCGGGCCCGACGGCGCCGCCCGAAACGATGAAGGCCATCGCCTGGTCCATGCTCCAGTCTGTGGCGATCAGCCGTTCAGTCGGCACCAGTTCCAGGTAGCCGCCGGTGGGATTGGGCGTGGTCGGCACGTACACGGCAGCAACTTCGCGGCCCGCCGCATCGATGAAGGTGCGGGTGACGAATCCGACCGATTTCAACTGCGGCGAGGGAAAGTCGATCAGCACCACGCGCTGCGTGCCGCCTGGCTTGTTGCGCATCAGCGTCATCAGTTTCTTGACGCCGCCGTAGATGGTGTGCACCAGCGGCAGGCGTTCCAGCAGGCGGTCCACGCGCCCGAGGATGCGTCGCCCGATCATGCGCGTGGACAACCAGCCGAGCAGGTAAAGCGCCACCAGCGTCAGGATGAAGGCGAGGATCGACACCACCCAGTCACGGTGCAGCGCCTGGGCGGCCTGGGGCGCGCCCAGCCCGATCAATTCAATGATGCCCGTGACCAGCGGCGCCCCGACCCCGGCCAGCAGCGTGAACACGAACTTGAACACCACCCAGGTAATCCACACCGGGATGAAGGCAAGCAGGCCCGTGATCAGGTAACGCTTGATGTGGAGTTCGGGAGCTGGCACGGCGACGTTCGTCCGGAAGTGCCGGCATTGTAGGCGATGGCGTGGCGCCGGACGTGGCGGGCGTGATTTTTTCCTGGAATCCGCGAATCATCATGTCGTGAACCGGGAAATGGACATGCGCGGCAAACCTGAGCGGCAAGCGGTTTTCGAGGCGCTGCTGCGCGAGCATCGGGGCATCGTGTCGAAAGTCGCCCGCATTTACGCGAACGACAGGCAGGACGTCGAGGACCTCGGCCAGGAGATCGCGGTGCAGCTCTGGCGATCGTTCGGCAGATACGACGAGCGCCGCGCGAAATTCACCACCTGGATGTATCGCGTCGCACTGAACGTGGCGATCTCCTGGGCGCGCAGCGCGCGACGCCACGGCGCGGGCCACCTCGAGCCGCTCGATGACGCACACCTGAGTGCCGTTGCCGGGCCGGACGACCCCCAGCGCGAGGCAGTCGAGCGTGACGAACGCATCGCCCTGCTGGCCAGTTTCATTGCCCTGCTCGATCCGCTGAGTCGCGCACTGGTGCTGCTTTACCTGGAGGAACGCAGCCATGCCGAAATCGCCGAGGTGCTCGGCATTTCGGAAACCAATGTGGCGACCAAGCTCAACCGCATCAAACACAAACTGCGCACGCAGGCGCCTGCGTGCCCACCATTGGAGGATCAACATGGAACTCGACGAGATGAAAGGGGCGTGGGCGGCGATGAATCGGCGCCAGGAAGGCACCGAGGCGCTGCTGCGCGGAGAGCTCCGTGATCGGCGCATGGACGAGACGCGCTCGACGCTGCGTTGGAACTTTGCCGGGCTTGTCTTCGAATTGGCCGTTTGGATTGGCTTCACGGCGTTTGCGGGGTCATTCTGGGTGAACCATCGCGGCACGCTGCACTGGCTGGTGATCGGGCTGGTGTTGCATGCCTATGGCATTGCCGGCATCTGGTCTTGTGCCACGCAATTGCTGTTCCTGAGCCGCATCTATCTTT
>Ga0164242_10009272_pt1 | contig 10624 bp, 15 predicted proteins | sample OricomgcompostMG_FD_108783 | JGI IMG/M metagenome (GOLD analysis project Ga0164242, IMG submission 108783) | Miracle-Growth compost microbial communities from Emeryville, California, USA - Original compost - Miracle growth compost (MG) ... | reverse complement strand
CGCGAATCGAGCACGAGGAGCGCCGGCTGCGTGGACTGGAACACCTGCGCGAGATCGGCAAGAGCATGGGCTGGAACGTGCCAGAGGAGGGCGCCGATGCGACCGCAACCACTCCGTGAGCGCATCGTCGGCGCGCTGCGCCTGCAGCCAATGACCAAGTCCGAACTGGCGCAATGCTTGTCGCTCACCTACAGCCGCATCGAGCAGGGAATTCTGCCGCTGCGCCACCAGGGCTCCATACGCCCCAGCAAGTCCCGAAAGCCTCCCGCGCGACACAGCGGGCGCCGGGAGTGGGTCTGGAGGATCGCATGACCGTCCAAGGCGCCCAGTTCGCGCCTGCGCGCGCGCTCGAAGCCATCCGGCTGGTGCTGCCATACCCGATCAGCAGCAACCGGTACTGGCGTCCGGTGCGCATTGGCAACCACATCACGATCGTGCCGACGAGTGAGGCGAAGGCCTACCGGAAAGAGGTCTCCACGCTCGCCACGCGGGCGATGGTGACGCCGCTGCATGGACGTCTCGCGATGACGCTGCAGCTGTTCCCGCACCGTCCTCTCGACTGGGCGAAGCGGGCGCGGAAAGACCCCGACACCTGGGCCGACACGGTGCAGTGCATCGACCTGGGCAACTGCGAGAAGGTGCTGAGCGACGCGCTGAACGGCATCGCCTGGGACGACGACAAGCAGCTCCACAGCATCGGCCTCGTGCGTTGCGAGCCGGACGAGCACGGCGCACGCGTTGTGGCCACCATCACGCCCATCGTCCGGCAAGCCGTCGCGCCGGGACTGTTCGCATGAACGCGAATGCCGGAAAGCTGGTGATCTTGCTGCCCTATGCAATCGGTCAGCAGGTGAAGATTCGCGCCATCGACAAAGTTGGTCGCGTGTATTCGATCAACGTGTGCCGCGACGGTCTGGAGTATCGCGTGCGCTGGTGGAACGAAGAAGTGATTTCGGACGCGTGGATGCTTCCCGATGAGATTGAGGCCGCATGACCTGGCACACCGACCCTCCGCGCCACCAGGGCGAGTACCTCGTCGTGGACAGCTGGACGAAGCGCGAGGTCGGCCACTGGCGACCTGACCTCGGCTGGTGCATTCGCGGGAAATGGGTAGGCCACGATGGTGCGGCGTGCTGGATGGAGTTGCCGGAGATCCCGGCCACCGTGATGCGGGAGAGGTGGTGATGAGCGCAGTCCAAGACCGAAAGGCCGAGAGCATCGCGCTGATGCTCGGCAAGACCGCGTACCGCGACCTGCGCAATGGATTCGCCACCGTGACGCGGATTGAGGACTCCGACATGGCGATCAAGGCCGCACTGGGCATTGCGCAGAACCGTGCCGGCATCGTTCCCGTGAAGGCTATGGAGACCAAGTACGCCTCAACGCTGATGCACGAGAGGCTGCTGCGCCGGGCCTACGACGTGGCCATGCCAAAACCTGACGATCCGGGTTTTTACGCCGTGCAGCGTATGGCGGCGTCACTCGCCATCCGTAGGCATGCCGGGCTGAAGATTGGCCGCGACGAGGTGGCCGAGTACGCCTGGATCCTGCACGTACGGCGCGAATCGCTCGACATCGCACTGCACACAGCCGGGTCATGGTTGGAGGAAATCACCTTCACAGCCGTGGCTCACTTCACAAAGGCGCTGCGCGAACCGCCAGTTGACGGGACCAAGAAACGGGCATAGATTGCCACCGTCCAAAGTAACCACCTCACGAAGCCTCGCCCTCACCGGCGGGGCTTTTTCGTTTCCGGAATCCTTATGACGCCCAGCCAAGACGCCATCGCACTTGTGAAGGCGAGCGAAGGCCTGCGCCTACAGGCGTACCAGGACGCCGGAGGCGTCTGGACGATCGGCTACGGCCACACGGAAGGGGTGACCGCCGGTCAGGTCATCACAGCCGCGGAAGCCGATGCACTGCTGCAGACCGACCTGAGCGAGGCTGCCGATGAGGTCGAGTCGCTGGTGCGCGTGCCGTTGACACAGGGTCAGTTCGACGCCCTGACCGACTTCGTGTTCAACCTCGGTGCGGGAACCCTGAAACGCTCGACGCTGCTGATGCTGCTCAATGTGGGCAACTACGCGGCCGCAGCCAACCAGTTCCGCGTGTGGGTCCTGGATGCTGGAGCTGTGCAGCCGGGCCTCGTGACTCGCCGCGCCGCCGAACGCGCACTGTTCGTGAAACCCACCGGAGGCAACGCGTGAACACAGGGGACTGGATCGCGGTGGCCGCGCTGTTCGTGACGGTCGGCGGAGGGATGGGGGGACTGATCCGCTGGGTGTCGAAGCATGCCGAACGGCTCCACGGCGTCGAGGTGCGCGTGAACGCGCTTGAGCAACGCCAGTCCGACGATATCCAGTGGATTCGATCCGCGCTTCTTCGGATCGAGGACAAGATCGAGCGCAAGGCGGATCGGCCGTGAAACTCAGCCCTTCCAGCGTGGCTTTCCTGGAGCGCATCGCCGGCAAGCTCAACGAGAAGTCGTCGGTGTACGGCTATGCGATGGCGTTCGCCGGCCTGTTCGCCACGAAGTACCAGGGCGTCTTTGCCAAGGGCGCGACTGTCGTCTCGCTGATGGCTGGCGTCGCGCTCTGGCTGCTGAGCGACCCGCAGGTGCGGTTCCTGCTCACCGGCAAACAGCCGGACGAGCCGAAGTCGCCGACCGTCCCGAAACCGTTCGATTCCGACCCGAGGTAATCCCATGAAACGCCTATCCCTGGTGGTGGCCGTGGCCGCCATGCTTTCGCTCGCCCTCATGGCCGGCTGCAACCAGACCAAGCCGCTGTCGCCCGCGCAGATCGCCGCCATTGCGTGTCCCCAGCTCGACCTGGTGCATACCCAACTGGCTGCGTTCAACGCGGCACTGCAGGCCGATCCAGCCACAGCCGCCGCTGGTCTCAAAGCCGCCAATGCTCTCGCCGATGCGCAGAAATTCGTGACGCCCGTTTGCACGGATGCCGCTGCGGCGCCAACCGTGGATGCCTCAAGCATCCAGACGCTGGTGCAATCGGGACTGCCGGCGCTGGGCGCCTTGGTCGGCTCGCTGCCGTTGCCGGCGACGCAAGAAGAGCAGATCCAGGCCGCACTGGTGCTGGCCGAGACGGCAGCCGGTGTCGTCGGTGTGGTCGAGCAGCAGATCCAGGCGGCGCAAGCGGCTCCAGCGCCGGCAGCGAGCACCGTCCAACCGTGAACCCGCTCGACTACGCCCTCCTCGCCAAGCGTGCCTACACGGATGCGCCGACGGTGGGGAAGGCGGACAGCGCCTCGCGGATGTGCGTGTATGGCGACGTGCATGCCTTCCGCGGCACGGATGACCTGTCGTCGGTGATTGCTGACGCGGACTGCGCCCTAGTGCATGTGCCGGGTCTGGGCGCGCTCCATGCCGGGTTCTACGGCGCGCTGGCGGCGATCCTGCCGGCAGCACTGGCGCTTCGCCGGCCCGTAGCGGTGACCGGTCACAGCCTCGGCGCGGCCATGGCAATCATCTACGCCGCGGTGCTGGCGCAGCTGGGCCATGTCTGTCCGGTCTACGCCTTCGAGCCGCCGCGCATTGCGGCAGACGACACGTTGGCGCACGTGTTCCGCGACTTGGCGATTCCGTTCTACGGCACGCGCAACGGCAACGACCTGGTGACGCAGGTCCCGCTGGGGCTGATGTGTCCGCGCGTGCTGACGCGCATCGGCAAGCCCGCGCTCCTGATGGACAACTTGATCGATCACAGCATCGATCGCGTGATCGATGCGCTCCAGGAACTGGAAACCGCATGAACGCCAAGCAACTCAGCCGCGGTCATCTGCGCCACAACATGCTCGCGCTCTGCATCCGCGCGGCGATCCTCAGCTGGTGGCAGTGACATGGTTGCGCATCGGAAAGAAGACCGCGCCGTGGTGGTGCCGGCGATCTGTGAGCGGCTGGCCAAGGGTGAGCCGCTGGCTGTGATCTGCCGCGACATGGATATCCCGCGGCGCACGGTCAACCAGTGGCGGCAGGACGATCCGGAGATCGCGGCGCAATTCGACGAGGCGAGAGACGATGGCTACGACACATTGGCCGGCGAATGCCTGGAGATCGCCGACACCACGCAGGAAGGTGTGGAGATCGTCGAGCGCAACGGAACGCGCGAGGTGCACCATGGAGACATGCTTGGTCACCGCAAGCTCCGCATTGAGACGCGCCTGAAGCTGTTGGCGAAGTGGGACCCGCGGCGATACGGCGACAAGCAGCAGCTGGAGCACCAGGGCAGCATCGTGGTGCAGATCAGTGGCGACGACGCCAAGCTGTGAACTGACGGAGAAGCAGCAGGAGGCAAACCGCCTACTGGCTGGGCCGCAGACGCACACGCTCCTGGTGGGTGGGTCGCGTTCCGGCAAGACGTTTCTCGGCACGCGCGCCGTCACCACCCGCGCCGTTCGGGTGCCAGAAAGCCGGCACGTGATCTTCCGCCTGCGCTTCAATGCGCTGCGGGCCTCGGTCTGGCTGGACACGCTGCCGAAGGTGATGCGCCTGTGCTTCCCGGGCGTGCCGTACAAGAACAACCGTCAGGACGGCTACATCAGCCTGCCCAACAAGTCGGAGATCTGGTTCGCGGGGCTCGACGACAAGGATCGCGTCGAGAAGATCCTAGGCATGGAGTTCGCGACGCTGTACTTCAACGAGTGCAGCCAAATCCCGCGAGCTTCCGTGCTGACGGCGCTGACGCGTCTGGCGCAGAAGGTCGACGGGCTGCGGAATCGGGCCTATTACGACCTCAACCCGGTCGGTACCGGGCACTGGACGTACCGACAGTTCATCGAGCACCTGGATCCGGATAGCCGGCAACCGCTGGCCAACCCGGACGACTACCGGCACATCTACATGAACCCGGCCGACAACCGGGCGAACGTGGACGAGGGGTATTTGCGGCTGCTGGAGAGCCTGCCGGAGCGACAGCGCCGGCGGTTCCTGGACGGCCGGTATGTCGCGGAGATCGACGGCGCACTCTGGACACTGGAACTGCTGGAGAAGCACCGGCGCGATGCTGGCGACGTGCCGCTGTATCGGCGCGTGGTGGTCGCGGTCGACCCGTCCGGCAGCAAGGGCGAAGAGGACAAGCGCTCCGACGAGATCGGGATCGTGGTCGCCGCGCTCGGCGTGGATGACCGGGTGTACGTGCTGGCCGACTTGTCGGGCAGGTACAGCCCGGAGCAGTGGGGAGCGATTGCAGCTCGCGCTTGGACGCAGTATGGCGCGGATCGCATCGTCGGCGAGCGCAACTTCGGCGGGGATATGGTACGCGCCATCGTGCATGCCGCCGACAGGAACGCACCCTACAAGGAAGTGACGGCCTCGCGCGGCAAGGTGGTGCGCGCGGAGCCAGTCAGTGCGCTGTATGAGCAGGGCCGCGTCTCGCACGTCGGCCGCTTCGGCACGCTGGAAGACCAGCAATGCAACTTCAGCACGTCGGGCTATCTGGGCGACAAATCGCCGGATCGCGCCGACGCGCTGGTGTGGGCGATCACAGAACTCGTTCCCGTTTCTACCGACACCGGACTACTCGACTTCTACCGCCAACAGGCCGAGCGCCTGAGGGCTTCCGAGAACTGACGCATGCCCAAGCTTACCCCCGGCGCGAAGACAACTGATTTGTCCGCGCAGGTAGCGCTCATGCGCCAAAGCCCGTGGGGACGCGTCAAGGCCGCGGTGCGGTACGCGATCGCCGGCGTGACGCCCGACACATGGATGTCGCCGAACCAGCCCGTGGCGCCGGTGGCGCAGGAGGCCTTCGGGCGCACCCGCGATTACCCGGTCGGCTACAACCTGTTTTACACGCCGCGCGGGCAGGAACTGACCAGCTTCGCGCAGTTGCGTGCGCTCTCGGAGAACTGCGACCTGGTGCGGCTCGCCATCGAGACGCGCAAGGATCAGCTGTCGTCGATGCAATGGAACATCGCGCACACCGATCCGAAGAAGGATGCCAGCAACGATCCGCGGGTGAAGGCGTTGGAAGCGATGCTGAAGATGCCGGACGGTATCCACGACTGGGATGCGTGGCTACGCATGCTGCTCGAAGATGTGCTCGTGATCGACGCTGCGACAGTGCTCCCGATCAAGCTCAACAGCGGCGCAGTGACCGGCTTCGAGGTGATCGACGGCGCGCTGATCAAGCCACTGATCGATGACAAGGGTCGGCAGCCGCTGCCGCCTTCGCCGGCGTACCAACAGAACATCAAGGGGCTGCCGGCGGTGGACTACACGGCAGCGGAGCTGATCTACAAGCCGCGCAATCCGCGCAGCCACAAGTTCTACGGCTACTCGCCGGTGGAGCAGATCCTGCTGACCGTGAACACGGCCATTCGGCGCTCGCTGTCGCAGCTGCAGTACTACACCGAGGGGAACATCCCGGCCGCCTTCATCAACGTGCCGGACACCTGGATGCCGCAGCAGATCCAGCAGTTCCAGGACTACTGGGACACCGTGATCGAAGGCGATCAGGCGTACAAGCGCAAGGTGCGGTTCGTGCCGTCGGGCACGTCGCCCAAGACGCTGAACGAGCCGCCGCTCAAGGATGAGTTCGACGAATGGCTGGCACGTGTCGTCTGCTACTGCTTCAGCCTGCCGCCCACCGCGTTCGTGAAGCAGATGAACCGCTCCACGAGCGAGACGCAGCAGGACACCGCGCAGAACGAAGGCCTGGCGCCGCTGATGGGCTGGGTGAAGCGGTTCATGGACTTCCTGATCCAAGTGCATTGCGGTGCGCCGGATCTGCAGTTCCAGTGGCTGGAGCAGGAGGTCATCGACCCGGCCGAGCAGGCCACGGTGCTGACCGAGTACCAGAAAGGCGGCGTCTACACGATCAACGAGATCCGCGCCAAGCTTGGTGAGGATCCGATCAAGGGCGACGGCGGCGACGACCGGCTGATCATCACAGGCGCCACGGTGACGCGGCTGGAAGATGCGATTCAGCCACCACCGCCTCCTCCGACGCTCGGCGTCGACCCGCTTCATCCCGGCGAGCCGCCGAAACCTGGCGCGCCGGTCGGGAAGCAACCGCTGAAGGCGACACCGAAGGACGACGCGACCGAGAAGCACGTCCATAACCACCTGCGCAAGGGTGCGTTGCCTGCGCTGACGCCGGCTGAGACGAAGCTGCGCGATGGCTTTGCGAGCGCGCTGGAAGTCGTGCGCGACGCCGCCGTGTTGGCCGCGCGCCGCGTGGAGAAGGCCAGCAACACCGACGACGACCGCGGTAGCAGCTACGAGCACGACGCCGAGGATGTGGCGTGGTGGGAGGGCTTCGCTGACAGCCTCGACACGTCCGGCCTGTCGCTCGTGTACGACGACTACACCGATACGTTGCAGGCGGTTTCGGCCAGTGGTGCGCGCGAGACCGTGGCGCGGATCGTCGCCACCGACCCGGATGTGCAGCCTGCAGCCACCGGCGCCGGCTTCGACCTGCTCGACCATCAAGACCCGAACGCCATCGAGTGGGCGCACGCGCACGCCGGCGAGATGCTCAGCGACAACGGGCAGGAAGGCGAGCTTTCCACGGCTACGCGCGACATGGTGCGGCGCCTGATTGCCAACGCGCTGGACGAGAAGGTCTCGAATGCCGAGATCGCACGCCGGCTGCAGGATGCCTACGCCTTCAGCCCCCAGCGTGCCGAGCTGATCGCGCGCACGGAAGTGACCAATGCATTGGGCGCAGGCGGTCTCGCCGGCGCGAAGGCGGTCGGCATGGACGAGAAGTCGTGGCTGCTCAGCAACGACGAGAACAAGTGCGAGCGGTGCATCGCCAACGCCAAACAGGGCTGGATTCCCATCGGACAAGCCTATGTGTCGGGCGCGCAGGCGCCTGGCCAGCATCCACACTGCCAGTGCGATCAGGTGTATCGCAAGCGGCCCAAAGAGGACTGAACCATGCAGATTTTCGCGCGCATCACCAAGGTCGACGAGGCCACCGGCAAGGTCTACGGCCGCGCCGTCATGGAGGAAGTGGACCGCTCCGGCGAGATCTTCGACTACGAGTCGAGCAAGCCCAACTTCGTGAAGTGGTCGGAGGCGGCCGCGCAGGCGACGGATGGCAAGAGCGTCGGCAACCTGCGCGCCATGCACGGCAAGGTCGCGGCGGGCAAGCTGTTCGAGATCACGTTCAACGATGCTGAGAAGGCCGTCGACATCGGCACCGAGGTGGTCGATCCGGTCGAGCGCGAGAAGTGCATCAAGGGCGTCTACACCGGTTTCAGCATCGGCGGCCGGTACGCCAAGAAGTGGGAGGACACCGTCCACAAGGGAGCCACGCGCTACACCGCGGACCCGAACGAAATCAGCTTGGTCGACCTGCCGTGCGGTCCGTCCGCGCAGTTCACCGTGGTGAAGGCGGACGGTGCCGAGGAGCTGCGCAAGTTCGAGACCAGCGTGGACGACGGCGAGGCGCTCCAGAAGTGGGTCGTCACCCTGACCGACGAGCAGCGCGACCAGCTCGCCAAGATCGCCAAGCGCCCCGACGTCGACCCGAAGGACGGCAAGGACAAGTACGGCAACGTCGAGTACGCCGACCCGACCAACAAGAAGTACCCGCTGGACACTGCCAAGCACATCCGCGCCGCGTGGTCGTACATCCACATGCCGAAGAACGCGGCCAAGTACAGCGAGGAGGACGTGAAGGCCATCAAGGCCAAGATCGTCGAGGCATGGAAGGACAAGATCGACGACAAGGGGCCCGACGAGGCCGAGAAGGTGCTGGCTGCACAGGCCGAGCGCCTCGGCAAGAACGCCAACGCCGCTCCGTTCGCCGCAGCCATCGCCACGCTGATCGGCTTCCAGCCGCAGCTGGAGAAGGGTCTGTGGGCGGTCTCGCAGTTCGCCCAGCTGCTGCAGGAACTGGCCTGCATGGCCGACGGCGTCGACTGGGAGGAAGAAGCCGAAGGCGACGACTCGACGCTGCCGGCGCAGATGCGCGCCGCGCTGAAGCCGCTGGCGCAGGCCTTCCTGGCCATGGCCGAGGAAGAGACCAACGAAGCGTTGCATGGGCAGCTCAACGACGACGCGGCTCTGGCGCTCGCCGCCGGCAACGAGGGCTTGGCGAAAGCTGGCAAGCGTCACAGCGCCAAGGACCAGGCAGCCATCGAGGCGCTGGCGAAGCACCATGCCGCAGCCACGAAGCACCTGGACGCCATGCAGGAGCACCTCGATAACCTGCAGTCCGGCAATGCTCCGGCCGACAACGCCGACGATGGCGCGGAGAAGCTGGCCAAGGCCGCAGACGCCCTGCAGAAGATGACGGCCGAGCGCGACGACGCCCTCGGCAAGTTGGCCGAGATCACCAAGCAGCATGCCGAGTGGCTCACGCAGCGCGCCGAGCCGAAGGGCGCCGCCAAGGTCGTACCCATCGAGAAGAACCTTTCCACCGACACGGGCGCGACACCCGCTGTCGACGATTCGCCGGTGTTGAAAGCGGACGGCACCGTCGATCACCGCGCGACGGCGACCAAGCTGATGAAGGCCGCTTACCGCACGCCGATGACCGCCCGCTGATCGATTCCCACCACCACCACCGACGAAGCCGCCGCTGGGCGGCTTTTTCTTTCCCCGAAGCCCGCGCAAGCGGGCTTTTTTCTTGGAGCTGACCATGAGCATGAACGATCAGACCTTGGCGCTGCTGAAGGGCAGCTACCAGACCCCGCTGGCCAAGGCCGGCAATACCGTCACCACCGCTTCCGGCCTGGTCCAGTTCGACCTGCAGGCGCCGGCCAAGAACCTGTACCCGGTGATCACCATCCTGGGTAAGCGCATCCCCCGCGTGAAAGGGAAGGGCGGCACGGCGACCAACTGGCGCCAGGTAAACGCCATCATCGGTTCCGGCTGGGACAACACCGGCTGGGTGCCGGAGGGCCAGCGCGCCGGCGTGATGTCGATCAACACCGCGAACAAGGCGGCCGCCTACGCCACGCTTGGCGAGGAAGGCGCGCTGACCTTCGAGGCGCAGTCCGCCGCCGAAGGCTTCGAGGACGAGCGTTCGCGCAACTCGGTGCGCGTGCTGCAGAAAGCAATGCTGAAGGAGGAGATCGCCATCCTTGGCGGCAACGCGTCACTGGCGCTGGGAACGGCGCCGACGCCGACCCTCAGCGCCGCGGGTTCGGGTGCCACGCTGCCGGCGGCCACGTACAGCGTGATCTGCGTTGCGCTGACGCTGGAGGGCTACCTGAACTCCTCCGTGGCCAACGGCGTCGCCACCAGCAAGACGGTCACCGGGCAGGACGGCCAGACCTTCACCCTGAATGGCGGCTCGTCCAACAAGTCGAGCAACGCCACGCAGGCGGTAACGCTGGGCCAGGCGCTGACCGCTTCGGTTGCTTCGGTCGCCGGCGCACTGGGCTACGCCTGGTACGTCGGTACCGCCGGCAGCGAGGTGCTGCAGGCGATCACTTCGGTGCCGAGCGCTGCCTTCAGCGCGCCGCTGACCACTGGCACCCAAGCCGCCACGGCTGTCACTGCTGACAGCTCGACCAACGCCAACACGGCCTTCGACGGCCTCCTGACCACGGCGTTGAAGTCCGGCAGCGGCGCCTACGTCAAGGACCTGGCTGGCGCGGCGATGACGGCTTCGGGACGCGGTACCGTGGCCGAAATCGATACGGTCCT
>Ga0164242_10009271_pt1 | contig 10624 bp, 8 predicted proteins | sample OricomgcompostMG_FD_108783 | JGI IMG/M metagenome (GOLD analysis project Ga0164242, IMG submission 108783) | Miracle-Growth compost microbial communities from Emeryville, California, USA - Original compost - Miracle growth compost (MG) ... | reverse complement strand
TCAAGGATCCGGTTGCCGCCCGGACCAGATCGTAGAGCGCGGACGGCGCGAACGCGAGGCCGATGGGCAAGATCGGCGCGAACAGGAAGCCCCAATAAACATTGTCGGGACGGCCGAGCAGCAGGAAGACTCCAAGCCACAGGCCCAGCATCGCGGCCGCGCGGGCGGCATAGCCGCCCGATTTTGCGCCCCAGCCGAGCAGGGCCAGCGGTGTCGCCACCGCGGCGATCCAGGCGGGCAGCGCGATCAGCAGCGAGGATTGACGGGCGAGCGCGAGATCGAACCGCCAGCCGCCGAGTGCGAGCCAGCCGGGTGACCTGACGTCGCCGGGCAGCGCGATCCGCGTGACAGCGATCCAATGCAGGCTCAGCACGGCGAGCACGATCGCCGCCGCGCCGGCCCAGGCCGCGGCTTCGCCCTTCCGGCGTGTGGCAAAAGCCGCGGCCGCCATCACGATCAGGAAGGGAAAGGCCAGTTCGCGCACCAGCGCGGCCGCCAATCCGAACATGACGCTGGCGATCCAGTTCTTGTCGCTGCGGCAGGCGAGCGCGAGCGTGATCAACAATCCCGCCCACACCTCGTGCCAGACCCACATGCCCGGCTGGACGAATGCGCCGGCGGAGGTGGCGGTCAGAAGGATCGCGAATTCCCGGAAAGGCGCGCGCATCTCCGGCGCCAGACGCATGACCGTCGCAGCTGCCGCCGCAATCGCGAGCAGACGGAGCAGCAGGTCGGCGCCCTCAGGTCCGATCCTCGCCATGACCTCAGTCAGGACGGGCGGGCGGACCGCCGTGAAGGGCTTGAGCGGATAGGCACTCGCACGATGCTCGATGCCGACCGCATGATAATAATCTTCGCCTTTGGCGACGCGCGCGGTGATCTGACGATAGAGCGCGGCATCGCCGCCGCCGGCGCCACCAGCCGGGCTGGCGGTAGGCGGCAGTGCCAGGCCTGCGGCGATCAGCAGCAGCAAGCCGATCAGCACCGCCAGCGCGGCGCCCGGCGAAAGCTTCGCCAGCCGGGTCGGTGTAAGGGAGGGCGCGTGCCTGTCCATGCTGCGCCCATAGCCGACAGCCGTTAAGATGCGGTGTCGAGCAATCCTCGCTGCGCGAAGCGCGGGGAGGGGGCGCACGCCGCAGGTCCGTGGTGGAGGGGCAGGGTCGGACGACCCCTCAACCCATTGCTTCGCGATGGTCCCCCCTCCCCATCGCGACGGTGAGACTTGGGATAGGTCGTGCTCTGCATTGATCAGGCAGGTGAGATCAGGTCGCCCGGTCCGAAGGCGTAAGGCAGCAATTCGGACAGGAGGTGCCGCCGCAACACCGCGCCGTCGGCCGAGGCGCAATAGACGATGATGTCGCGATGCCCCATGTCGGCAGCCTCATTCAGCACCTGGCGGCAGCGTCCGCACGGATAGATCGGCGTGTCGCCATCCAGTCCCGCCTTGCCGATCGTGCCGCCGACGATCCCGATCGCGACCACGTCCTTAAGCCGCCCCGCGACATTGGCGGCAGCAAGCGCGACCGTCTCGGCGCAGAGCGAGAGGCCGTAACTCGCATTCTCGAAATTGGTGCCCGGGATGATCGATCCGTCCTCCAGCAGCAAAGCCGCCCCGACGCCGAAGCCAGAATAAGGCGCGTGCGCGTTCTTAGCCGCTTCCAGCGCATGGTCGATCAGCACGCGGCCCGCGATATCTTCCATTGCGATCTCAGCCACGGAGATGCAGCGCCGCGATCAGGGTGAAGAGCCGCCGTGCGGTCTCGAAATCCACTTTCACCTTATTCTCCAGGCATTCGATCAGCAGCTCCGCGCCTTCATTGTGGATGCCGCGCCGCGCCATGTCGATCGTCTCGATCTGGGCGGGGTTCTGCTGGTCGCTCAAGGCGCGGAAATAGCTCTCGCAGATCAGGAAATAATCCTTGATCGGCCGGCGAAAGCGCGTGAGCCCGAGCTTGATCGTCTCGATCAGCATGCCGCCCGCGTCCGCTATGTCGATCGCCAGCCGGCCCTCCTCGACGCGCAGCGTGACGCGATAGGGGCCGTCATAGCCCTTCTCCATCGGCCGCCGCGGCTCGAAGCTGTTGCCGGCGAGCAGATCGTGGATCGCGACCTGACGTTCCCGGTCCGCCGCGATGGCGTGCGTCGGGAAGGTCTCGTCGTCCAATGTGATCGCGATGATGCGCGGGTCGGCCATGGCTGGCGCTTATCCTGCGGCTTGCGCCTTGGCAAAGCCCTCATCATCCGTAATTTCCCCGCTGTCCCCGTTATGCACAGGGCTAAGAATCATGGCGGGGCGGGGCGTTTTGGCTCATTGCTGCCCGCATGGCCGAACCGATCAGACTGGTACCGACGCAAACGTCCGAAGGCGGCCCGCCCGCTTTGCCCCACAATGTGGAGGCGGAGGCGGCGCTGCTCGGCGCGCTGATGATCGACAACCGGCTGGCCGAGGACGTTCAGCTCAAGCTGCGGCCCGACCATTTCTTCGAGCCGGCGCACGGCCGCATCTACGAGGCGATCCTCAAGCTGGTCGATCGCAACATGATCGCCAATCCGGTCACCCTGCGCCCGATGTTCGAGGGCGATGCCGAACTCAAGGAGCTGGGCGGCCCGGCCTATCTCGCCCAGCTCACCGGATCGGGCGCGGCGCTGATCGGCGCGCGCGATTTCGCCACGCAGGTCTATGATCTCGCTTTGCTGCGCGCGCTGATCGGCGTGGGCCGGGACATGGTGGAGAAGGCGGTCGACACGTCCGAGGCAGTCGATCCCAAGGGGCAGATCGAGCAGGCCGAAGTCGCGCTCTATCGCGTGGCGGAGGAGGGCGGCGAGCAGGGCGGGGTCAAGACCTTCGCCCAGGCGACCAAGCTCGCGGTCGAGATGGCGGAACGCGCGCTCAACTCGGGCGGCCACGTCTCGGGCGTCACCACCGGGCTCGAGAGCATCAACTCGAGGCTCGGCGGCATGCATCCGTCCGACCTGGTGATTCTTGCCGGCCGGCCCGGCATGGGCAAGAGCTCGCTCGCGACCAACATCGCCTTCAATGCCGCGCAGCGTTACGTGCGCGACATGGAGGACGGGATCGATCCTGCCAAGTCGGTCGGGGCGCCGGTCGCGATCTTCAACCTGGAAATGTCGGCCGATCAGCTGGCGACGCGTATCCTGGCCGAGCAGTCGGGCATCAGCAGCCAGGATCTCCGCATGGGCAAGATCAGCCAGCAGGAGTTCCGCAATCTCGCGCGCGCCTCGGCCGAGCTGCAGAATCTTCCGCTCTATATCGACGATACGCCCGCGCTCACCATCGCGGCGCTGCGGACCCGCGCGCGCCGGCTCAAGCGGCAGCGCGGGCTGGGCATGATCATCGTCGACTATCTCCAGCTGTTGAGCGGCGGCGGCAGGAGCGGCGGCGGCGAGCAGAATCGCGTGCAGGAAATCTCCGAGATCAGCCGGGGTCTCAAGCAGCTCGCGAAGGAATTGAACGTGCCCGTGCTCGCGCTCTCGCAGCTCAGCCGTGCGGTCGAGCAACGCGAGGACAAGCGTCCGCAGCTTTCGGATCTGCGCGAATCGGGCTCGATCGAGCAGGACGCCGACATGGTGCTCTTCATCTATCGCGACGAATATTATGTGCAGTCGCGCGAGCCGAAGCGGCCGGGGGAGGGCGACGATCCCAAGACCTTCGAGGCGCATGACGAGTGGATGCGCGAGATGGAGCGCGCTTACGGCATCGCCGAACTGATCATCGCCAAGCAGCGCCACGGCGCGACCGGCAAGGTCAAGCTCAAGTTCGAAAGCCGCATCACCAAATTCAGCGATCTCGCGGACGATTATCCCCGCTAGGTCTTGATTGGGCGCTGGTGACCGTCTGACCCAAGGGGGCTTTCCTTCGTGGCGGCTTAGGCGCACCAAGGTCGCTCACTTTTGCGGAGCATCCATGCGCCTCGTCTCGCTTGCCGCGCTCGCCAGCGCGCTCCTTGTCACTACGCCGACCTTTGCCGCTCCCGCCACGATCGCGCCGCTCGCCTTTACCGAGCGCACCTTGCCCAACGGGCTGCGCGTCTTCGCGATGCCCGACAAGAGCACGACCAACGTCTCGGTCCAGGTGTGGTACGATGTCGGCGGCCGCGACGATCCGCGCGGCCGTTCGGGCTTCGCGCATCTGTTCGAGCATCTCATGTTCAAGGCGACGCGCGACATGCCCGCCGAGGAGATCGATCGCCTGACCGAGGATGTCGGCGGCAACAACAATGCCTCCACCGACGATGATTTCACCGAATATCACGAGGTCGCACCCGCCAATAATCTCGAACGGCTGATCTGGGCGGAATCCGAACGGATGGGCGCGCTGGTGATCGACCAGCCGACCTTCGCGGCCGAGCGCGACGTGGTGAAGGAGGAGCTGCGCGGCGACGCAGCGCGGCCCTATGACAGCCTGTTCCGGCTCGACGTGCCCGCCGCGAGCTACACGACCAGCACCTATGCGCGCTCCCCGATTGGGAGCATCGCCGACCTCGATGCGGCGACGGTCGAGGACGTGCGCGCCTTCCATGCGCAATATTATCGCCCCGACAATGCGGTGCTGGTCGTGTCGGGCAATTTCGATCCTGCCCAGCTGAACCAATGGGTCGACAAATATTTCGGCCCGATCGCACGACCCGCCTGGCCGATCCCGCACAATGTCGTGGCCGAGCCGCCCCGCACCACAAGCCGCCGCTACGTGCTGCACGCGCCAAACACGCCCTTGCCCGCGATCGTTCTGAGTTGGCAGCTGCCACCCGCGACCGATCCGGATCATGCCGTGATCGACGTGATCGACGGTATCCTTTCGGGCGGCGAGAGCGCGCGCCTCTATCAAAGCCTGGTCTATCATGACCAGATCGCCGCCGAGACCGGCGTGGCGGCCGACATGCGCAAGGGCGCGGGCATGTTCACCGTCTATGGCGTGGTCGCCGGCGGCAAGGAACCCAAGGCGGTCGAGGCGGGCCTGCGCAGCCAGATCGCCTTGCTCCGCACCCAGGCCGTCAAACCGGACGAGCTGGTCCGCGCCAAGAACCAGATCCTGACCGCCTCTCTCAAGCAGCGCGAGACCGCCGAAGGCCGCGCGAGCACGCTTGCCGCCGACGTGATCCTCCAGCATGACCCTCACGCCACCGACAAGAAGCTGGCGGCGATCGCGAAGGTGACCGCGGCGGACGTCCAGCGTGTCGCACGCCGCCTGTTCGCCGATGATCGCGCGGTGACGATCACCTATCTCCCCGCCGCCGATGGCGCGCCGATGGATTCGGTGCCGGTGGCGGCCACGGTCACGACCGCGCCGCTGGTCGCGCCGCCCGACGTGCCGGTGGTGGTCGCGGCCTCGCCCGCCGAACGGATCCAGCCGCCGCCGGCGGGCGCGCCGGTCACGCCGGTGCTGCCGGTGCCGGTTGAGCGGCGCCTTGCCAACGGCATGCGGCTGGTCGTGATCGAGCGCCACGCGCTGCCGATCGTGACCGCCTACATGGTCGCCGACGGTGGCTCCTCGACCGACCCGGTCGGCCGCGCAGGGCTGGCCGAACTGACCGCGGACCTGCTGACCAAGGGGACGGCGACGCGCTCCGCTACCGACGTGGTGAGCCAGGTCGAGACTCTGGGCGGCGCGATCGGCGGCGATGCGGTGCGCGACGGCATGTTCCTGACCCTGACGGTCAAGTCGGACGAGCTTTTGCCCGCGATGAAGGTCTATGCCGACGTCGCCCTGCATCCCGCTTTCCGGACGGAGGAGCTCGAACGCGAGCGGCGGCAGGCGCTCGACGGTCTCAAGGTCGCCTATAGCGAGCCGCAGCAGCTCGCCTCGATGGTCGCGTCGCGCGCCATCTATGGCGATGGGCCTTACGGCCGCCCCGCCGACGGGACGCCGAACTCGATCCGTGCGATCCAGCAGAGCGACGTCATGGCGGGCTATCGCGCCTTCTGGCGCCCCGACACGACCACTTTGGTCCTCGCCGGCGACATCACGCCCGATCAGGCGGAAAAGATGGTGGGCGGCCTGTTTGGCGGCTGGACCCGGCCCACCGCCCCGCCGACGCCGCCTCCGGCGGCGGGCGAGCCCGCAAAGCCGCGCATGGTCGTGGTCGACCTGCCGCAGACGCCGCAGGCATCGGTCCTGGTCGGGCGCGTCACGATCGCGCGCAGCGACCCGCGTTATTATCCGATGCTGGTGGCGGAGGACGCATTGGGCGGCGGCTACAGCGCCCGCCTCAATCAGGAAATCCGGGTCAGGCGAGGCCTTGCGTACGGCGCGGGCACCTCGTTCCAGGCGCGCCGCGCGCCGGGGCCGCTCGCGGCTTCGACCAGCACCAAGAACACGACCGTGCCCGACGTGATCGCGCTGATCCAAAGGGAGATGGCGCGGATGGGAACCGACCTGGTCGCGCCCGCCGAGCTGGATGCGCGCAAGGCCGGGCTGGTGGGCGCATTCGGGCGCGAGATCGAGACTACCGACGGGCTGGCCGGCTATGTCGCCGGCCTGGTGCTGGAGAATGTCCCGCCGAGCGAGATCGGGCGTTATTCGGGCGCGGTCAACGCGGTGACGGCGGAGCAGGTGCGGCAGGTGTCGAAAGCCCTGATCGACCCCGGGCCCGCGAGCGTGATCGTGGTGGGCGACGCCGCGCAATTCCTGCCCAAGCTCGCGGCGAAGGGCGAGAAGCCTGAGGTCATCCCGGTGGCGAAGCTCAACCTGGACAAGGTTGCTCTCCAATAAGCGTCCCCAAAACGGACAGCGCCGGCCTGCAGGATGCAGGCCGGCGCAGGAAGCCGTGTCGGCTGGGGAAGTCCGGCTCGCTTAGGCGATCAGCTTGGTCACTTCGGCTCCGACCATCAGGATCGCCAGCCAGAGCGCGACCGAAGCCGATACGATCAGCGCCAGGCTGCGGCGCGGGGACCATTTCTCTACATCGGTCTTCGGGGTGACCGCGGCGCGGTCGAGCAGCCGCTGCTGAAGCGTCAGCACGGGCGACGGCGTCGCCTCGAAGGTCTCGGGTTCGGAGCTGGTCTGCGGCGCCGGGGCGGCCGACGGCGCGGGCATTTCATCCTGACGAAGCTTCGCGACCGGCATGTTCCCACCCCTCAATAGACAGGGGCGACATGTGCGCCCCTTATCCTTTCCAAATCGTTACGGGATTAGGTTAGATTCGTGTTAACCTCGGGGCCGATCGCCTCCCAGGCGCCGCGAACGGTGGCGAGCATGTCGCGCGCCTGGCTCAGCGCGGTTTGCCGGTCCATGCCCGGCGTCGGCCCAAGCAGGCGGCGCGCCTCGCGATAGATCCGGCCCAGATTGTCGGCGATCTCGCCCCCACGCTTGTAATCGAGCGAGGTTTCGAGCCCGTGGAGCAGCGAAACGCACCGGGCCTGCGCCGCGTTGCGCCGGACGGGATCGCGCGCCGTGTCGGCCGCATCCAGCGTTTCGACGCCCTTCAACAGCTCGTCGAACATGATCATGATCAGGCCATGCGGCGTCGCGCCTTCCACTCGGGCGGCCACATCGATGTCGCGATAGCGCGCGCCCGGCGCTGAATAACGGGAAGGTGCTCCGAACATTAGCTTGTCTTACTCCACTGAGCGATCTGCTGGGTCATGAAGGATTGGACCGATTTGTAGCTGGACACCGCATTCTGCATCGCGGTGAACTGCTTGGTGAGCTGATCCGAATAGGTCTTTTCCTGGGTGGTCAGCTTGTCGCGATCCGAGGTGAGCGACTTCGATTGTGCGGTCAGCGTGGTGCTGAGCGCTGTCAGCGCACCCTGGTCGTTGGGGCCGTTGTTCCTGAGCAGGTCGTCGCTGATCGCCTGCAGCACGCCGGTCAGCCCCGCATCGATCGAGATGGTCGCGCTGCTCACGTCGCCGGACACGTGGATGGCAAGCCCCGGGGCGACCGAATTCGTCATCGCGACCAGACCCGCCGGATCGGTGGGATGCGGCAGAAAAGGGGTCTGGTTGGGTGCCGTGCCGAGCGTGCCGCCGACCGGCGGGCCCAGCACGATGTTGCTGACGGTGTAGATGCCCGCCTTGGTGGCGCCGGCCGCGCTTATGACCTGCAGGTTCGGATCGCTGCTGCGCTGGCCGGGGTTGAACATCGCCTCGACCGAGTCCGGATAGGTGGCGAGCGCTTTGGCGAGCTTGTCGCTATCCACCGCCAGCGTGCCGTCCTGCTTGGTCGAGACGCCGATCTCGGCAAGCGTCTGCGGCCCGCCGGGCAGCGTGGTGAGCGTCGTCGAGGTGATCGTCCGCAGCTGGCGCTGCAGCTCGCGTACGGCGGACGTGCCATGAAGGACGCCCGCGTCGCTGCTGTCGGTGGCGGCCGCGCTCGCGGTGGCGATCTCCGTGTTCAGCTCGTTATAGGCGCTGACGAAATCGTTGACTGCCTGGGTGATCGCATCCGTCGGGCGCGTGACGCCGAGCGTGACCGTGGTGCCGGGCTGGGCCGATACCAGGTTGAGAGTGGCCCCGGGGACGAGGTCGGTCACTTGGTTGGTGGCATAGGTCGAGTCGACGCCGTCCATGCGGACGATCGCATCCTGCGCCTGTTGCGCACGCGTCATCGTCGATCCGGCGACCGCGGGATCGTCGAACGCGAAGCGGGTCAGATCGGCGTCGGCGTCGGCATTGGGGGTGAGCGAAAAGGCGTTGGCGCTCCCCGATGCCCCCTTGAGGACGAGCCGCTTGCCGCTCGAATCGCTGACGATCGATGCGGTGACGCCGGTCGGGTTGCTGCCGGTGTTGAGATCGTTGATCGCCTTGGCGAGCCCGTCGAGGCTGTTGTTGGCGGACGTGATGGTGACGTCGACCGATCCGGCTGGCGTTGTCAGCTTGAGGCTTCCCAATCCGACGGGCGTGCTGGTCGTGAGCAGGGGCGCCGACACCAGCGTCTGGGCCTGGGAGAGCTGGCGCACTTCCAGGTTTGCCGACAGATTGGCGATGCTGGCGCTACCGTTCGCGGTCACCGTCAGGATCGCGCTGTTCGAACTGGACGGCTGCGACTTGAGCGTTCCCCCCGCCACCAGTGTCTTGAGCGCGGTCGAGAAGGACGAGATGCCGCTGGTGAGCGTGCCGAGCGCGCTGATCTGCGCGGTGTTCGTGGTCTGCTTGGTTTGGAGCGCAGTTTCCCGATCGCTGAAGCTTGCCGTGACCAGGTTGGTCACCAGCGACGTCGTGTCGATGCCCGATCCGGCCCCGAGTTGGGTCAGGATCGAGCTGCCCGCGGCAGCGATCGCCGACTGGCTCGACGTTGTCGTGGTAGAGGTGGTGGTCATCGCATCGGCTCCGTGGGGAGTAACGGCTGAAAGGGGGACGAATTAAGTCCGGCGTGCTGGCCGTTTATGGTTAATGGACGGTCGCATTGCCGTTCTCGTCGAAGCGCGCGGCGGCCGGCACCTCGACGGCGGGCTGGCTGACGCCCTCGGCCATCGCCCGGTCGAGGTTGAAGACGAAGGCGAGCACGGTCGCGACCGCAATATAAAGATCCTCGCGGATGATCTCGCCGGGACGCGACGTATAATAGATGGCGCGGGTGAGCTGCGGGTAGGACAGAACCGGCACCGCATTGTCGCCCGCGAGTTCGCGGATCGCGGCGGCCACCTCGTCCGCGCCCTTGGCGAGCACGATCGGCGCCGCATCGAAGCCGGGCCGATAGCGCAGGGCGACCGCGAAGTGCGTAGGGTTGGTGAGGATGACGGTCGCTTCCCTGACCGCCTTGCGTGCCGATGCGTTGAGCAATTGGCGGGCCTTGCCGCGGATGCGCCCCTTCATTTCGGGCGAGCCTTCGTTTTCCTTGTGCTCGTCCTTCACCTCCTGCTTGGTCATGCGCAGGCGGGCGTTGCGGCGGACCATCTGCACCGGCACGTCGATGCCCGCGATGAGCCCGAGGCCGAGCGCCATCACCAGGAAGGTGAAGCGGAAGATGTTGCCGATGTCGCCCAGCGCGGCGGCGATGTCCTGTCGGCCGAGGCCCATGATCTCGGACCAGCGGCTATGCAGCGCGACATAAGCGATGCCGCCGAGCAGGAGCACCTTGAGCAAGGCCTTGCCGAATTCGATTATACCCTGCGTACCGAAGACGCGCTGGATTCCCGTCAACGGATTGAGCTTGGAAGGCTTGGGCCGCCACGCGCTCGCGCGGAACCCGAGCGAGCCTGTGATGGCGGGCGCGCCGATCGCGGCAGCGGCGCTGCACGCGAATAGGGTCGCGAGCGGCAGCACCACGATCGCGACCAGGCTCAGGATGGCGCGCGACGGATTGAAATTGGCGATGTCGTCCGCGTTGAAGGTCAGTCCCTGCTCGAGCATCTTCTCGCAAGCGCCCAGCATCCAGGGGCCGGCGAGCGCGATCCAGGCGGCGCCCGCGAAGACCGAAAGCGCGGTGGTCAGCTCCTTGGACTGGAGAACGTCGCCACGTTCCGCGGCTTCCCTCAGCCGCTTGCCCGTCGGGGCTTCTGTTTTTTGGTCCTTGTCGGGCGTGTCGGCCATGACCGCCTTCTGACCGAATGAGGTTAATAGGGAGTTAGGATGTAGGGGTGATCAGCGATATGCCCGGGGTTTATCGCAGCCCGAAATCGGCGTGGGGGCATGTAGGAAGTTGCGATTTCGTGGTCGATGGAGT
>Ga0164242_10009270_pt1 | contig 10625 bp, 9 predicted proteins | sample OricomgcompostMG_FD_108783 | JGI IMG/M metagenome (GOLD analysis project Ga0164242, IMG submission 108783) | Miracle-Growth compost microbial communities from Emeryville, California, USA - Original compost - Miracle growth compost (MG) ... | reverse complement strand
GCGCTAGGCGCGGTGGTAGCGCTCTGCATGGGGCTCAGCATAGGTCGGTGGCCCTGCAACCGGCTGTGCCGCTGGTACCTTGCGGACTCGTCGTAGAGCGGAAATCGTGGACGGTCGTGGTCGACGGTCGCGAGACAGCCACAGCGAATCGGTCGTCCAGCGGAGGAGCCGGGGTTTCAGTGCAGCCAGAGCTCGGGTGCGGGCGTTAGCTGCTCCAGCTCATCCCACAATTCCTGCGGGATCTCCGCCGCGGCGTACTCAAGCGTCTGCTCGACACGCTCCGGCGTCGAGATCCCGACGACGGTCGAATCGACGAGTGGGGAGCGGAGGGAGAACTGCAGCGCTGCGGCGGCGAGGGGCACGCCATGGCGAGCACAGGCATCCTGCATCGCCGTCGCAGCGGTGGCGATGCGGTCGTCGCGGTCGCCGTAGCCGTACTTGCGCTGCACGGCCGGTCCCTTGGCGAGCATCCCGCCGCCGAAGGGTGCAGCGTTGAGGACGCCGATCCCACGTGCGCGAGCGGCTTGGAAGAGTGTGTCCGCCGAACGGTCGAGCAACGTGTGCCTGTTGTGGCTCAGGACCACGTCGAAGAGCCCCGTGTCGAGATATCGTGCGAGAAGCTCGACGGGGCCTCCCGCCACACCGATCTGCTCGACGAGGCCTTCGCGCTTGAGGTCGGCGAGTGCGGCCACCGGTCCGTCGTCTGCCACGCCCTGCTCGAAAGCGATCCGCTCCGGATCGTGCAGGTGCAGCAGCGGCACGGCGTCGATGCCCAGACGTTCGAGGCTTTCGTGCAAGGATGCCCGCACCCTCGCGCCCGAGAAATCACCGGTCGCCGGGTCGGGATCGATCTTCGTGGCCAGGACCACGTCGCGGGGGAGCCCGCCGTACTCCCGGATCGCCGCTCCGATCCTGCGCTCCGCCGTGCCGTCCTCGCCGTAACCGTTCGAGGTGTCGATGAAGCGGATGGGGCTGTCGAGCACGGCCAGCACCGTGTCGACCGCTCGCCGCTCGTCCACGTCGTAGCCGTACAGTCGGGCCATACTCGCGAGCGGGCTCGTCCCGAAGCACAGTTCGGTGACCTGCACGCCGCCAGCGCCCAGAGGCGTCGTCTTCAGCGTCATCGAAGGCTTCCTGCAGTCTCTGCGTCGGTTGCGGCTGCTTCGCGGGGCACGGCCGGCTGTGCGGCCGGGGCGTGCTCCGCGACAGCGGTGCGCGCAGAATGATAGGCCGCGACGAGACGATCGAGCACGGCATCCGTCTCATCGTCGCCGCGTGCGAGCATCGGATGCTCGGTGCGCCAGGCGACCATGCGTGCGACAGACCTTTCGAACGTGAGCTTGGGGGCATACCCGGGCACGAAGCGGCGGATCTTCGTCGTGTCGAAGACCGCCGAATGCCCGAGGTCTCCGACCATCTCGCCCGACCAGAACCATTCCGGAGCGATCACGGGATAGAACTCGCTCGGAACGTGGACGAGTCGGGGCTCCGTGCCGAGCGCCCGCGCGACGATGCCGTAGATCTGATCCCACGTGTAGACGTCGTGGCCCGTGATGTTGAACACCTCGCCGATCGTGCGCGAGTTGCCCAGCAGGCCGACGAGGCCCTGCGCGAAGTCCTCGGCATGAGTGAGGGTCCACAGCGAGGTGCCATCGCCGTGCACGGGCACCTCCTCACCCCTGGCGAGCCGATCGAAAACCGCCCAGCCCCCCGGCAGCGGCGGGTTCTGGTCGTCGTAGGTGTGCGAGGGCCGCACGACGGTCACCGGGAACCCGGATGCCCGATGTGCGTCGAACAGGGCACCTTCCGCCCGCCATTTGGCGGTCGCGTAGGGCAGCGGAAGGTTCGGACCCGTCGGCGTCGACTCCGTGATGGGTACCTGCCGCACGGGTTTCGAGTAGATCGAGGCGGAGCTGATGTGCACGTACTGGCCGATCCGGCCGGAGAAGAGCCGAAGCATCCGCTGCACGTCGTTCTCGTCGTAAGACAGAAAGTTGACGACCGAGTCGAACCGGCGCTCGCCGATCGCGGAGGCGACAGCACGTTCGTCGGTCACGTCGGCGGCGAGGTGCTCGACGGATGCCGGCAACTCCCGCTGCGCTCGGTTGGCACCGCGATTCAACACGGTGACCCGCATGCCCGTGGCCGCGGCCAGTCGAACGCACGAGGCGCTGATGGTGCCGGTTCCGCCGATGAAGAGCACGCTCAGCGGTGCGTTGTCGTGCTGGAGCACAGTGGTTTCCTCTCTGGAAGATGCGGGACGAGCCGAACGAAGGACCGCGAAGCGATCAGCGCCCGGCCCACCAGTCCTCGAAGCCGTTCTCGGCGAGGCAGATGAGCACGTCTTCACGACGGATGCCGAGAGGCTCGAGCTTCTCGACCACCGCGCGGAAGAACGCTTGCTTCGTGGCGACCGGATACATGTGAACGGCCGTCACGTGGATCAGCAGCAGCGACCGGCGATCCACGCCGTTGTATGTCGGGTCGAATTTCAGCTCCTCGGGCCCGTGCGGCCGGAAGACCTGGAACCGGTCGTCGGCGGGGATGCCGAGCGCCTCGATCTGCGCTTGGTGGATCGCGGCGCCGATCGCGTCGTGCGACGCGTCGAACAGTTCGCGGGTGAGGTCTACCTGAATGAGTGGCACGAGGCCGTCCTCTCTGATGTGGGTTGAAAGGGGTGTAAGCGGCGCGACAGTGTGGAGGTGTCGCCCCTGTCGGGCTACTTGATCGCTCCCGCCGACAGGCCGCGCTCGAACAAGCCCTGAAGGCAGAGGTAAGCGACGATCTCGGGAATGGCGGTGAGCACGGCCGATGCGAGCACCTTCGTCTGGTCGTTGCTGAACTCCCCGACGAAGAACTGCGGAACCAGGGTGATCGTCTGCATGTTCTGCGACTGCAAGAACACGAGCGGCATGAGGTAGTCGTTCCAGGCGCCGATGAGGGTGAAGATGAGCACTGCAGCCGCGATCGGACGCGTAAGTGGGATCACGAGGTACAGGAATCCCCGGAACGAGTTGGCCCCGTCGACCCGAGCGGCCTCGAACATCTCGTCGGGCAGCCCGTTGATGAAGTTGCGGGTGAGAAGAACCGCGAACGGCACCTGCAACGCGGCAAGGGGCAGGATGACCGACAGGTACGTGTTGTAGAGGCCGAGCTGCTGCGCCGTGGAGAAGAGCGGGGTGAGCAACACGACCTCGGGCAGGGTGAGGCAGACCAGGAGCATCCAGAAGTACACCTCGCGCGCCCGGATGTGCAGCTTGGCGAACCCGTACGACGCCAGCATCGTGACCGCGTAGACGAGCACGATGACTCCGATGGAGATGATGGCGCTGTTCAGAAAGAATCGGAAGAACCCGGGCACGCCGAGCACGGCGGAGTAGTTGCCCCAGCCGGCACCGGCGAACGAGCCCTGAACCATGACGATCAGCGGGAAGAGGAACGGCAGAACGAAAACCGTCGCCGCCAGTTGCAGCAGTGCCTTGCCCCACCGGCTCCTGACTTCGAACATCAGCGGGCGCCCTTCCTGATCGTGCTCTTCTCGCTGCGCTCACGCCCGGCGGTCTGGAAGATGATCGCCATGCCGAGAGCGACGACGAGCAGGATGACCGAGAGCGCGGCGCCGTATCCCGCGTGCGCGAGCTGAATCGTTGTCTGGTAGATGTACGTGCCGAGGAACTGCGTGGCGTTGTTCGGCCCCGCGACGGTCACGAGCCATGGCACGTCGAAGGTCTTCAGGGCGCCGATGGCGCTGAGGATGGCCAGCGCGACCGTTGTGCCGCGCACGCTGGGCCAGATGATGCTGATCAGCGTTCGGAGGTTGCCGGCACCGTCGATGCGCGCTGCCTCGATCATCGACTGGTCGATCTGACTCATGGCCGCGAAATAGAGAACGAAAGTGAGGCCCGTCCACTGCCAGATCGTGATCACCATGATCACCGGCAGCGCCGTGCTCTCCTGTCCGATCCACGGCTGAGCCAGGAAGCCGAGGCCGATGTGTTCCAGCAGCCAGTTGAACTGGCCGTTCGCCGCGAAGAGCTGCCGGAACACCGGCGCGGTGATCGCCGGTGCGAGCACGACGGGAACGAAGACGATCACCTTGTAGAGAACGCCGAGCTTGATCTTCGAGTGCATCATCACGGCGAACACGAGCCCGAACACTGTCTGCAAGCCGAACGTGACGATGAAGAACACGATCGTGTGCGAGACGGCCTTCCAGAACACCGGGTCCTGGAAGATCCGCACGTAGTTGTGCAGCGCGACCCACTCGGGTTCCGGGCTCAGGCCATCCCAGTTCAAGAGCGAGATATAGCCGGTGTAGCCGATGCAGTAGTAGATGAGTCCGATGCCGAGGACGAGCGCAGGAAGAATCCAGGGCAGTCCCGACGCCTGGAGCCGGCGGCGCCGGCGACCGGTCCCACGAGGAGACCGGTCGCCTTTCGCCGCGGAGCGAGGCGCGCCTTGCGTACGCACGACGGAGGCGGTCACGGGGTGCGCCCCTGGTCCGATTGCTCGGTGGCCATCGTGAACTCGCTCACTGGTTCGCGGCGGCCTGTGCGGCCTTCTCGAGGGTGTCGGCAGCCTGCTGGGGACTCGCGCTTCCGCCCGCCACCGACTGCGCGGCAGCGAGAATCGCATTCTGCACGTCGGCGCTCAGGAGTGCCTCACGCGGCTCGGTCACGCTCCCGACCTTCTTCAGCAGGTCGTTGACCGGAGTGCTCTGCAGGTTCGGGTCGACGAACTTGATCTGTGCGAAGTCCGGCTTGACGCCCTTGAGCGTAGGCAGCGTGTCGAGCCGGTTGGCGATGACCTGCTGACCCTCCTTCGTGGTCGCGATCCACTTCGCGAAGGTCTCGGCCGCTGCCCGATTCTTCGATTTGGATGCCACGGCCAGCCCGTAGTCCGCATCGCCGTACATCTCGCTGACGTGGCCCTTGCCCGCGACATCCGGGAAGGCGATGGGAAGGATGGGGAAGGTCTTCGCTCCCGCGACTCCGGCAGCCGAGATAGCCTCGTTCATCGCATTCTCTGTCGCGTACTGGGTGTACCAGGTGCCCATCATGATCATCGCGTACTTGCCGGTGAGGAACTGGTTGTTGGCGTCCGGGTATTGCTGTGCGCCGAGCGCGCCGGCCTGCATGATGCCGCTGTCGAAGAGGTCCTTCCAGATCGTGAGCGTCTTCACGATCACCGGGTCGTTCCACTTGGCCTTACCCTGCGATGCCTTCGTCCACAGCCCAGGCTGGATGGAGTTGGCGATCGACTGCAGGGTGTCCTGATCGAAGCCCTCCTGCGCGGCGCCCTGCACGAAGCATCCGACGCCGTTCTGCTTGAAGACCTGGCAGTCCTTCTTCCACTCGTTCAACGTGGTGGGCGGTTTGAGGCCGTACTTGTCGAACAGCTGCGAGTTGATCCACAGCATTCCGGCATAGGTGGAGCCGACGGGCAGCGCGGTCAGCTTGCCCTTGAGGGTCATGCCGCTGATCGCGATGGGCGCGATCTTCGACTTCCAGTCGGAGCCGAGCGCGGCTTTGGCGACCGGCGTCATGTCTTCCGCGTACGGCCCGAACTGCTGCACTCGAGCGCCGGGCTGCAGGTCGAATAGATCCGGACCGGCGCTCGAGGCGAGTGCGGCCCGGATGGTCGCGTCGTAGCTCGTGATGTCGATCAGTTTGAAGTTGACCTTGATGTCCGGGTACTTCTTGTTGAACTGGGCGATGAAGTCCTTCGCCTCTTGGCTGTTGGTGGGTGTCCAGCCCCACCAGTTGATCGTTCCCTTGGTGGCTGAGCCGCTCGAGCCCTGGTTGCTGCCACTGCTGCACGCGGTGAGACCGAGGGCAGTCATGCCCACCATCGCTGCCACTGCGGCTGCTCTCAGCGCCTTCTTCGATCGGAATGGCAAGTGCATTGTGATCCTCTTCGGTTGGGGTACGGCGTCGTATCCGAATGGGGAGCCGGGAGAATGTGCGGTCCCGGCGTTCGCAGAAGATCGGCGCCTGTCGTTCCTGATCCCGAGGGATCGCGCTGTGGACGCCGTCGTTCTTGCGTCAGCGGCGGATGCCTTCCGCTGTGCAGACGACGTTATGCCGAGCGAAACTTCGTGTCAAGATTTCCAGTCAAGATAGAAACATTTCGCTCGTGAAACGCGGATACGCGGGGCGCGGCCCGAGGGAAGCGTCGAAGGACGAACCGCGGGCCCCGCGGCTGAGGCATCCGTGCTCGGATCAGCGCTGAGGCGCGGCCGTGCTCTCGCGCACCACCAGCGTCGTGGCGAGCTCGACGCGGCTGAAGGCCAGTTCTGGTTCGGCGCGGAGCCTCGTGACGAGGTGGGTGGCCTGCTCGGCCATGGTGGAAAGCGGCACACGCACCGTCGTGAGCGGCGGCCCGGCCCATTTCGCGATCGCCAGGTCGTCGTACCCGACGACAGACAGATCTGCGGGTATCGAGACCCCGAGCGATCGGGCGGCTTCGTACACGCCGAGAGCGTGCAGATCGGATGACGCGAAGATCGCGGTCGGCGGGTGGGCGGAGGTGAGGAGCTCCGTGCCTCCGACATAGCCGTCGTGGTGATGGAACCGGCCGGCCCGGACATACTCGGACCGCATCGCGATTCCCGCGGCATCCAGTGCGGCCCGATAGCCCGAAAGGCGCGCCGTGGAGGCCATCTGATTGTCGGGCCCGGTGATGATCGCGATGTCCGTGTGACCCAGGTCGATGAGGTGCTGCGTCGCCAGGAACCCGCCGTTCCAGTCGGCGGAGCCGATGGACGGCGCATCCGACGCGGGAGCGCCGTACGGGTCCACCATGACCATGGGAATGCTTCGCGACCGCAAGCGCTGCGCGTCTTTCGCGTCGAGCTCCGACGCCACGAGGATGACGCCGATGGGCTGTCTGCGCAGCACTCCGTCCACCCATGCTGCGCCGGGTCGATGGTCTTCCTCTGCGGCAGCGACCACCATGCCCATCTGCCGCTCCCTGGCGACGCGCTCGATGCTGGCGATAGCGGCAGCGCCGAACGGGCTGTCGATCTCGAAGCAGAGCACCTCGATCAGCGGGGCGGTGCCCTGCGGGGTCGAACGGCGGTTGTAGTTGCGGTCGTTGAGCAGGGCCTCGACGCGGCTGCGTGTCTCGTCCGACACTCCCTTGCGGCCGTTGAGCACCTTGGACACGGTGGCGACCGACACCCGTGCGAGAGCGGCCACCTCAGCCAGCGTCGCCCGTGAGGGGGCGGACTCGACTGCCTCGCGATCGGACATGAGCACACTGTATGCCACGCGCTGCGGCCGCGAAAGTTTCTTGCGCCGCCGGCCAGGTTGACCGGTGTGCCAGTGCGTCCTACTGTGACTGGACGAGAAGTTTCGTCCAACAGGAGAAAACTTGAGGACGGCGAGGCAGGTCGTGAAGGAGCGAGGATGTCCGACTCGGCACCCCACCGTGCAAAAGTCGCTGCGAACGGGACTCAACCGTCCGAGGCGTCGCCTCGGGCAGCCGGGTTCGCGAGCTATCCCTCATTGCGTGGCCGGCACGCGTTCGTCACCGGCGGTGCCTCAGGCCTAGGACGGGAATTCGTCAGTCAGCTCGCCGCGCAGGGGGCCCACGTATCGTTCGTCGATCTCGACGACGCCTCGGCAGCATCCCTTCTCGCCGAGATCGTCGACCGCGGGGATCCGGAGCCGCACTTCTCGCACGTCGACGTGCGCGAGATTCCGTCGCTCGTCGCATCCATCTCCGACGCAGCCGAGCGATTCGGGCCGGTGACGGTTCTGGTCAACAACGCGGCGAACGACACGAGACACCGCGTCGAGGACGTCGATGTCGACCTATGGGACGACAGGATGGCCGTGAACATCAGGCACCACTTCTTCGCGGCGCAGGCGGTCGTACCCGGAATGCGGGACGCCGGAGGCGGATCGATCATCAATCTCGGCTCGATCAGCGCCCACATCGATCTCAGGGATCTGCCCGTCTATATCGCCGCCAAGGCAGGCATCGAGGGGCTGACCAGGACGCTGGCGAGGGAATTCGGCGGCGCAGGCATCCGGGTGAACTGCGTCATTCCGGGCTGGATCATGACGCCCAGGCAGCTGGAGAAATGGGTCGGCGAGGAGGAGAAGCAGCACATCCATCGCATGCAGGCGCTGCCCGAGCTGCTCTATCCCGCCGACGTCGCGCGCATGGTGCTGTGGCTTGCCGCCGAGGACTCACGGCTGTGCACGGGCCAGACCTGGGTCGTCGACGGTGGGTGGCAGCAGTGATCTCGCGTGCACCTCACGCGCGATTCGGTAGGCGCGCTCAGCTCCCGACGCGGACCACGGGGTTCACGAGCGTGCCGACACCGTCGATGCTGATCGCGACCTCGTCGCCGGGGGTGAGTGTGAAGTCGGCGCCCGGGACGATCCCGGTCCCGGTGAGCAGGATGGCGCCGTCGGGGAATCCGAGGCCACGGAACAGCCAGTCGGCGAGATCGGGCAGCGTGCGGGCCATGGCATCCGTCGAGGTGGTGCCCTCGAACACCGGTTCGCCTTCCCGGCTGATGGTCATGGCGATGTCGAAGGGAGCCTCGGCGATCCACGCGGGCACGATCTCGGGTCCCAGCGCGCAGGAGGCGGTGTAGACCTTCGCCTGCGGGAGGTAGAGCAGGTTCTCGCCCTCGATCGACCGGCTGGATGCGTCGTTGCCCGGCACGTATCCGAAAATCTCGCCGTGCGCGTCGAGCACGAGACCGAGCTCGGGCTCCGGCACGTCCCAGGTGGAGTCCGCGCGCACGCCGACAGGGTCGCCGTCGGCCACGACACGGGCGCCGGTTGCCTTGAAGAACAGCTCCGGCCGCTCGGCGACATAGACACGGTCGTACGGGTCTCCATCGGTGGCCTCCTCGATGCGGCCGTCGCGGCTGCGCAGGTACGTGACGCCGGCGGCCCACACCTCCTGCCCCGGGTCCACGGGCGCGAGCACGGCATCCACGCGGATGCCCGTGCCGCCGGATGCACGCTCGACTGCAGCCCGGGCATCCTCCCGAGACAGCCGAAGCAACTCGGAAAGCGTCATGCCGAGTGGTGCATATGCGTCGCCCGAGCGCACCGTCCACAGCACCTCGTCGCTTGAGCGCACCCGCGCCAGCGCAAGCGCCGCGCGCGTCGTTGTGTCATTCATCGTTGCTCTTCCTGACTCTCGTCTCTCGTCATCTTCTCGCGGCTCTATCGCGCATAACTCCTGCAAGATCGCGGCCACCGAGGTCGGCCGCCGCGACAGCACCGGCGATGCACATCCTCAGTGAGCCGATTGCAGGAGTTATGAACACGAGGGAGCGGTCAATGGGACTCCCTCGTCACCTTGGCGCCGCTGGCGCCGACGAGGAAGTCGAGGTCGGCGCCGGTGTCGGCGCCCTGCACGTGCTCGATGTACAGCTTCTGCCAGCCGCGGTCGGCGTTCGCGAACGAGCCGGTCTCCCGGAACGGAGGCTTGCGCAGCGCGAGCTCCTCGTCGCTGAGCTCGACCTCGATGCGCCGGTTCGGCACATCCAGCGAGATGATGTCGCCGTCGCGCACGAGCGCGAGTGTGCCGCCTGCCGCGGCTTCGGGGGAGACGTGCAGCACGACCGTTCCGTACGCGGTGCCCGACATGCGTCCGTCGCAGACGCGCACCATGTCGCGCACGCCCTCCTTCAGCAGCTTCGGCGGGAGCGGGAGGTTGGCGACCTCGGGCATTCCGGGGTAGCCCTTCGGCCCGCAGCCGCGCAGCACGAGCACGGAGTCGGCGTCGACATCCAGGTCGGGGTCGTCGATGCGAGCGTGGAAGTCCTCGATCGAGTCGAACACGACAGCCTTGCCCCGGTGCACGAGCAGCTCAGGCGTCGCCGCGGCGGGCTTGATGATCGCTCCGCGGGTGGCGAGGTTGCCACGCAGAACGGCGATGCCCGCGTCATCCAGTAGCGGATCCTCGCGCAGCGAGATGACGTCGCGGTCCCACACGGGATGCGCGCCGAGGAAGTCCACCAGAGGTGCACCCATCACGGTCTGTGCCGCCGGGTCGAAGAGGTCCTTCACCTGGTCGAACACGGCCAGCACGCCGCCGGCGCGGAACAGGTCTTCCATCAGGTATTCGCCGGCCGGCTGCAGGTTCACCAGCAGCGGCACGTTCGCACCGATGCGGTCGAAGTCGTCGAGGGTGAGATCGATGCCGAGGCGTCCCGCGATGGCCAGCAGATGCACCACCGCGTTGGTCGAGCCGCCGATTGCGGCCAGCGCGACGATTGCGTTGTGGAACGACTCCTTCGTGATCACCTTCGACACCGTGCGGTTCTCGGCGACGAGCTCGACGGCGAGGCGGCCGGTGGCGTGGGATGCCTCGAGCAGGCGCGAGTCGGCGGCCGGGGTTCCGGCGAGCCCGGGAATCGTCATCCCCAAGGCCTCGGCCATGATGCCCATGGTCGAGGCGGTGCCCATCGTGTTGCAGTGCCCCTTCGAACGGATCATCGAGGTCTCCGAGCGCTCGAACTCCGCCTCGCTCAGTGTTCCGGCACGCACCTCCTCGCTGAGCTGCCATACGCCCGTTCCGCATCCCATCAGGGCACCGCGGAAATGACCGTTCAGCATCGGTCCGCCTGGCACGACGACGGCCGGAATGTC
>Ga0164242_10009269_pt1 | contig 10625 bp, 9 predicted proteins | sample OricomgcompostMG_FD_108783 | JGI IMG/M metagenome (GOLD analysis project Ga0164242, IMG submission 108783) | Miracle-Growth compost microbial communities from Emeryville, California, USA - Original compost - Miracle growth compost (MG) ... | reverse complement strand
TTCCGGGACGCGCTGGGTGCGGACGTCGACGATGCTGAGGTCTTCGAGCACGGCGTAGCCGGCGTCGGCCGGATAGCTGATCAGCCACAGCCACACGCCGTCGGCCTCTCCCACGTAGGCGCTGCGCCCGTCGTCCACGCCGCTGACCGGCCACAGCGCTGTCGGATGGTTGCCCGCGTGGATCTTCGCCGGTATCGCGTCGGCGCTCTCGTCGGGCAGGCTTGTCAGATCGCTGCCCGCGTACCCGGCGCCGAGCCCGATCCCTGGCTCCTCTGCGACGATCAGCCATTCGCCGACGCCGCCCAACGGCGCCGGCCCCCGGTGGGCGCTGACCGCAGCCCGGAATCCGCTGCGTTCGTCTCCGACGCCGGCCAGGCCGGACAGCGTCCAGCCGACCGGGCTCGGATCGGGCAACCACAACGGAACCCGGGCGCGGTCGCGGATGTGCGAGACCGCCGCCGAGTCCCTGCGACGCAGCGCCGTCAACGGCAGCACCTGACCGTGGTCAGGACAACGCCACGCGCTGCTGAACGCGCTCGGCGGCACGAGGTCGGCGCCGCAGCGCGGGCACCACACAGACCCCATCAGCCCAAAATGCCTGTCGCGGACGAGTTCGTCAATGCCGGGCCGCCGGCCGAGGCGCCAGCGACGGGGCCGACCCCGCTTGGCAGACTTGCGGATGTGGACATCCCGGCGGCGGGCGGCATCGTCTTCGACGACGAGCGACGGATCCTGCTGGTGCTGCGCGCGAAGCCGCCCTCGGCGCAGACCTGGTCGATCCCCGGCGGCAAATGCGAGCCCGGCGAGGCGCCCCGGGACGCCGTGGTCCGTGAACTGGCCGAAGAGACCGGCCTGCTCGTCAGCGTCGAGCGATGGGCTGGCCGGGTGCGGCGATCGGCGGACGGGCGTGAAACCGGCGATGAGCTCGGCTACGTCATCGACGACTATGTGTGCCGCGTACGTGGCGGCAGCCTGGCCGCCGCTTCAGACGCAGCGGCGGCGCGCTGGTTCACGGCCGCCGATCTGACTCAGGTCCGGCTGGTCGACGGGCTCGCCGACGCCCTGTCGGAATGGGGCTTGCTGCCACGTTGATCCCGACGGCGGCGCCCAGCGCGCCCCTCAGTCGAGCCGAACCGGGTCGCGGAACAGGTCGCTCAGGTCGCTCGCCTGGTCGGCCCACAGGTCGCGCAGCGCCTCACTGCCGTGCACGCGGGCCCAGGCGAGTTCGGTCTGCGTGGCCGGCAGTAGCCGGAACACGAGCACATCGGCGATGCCTGGCGCCGGGATCGGCTCCAGCCCGCTCTCGGCCAGGATCCCGCCCGTGCATCGCGAACCGGCGCACAGCGGCTGCGTGAGATCGATCCTGTTGCCGATCGCGTACACCGCGGCCTCGACAGCGGGCGCGGCGGCCAACACCGCCAGGCTGCGCCACAGCTCGTCCGGCCGCCCGGATGCGGTGATCAGCAACTCGGCGCGCGGCGCGCCCGCCGCGTCCACAACCACCTCGGATGGATCGGCCATCGGGTGTCGCGACATCCCCAAGGTCACGTAGTGGTCGAAGTCGCCGTCGGGGAAGCGGAGCACCTCGATCGGCTCCAAACCGACGAACGACACCGACGCACGCGCCGGCGCGAGCTCAAAATGCTGCCGATACGCCGCCTGGACGGTGTCGATGACGTCAGGGGAATCGGCAGCCACTCCGAAACCGTAACCGAGCCGAGGCCGGCGATGACCTCGGGTCCGGTGACTCGTCAGCCTCGGAATGAGGCCGCGATCTGCTGCTCTACCGCCGCATAGTTTTGTCCTGCCTGGCTGAGCAGTCGCCCGATCCCGTCCAGGGCGGTCGTGAGCCCGGCAGCGTGCGTGTCGAACTCAGCGAACAACTCCGCGAATTGCGCCGCTGCGCTACCGGACCAATCAGCGCCGAATATTGGACTCAGCTGTTGTTTGAGCGCGCCGTGCTGCCCGCGCACCTCGCCTGCGGTCCTGTTGCACGCCCCGCCGAGTTGGCCCAGTTGCTCGGGCGATACCCGTAGTCCAGTCATCTTCGTGCCTCCATTCTGGCCGGTCGCGTCCCGGTGTCGGTCGTGATCGGCGATCGGTTGGTGCCGACAACGTATGGGAACGTCGCGATGAACGAGGACCGTGATCACGCGATTGTGGATAACGGCATTGCTCGTCGGTTTATCCACAATTCGGCTCGATCTGCAGCACGACCGCCCGAAGCGACACGAGAGTGGACGGTGTGCAGGTCATCATCACGGTTCGCGACATCGAAGGCGCGTGCGCCGACGTCGAGATCGAGGCGCCGGAGCCTGTCCGCCTCGCGACGTTGCGCGTGGCGCTCGCCGAGGCGGGCGTCGTCAGCTCGACGGCGCCACTCGCAGTCGGTGGCGAGCCGCTGCGCGACGAGGCATCGCTGGGGCAGCGCGGGCTTCGGGCGGGAACCATCCTCGACGTAGGGCCGTCGGGGCCGCTGCGCCGCGGCGCGGATTCGATTCTGCGGCTACATGTCGTCGGCGGCCCCGACTGCGGTCAACAGTTCGCGCTGCCACGTGGCACGCACCTGGTCGGCCGCGGCCATGAGGCCCGGATCGCGATCGACGATCCCGAGCTGTCGCGACGGCACCTCGAGGTGCTGGTCGGCGTCGGCGAGGTCAGTGTTCGCGACGCCGGCTCGACGAACGGCACCTGGATCGCGGGCGAGCCGGTCGGTCGCAGCGCGCAGCGCGTCGGCTTCGACGTCCCGATCCGAGTTGGCAGTTCGACGCTGGCGGTGTCGGGCGTGGGCGAGCCACCGGCAGCCGTCACCGACAACGGCAACGGGGGTGTGTCGGTCAGCCGGCCGCCCCGCATGGTCGGGTCCGAGTCCGGCCAAGAGCCCGTCGAGTTCCCGGCGGCGCCAACCAACGGCAGCCGCCCACGACCCCAATGGCTCATGGTGTTGTTGCCTGCGTTGCTCGCGGTCGGGCTGGCGCTGGCGGTTCACAATCCCCAATTTCTCGCATTCGCGCTACTGACACCCGCGACGGCCGCTGTCAGCGCCGTCCTAGATCGGCGGGAATGGCGTCGCAGCGGACGCCGGCGGCACGCCGAGCACGCCGCGGCCTGCGAGGCCGCCCAAGCTCTTCTCGACCTTCGACTGGCCGAAGAGGCCCAGCAGCGGCGACGGCAGTTCATCGACGCCGCGGCCGTGGCGCGCACCGTCGCCGTCCCGGACTGTCGGCTCTGGGAACGGCGAGTCGGCGACGGCGACTTTCTGGTCATCCGGCTCGGGCTGGCGAAGCTCGCCGCGTCCACCCGGGCGAGACGGGGCGCCCAACCCATCGGGGATCTCGTAGTCGCCGACGTGCCCGCGACGGTAGCGCTAGCCGAGGGTCCACTTGGCGTCGTCGGGCCGTCTGCCGTCGCCGACGGCGTGACGCGGTGGCTGATCGTCCAATTGTTGACTCTGCACTCCTATCGTGATCTGTCACTGGTGCTCCTGCTGGACGGCCCGGTCGCCGGCTGGCGATGGCTGCGCTGGCCGCGAGCCTTCCTGACCGACGTGGCGACCGACCAGCCCGGCCGGCAACGAGCGATCGCCGAACTGGCACGGCTCGTCGAGCACCGGCGCGGACAGGCATCGCTGGCCGGACGCTGGCCCGGGCCGTGGACGGTGGCTGTCGTCGTTCGCGCTCGCGACGCCGCTTCCTCGGCGGACCTGAACACCCTCTTGTCGCATGGCCCGAGCGTCGGGGTCAGCGCGATCTTTCTGGACGACGACCCGCGACTGCTGCCTCTTTGCTGCGCCGTGATCGCCCAGGTCAGCTCGCACACTGCGAACCTCGTCGAACTGCGAGGTGGCCCGGCCGGACGCCAGGATGACATCCGCGGCGAGCGCGTCTCCTTGGAATGGGCGGACCGCATCGCCCGCCAGTTGGCGCCGCTGACCGACGCCACGGCTGACCGTGGCGGCGAGTTGCCGCAGCGCGTTCGGTTGACCGGCCTGCTGGGCGACATCTCCGCGGCCGCGCTGCTCACGAACTGGAACGCGGGACGGCAGCCGCGGACACCGATCGGCGTTGCAGCCAGCGGCGCGGTCCACATCGACCTCGCGCGCGACGGGCCACACGCGCTGATCGCCGGTAGCACCGGCTCGGGCAAATCTGAGCTGCTGCGCAGCCTGGTCGCCGGTTTGGCCGCCACCCATGCGCCCGACGACCTCTCATTCGTGCTGATCGACTACAAGGGCGGCGCGGCGTTCGCCGAATGCGCGGCGCTGCCGCACACCATCGGCCTGGTCACCGACCTGGACGGCGATCTGACCGCCCGGGCGCTCACCTCGCTCGACGCCGAGTTGCGCCGTCGCGAGGGTTTGCTGGCAGCAGCTAACGCCACGACGCTGGCCGACTATCGTCGCGACGGCGCAGCCGGTCGGCCGAGGCTGCCACGGTTGGTCATCGTCGTCGACGAGTTCGCGACGCTGGCCGACGAGCTGCCTGATTTCTTGTCGGGTCTGCTGGGCATCGCGCAGCGCGGTCGGTCGCTGGGTGTCCACCTCGTGCTCGCCACCCAGCGGCCGGCGGGCGTCGTGTCGCCGGCTATCAAGGCCAACATGGCCCTTCGTATCTGCCTTCGGGTGACGGAACCGGCCGAATCCAGCGACGTTATCGGATCAGACGTCGCCGCCCGCATCTCCAAGCGTGCGCCAGGTCGCGGATACGCGCTGCTGGCCGATGGGCTCGTGGAGTTCCAGACCGCGCTGGTCGCAACGCCGGCGCGCCAGGCCGTCGGCATTCGGGTCACGCCGCTCGACGACTGGAACAACAGCTTCGCCGGGACGACACCGGAGCCCAGCGACGAGACCGAACTCGCGTCCCTGGCGGCGGCTGCATGCGAGGCCGCCCGACAGCTCGGCAGACCGGCTCCCGACAAGCCCTGGCTCGAACCGCTGCCGGAAGTGCTGCCGGCGTCGGCGCTGCCGCCGCCGTCGGAGCCGCACCTGGTGAGCTACGGGCTGGTCGACGATCCCGTCCACCAGCGACAACACCTGCTGACCCATGACCTGCGCGACGGCGGCTCGATCGGGATCATCGGCAGCGCCGGCTCCGGGCGGGCGAGCGCGGTGCGGACCTTCGTCGGCCGATGCTGCGACGCACTCGATCCAGACCAGCTACACGTCTACCTGCTCGACTGCTCCGGACGACCGCTCGGGTCACTGGCGCGGTTGGCGCATTGCGCGTGCGCGGTGAGCCGCGAGAACCCGGAACTGGTCGCCCGGTTGGTAGCCCGGCTCTCGGCCGAGGTCGCCCGCCGTCAGCGGCTGCTGGCCGAGACCGCTGAGAGCATTGAGGCCACTGGGATTGTGGAGACCGACGAGAGGCGTTTCGACGAGGCGCGCCGGCACGGCCGCGGCTGCGACCTGCCGAGGGTGCTTGTCGTGCTGGCGGGTTGGGAAGGGTTCGACGCCCTCAGCGAGGTGCACGACGGAGGCCGCAGCGCCGCGAGCTTCCTGCGGCTGCTACGCGACGCCGCAGCTGTGGGTTTCACCTTTCTGGTAACCGGCGATCGAGGCGTGTTGAGCGTGCGCGTAGCGAGTGCGTTGTCCACCAAACTGCTGCTGCGGCTGACCGACCAGGCCGACTACGCGATGGCAGGCGTCAGTCCCCCGCCGACCAGGCTGCCAACGGGCCGAGCAGTGACCGTCGATCGCGGGCTGTACGCGCAACTGGCCGTACTCGACTCCGTCGGCGGCGACGTCGGCGCCCAACGGTCGGCGATAGATCAGCTAGCCGCCAAGTTCGAGCGCCGGCGCCGGCCGGGCGAGATCAGGCTACGTCCGCTGCCGATGCGGGCAGCCCTGCACGATATCCGCGGCATCGGCAAGTCCAGCGCTGCGTCGGGCTCCTTGGTGCTCGGCGTCGGCGGCGACGAGGGCGAGCCGTTGACCGTCGAGTTGCCCGCGCACAGCAGGTTTCTGGTGGTGGGACCGGCGCGCAGCGGGCGTAGCACCGCCTTGCTCACCCTCGCCGAGCAGGCGTTCAGCAGCGGGCAGTCGGTGTGGGTCGCCGCGCCGCAGCGCTCACCGCTGGCCGAGTGGTCACGTCAGCGCGGGCTGGAGCCGATCGAGCCGACCGGCGCCTTGCCTTCGGCACATGGCCCGTCGAGTGACCCGGCCACGGCTGCGCCCGGCGATCCGACGGTGGCTCCGGCTGCCGACCTGCTGATCATCGACGACGTCGAGCAGTTCACCGACACCGCTGCGGAGGCACAGCTGGAACGGCTGCTGCGCACGACCCCGGTCGCGTGCCTGGCCGCCGCCCGTTCCGACGAGTTGATGATCAGCTTCCGCGGAATCGGAAGCCAGCTCCGGCGGCACCGGACCGGTCTGCTCCTGCAACCGCGCCCCGTCGACGGCGAGTTGCTGGCGGTGAAGGTGCCGCCCGGCGGGCCGCTCGCATGCCCTGGTCGAGGCCTGCTGATCACCGAGCGGACACGGGCGATCTGCGCCGACGGCATCCCTGTCCAAGTCGCGTGCTAGGTCATGGCAGCCGGGCGCGTCGCCGGCGGCTATGCCAGTTCGGCGAGCAGCTCGGCCAGTTCCTGCGTCGCGTACCAGCACAGCTCGAAGCCGTCTGCGTCGTCGACTGCGTCTTCGGCCGCCTGGTCGCCCAACTCGGCCGCGTCTATCAGGGCGGCCGCCCGAGCCACCGTCTGCGAGGCGTCCGCGTCGTCGGCATGCACACAGGCGCACCACGCCAGTTTGAGGGCCACCTCGACCCGCACCACGCCCCGGTCGAGATCGTCGCGAACGGTCACCGCCGCGTCGGAAACGTCCGCGGCGATCACTACCCGACGTCGGGCCGCCGCCTCGTCCGCCGCGAGCAACCGCAGCGAGGCGCGGGCGGCCTCGGCGGACGCGGCGTACTCGAGCTCCTCGATGTCATCGTCGACGTAATGCTCCCGCAGTCCCGGCGTCACCGCGAACGCCGTCAACGGCGGCGGCCCGAGCTCTGCTGTCTCCAGCAACGAACGCAGCATGCTGGAGGTCGCGGGCAGATAGATCCTCATACCATCCCGATCCGGTGCGTTCTCGGCTGGCGCGCACTCTGCCGCACACGAGCGGCGAACGCAGTGGAACGGCTGCCGATCGGCCGTGCGTCGATCTTAGGCGGTGTCCCGTAGCAGGTGTCCGCGGTGCGCCATACCGGCGTCACCGCCGTCGCCGGCGCCGGCGATCAGGGACCGCGACGCCCGCGACGGATGCGGCGAGTCCTATCAACGCGCGCCGCAACGCGCTGCCGGGCGCAGCCTCGCTCAAGGTCCGTCCGGTCGCCAGAGCGGCGTCGAGGGCCTCGATGTCAAACGGGAGCTGCGCGGCGCTCGGCTGACCTGCGAAGCGGGCAAGCGCCGCGTCGAGTTCGACGGCCACATCGCCGGGCGCCGATCCCCGCCGCACCCGGTTGAGCACGATGCGCACCGGCCCGGCCACGCCCGCCTCTCGCAGCTCGGCCAGACCGCGCACCAGCCGCTGGATGCCGACCGCGTCGGCCGAGCCCACCGCGATCACCAGTTCCGCCTCGTCCAGGATCGCCAGCGTCGCGCCGTTGCGGCGCGGCGCCATGGTGTCGAAGCTCAACTCCTCGTCCGTCTCCAGGCAGAAGCCGAGGTCGACGATCGTGAAGTCGGCCAGCCTCCGGGCCGAGCCGAGCACGGCGGCGACCGCGGTGGCGCGCAATTCGGGCCAGCGGTCGGCCCGCGAGATCCCGGTCAGCACCCGCAGCCGCGGTGCGAGCTGCCAGCACAGCGCGGCCAGGCTGGCGGCATCCAGCCGCCGCGACTGCGCCTGACGACACGCCGCAGCGAACCCTGCGGACTCGTCAAGCAATCCCAACGCCGAAGCTATGACGCCGCCATAGACGTCGGCGTCGACGAGCAACGCGCGCTGGCCCAATCGGGCTAGCTCGTCCGCCAGTGCGATCGCGACGGTGGTCCTGCCGGGCGCCCCGGCAGGACCCCACACCGCGACGACTGAGCCGTCCGCGTCGGGGCCGGGCGTGTCGGGGCCGGGCGTGTCGGCGGCGCCCCCGCCGTCTGCGCGGGCCGGCTGCCCATGCGCCGTCAGGTCGCCGGTCGTGGACGTCGGATCCGCGAAGGCGCGTGAGACCGACGGTCGGCCCCGGTCGTCGGCCGCCATCCGAAGCACCTCGGCGATCACCGCTACCGTCGCGTCCTGCGGCGCCAGATGTCCGACACCGACCGCCGCCAACCGCTCGGCGTCCTCACCGTGGCCATCGGAGACGATCCCGACCACGGCAATGCCTGCTGCGGCCAACCGGTCGACGGCTGCCGCGTCGAATCGGCGCAGCCCCGCGTCCACCAACACCGCGGTGGCCTGCCCGGCCCCGGCGACCGCGAGCAGGTCCACCACATCCACACATCGACGGACCACTCGTATGCCGGGCTCTGCGCCAGTGGCGAGCTCAGCGATGAGCCGGGCCTCCCAGGCCGCGCCCGCCGCCGCGGTCAGCACCGCGATCATCGGCTGCCGACACCACAGGCCGACGGATCGGCCGACATCGGCAGCGGGTCGTCGTCCGCCGACAGCACACCGACGCGGATCACGACGTCATCGAGATCCAGCGCCGCGACCACACGGGTCGCGGTCGCGGGCGGCAACCGCAGCACCAACGACACGCCAGTCGCAGAGCCGAAGGCGCTCGAGCCCTCTCGGCGCACGTCCTGCACGCTCGCACCGCTCAGCAGCACCTGGGCGTGACAGGTCTTGGTCGACAACCACGCCGTGATCCGCTGCCCCGGGCTCACGGCCGGCGTGTTCTGCGCCGACACCGGCAAGGTGATGACCACTCCGGACTCGGTCGCGGCGACCGCCGCGCGCGGTAGCAGCTCGCCGGCCTGCAGCGCACGGTTCGTCTCTTTGCCCGTGGGGCTCTCGCCGGCCGGAAGGTAATGGTCCCCGGCCGAGCCGAGACGCACCCGAACCAGGCTGAGGTCGTCGGCGGTCAGCACCGTGCCCGCCGACACGTCGCTGGTCACCGCCCAGACGCTGGTGCGATGATCAGCCGACGCCACCACGAACGCTCCCAACAACACTGAGCTCAGCACGAGGGCCACCCCGAGCACCAGTCTCAGATCGAGCCAGCTTGGCACGCGATGCCGACGCGCCGCCGGCGACGCGAGGTCGACCGCGGCTGGCGGCCGGGGACGGTCTTCAGCCGGACGCGACTGCTCTGTCTGACTTGTGAATATACGCACCTGTGGAACATTAGCGTTGAAACGGATAAACAATCGAGACCTGTGGATAACGCCGATGAATCACCTCGCGCATGCCACACTGTCCCCAGCAATCGCAGTCGTTTGACCTCATTGGCGTTCACTAGGCGCGGCCGGCGGGGCCGACGACGCCATTTCCGGCGGGCCTCGCTCAGCACGGGGCTCATCCACGACTGCAGCTGGCAGAGCTGACAGAAAGAGGACGATGTGGCCGAGTCGCGATTCCTGACCCTCACCGACGTCGCCGAGATCCTCAACATCTCGAGTTCGCAGACCTACGCCCTCGTCCGCAACGCGGAACTGCCGGCGATCAAGATCGGCGGCCGCGGCCAGTGGCGGGTCGAGCGCGACCAGTTGGAGTCCTACATAGCGCGGATGTATGAGCAGACTCGCAGCTTCGTCGCCGAGCATCCGTTCGTCGAGCAGGACGGCGGCTGACGGCAGGCCCGCTCGGCCGGGTCTGGCCGAGCGGGCCTGAGACGTGAGCCTCAGCGCTGCTGGCGGACGACGGCGATCGCGTCGGTCGCGACCACGGCCACGCCGCGGACCACGCTGCGCCGCCGGCGTTCGCCCGTCGGATGTGTCGCGACCTCGACGAAGTTCGACCCGACCCTGTCGATCGTGCCTTCCACCACCGAGCCGTCGCGCAGGTGCATGCGCAGCACCGCGCGGTCGCGTGCGACGCCGCGCAACGCGTGCGTGAGGCCTAACCGTGACTCGACCGCGCCGAGGCTGTCCGGTCCGGCCGACAGCCAGCCGACGCCCGTCAGCCAGGTGAGCCCGCCCAGCGCCACCAGCGACTCGCGGCCGCCGGCCTCGGTGACCAACAACCACTCAGAGCCCACATGACCCAATTCGCCTATCAGCGACAGCCCGCCCAGGCACCGCAAGGACACCTGCGCGCCGACTGACGGACGAAGCCGGTCGACGAGGGCGAGCCTGCCGTATTCGAAGCGGATGCGTTCGTCCACCTCGGCGTCCCGGCTCGCAACCGCCAGCGCCGCGGCCTGCGCTTCGAGATCAGCGAAGAGGTCGTGCCAGCGCATCTCAGCCTCCAGATGACGTCGCCCTGCAGACGACGCCGCCCTCCAGACGACGTCGCGGCGGCCTTGCCCGAGGGCCCGACAGTCAAGACGATATCGGACGCTAGTAGCAACTACCTTCTACTGCTCTATGAGGGTTATCCACGTGTTCGACACAAGCTTGACTACGGGCGCGACGATGCGTATGAATGCAAACACATGCAAACGAAAGGCTCCAAGATGAATCGCGGTAGATCGCGAGGCGCGATGGCCCTATTGGTGATCGCCGACGTCATCGTGCTGGCGAGGCTTATGCCGCAGTGGTCC
>Ga0164242_10009268_pt1 | contig 10626 bp, 11 predicted proteins | sample OricomgcompostMG_FD_108783 | JGI IMG/M metagenome (GOLD analysis project Ga0164242, IMG submission 108783) | Miracle-Growth compost microbial communities from Emeryville, California, USA - Original compost - Miracle growth compost (MG) ... | reverse complement strand
CCCTGGCGGAACCGGCCCCCGGCCCGCGCCGCGGTGGAAGCCCCACAGCCCAGGACCACGCGACACCGTTCGCCGCGTGTCGGCCACGGATCCGGACGTGGCCGGCACCCCCTCCCCCGACCATCCGGAAGCCTGGCACGCTCGGCCGGCGCGTCCGGCCCCGGACCGGTCAGGCGCCGGCCGGCCCGACCTGCCCCTGCCGGGCTTCCGGCGCCGGGCCGAGGGGCGTGCGTCGCAGGTCGCACGGGATTCGAACTAGAATCGAACAATGAGCAAGAGCGAGGGGCTTCCGGCGGCCGACGGGCCGCTGGTACGCCTGACGCTGCCGGACGGACAGCGGCTGTACGCGGTGGTGCGCCGGCGCCGCCGCGAGCGCGACGGCTCCTGGTGGTACGACCTCCAGGTCCAGCTGGCCAGCCAGGCGGAGGAGCGAGGGAAGCTGGTGGCGCAGCCCTCCTCGGTGGACGTCCGGGTGCCGGCCCGGCACTGTGCACCGGTACCCGGCCAGGACTACACGGCGGTGCCGACCGAGCGATACGGCGTGGTGCCGCGCTGGCGGATCGAGGAGCCGGTCTACTTCGGTGCCGAGCGCGGCCCCTCGCGCGTCGTGCACCGGGGCGACTGCAAGGCGGTGCGGGACCTCTCCCGGGCGGTGTCCACGGAGCAGGCCAGAGAGGCCCTCGGTGACGCGGCCGCCGCACCGTGCCCGGTCTGCCGGCCCGACCGTCCCCTCCTGTCGCGGTGACGCGAGCTTTTCGACGCCTCCGCCCAGGCCGGCGGCCCGCGTGCGCGTCAGCGGTGCGCGGCGGGCGGCGGATTCCGGCGGCGGCCTGAGCCGGGTGCCGTGCCGTGCGAGATACGGGGGCTGCGGTTCGCGGTGCCGCGCCGGCCGCTGAGCCGGGGCGCCGCGTCGCCGCGGTCGGTGCCGTAGGGAATGGGGAGCGGGGCACTGCGGCCGATCCGGCTCTCCTCGGGGTGCGGGCGCACTTCGCCGCGAAGCGACGGCGCTTCGGTGCCCGGCGGCAGGTCGGGGGTCAGATGCGGTCCGTCATCAGATGTCATGACGGTCGGGTACCCGCTTGCGCCGTTTCGAACAGAGCCGTTCGAACACAGCCGGAAACTCTGCTCCGGGAAGCCTCCGCCGCGGCGACGACGCGGAGGGACCGCGTTCCGCGGATTCCGGTACGGCTGTCGGTGCCCTGCCCTAGCCTGCGGGGCGGGAGGCAGTCATGAGTGAAGACGACGGTTCGGCCGCGCCGGGACCGGTGCGGGTGTCCCGCAGGGTCCCGGCGTCCGCAGCGGTGCTGTTCCGCATCCTGTCGGACCCGGGCCGCCACACCGAGCTCGACGGCACGGGCATGCTCCGGGGGGCAGTCACCGCCGGCCCCGTCACCGCCGTCGGGGACGTGTTCACGATGCGGATGCACTACTCCAAGCTGGGCGACTACGAGATGGACAACCACGTGGTGGAGTTCGAGCCGGACCGCCGCATCGCCTGGGAGCCGGTGGCCGGACGCGGACACCCTGACGTGGGGCAGGACGACGCCCGCTGGGGGCACCGCTGGGGCTACACGCTGGAGCCGGCGGGTCTGGGAGCCACGCTGGTTACGGAGACCTACGACTGCTCGAGCGCGCCGCTGGACGAGCAGATCGCCATGGAGTTCGGACGGGTGTGGATCGGCGGCATGGAACGCACGCTGGAGCATTTGGAACGGATCGCGGCAGCCGCCGCCCCTCCTGCGGCGAGCCCCTGAGAGCCGCACCTCGGCACGGGTCGGCGACGTTGTCCACAGGGGTCTCGGCGGAGTACGCGGCTCGCGGGTTAGCCTCGGGACATCGAGATCGGCCCGACCCCTTCCACGGGGGCACCGGAGTCGGGCGGGGCCGTATGGGACGGCGTCCGCGGGGCCGGGGAGCGCGAGGAGGCACGTGATGGCTGGGGTGACCGCGACCGCCGCGGCGGCGGGCGGACTGGTCGGCGGGTACGCCGTGGCCCGATGGACGGGCCGTCGTGAGCTGGGCGGGGTAGCACTGGTGGCAGCGGGCGCGGTGGCGGCCCGCGAGTGGCGTCGCTCGGCGGGCCCGGTGTCGGCCGCGGCCCTCACCGGCGCGTATGTGGCGGCGTTCGCGGGCTCGCACCCGCTGGCGAAGAAGCTCGGCGCGTGGCCGGCCGTCTTCACCGTGGCCGGCGGCATAGCGGCGGCCTCCTGGGCGGTCGCCGCCCGGGCGGCCCGGTAGGGCGCGCGCCCCGGCGGTCCAGCGGCAGCACCCGGGGCCGGCCCGGGTGCGCGTCAGCACCGGCACCGGGGAGGCTGTCGGAACGCCGCGGAAACGCCGTCGGAAGCAGGGGTCAGCAAGCCAACATCTTCTGGATGGCCTGGCGGGTCACCCCGAGTTCACGGGCGATGTCGGCCTGAGTGACGCCCTGGTCGATGAGGCTCTGCATCAGCTCACGCCGCTCGGCACCGTACTGCCGGGCCAGGCGGGTGTGGTGAATGGCCTTCTCCCGTACGTCCTTGATGCGGGTGAAGGTCGGTTCGAAGGCGGTGAGGTCCTTGGGTCCAGCCATGGCACCACGATGACAACCAGAGGTTGTCGTGTCAACCCATGGCTGTCATCACATAGCCGGAATCCGGGGGCCGGCGGGGCCGTCGGCTCGTGAGCGCGGGAGGGGTCAGCGGACGACGACCTCCGTGTCGCAGGACGCCAGGGACGGGCTCGGGGCGCCCTTGAGCGTGCCGGTGACCAGCAGCCGGAGATCGGCGCGGGTGGTGCGGGCGGGCAGTCCGGCCAGCACGGAGATGCGGAACCGCAGCGTCCTGTCGGCGCCGGCCGACAGCGGCACGCTCACGTCGGCCCCGGCTGCCGCGGTGGTGCCGGGCGCGCGCCAGGTGTCGGTCCAGCCCGTTCCGTCGTAGACCTGGAGCCGGAAGTAGCGGGTGAGGTCGCCGCGCCCGGTGCCCTGGCAGTCGCTGTCCGCCTTCCCGCTCGTGCCGGCCGGAGAACCGCTCGGGGCTTCCTCGGCGGCGGGCGCACAGGAGTCGAGGGCGGGCCGGATGTCGACCTGGGGGATGTCCAGGCTGCTGGGGTCGGCGATGGTCACCTCTGCCGAGGCGTGCCCGTGGCGGCTCACGGCGATCGGCCGGCCCTTGGTCTTCCAGGTCGCGGTGAGCGTGGCGAGGGGCGCGTCGGCGGAACCGCCCCCGACGGTGCGGCCGTCCGCGGCGATGGTGACCCGCAGCGGCAGCGTCTGGCCTGCGGTCCCGGGGCCGTAGCCGGGTCGCAGGCGGAAGGCGAGTGTGTGCTCGCCGGCGGGGACCGCGGTGGTCCAGGTGCCACTGAGGGTGTCGTGGCCCGCGGGCCCGGCGCTCGCGGTGAGTGGCACGCCGGTCCAGTGCCCGTGGCCTGCGTCGCGGGAGACGGTGGCCCGGCGGCCGTGCGGGACGTCGAGATCCAGGCGCACGGTGGCGTGGGCGAGAGCCGCGCCGTTGTTGCGGACGTCGACGGTGACGGTGCCGTCGCGGTCGCTGGTGTACTGCTCGACCGGCAGCACGCTGACCGCGACGGGCGGTCCCTGGGTGGTCGGCCTGGCAGGCGCGGGGCTGCCCCCGGAGCCGCACGCCGCCAGAGCCGCGGTGATGGTGAGGGCGGCAGCCGTTCCCGCCGCCCGCGTGGTCCGCCGCACCGAGCTCGCCCCCTGTCCCGTCGCCCCGCCTGCTAGGCCGTCCGGCCCGCCGTCCCCGTCCCGGTCGGGCGTTCGGCGGCATGGTTGCTGCCGACCGCCGACGCCCGAGTGCGCGGCAGTCTGCCACACCCCCGGGATGCGGCGGGGCCCACCCGGCCGCTCCGGGGTACGGCGCGGCCCCGCCGCGCCCCGCCGTGCCCGCGCGCACCCCGCCCCTTCGCACCGCGCTGCCTCGCACCGCCTCCTCCGGTGCTGCGAACAGGCGACGGTCAACGTCCCCGCGGGGGCGGCGCCGTGCTGTTGCGGACGACCAGGCTGGTCGCCAGCTCCATGCGCGTGGTCGTCGCCTCCCCGGCCCGCAGCCTCAGCAACATCTCGGCGCCGGCCTCGGCCATCTTGCGCAGCGGCTGATGGACCGTGGTGAGTGCCGGCCGGGACCACTTGGCGACCGCGACGTCGTCGTAGCCGACCACGGACAGATCCTCCGGCACGCGCAGGCCCAGGGTGCCGGCCGCCTCCAGGACTCCGATGGCCTGGAGGTCGCTGCCGGCGAAGACCGCCGTGGGCCGGTCGGGCCGGGCCAGCATCTCCGCCGCGTGCGCGTAACCGCCCTCGACGTGGAAGTCGCCGAAGGCGACCAGTGCTGGGTCCACGGACAGCCCCGCGGTGGTCATCGCGGAGCGGTAGCCGTCGAGCCGGGCCAGGGAGCACATCATGTCCTCGGGCCCGGTGATGATGCCGATCCTGCGGTGCCCGCACTCGATGAGGTGCCGGGTCGCGGCGAGCCCACCGGACCAGTTGGCGGAGCCGACGGAGGGTACGTCGGGGTCGGGGTCGCCGGCCGGGTCGATGATCACGAACGGGATGGAGCGGGACCGCAGTTGGTGCTTGAACTCCGCCGGCAGGGCGGAGAAGACCAGCACCACGCCGAGCGGCCGGCGCCGCAGGACGCCCTCGATCCAGTCGGGTCCTGGTGAGTGCCGGGTGCCGGACTGGGTGAGGACCACGCTGCCGCCGTGGTCCTTGGCGATGTGCTCGACGCCGAGGATGAGCTCCATCGCCCAGATCGCGTCGAGTTCGTGGAAGACGATCTCGATCAGCGGCGCCTCGGCGGTGGAGCGGGCACCCCGCCGGTAGCCGTGGGTTTCGAGGATACGCTCGACACGTTGCCGGGTCAGGGCGGACACGTCCTGCCTGCCGTTCAGTACTTTCGAAACCGTCGAGACCGACACGCCGGCAGTTTCGGCGATTCGCGCCAGGGTCACCCGCTCGTCCGCCACCTGATCCTCCATGCCCGCAGCGTAACGGCACACAGCTGTAACGCTTTGATAACCCGACCCTCGAGGGTTGACCCCCAAGTGCCCACACCTTAGCGTCACAGCGCGCAGCAAATTTCGGCGAGGATGCCGAAACTTTTCGAAAGGCTACCCGATGAAGAAGCGCGCTTGGCTCCCTCGCGCCGTCGCCGGCGGCGTGACCCTCATGCTCGGCCTGTCGCTCGCCGCGTGCGGCGGCAGCAGCTCGTCCAACGGCTCCGGCACCTTCCACGTGCTGGTGTACGGCGACGCGTCGAACAAGGTGGAGAAGCAGATCGTCGACACCTTCAACAAGACCTCCAAGGTCAAGGCGGTCATGGACACCATCCCCGGTGCCGACTACCAGCAGAAGCTCCAGACGATCATCAACACCAAGCAGGCTCCCGACGTCTTCTTCAACTGGGGTGGCGGCAGCATCCAGCCGTTCGTGAAGGCCGGCCTGCTCATGCCGCTGGACAGCATGATCGCCAAGGACCCGGGGCTGAAGAGCAACTTCCTTCCGTCGGTCTTCAACGGCGCCGTGGTCGACGGCAAGTCCTACGGCATACCGATGCGCGGCACCCAGCCCGTGCTGCTCTTCAACAACCAGAAAGTCCTCAAGGACGCGGGCATCAGCTCCCCGCCGGCCACCTGGAACGACCTGCTGAACGACGTCAAGATCCTCAAGGCCAAGGGCAAGACGCCGATCGCGCTCGGCGGCGGCGACAAGTGGACCACCCAGATGTGGTTCGAATACCTCTACGACCGCGTCGCCGGCCCCGGCCTCTTCGAGAAGGCCCTGTCGGGTGACAAGAGCGCCTGGGACAGCGCCGCCAGCCGCGAGGCCCTGTCCGACCTCAAGCAGCTCATCGACGCCGGCGCTTTCGGCAGCAACTACGACTCGGTGAAGTACACCGACGGCGGCTCGGTGGCCCTGGTGGCCACGGGCAAGGCCGGCTTCGAGCTGATGGGCTCCTGGTACTACTCGCAGCAGCAGCAGGACCACCCGGACTTCGCCAAGAGCGGTCTCGGCTACTCCGCCTTCCCGAGCGTCCCCGGCGGCAAGGGCGACCAGAACGACATCGTCGGCAACACCAACAACTACTACTCGGTGCTGAAGAAGACCAAGTACCCGGACGCCGTCGCGAGCTTCCTCAAGCTCATGTACTCCGACGAGTTCGTCAAGGCGCAGCTGGCCATCGGCAACCTGCCCACCACCACGAACACCCCGCAGTTCCTGAGCACCTCCGCCGACCCGGCCTACGAGCAGTACCAGTACGACCTGGTCAAGAAGGCCCCGTCGTTCCAGCTCTCCTGGGACCAGTCGTACCCGCCGGCGGCGCAGACGGGCATCTACACCGCAGTCCAGGAGTTCGCCGACGGCAAGCTCGACGCCGACGGCTTCATCAAGGCCATGCAGGCCCTGCCGACGTCCTGACCCCGGAAAGTCCTCATGACCACCACCTCACCCACGGTGGCCAGGCGCCGGCCTTCCGGCCGCGGCAGCAAGGCCGCCCCCGGTCGCAGCAAGGCCGGCGCCGCGGTGACCCGCCCGGGTTTCGCCTGGGCGGTCCCCGCCACCTTGTTCTTCGTCCTCTTCGCCGTTCTGCCGCTCGTGCTGGTGGCGGTCCTGTCGTTCACCGACTGGAACGGCCTCGGCTCCCCCACGTTCTCCGGCCTGGACAACTGGCGGGCGCTCATCCACGACCACACCATGATCCAGAGCCTGTGGCTCAGCGTGCTGATCACCGTCCTCGGCGTGGTCGTCCAAACCCCGCTGAGCATCCTGCTGGGCGTGTGGGCGGCCGGCAAGCAGCGCAACCGCGCGATCCTGTCCGCGGTCTACTTCATCCCGCTGCTGCTCTCCGCTACGGCCGTCTCCGTGCTGTGGCGCGCGCTGCTCGACCCGAACTTCGGTGTCCCCGCCCAGGCCAAGTGGCTGTTCGGCAACGGCAACCTGCTCGGTGAGCAGAAGGGCGCCATCGGCGTCCTGGTGTTCGTCGGTGCCTGGCAGTACACGCCGTTCCACACCCTGATCTACCAGGGCGCCACCCGCGCGATACCGCCGGTGCTCTACCAGGCGGCCTCGCTCGACGGTGCGGGCATGGTCCGGCAGTTCTTCCACATCACGCTGCCGCAGCTGCGCAACACCATGATCACCTCGATGATCCTGATGGTGGTCGGCGGCCTGACGACGTTCGACACGGTGCTGATCCTGACCCAGGGCGGCCCGGGTACGGACACCACGATCAGCGCCTACTACATGTACCAACAGGCCTTCAAGTCGTTCGACTTCGGCGGCGGTTCGGCCATCGCGCTGGTCCTGGTGGTGATCGCCACGATCATCTCGCTCGTCGTCGTTCGCGTGTCGGGTTACGACAGGATGCGCAGCACCTCGGAGGGCGTGTGATGAGGCGGCGTCCCAACTACCTCGCCGGGCTGGGGTCCCTGGTCTGGCTGTTCCTGGTCGGCCTGCCGCTGTACGTGATGCTGGCGGCGACCCTCCAGAGCCAGAGCGACTACAGCGAGAACGGCCCGCTGTCGTTCCCCCGGCACTTCACGTTCAGCAACTACACGCAGGACTTCCACAACGGCTTCGGGCACTACTTCCTCAACACGGTGCTGGTGACCTTCGCCGTCGTCGCCATCGTGGTGATCCTCGTGCCGCCGCTGTCGTACGCCATCGTGCGCAGCAAGGGCAGGCTCAGCTCGGGCGCGTTCCGGCTGTTCCTGCTGGGACTGGCGATCCCCGCCCAGGCGGTGATCGTGCCGATGTTCTACGTCATCAACAAGGCCGGCCTGTACGACAACCTCATCGGCGTCATCCTGCCGACGGCGGCGTTCTCCATGCCCGTCTGCGCCCTGGTGCTCACCGGCGTGATGCGCGACATCACCTCGGACCTGTACGAGGCGATGGCGATGGACGGGGCCGCGCCGTGGCGGGTGTTCTTCCAGCTGGTGCTGCCGCTGTCGAAGGGCGGACTGTCCACCGTCGTGGTGTTCTCGGCGCTCCAGGCGTGGAACGGCTTCCTGTTCCCGCTGGTGCTGACGCAGTCCGACTCGTCGAAGGTCGTCACCCTGGGCCTGTACAACTTCCAGACCGAGCATGGTGTCGACATCCCCGGCCTGCTGGCCGCGGTGGTGCTCTCGATGCTGCCGATCTTCATCGTCTACCTGTTCGCCCGCCGGGCCCTGGTCCAGGGACTCATGGGCGTCGGAGGAAAGTGACCGACACCGTGGTCGAAGAGACACACCGCGAAACCCCGCCGTGGGCGGATCCCGCGCTGTCCCCCCTGGAGCGTGCCGACGCCCTGGTCGCGGCGATGACGCTGCCCGAGAAGGTCGCCCAGCTCTACGGCGTCTGGGTCGGTGCCTCGAACGAGGGCGGCGAGGTCGCCCCGTTCCAGCACGAGATGGAGGAGCCGGTCCCGCTGGAGGAGCTCATGCCCCAGGGCCTGGGCCAGCTCACACGGCCGTTCGGCACCGCGCCGGTCGACCCGGCGCTCGGCGCGCTGTCGCTGCTGCGCACCCAGCGCGCGATCACGGCGGCGAACCGTTTCGGCATACCGGCGATCGCCCATGAGGAGTGCCTCGCCGGCTTCGCCGCCTGGGGCGCCACCGCCTACCCCGTGCCGCTGGCCTGGGGCGCCACCTTCGACCCCGCCCTGGTACGCGCCATGGCGGAGCGGATCGGCGCGGACATGCGCTCGGTCGGCGTGCACCAGGGCCTGGCCCCGGTGCTCGACGTGGTGCGCGACGCCCGCTGGGGCCGGGTCGAGGAGACCATCGGCGAGGACCCGTACCTGGTCGGCACCATCGCCACCGCCTATGTGCGCGGTCTGGAGTCGGCGGGCATCATCGCCACCCTCAAACACTTCGCGGGGTACTCCGCCTCCCGGGCCGGCCGCAACCACGGCCCGGTCGGCATGGGCTCCCGCGAGCGGGCCGACGTCATCCTGCCGCCGTTCGAGATGGCGGTGCGCGAGAGCGGGGTCCGCTCGGTGATGGCGGCCTACACCGACACCGACGGAGTCGCCTCCCACGCCGACGCGGACCTGCTCACCGGGCTGCTCCGGGAGACCTGGGGCTTCACCGGCACGGTGGTGGCCGACTACTTCGGTGTCGGCTTCCTCAAGTCGCTGCACGGGGTCGCCGGAACCCTCGGCGGCGCGGCCGGTGCCGCGCTGGCGGCGGGTGTCGACGTCGAGCTGCCCACCGTCAACGCTTTCGGCGAACCGCTGCTGAAGGCCGTCGCCGACGGCGAGGTGCCCGAGGATGTCGTCGACCGCGCGCTGCGCCGGGTGCTGGCGCAGAAGGCAGAGATCGGTCTGCTCGACCCGGACTGGGACCCGGTCCCGCCGGTGCTGGCCGGCCGCGACCTCGACGATCCCCAGGAGCTCCGCGGCACCGTCGACCTCGACGGCGCCGCCAACCGCGAGGTGGCCCGGCGGCTGGCCGAGGAGAGTGTGGTGCTGCTGCGCAATGACGGCACCCTGCCGCTCGCGCGTCCGGCCCGCATCGCCCTGATCGGTCCCAACGCCGAGACGGCGACCGCGGTCCTTGGCTGCTACGCCTTCCCGATGCACGTGGGCGTGCACCACCCGGAGGTGCCGGTCGGCATCGAACTGCCCACCGTGCGCGAGGCGTTGGCCACGGAGTTCCCGGACAGCGAGATCACGGTGGCGGCCGGATGCGGAGTCGACACGCCGGAGACGGACGGCTTCGCCGACGCCGTACGGCTGGCCGGGGACAGCGACATCGTGGTGCTCGTGCTGGGCGACCGGGCCGGTCTGTTCGGCCGGGGCACCAGCGGTGAGGGCTGCGACGCGGAGTCCCTGGAGCTGCCGGGCGTGCAGCGGCAACTGCTCGACACGCTGCTGGACACCGGCAGGCCGGTCGTCGTCACCCTGCTGTCGGGACGTCCCTACGCCCTGGGGCGGGCGGTCACCGAAGCGGCGGCGATCGTCCAGACGTTCTTCCCGGGCGAGGCCGGCACCCAGGCGCTGGCCGGGGTGCTCGCCGGACGGGTCGCCCCCAGCGGGCGCCTTCCGGTCAGCGTGCCCAGCCGCGCCGGCAGCCAGCCGTCGACCTACCTGACGGCCAAGCTCGGCCAGGCCAGCGACGCGTCGAACATCGACCCGACGGCGGCCTTCGCCTTCGGCCACGGGCTGGCGTTCACCACGTTCCGGTGGACGGATCTCAGGGTCGAGGAACTCCTCACCGGCACCGACGGGGAGCTGCGGTTCTCCTTCACCGTCCGCAACACCGGCGAGCGCGAGGGCACCGAGGTGGTGCAGATGTACCTGCACGACCCGGTCGCCTCCGTGGTGCAGCCGGTGCAGCGGCTGGTCGGCTACCAGCGGGTCGCGCTGGCGCCCGGCCGGGCGGCCCGGGTGAGCGTCGAGGTCCCCGCGGACCTGGCGTCCTTCACCGGGCGGGACGGGCGCCGCGTGGTCGAGCCTGGCGCGCTGGAGCTGCGGCTCGGCGCGTCCAGCACGGACCTGCGGCTGACCGTGGCCGCCACGCTGACCGGTGAGGCCCGGTACGTCGACCACACCCGGCGGCTGCACCCGGCCTTCCGGGTCGACCCGGTCGCGCAGGGCTGAGGCAGGCGGTCCGCGGGACCGTGCCGCGACGGGCCCGGGG
>Ga0164242_10009267_pt1 | contig 10627 bp, 10 predicted proteins | sample OricomgcompostMG_FD_108783 | JGI IMG/M metagenome (GOLD analysis project Ga0164242, IMG submission 108783) | Miracle-Growth compost microbial communities from Emeryville, California, USA - Original compost - Miracle growth compost (MG) ... | reverse complement strand
GGCCCGCAGCAACTGCAGGTTGAGCGCGTGCTGCTGGGCCTGCCACTGGTCGAGTTCGCGTTCGTCGACTTCCGGCTGCTGGTCGATGGCCGACAGGCGCCGCTTCCACCAGCTGCGGTAGCGGTAGCTGGAGACTTCGCCGGTGATGTCGCTGCCGACCAGGCCGCCGCGCAGGCTGGCGATGATGGCCATGGCGTGCTCCAGCAGCATGTGTCCCTGGTCCCAGTTGGTGCGCGCCACGTGCCGGGCGAAGACGTCCTTGTCGATCGACAGGTAGGTCGGCAGCGGCTGCGCGCGCTGCGCGGCGCAGAAGGCCTCGGCCAGCCCGCCGATGTCGGCGAAGCCGTGGAAGGCCGACGCCAGCCCCACGCGCCTGGCCCAGCCGACGTCCACGCCGGCGCTCCAGTAGCTGAGCCTGCCGCGGCGCAGCGGCGTCAGGTAGTTTTCCCAGGCGTGGCCGCCACCGATGTCCGCGGAGCCGATGCCCACGACATGCACGTGGCGGACGCGCGGCAACGCCGCCACCCGGCGTACCCACGAGCCGCAATGCACGCCGAACGGGAAGCGCATGTTGTCCGGATGGTTGTCCAGCACCACCACCTGGAACTCGCCGGCACCTGGCACGCGCTCGATCAGCGGCCAGCTGAGGTGGTGGAAGTCGCCGCTGCCCAGCATGACGGTGCCGTAGCCGGACGGCAGCGTGTCGTCCAGCACGCGGCGAAAGCGCCGCAGGGCCGCGAGCGAACAGCCGAAGCGCAGCGACTCCTGCCAGTGCTCGAGCGGGATCACCAGCCGCTGCGGCAGGGCGCCGACGGAGTGGTCGATGTCGAGTATCACCGTGCGCTTCATGTCGGACCCCGGCGGCGCTTGTACGAGCGCAGAAGCTCGTGCTCCGTCATCCCCGCGAAAGCGCACTGCCGCCCGGAATAAACCCGCGCTTTGGCGTTGAAAATAGGCCGGTGCAAGGCTGGACGACCTTTGCTCGCCATCCCGACTCGAAATATCCGCTCATCTCCTCCAACGTCATTCCAGCGCAAGCTGGAATGACGTTGGAGCACAGTTTCGGGATCTTGGAGCGATCCAGTGGAAGTGCGGGGAATACGCTTCCGAAAACGTTCCGGACAACCGTGCGCGAACGCGGGGATGACGAAAAATAAGGATTTCGCGGCATTCATCATGATGCATCCCCCTCGCCATGGGCCTGCAGCGGTTCGCTCTCGAACAGGTGCGAGCAGCGGCGAAAGGCGGCGCGCAGCAGCGGATTGCGCAGGTACACCGCGTGCCGGGTGGTGCTGAAGCGCGCGCCGAGCTGGCGCTTGATTTCGGTATCGGTCCATCCGGCGACGTAGTGGCTGAGGCCGTGGCACCGCGCGTATTCGAGGTTCTCCATCCAGCTCACCACGTAGAGGTTGTGCTCGTGGGCCTGCGGATAGGCCAGGCCGATGTACTTGTCGACCAGCATGCCGCGATGCACGTAGCAGAGGTTCCAGCCGACCAAGCGGCCGTCCGCACGGTAGGTGAAGACCAGCCCGCCGCTGCGGGCGTCGCCCAGCACGTTGCGGAAGAACGCCTCGCCGAGCAGGTCGAAGTGGATTTCGCTCTGCTCGTACACTTGGCGATACAGCGCGTAGCACTCCGCGAGCACGGCCGGATCCGCGAACAGCGCGTCGCCGGTGGGCACGCAATCGATGGCCAGCGCGTCGCGCGCGCGCAGCTTGCGGCGGATGTTCTTGCGCCGGCTGCGCGACAGCCGGGCCAGGTAGGCGTCCGCCGAGGCGAAATCGATCGGCACCCAGGCCAGCGCCATGCCCTCCAGGAGCACGCAGCCGCGCGCGACGCAAGCCTGCGCGAACGCGGCGGCGCGCGCGTTCGCGGCGGCGTCGAGCAACGGCGTGGCGTCGGCAATGTCCTTCACCACCAGCAGTGCGCGCTCGCGGCCATGGACGTCCAGCACTTCCGCGGCCAGCCGCTCCGCGGGCACCGCGGCGGGCAGCGGCAGGAATTCGGTGACCGTGGCGCCGACGAAGCGGGTACGCCAGCGCAGCCAGCGCCCCCACAGGCGATAGCCCGGCAGGCGCATCACGCGGCGGCGCACGGCATCGTCGAGCGTGGTCAGCAGGTCGAACGGCGCCGCGAACGCGGGCAGGCCGCAAGGCATGCGCACGGCCTCGAAGCCGGCCGGGGGATGGGCGAGGAACTGGTCCAGCAGTTGGTCCGGCTCCAGTTGCGCGATGTAGTCCATGCCACAGTTCCGGGCGCGGCGCGCCCGCCCGCCTCAGCCGGGCGCGCGTATCGCCAGCACGGCGTTGAGGCCGCCGAAGGCGAAGGAATTGCTCAACGCCGCGCGCACCGCCATCGGCCGCGGCGCATTCGGCGCGTAGTCCAGGTCACAGGCCGAGTCGGCGGAGTCGTAGTTCGCGGTGGGCGGCACCACGCCGTCGCGCATCGCGCCGAGCACGGCGACCAGTTCCAGCGCGCCGGAGGCGCCCAGCGCATGGCCGTGCATGGACTTGGTCGAGGACACCACCAGGCTGGCAGCATGCTCGCCGAACACGCGATGGATCGCGTTCGTCTCGGTGGCGTCGTTGGCCTGGGTGCCGGTGCCGTGGGCGTTGATGTAGTCGATGTCCTCCGGCGCCAGGCCGGCATCCGCCAGCGCCTGCGCCATGGCGCGCGCGCTGCCGGCCGGATCGGGCGCGGCGATGTCGCCGGCATCCGCGCTCATGCCGACACCCGCCAGCTCGCCGAGGACAGTCGCGCCGCGTGCACGGGCGTGGGCCATCGACTCGAGCACGAACATCGCGGCCCCTTCGGCCAGCACCAGGCCGCGGCGGTTCCTGCTGAACGGGCGGCAGGTGTCGTCGGCCACGACGCGCATGGCTTCCCAGGCCTTGAGCGAGCCGAAGCCGAGGCAGGCCTCGGTGCCGCCGCTGACGACCACGTCGACCAGGCCGGAGCGGATCATCGCCGCGGCCTGGGCCAGCGCGTGGTTGGCCGAGGCGCAGGCGCTGGCCACGGCAAAGGTCGGGCCGTGCAGGCCATGCGCGATGCTGATCTGGCTGGCCGGCGCGTTCACCATCAGCCGCACGATGGTGAACGGGTGCACGCGCCCCGTGTGCTCCTCGTAGATCAGGCGGCTCTGTTCGTCGTGGGTGGTCTCGCCGCCCACGCCGGTGCCCACGATCACGCCCGTGCGCAGCGCCAGGCCGCCGGCGCCGAAGTCCAGGCCCGACTGGGCGATCGCTTCGTTCGCGGCGACCAGCGCGAACTGCGAGCAGCGGTCCAGCAGGGACAACGTGCGCTCGTCGAAATGGCGCGCGGGATCGAAGCTCTCCGGCACCTGCGCGGCCACGCGGATGCGCAGCTTGTCGGCGCGCGCATGGCGCAGCGGACGGATGCCCGAGCGGCCCTCGCGCAGGCCCCGCCACAGCGGCTCGGCGCCCTCGCCGAACGCGCTGATCGCGCCCATGCCGGTGATGGCGATGCCGAAGGCAGACGCGGACGCTGGGTTCACGCGGCGGCGTCCGGGCCGACCGCACCGGGGCCGGCGGCCTTCGCCGCCAGGCCCTTGATCACGGCGTCCACCAGGCTCTGCACGGTGTCCGTGTCGAAGTTCGCGCCCTGGTAGGGGATGGTGATGTCGAAATGCGCCTCGATGTCGAAGATCATCTCGATCGCGTCCAGCGAGGCGATGCCGAGGTCCTTCAGGGTGGATTCGGGCTTGATCGTCGCCTCGTCGAGCTTCGCCTGCTTGGCGATGATGGCGATCACCTGGCTGGTGACGGCATCCGGGGAAATGGACTCGGTCATGGGTTTCTCCGTTCTTCGCGATGCGCGGGCGGAGCCGCGGGGCAGCCTCAGAGCGTCTTCTTCGCCTTGGTCAGAAGCTGATCCAGCAGCATGATAGCGAGGTCGATTTCCTCGTGACTGATCTCGAGCGAGGGCGCGAGGGTGATGACGTTCTTGTACCAGCCGCCGACGTCGAGCACGAGCCCGATCTTCCTGCCCTGGTGCTCGAGGTCGCCGGCCAGGCCGATGTCGACCATGCGGTCGAGCAGCGCCTTGTTCGGCGTGAAGCCGTCCTCGGTGCAGATCTCGGCGCGCAGGGCGAGGCCGAGGCCATCCACGTCGCCGATCTCCTTGTGGCGCTTCTGCAGGTCGCGCAGGCCCTCGAGGAAATGCGCGCCCTTGCGCGGCACCGTGGTCTCGTAGTCCAGCTCCTTGCCCATGCGCAGCACTTCGAGGCCCAGCGCGGTGCCGAGCGGGTTGGAGTTGAACGTGGAGTGCGTCGAGCCCGGCGGGAACACGTCGGGATTGATCAGCTCCTCGCGCGCCCACAGCCCCGACAGCGGATTGAGGCCGTTGGTGAGCGCCTTGCCGAACACCAGCACGTCGGGCTTCACGCCGAAGTGCTCGATGGACCAGAGCTTGCCGGTGCGCCAGAAGCCCATCTGGATCTCGTCGACCACCATCAGGATGCCGTACTTGTCGAGCACCTTCTTCAGGTCGCGGAAGAAGTTCATCGGCGGTACGACGTAGCCGCCGGTGCCCTGGATCGGTTCCACGTAGAACGCCGCGTATTCGCACTGATTGGTCTTCGGATCCCATACGCCGTTGTATTCGGTCTCGAACAGGCGCGCGAACTGGCGCACGCAGCTGTCCGAATATTCCTCGGCGCTCATGCCCTTCGGGCGGCGGAACGGGTACGGGAACGGCAGGAACATCGCGCGCTCGCCGAAGTGGCCGAAGCGGCGCCGGTAGCGGTAGCTGGACGTGATCGACGAGGCGCCCAGGGTGCGGCCGTGGTAGCCGCCCTCGAAGGCGAACATCAGGCTCTTGCCGTGCTTGTAGTTGCGCACCAGCTTGAGCGAATCCTCGATCGCCTGCGCGCCGCCGACGTTGAAGTGCACGCGGCCGTCCAGGCCGAACTTGGCCCTGGCGTCCAGCGCCACGGCCTTGGCCAGTTCGATGCGGCTCTGGTGCAGGTACTGGCTGGCCACCTGCGGCAGCAGGTCGATCTGCGCCTTGAGCGTGTCGTTCAGGCGCTTGTTGGCGTAGCCGAAATTGACCGCCGAGTACCACATCTGCAGGTCCAGGAACGGCACGCCGGCGCTGTCGTACATGTAGCTGCCGTTGCAGCTGCGGAAGATCTTCGGCGGGTCGACGTAGTGCACGGTGTCGCCGAAGGAGCTGTAGCGGGCCTCGTCGGCAAGCAGCTGGGCATCGTCGACGACCAGGCCGGCCTGTTTGTCAAAAGCGTTCATGCGGATCTCGGTCGGATTCAAATGGCGGACGCGACGGCCGGGGCCGCCTCGGCATCCAGGCGGTCTTCGAGCAGGAGCGGCAGGAATTCGAGCGCGTCCTCGAAGCCGGTGATCGGTACGTAGGGAATGCCGGCGGCACGGCAATGCTCGATCAGGCGATGCTTGGCGAAGACGAAATCGACGCGGTCGGCGGCGCAGAAGTCCGACGCCCCGTCGCCGATCAGCAGCGTGCGGGCGCCGCCGCCGCGCGCCTGCTCCACGCACGCGCACTTGCAGGTGCCGCTGGCGCAGCCCGCGGCCTGATGCGGCGAAGTCAGCCGCCAGCGCTGCGGCGGCGTCGCCGGCGCCAGGTGGTTGGCGGCGACCGGCAGCCCGTCCAGGCCATAGCGGCCGAGGATCTTCTGTATGGCGTAGTCCAGCCCGTCGCTGACCACGCGGATCGGCACGTTCAGCTCACGCGCTTTCGCCACGAAGCCGGGGAAGGCATGATCGATCCAAAGGCTGGACAGGTGCGCGTCCAGTTCCTCGCGGCTCAGGTCCAGCAGCGCCACCTGCGCGCCCATGCATTCGCGCGAACCGATGCGGCCCGCCCGCCAGTCGCGCTCCAGGGCTTCCCAGCCGGGGCGGCCGTAGCGGTCGAGCAGCGAATCGATGACGTCTTCCACGGCGATCGTGCCGTCGAAATCACACAGGATGGTCCAGGAGGACATGAAATGGGCAAATCCGCATCAGGGTCGGGCGTGACTTTAATGCACGGTCTCTTTCCGCCTCCTTTCCGCGCCGCCGGCCGGCGCATTCCCTGCACGATCCGGTGGCGCCATGCCCCGGCCCCTTGCGGCGCCGACGGCTTCCCGCGAACGGGATCGTCCGTGGAGCATCCGGCAACGGCCGGTGCCCTTGGGCCGGGACGCCTGCCGCCGCCCCGCCGTCTGCACGGGCGGATGCTGCGGCTGGCGCTGGCCGGCGCGGCGACGCTGGCCGGCGCGGCCTGCTCGGCGCCGCCGGACCCCGACCGTGCGGCGCCCTCTGCGCCCGTCGCCTGCCTGGCTTCGCAGCTGGATTTCAGCCTCGACGGCGGCGACGGCCGCTTCGACGGCATGTCCCACTCCGGCACCATGCTGGTGCTGCGCAATACCGGGAACGCGGCCTGCACCATCCCGGCACGGGCGCTGCCTCGCTTGATGGATGCGAACCGGCTGCCGCTGGACATCCGCGTGCGGGATGAACAGGAGCAGCCGGGGCAAACGGCTCCGGTCACGCTCGCTCCCGGCGCAAGCGCGACCAGCGACATGCGCTGGGTGTCCGGCGACGTCTTCGACCACGGCCATTGTGAATCGCCCGCCTTCGTGACCCTGGCGCTCGGCCGGCAGATCGTGTCCGCGGCCTTCACTGGCCATCTCTGCGGAGCCGGCGGCCAGCCGTCCGTGTTCACCCTGGCGCCGTTCCGGCTGCACGCGCCGGATGCGGCCGGCCAGTGACCGCTGCGTGACGACCCGTCGATGCGAACCTCGGCAGCGGCAACGTCCGCTCAGGCAGGGTCCTCGAGATCCATGCCCCAGGTCGACAGATCCAGGTGCATGCCGTGTACCTCGCCGAGGCCGGTCGCGATGGCCCGCTTGCGGGCCGCGACGTCGGCGCGCCACCTGGCGCTGGCGCTGGCAGCCACCAGGTCGGCAAGCAGCGCGCGCCTGGCCGACGGGCTGCGATCGCCGGCGCGGGCCATGCGCGCGGCAAAGGTCTTGCGGTCGGCCGCCTTCACTCCGCCGTTCTGCACGTGGATGTCGAAGGCCAGCGCGGCGCCGAGCTCCCCGCCCAGTTCGAGCGCCTGCGCGGTGGCCTGGGACGGCTCGAAGTACTGCCGGCGCGCATGCTCGCGCTGCAATTGCTTCATCAGCGGCGCCGCGCCCAGCCGGCGGAAGCCGTCGCGCCAAGGCTGGGCCACGCCGGCACGGTTGGCGCCGAGGCTGATGCCGTCGGCCCAGCCCTTGAGCTTGTTCCAGTCGCCGCCGGACAGCCGTTCGACCAGCTCGTCGGCCGACTCGCCGAACGCCGCGCGCACCACGGCGGGATCGCGCAGCATCGCCTCGCGCACCAGCGCCTGGATCCCGCCGTGCTGGAGGGTGAAGCCGATGATGCCCCAGGTCAGGCCGGCGCCGTCGAAATTTCCCGCGACCGTCTGGTAGCCATGTCCTTCCAGGCGCGCCGTCACCTGCAGGCAGCGCTCGAACAGCGCCGGCCAGTCCAGCCCGGTCGCCCGCCGCCAGGTCGCCGGCTCGGCGCAGCCGGTCTGGCGCTGGCCCGCGGAAGCCTGGAATGCCTGCACGGCACGCTCGGTGCCCCCGCCGAAATCGCCATCGACGGCCCCGGTGTAGAACCCTTGCTGCTGCAGCGCCACCTGCAATACGTTGACCAGGTCGCCGAAGCAGCCCCGGCCCATCCCCTTGACACTCATGATCCACCTCCCCACGCGGCCGCGTTGCGGACAGAGCTGCCGCGAGGCTAGCATGCCGGAGCGCCCGGGCTGTGGCTGCAACCGGCTCGCGGGAATCATGCCGCGGCGGACGACGCCCGCCAGCGGGCTCCTGCAGGCGATGGGTCGGGGGTGGCCACGCATGAAAAAATCGGACCAGGCGGCGGACGACGCAGCGGCATCGGCAAACATCAGCCGGCGCATCGAAGAGCTGGGCGACTGGCGCGGCGGGATGCTCGCGCGCGTGCGCCGGCTCATCCACGAGGCCGACCCCGGCATCCGCGAGGAGTGGAAATGGGCCAAGCCGACCTCGGCAGGCACGCCCGTCTGGTCGCACGACGGCATCGTCTGCACCGGGGAGTCGTACCGGCAGTACGTGAAACTCACCTTCGCCCGCGGCGCGGCCCTCGACGATCCGCAGGGGCTGTTCAATGCCAGCCTCGAAGGCGGCACGCGCCGCGCGATCGATATCCACGAAGGCGGGAAGCTTCCCGCGGCGGCCTTCAAGAAGCTGATCCGCGCCGCCGTGGCCGCGAACGCGGCAGCGCTCGCGCAACGCGGCTCCCGCAGGAAAAAATGAGCCGTGTGGACAGGCATCCATGCGATGCCGACGCTCGGGAAACCCTCGGCATCCGCGGCCAGGGCGGCATCCGCCGCCACGGAACGGGCCTGCTGGTACGGCAAGCCACGCAACGCGTGTGGTTCCGCAGCGTCGCACAAAGGCGCTGATTATTCCCGCGCCACCCTTCAGGGATGCCTGCGGCCGTTCAACACTCGCATCGCCGCCCCTGCCCCACTCGTGCAGGAACGAGGAGAGCAAGGCAACCCGATGACCGGCACCCAGTTGCCGCGGCCTCTCGCTGGAACGTCGACCCGCTGGCTTGACTGGAGCTTCCCTAGCGGTCGACGTTGCCTGCGTCGCGACTGGGGATGCGCAATCCACGCTGCACCGCGGGCCGCTGCAGCCATCGCTCCAGCCAGCCCGGCACGTTCGCGAGCGTGTCGTAGTCGATCAGGCCGCGCGCGTCGTAGAACTCGATCAGGTTGCGGATCCAGCCGAGGGTGGCGATGTCGGCGATGGTGTATTCCTCGCCCATGATCCAGGTGCGGCCGGCCAGCCGCCGGTCGAGCACCTCCAGCAGCCGCCGCGATTCGTCGACGTAGCGCATCAACGGCCGCTTGTCCTCGAAATCCTTGCCGGCATATTTGTTGAAGAAGCCGACCTGGCCGAACATCGGGCCGACCGACGCCATCTGGAAGAACACCCACTGGATCGTCTCCCAGCGCTGCGCCGGGTCCGCCGGGATGAAGCGGCGGGCCTTGTCCGCCAAGTACATCAGGATCGCCCCGGATTCGAACAGCGGCAGCGGCCGCCCGCCGGGGCCGTCCGGATCGATGATGGCGGGGATCTTGCCGTTCGGGTTGAGCGACAGGAACTCGCTGCTGTGGTTCTCCCCCTTGCCGATGTCGACCAGGTGCGGCTCATACGGCAGCCCCGTCTCCTCCAGCATGATGGAAGCCTTCACGCCGTTGGGCGTGTTCAGCGAATAGAGCTGGATGCGGTCGGGATGTTCGGCGGGCCAGCGCCGGGTGATGGGGAAATCGGATAGAGAGGGCATTGAACGCTCCCGGTTTGGTGGGAAAGGGATCGGCGGCTTTCGTTGCTGTCCGAAGCCGTTCGCGGCGGTGGGCCGGGTGGCGACAGACGGTGTGCTCCGCACCGTCCGGCAAGAACGCCGGGTGCCGGCACATTGCTCGCGCCATCATCAAGGCACCGCCGCACCTGAGGCACGGTACGGTCATCGACCAGATGGTTCGGTGAAGAATATCGGGCCGGTACACCTTTGGCGAAATACCGGCTCGACATGGGCATCACGCCAGGCCACGCAGCGGTGCGGTTATCTCGATGGAGGCCAGCGGACGGCAGGCTGCCGGCGAACCGGCAACGCGGAGGGGAGACGCCCGGACGCGTCCTTCAACCCAGCCCTCGGAGGGTCTCCGAAATCCGGCGTTCGCCGCCTTCCAGCCAAGCCTTCGGCAATGAGCGCTCACCGCGCAGCGATGATGCTCGAGCGGAACCGCGATCAAGCCTTCGATCCCTCCTGCCTGACGCGCGATTTCACCATGTGGTGCTTGCGCAGCAGCGCACGCAGCTGATGGTAGCTGAGCCCGAGCAGTGGCGCGGCCCCGATCTGGTTGTAGCGGGCCTCGGCGAGCGCGCGTTCGATCAGGTCGACTTCGAGGCGGGCGGTTTCCGACTTGAGGTCGCACGGCAGGCGGATCGGCGCTTCGGAAGGCGCCGTCGCCGCGGCGGCCTCGGACCCAGCCTCGACGGGCGGACGGAATGCCGAAACAAACGGATCGAAAACGATCACGTCGACCGGCCTGTCGGCGGCCGCGCGATGAACCGAGCGCCCGACCACGTTTTTCAATTCCCGCACATTGCCCGGCCACTCGTAATGCGTCAGCGCCGCGCGGGCGCGCTCGGTGAATCCGGCGAACAGTTCGCGCCCCAGTTCGCGGCTGATGTCGACGGCAAAATGCTCGGCCAGTCTTAGTATGTCCCCGGTGCGCACGCGCAGCGGCGGAACCGTCAACACGTCGAAGGCCAGCCGGTCGAGCAGGTCGGCACGAAACTGCCCGGCGCGCACGGCAGCCGGCAAATCCCTGTTGGTCGCACCCACGATGCGCACGTCCACCTTCAAGGTCTCGTCGCCGCCGACACGCTCGAATTGGCCGTACTCGACCGCGCGCAGGATCTTCTCCTGCACGCGCATGGACACGGTGGCCAGTTCGTCGAGAAACAGGGTGCCGCCATCGGCCTGCTCGAAACGGCCGACGTGGCGGCGGACGGCGCCCGTGAAAGAGCCCGCCTCGTGGCCGAACAACTCGG
>Ga0164242_10009266_pt1 | contig 10628 bp, 7 predicted proteins | sample OricomgcompostMG_FD_108783 | JGI IMG/M metagenome (GOLD analysis project Ga0164242, IMG submission 108783) | Miracle-Growth compost microbial communities from Emeryville, California, USA - Original compost - Miracle growth compost (MG) ... | reverse complement strand
TTAATTCGCGGCCTTGTTTTGCCGCCTCGGCCTCGGCGGTTTTTTCGATGGAAGGTTTTTGCAAAGCCCTTCTTGTTTGCGTAACGGTCGTTTCCGGTGTATCGTTTACGCGGATAAATTCCTGTTGAAAAATGGGCAACAGCAGAAAAAACACGATGCTTATAAAAATATACAATGAAATCGGCGCAATATAACTTTGTCTTTTTTTATGTTGGTAGGCAACCGTTAATTTACCGGGAGAAACTACCAGTGCTTTTAAGGTGCGCCAGAATTTGCTGTCATAGTGAAAATAATGGGCGGTAAAATGACGGATCAATCCCCAAAAGGTATCCTTATGTAGTCTTGTCTGTTGACCGCAGTTTGAACAATAATTTCCGGAGGCTGTAAATCCACAGTTGGGACAGACTTGACTATTTAAAGGTGCTGACAAATCACCTTCACTAACGGGTTGCTGATTCATATCGAATTTTAAAGTCAATAATAGAAAAACAGTGACGTCTTCACAAATTTATAACTATTCTGGTGATTGAGCTTAACGCATCTACTTTAAATCGGTACAGATCATGTTTTTCGCTTAGAAAAGGCTGTCCGTCGCCGCCGTACCATTCTTTTGAATTACATTAAATGTGGTCATTTATCGAAGCCAATATCCTGATAGTTTTATACACAAACCGCCGAAGGATAACCCAACAAAAATACTCTATACAAAAGAAACGTCCTAAATGCTTTCCGCCTCCATCTTGTGTGAGGCGCGCTTTCAACGAATAACGGCTGAAAAGCGCCGCCTTGTCAGGCATTGTAAACAATAAAAAGAAGTTACAGCTTTAACCTTAAAGCCGCATACACGGCATACTACATCCAAAAACAGGCAGAATTCGTAAATTGCTAAGAAATGCAGACGTTTGCGCTGTCTGTCTTTAATATTTCCAATATCGACTAACATGCGTTACTTTTGTGCCCGATACGTTTTTTGAAAAAAGCGGCCTAATATATTAGATAATAAAACCAGTTCAAGACAACTCCAACAGGATGAAAAATACACCTTTTTTAGAAAAGCATTTAGCGCTGGGCGCTAAAATGGCTGAGTTTGCGGGATATAATATGCCCATTAGTTATTCTGGCATTAATGACGAACACTTTGCCGTTAGAAATAGTATCGGTGTGTTTGATGTCAGCCATATGGGTGAATTTATCCTTAAAGGGCCCGATACCCTGGACCTGATTCAACGGGTGACCAGCAATGACGCTTCAAAGCTTGTTAAAGGTCAGGCGCAATATAGCTGTTTGCCCAATGATCATTGTGGTATTGTAGATGATTTGATCGTTTATTGCCTGGAGCCAAATCAGGTCTATTTGCTGGTCGTCAATGCCTCCAACATTGAAAAAGACTGGAATTGGATCTCTTCCCATAATAATAAGGGGGTCGAAATGGAAAATATCAGCGATAATACCTGTCTGTTAGCCATACAAGGCCCGAACGCCTGTAAGCTCATGGAAGCTTTAACGCCCACAGACCTGCAGCAGCTTAAATATTATACTTTTGAGAAAAACAGCTTTGCCGGCGTGGACAATGTCCTGATCAGTGCGACAGGTTATACCGGTGCTGGTGGCATTGAAATCTATTTTGAAAATAAAGATGGCCATGCCGAAAAGATCTGGGACGCGATCTTTGAAGCCGGTAAAACCGGCGGCATTAAACCCTGCGGCCTGGGAGCCCGCGATACGCTGCGCCTTGAAATGGGTTATTGCCTGTATGGTAATGATATCGACGACACGACCTCACCCCTGCAGGCAGGTCTCGGATGGATCACCAAACTTAAAAAACAGCCAGATTTTCCTTCCAAAAATGCCTTAATCGAACAAAAAGCAGCCGGCATTCAGCAAAAATTGATCGGTTTTGAAATGATTGACAGAGGCATCCCCCGCCATCATTATGGTATCGTGGACAGCGAAGGAAATCAAATTGGTCAGGTGACCAGCGGAACCCAGTCCCCCTCTTTAGGCAAGGCCATCGGCCTTGGTTATGTATCGTTGCCACATGCCGCACTCGATACAGAAATTTTTATCTCCGTAAGAGATAAAAAGATTAAAGCAAAAGTGGTGAAGACACCTTTCGAATAAAAAAAATAAGATAACAATATAAAATGTAGCCCTACCGCTACGCAGACAGGTTAAAGGTCAGATAACTTATCTAAACCTGAACGGCTGAAAGAAATAAAACTTCTTTTCAGCCGTTTTAATTATTAATCAATCGGATAAAAATCATATATGGGTAAATTAGGCAATGGAATGATTCTTTCAGTTGTAGTTGCGTTACTTGCAACGGTTATGACAGGATGCGGCCCCACAATAAAACAGACGGGTAAGGCCTCTTATTATGCAGGTAAATTTATTGGCCGTAAAACCGCAAATGGTGAAACCTTTAGGAAACGCAAGCTGACGGCTGCCAGTAAAACCATTCCCTTCGGAACACATGTAAAGGTAAAAAACCTGAAAAACGGCAAAACGGTCAAAGTGCGCATCAATGACCGTGGCCCTTTTGTTCCGGGAAGAATTATAGATCTAAGCTGGAAGGCTGCAAAAAAATTGGATATGCTAAGTGACGGTGTTGTGCCGGTCCAGATAAAATATAAAAAACATTGACCCGACAAGCTTCCTTTCAATGAGTCACCTGCCGTATTAACCGCTAACAACCGATTTTGAAAAAAATAATTTTCTCAGTAACAAACGATCTGGTTTATGACCAGCGGATGCAAAAGATCTGTACTTCTCTTGCCTCCAGTGGTTTTGATGTGTTGCTCCTTGGTTTCTGTAAAAAAAGCAGCAAAACACTGGGGCAAAAAAAATTTAAACAACACCGACTCAACCTTTTTTTCCAAAAGGGACCGCTGTTCTTTATAGAAGCCAATATACGACTCTTCTTCTTTTTAGTGTTCCACAAGGCCGACATCCTGGTGGCTGATGACCTGGATACCGCGCTGCCCGTTCTTTTTGCATCGGTCATCAGGAGGACAATCAGGGTTTTTGACGCGCATGAACTTTTCTGTGAGATGCATGATATTATTTCCCGGCCGCGGATTTATAAGATTTGGAAGGCCATAGAAAAATTTTGCCAGCCGCGCTTCCCCTTGGGTTATACGGAAAATGATGGCTATGCCGCTGCTTATCATAAAATGTATGGGGTTAATTACTTTATTGTCATGAACAGTCCTTATCTCAAAGATCTTGTCTTATCCTCTCAAAGAGATCAGCGGAGTCTAATCTATCAGGGAGTAATCGAAAAAGGTCGCGGCTTTGAAGGATTGGTTCCTGCTATGGAACAGGTGGCAGCCCATGTAACCGTTTGTGGTAACGGCTCTTATCTGCCAGTATTAAAGGCAGACATCCGCCAGCGCAACCTTACAGAAAAATTTGATTTTAAGGGGTTTGTATTGCCAGAGGATTTAAGTAAATACACCCGCCAGGCTTATATTGGCCTCAACCTGAATGATAATCTAGGGGCCAGTTTTTTTCTTTCTCTTTCTAACCGCTTTTTTGATTATATGCATGCCGGCATTCCGCAATTGACCATGAATTATCCAGAGAACAAAAAGATTAATGATCAGTTTGAGATTGCCCTATTAATCGACGACCTTCAACCTGATACCATAGCTGGTGCCTTAAACAAACTGCTTACTGATCAATTATTATATGGCCGGTTACAGGAAAATTGCCTGAAGGCCCGGGAAATCTATAACTGGAACACAGAAGAAAAGAAGCTGATACAATTTTACAAAGGATTAAAGCCTTAAAGATGCCCCTTGCCTTTGCCATTAAACCGGCCCTAAAACTACTTCAAACTGCTTAAGCCAATAGTAATTCAAAACATTCTTTCCAGGTATGTAAATAGGGGAATTCGGCTTGACCGGCCACTTCAGTGGCATGAAAACGCAAAGTTTTCTCCGCGGCTTGCAGCATTAAATGGGCCAACTCATGGGGATTTGTCGGGTCAAAATAGATGGCCTGATGATAACCGGCAAGGGTCGCTCTTCCATAGGGAAGATCAGCACAAATGATGGGTTTATTTAAGCCGGCAAATTCCGTGAGGGGCAATCCCCAGCTTTCCAGAAAAGACGGGAAAATCATACAATCTGCCTCATTATAAAGGTTAAATAACAGGTCCCGTTTAATAAATCCGAGAAACATTATTTGCGGGAGTTCTTTACGGACGTTTTCTACCAATTTCTGCACGTATTTATTTTCTGAGCCGTCCAGGGTCAAAAGCACCCTATAAGCAATTCCTGGGTTTTGTTTTTGCAGAATCCGGCAGGCTTCAATAATCACTGCATGATTTTTATAATAAAAAGCGGTGGCGGGAAATATGAAAGTATAGGGCGTTATTTCTACGCTTTTGACAGGTAAGTCGATTGCCTGCGTAATTGCTGTAGGTGCGCTTTTAGGAAGCCCTGGCTCCTGAACCTTGTTCTTTTTTAATAAATAATCCACCGGTGGGAAAACCCAGACTTTTTTACGGTCCAGTCCATAAGCCTTCGTCAAATAAGCGGCGATGGCAGACTGCTGTGTGATCACAAAATCATTAGTCCCGATCCTTTGCGTATAAATATATTTATATAGAAGTCGTAAGATTTCCAGCCGGGGCTGCTGATTCCACAACTTTAGGGACTTGGGTTTTAATAACAGCGGATTATGAAAATAGACAGCGCTGATGGTTGCCATTACACGTGGCGTGCTGTCTTGCAATGAAAGCCAAAGCATAGGCTTCCAGACTTTGGAAAGCTTATAGAATTTTATATATTCATGATAGAGGCGATAGATAATGGATTTTCTTGACTTTGGGAATTCCACCCATTCAATCCCTTCCATACTTTTGGTGTCGTAGAGCGTTTTTTTATATACCAGTGCCTTTATCGTATGCGTTTTACTATAATGCGCGGATAAAAACTTAAGACATTCCTCTACAATCACCAGCGTTCCGCCCTGAAAAAAACGGGTCGCAGAAATGACTATGACCGGGCGCTTGCTCATTCAGATTTGTTAGCCAGCACCACATCACTATCCAGAACTTTGCCTAATTCTGTCTTAAGAATTCTGGAGGGGTATCTGTTAATAACTACATAATCGTGAGTCGCCATGAGAACGGTTGTTCCCAGGTCTTTACTGATGCTCAGCAATAATTGCATGATCCCATTGCTGGTTTCCGGATCCAGGTTACCTGTAGGTTCATCTGCCAGGATTAATTTAGGTGAATTCAACAGCGCCCTAGCAATATCCACGCGTTGCTGTTCCCCGCCGCTCATCTCATAGGGCATTTTAAACCCCTTTCCTTTTAATCCTACCTTTTCCAGGGAATCATTGATCTTTTCATCAATCAGGTGCTTTTCTTTCCAGCCAGTCGCCCTGAGCACGAATCGAAGGTTCTCATAAACATTACGATCCGTCAACAGGTGAAAATCCTGGAAAACCACGCCCAGCTTCCTGCGCAAAAACGGTACGCTTTTCCATGTTAGTCCGCGGATTTCAGTGCCCGCCACCATGGCTTCACCTTCTTTTAATGGAATCTCGCCATAAAGTGTCTTCAGCAAAGACGACTTTCCGGTACCCGTTTTGCCCACCAGATAAACGAATTCTCCTTTTTCAATCTTGAAATTTACATCCTGCAATATGAGATTATTGCCCTGGTAAATATTAGCGTTACTGATAGAAATGACGGATTCTGCCATGATTTTAGGGTTAAAACACTGAAAAATACAATTGAAAGGCAAGATACTATCGTTTTTTCATAATAAAAAACCCGCTCCTAAATATTAAGAGCGGGTTGTATTAATTTATAATAGTAAAGAAAATCACTTTTATATACTATTTATCTTGGTCCTGTGTAGACAAAAGTCTCCTCAAAGGTGCGTCCTCCATTACCTTGCTTCCAATAAACATGTAAAGTTTTTGTTGCAGGGTCATATTTACTCCTTGGATCCTGTGGTTCTTGTACTCCAAGCGAAGGACATTCTACTGTAATTTGATTCGTTTCTTTATTGATTGTATACCACACATCATTAGAATAGGTACCCAACAAACCAAAGTGTAATCTTTGTGCACCAGCTGTAGTCAGTACAACATTTTTATCCATATTTGGCTGAAGAGAAGTATTAGCCGATGTCGTATAATGATACTTTCCGTCATAGGCGTTCTTTCCTTTTAGTACAAGGAAGATCATTCGGAAATTAGACGCAATATCATAACCTCCCGCATCCTGAATAGCAATAGGTATGACGAAATTATGCGTAGCAAACAAAGCAACACCATCTTTATCAAGAGCTCCGGTTCTTATTTTAATTAACAGCCTGCCAATATTTAAAACACCCGCATTCTTAATAGTTACATCCCAATTGTCAACTGAATAAAGGCTATCAGGAAGTAATGTTAACTCGTCATGGCCATTGACATAATCAGAAATTTGTTCCTGTGTTGCTTCATCCAGCGCATCCCACTCTTCCTCTGTTGCGTTATTCCAAATATCAAACATTAACTGATTGTGTTTGAAAAAGGCCTGGAATGTCGGATCGTCGTCAACTCTCGCAAGTTTAAAAGTGACATCCCCAACATGATTTTTAGCGGAAAGATGAACTGCAACCGCAGTATCAATTGTTGCTTTGGGATCTGATAGTAAATCCAAAGAATAGGCAGTCGTACTATCATTGACATTTGATAAGTTACTCAGGTTAATATCTGCCTCCGGCTTTATATCTTCAAACCCTTCGTACAACGGGTTTGTTTTTAAACATCCAGCAAAAGCGAATACAAGCAGCATCACTCCCGGGATATACTTAATTACTTTTTTCATTTCCATAATTTTTTAATTGAATAATTATTTATCCCAGAAGACCTTACTGGTTTGTGGATCAATACTTCCTTCGGCCTCGACATTCGCCGCGTTTTTATTATATTCAGATTGCGGATAAAGAATTCTTAGAGGAATTTTAGGTTTGTGGCCAGAATAAATACTGATTGGAACGTCAGGATAACCTGTTCTACGGTAATCATTGTATACAGGCAAAATGCTCATTTGATTTAACGCCGCCCACTTTTGAGTAATAATTAATTTAATTTTATCCTTCGCCACATCCCAATTAACATTATCCTGTGCAGTATAAGTAGCTAATGCAGCATCTACATCCTTCACACCGGTATATTGGAATGAGGATTTTATGCCATCCAAATATGCCTGTTTAGCATTGCCAGAGATCCAACCTCTTTGAATAGCTTCTGCTTGATCAAATAATGCTTCGGAAGCTGTCATAATTACGCTTGGAGCTGTCGGATTTAAAGAAGGAGAACCTACTGCAGAAGCACCAACGGCTGTTTCGTTCCCAAAATTATTCCCCACATATCCTGAAGACGTCTTGTCGTAAAAGAAAGAAACACGCGGATCATTATTATTTACATAAAAGTCAACCGCATAATTATTTGCATGATACATTTTGTAAAAATCTCCTGCTTCCCCAGGCTTATTATAAAAGGACCCATAATAAGGATTCGTCTTCCCAGTTGAGTTTAAATATCCGGGATCGGCCAGCACATCATCGCCAACCTGAAGTAATTGATCCGCATTTATTTTAGCAGCTTCTGCCTTAACATATGCATCTTTTCCTGCTTCTGATTGATTGATTAACAACCGTAATTTTAAGGAATTTGCAAATCTCTTCCATAAATCCAAATCAGGAAGAGAGCCTTTAAAAGTAATTATTCTTGCATTATCAGTTGCCTGCGATATAGACAATTCCGTTGCGGGATCATTTAAGATTTCAATCGCTTTATTAATTTGCGCAACACAAGAATCATAAACATCACTGCCTTTATCATACTTTGGAGAGATATTTAAACCTCCTTGTTTTAACATGGCATCTGAATAAGGTACGTTATTATAAAGATCTACTAAAATACTGTAGTCATATGCCTGAAACAGTTTAGCTATTGCTTCATATAACGGTAAGTCTTGTTCAACGGCCTTATCTTCAATATATTTGAAATTAGCAATATTCAAATAAAAGTTATCCCAGACACCATCCATAAAATTGGTAGTGATATCATAAGAATTTGCCTGGTATCCTAGGGCAAAACCGGAATTTATCGCCACATATCCCATCCACATTCCCATATCCGGAAAATCGATTTGAGAATACCTTGCTGCATTTTCCAATGCAACAGGCATTGTTAATTGCGGCGTTGAATTAGTCGCCGAATTCGGATTTTGGTTAATATCCAAAATTGATTTTGTACAACTTCCTAAAGAAATTAGGGAGAATGCACTTATATATAAAAATAATTTTTTCATTTTTTGTCTTTTTAGCCTTTATTAAAATACAATGCTTAAAGTTCCACCAAATATTCTTGTTGGCGGAGATAAATTTTCGTTACTCACCGCTTGTGCATTACCTGTACCAAATTGGCTATATTCTGGGTCTGCATATGGATTATCCTTCGGCAAGAAGGTTAACAAATTCCTTGCAACCAAGCCAACCGTTAAAGATTTGATTACATTGGTATTTTTTAAAGGAATATCATAATCCAAGCTAACTTCTCTTACTTTCCAAAATGCACCACTTACGACATAAGGAGAACCAACGGTATTATATTTAGAGGCCCAAAAGCCAGATCCTGTGGCTCCATCCTGAATTACGACGTCTGTGTTAGGTGTATAAACAGGATTATCAGCAGTTCCTGTATTAATTACAGAATTCGGGAAGACAAACTTACCTCTGCCCGCTACCGCGGTAATTGCACTAGTACCTGTAAATGCCATTGCATTTCCAATAAACTGGAAGACGTTATAGCCACCTCTGTATTCTCCAACAATACCAAGTTTCCATCCTTTATACTTGAAAGAAGTGTTCAAGCCCAGAATTGTTGATGGAGTTGCGCGTCCGGCATCTTTTAAAGTTGGGTCCGCAGTTGGATAACCCGTATTAGGATCAACAATTACGCGCCCTTGAGGATCACGTTGCCAATCGGTAACGAGTAATTCTCTAATAGGCTTTCCGGCAATAGAATATACAGAACCAGCATCATAACCACCAATAAATACCCTATCTAAAACACCTGGTAAGATGCTTTCAATTTTACTTTGCATTAAAGAAAGATTGGCTTTCATATCCCACTGTACTGGTCCCAAATTTACTAAAGGAGTTGCATCCAATACAAACTCCCAACCGGAGTTTTTAAGTAAGCCTACGTTCTGGGTTGTGGTCAAATAGCCGGTTGCGGAAGAAATATTGATAGGAATCGTTTGGTTTGTTACCGATTGTGTATAATAATTCACATCAGCATTTAACCTGCTTTTAAACATGGCAAGATGCATTCCAAATTCAGTAGATTTAGTAAACTCTGGTTGAATGTCCTTGTTTGCCAAATTTGTTCCCAAAGCAAACCCAGTTAAAGAACCGTATGGGAATCCACTTGTTTGTCCAAAAGTATTGGATAAAGCGTAAGCCCCGATGGAGACTGTCCCTACTTTTGTCCAGCTTGCAGTTACTTTACCAAAATCTAACCAAGGTAAAGCATTTTTTATTCCTTTAAAGGCATCTGTGAATACAAATGAACCATTTACACTTGGATAAAAGAAAGATCTATTTTTTGGATCTAGCACTGAAACCCAGTCGTTTCTACCTGTAGCTTCTAAGAATAAATAATTTTTATAACTTAACTGCAAATCACCATAAAGACCAAATTTTCCAGTTTGTACAAGCGACTCGCCAACTAAAGGAACGCCAACAGTATTTGATACATTATAAAGATCAGGAATTTCCATTTGATTCATTCCAATACTAACGGATCTTGTACGCTCCTTATTTACAGATCCTCCAACAATTAATGTCGATTTCAAATCTCCCTGCATGAAATCTTTATTAAAGGTTCCGAGTAAGTCAGATTGGATAACGGAATATATGCCTAGATTATCTCCTTCTTGTGGTTTAACTCCGTTGGGAAACCCAGAGGCAGCATTACTAGCGCCTGCTGGATCACTAATAGCATAGTCTGTAAAGGTAACGCCTCCAATTGTAGTTTTGCTTTGAGTATTTGAAGTAGCAATACCTATTCGATAAGTGAATTTTGCCCAATCTGCTGCTGTAAAGTTTAATTCAGCAGAACCCAAGAAATCATCTCTTTGGGAGACTACACGACTATTTAGGATCTGCCAATAGGGATTTGGATAATAAGCATTATAGAAATTACTTTCACTGCTAAAGAGGAAGTTTGGATCCTTATATTTGGTGATGTCTATTTCACCTGGAGTATTAAGCACATTCCAATATACTGGTCTACCTTGGTTATAATCTGCCCCTGCTACATTTGAATTAAATCTTGTATAAGATGCGGAAGCTGATGCGTCAAACCTTCCATAGTGCCTTGTTCCGGCCATCCTGACCGTTGTTCGATTAGATTTGTCATCTGGAATGGTTCCAGATGTATTTACATACTGACCAGAAAGATAAAAAGTACCATTCTCATCCCCATTTGAATAGCTCAAGGCGTCCTGATTGGTAATTCCTGTATTAAAGAAACTTTTGATCGCATTTTTGTTACTATATACAACTGATTGCATTGTATCTACAACTTGTCCTGCTGCATTTGTA
>Ga0164242_10009265_pt1 | contig 10630 bp, 9 predicted proteins | sample OricomgcompostMG_FD_108783 | JGI IMG/M metagenome (GOLD analysis project Ga0164242, IMG submission 108783) | Miracle-Growth compost microbial communities from Emeryville, California, USA - Original compost - Miracle growth compost (MG) ... | reverse complement strand
CTGCGCCAGGCGCCCGGCCAGGGTGGAGTCCAGTCCACCGGAGATGCCGAGGACCAGGCCCTTGGCGTGGGCGAACCGGAGGTAGTCCTGCAGGAACCCGACCCTGCGGCGGATCTCCGCCTCAGGGTCGATGCTCGGCTGCACACCCATCTCGGCGATGATCTGCCGTTGGAGCTCTCGCATGCCCCCAGCCTATCCGGGACAGGTTTCGGTTCGATGGCCGGGGCGCGTCCGGCGGGGTCCCCGGCGTCGTCCCCGCCTCCGTCCTCCGTCCGTCCCTGGTCTGCCCGCACGCTCCTGCCCCGGTCTGACCCGCCTCGCGACGAGTCCGGTCCCGGGGTGGATCCGCGCGTTCGCGCGGATCCGTAGCGTCGAGGACATGATGAATCGACGCACCAAGACCACCCTGATCGGCTCCACCGCCCTGCTCATGGGTGCCCTCACGATGACCGGATGCGGGATCGGCCAGGACCACTTCGACACGGCCGAGAGCAAGAGCGCCGACACCGGCGCGCAGGCCGTCTCCTCCGGACTCGCCCCGTCCTGGCTGCCCGCCGACGCCAAGGACGTCAAGGTCCAGCAGCGCACCACCGGGGACGAACGCCTGCTCGTCGCCGACGGTGACCTCGAGCTCCCCGGTAGCTGCCGCGCCGTCGCCACGACCGGCAAGCCGAGCAAGGCGGAACTGGCGGCCTCCTACCGGGGCGATGCCAAGACGAAGGGCGAGAAGCTCTCCGACCTCACCACGGCGCCGCTGCTCACCGCCGACTGGTGGCCGCAGGGACAGGAGAAGCGGACCACCACGCTGTGCGGCCGGTGGTGGGTCTCCTCCTCCAAGGGGAAGATCTACGCCTTCGCGCCGGAACGCAAGGCGGTCGCGGAGCAGGTCACGGCCGAGCGCGGGTAGCGCTCAGGCGCGGCGGCGGCGCAGAGCCAGCAGGCCACCGCCCGTGCCGAACAGGAGCACGCCTGCGGCGACGGGACCCCACAGGGTCGCACCCGTGAGGGCGAGCGGACCGGCGGGGTCGCCCGGCTGGGCCGGGTCGGCGGGGTCGGCGTCAGCGGCGAGGGCGGCAGCGCTGCCCGACGCCGGGTCCTCGCCCTGGGCGGCGTGCGTCGCCGACGGCTCCGGTGCCTCGGCGGAGGCCTGCGGACTGGTGGCCGACGTGGCTGACGTGGCCGTCGGCGTTGCGGCGGCCGCGGGGCCAGCCGTTGACGTGCCGGGCGCCTGCTGGGAAGCCGGCGTCGTGGCCGAGTCCGTGGGTTCCGTCGTGGCTCCGGTGCCGGGGCACGTGGCGTCTAGCGTGCCCGTGCGCAGCGAGTGGCCGTCCGTGTTGGCGTCGTCCACGTAGTACGTGGCGACCTTGCCGTCGCGGCAGGTGCTCAGGGGTGCCACGGCGAAGCCCTCGTTGGCGTCGTTGGCCGTGTCGGCCGGCCGCGCGTACACGGCGGTGCGCTCGAAGCTGCCGTCCTGCACCGAGAACGTCGCGATCTGCCCCTGGCAGGCGTCGTCGCACACCGCCCAGAGCTGGTTGCGCTCCGCGTCGAACTGGACGTCGGCGAGGGACTCGAAGCCGGAGTCGATGTCCGCGATGCGGTGGAAGCCGCCGTCGTTGTCCAGCGCGTAGAGGTAGACGTGCGCCGTGCCCTCCACGGCCACCGCGAAGAGTCCGTTGCCGTGGCCCGGGTAATGAGTCGGGTCGTAGTCGGCGCCGGTGGAGGCGTCGGTGACGGGGTGCTGGGTGAGCCACGTGTCGGGGATCCAGGTGATGCCCTCCAGGCCGGCGTTGGCGCCGAGGCCGGGGAAGTCCGGGGCCAGGTTCCACTCCTGCGTCGCGACGAGCTCGGATCCGGATGTCGTCGGCTCGTAGCGCAGCACGGCCGGCCGGGACGTGTCCTTCACGTCGTTGTCCCGCTCGGAGGAGACGTAGATGCCTGCGCCGGATCCGGCCGCGGTCACGGTGACGCCCTCGGTGTCCACGGTGCCCGTGCCGTCCGGGTAGCGCAGCCGGTACCCGGCGGCACGCTCCCAGGTGGCGCCGCCATCCGGGGAAGTGAGGCGGTACAGCTCCCCGTCGCCGTTCTGCACCACCCAGAGCGTGCCGGGGCCGGAGCCCGCATCGGGTTCCACGTCGATGCCGCTCCAGTCCCCGCGGTCCTCGTCCACCGCGTCCAGGGCGGTGGTGGTGCTCCCGCCCGGCCACGGGGTGGCGGACGTGGACGGGGGAGTCGGGGTGGAGCAGTCGTTGGGCTTGCCCGGCGTGGACGTGGTGGTGTCCTGCAGCTGCCCGGTCAGGTCGGGGCAGCGGCCGTAGGTGACCGCGGCGTGCTTGCTCCAGGCGTAGCCGGCCACCGGCTCGGCGGTGGCGGGGTCCGCGTCCGGGGCGAACAGTTGCACCGCGTCCTCGCCGCCCAGGCCGAAGTCGAAGCCGGGGTCCGTGGTGGTCTTCTGGTCGATCAGCAGCAGGCCGCCCGCGGGGAGGGTGCTGCCGCTGGGGAGGACGTAGCGGTGGCTCGATTTGTCCGGTTCGTTGTCGGTGAGGATGTAGCCGCTCAGGTCCAGCGTGACCTCACCCGGATTGCCCAGCTCCACCCAGTCGGTGTCGTCCCCGTTGGACTCCACCTCGTTGATAACGGGCGCGGCAGAAACGGCGGCTGCGGAAGCCGCGGGCGCGGCAGGGGCAGCGGCGGCCGCCGGGGTGGCCGGGAGGGCTAGGGCAGCGCCGGTCATCGCGGTGGCCAGGGCCAGCAGGGCAGCCGGGAGCAGGGGCCGGGGCATGGCCAGGGGCCGGGGCAGGGGGTGGCGGGAGCGTCGTATCACCCGCAGCACGGTGGCCCACCCTGGTGAACCGCCGAGGCGGATGAGGTGACCCGCCGGTGAACGGCGCTGCTCAGCTCGGAGGAGCGGGTGCCGGCACGGCCTCAGTCCACCGGTGCGAAGGTGACCTTGTTCCCCTTGACCTGCACCACGCCCGTGAAGTCCAGGCCGACGTTCTTGGCCTCCAACTCGATCGTGTCGCCCTTGACCTTCGCCTTGCCGGTCATGGTGGCGTGTCCGCCCTCGCCGTAGAGCTGCTGCTCGCCCAGGCCCGAGTCGGAGAAGCTGATCTTGGGGCGGGTCTGGGCCTGCCACTTCACGTTCGTGACGGTGGCGCCCTTGTAGGTGGCGTGCACCTGCATCGGGCAGTTCTTGGGGGACGTGGAGGAGGAGGCGAGGCACTTGTCCAGCCACGCGTCGGCGGACTTGCGGGCCGCCTTGCGGAACGCGTCGTTGTACTTGCCCTGCAGCGAGACGGTGCCCAGCTGCCTGGTCTGCGGGTCGGGGGAGACGGCCAGGGCGGCGGCGGACGCGGAGAAGCTGCGCGCCTTGGGGTACTGCACGTACTTGTCGTTCTCGCGCTGGATGGAATACGTCCCGGGCAGCACGAAGAGCCGCGCCGTGGAGTAGTCGTTCGCCGAGCCCGGGATCTTCGCCGAGGCGCCGTTGACCTTCACGGTGGCCCCGCCGGCGTCCGTCACCTGCACCACGGGCAGGGAGGGCAGCGCCACGAGCCACGGGTCCTGCGCGGAGGCGCGCGTGAGCCGCAGCGAGAGCGTGGACTTCTTGCCGTTCTGCGTCACGGTGGCGGTCACGCCGGCGGAGACCGCGTCCTCGGACGGCGCGGCCATCGACTCCGGCGCCACCTCGATGCTGCTCGGGCGGTTCTTGGCGCCGCGGTACACGGCATCGGAGAGCAGCGGGTGCGTGTCGCCGTCATAGTTCAGCGTGGAGACGTCCATGAGCTTCAGCGCCGCACTCGCGTCCCCCTTCGCCAGCGCCGTGCCGAGGTCCCGCACGGTCGCGGCCGGGGTGCCGTCCTGGATGGTGCTCTGCGAGGACGGGGCATCGGAGGCCGCCGGCTCGTGGTGTGCATTGCGCAGCGCCATGACGAGAACGAGGATCGAGACGATCACCGCGGCCACCACGCCCGTGAGGATCGCGACGAGTTGCGCCGTGGTGAGCCTGCGCTTGGGCGCCGCGCGCCGCCCGGCCCTGCGTCCGGTGCCCGACGCCGCGTCGGCGCCGGTGGGTGCCGCAGCGAACGGTTCCCCCTCGTTGACCACGGCCCCCTGGGGCGTGGGGACCAGGTGGGCCGGCTCCGCGTCCGGGTCCTGCCGCGCATCCGAGTCGCCGTAGCCCTCGTGACCGAAGGCGGCCTCCGGCTGGGCGGGGTCCTCCGCGGAAGCGGCGTCAGCGGCGTCGCCGGCCTGCGCGGACTCGTCGGGCTGCTGGGCCGGATCGGCCGGGACCGACTGCTCGGACGGCGCGGCCTCGGCGATCAGCTCGTCCACGCCCTCGGGTTCCGGGATGGCACCGGGGAACTCGGCGGTCTCGTCCGGCACCTCACTCGGCACCTGCTTGCCGCCGTCGGCGGTAGGCGAGCCGGCGGCGTCGGGCAGCGTCGAATGCTGTTCCTCACTCGGCTCGTCGAAGTCGTCAGGACGGTGCTCAGGACCGGGCACGGTCCCCCCTTTCGGCAGCGCTGGGTCGCCGACCAAGGATAGCAACGGCGCCCCCGATAGGATCGGGCCCATGACGCTCGCCGAAGACCGCGCCCGCCTGCTCACCCTCGTCAAGGACCTCGCCGTGGTGCGGGGCCGCGTGACCCTGTCCTCCGGGAAGGAGGCGGACTACTACGTGGACCTGCGCCGCATCACGCTGCACCACGAGGCCTCCGCGCTGGTGGGTCGCGTCATGCTGGCGATGCTGGACGAGGCCGGCATCGAGTTCGAGACCGCCGGGGGCCTGACCATGGGCGCGGACCCGGTCGGCACCGCCGTCATGCACGCCGCGCGCGAGGCCGGCCGCGAGATCGACGCGTACGTGGTGCGCAAGGCGCAAAAGTCCTACGGCATGGGCCGCCAGGTGGAGGGCCCCGGAGTGGACGGGCGCGCCTGCCTGGTCGTGGAGGACACCTCCACCACGGGTGGTTCCGCGCTCACCGCCGTGGAGGGTGTGCGCAAGGCCGGTGGCGACGTGAAGGCCGTGGCCGTGATCGTGGACCGCGCCACCGGCGCCAAGGAGCGCATCGAGGCCGAGGCCGGCGTGCCGTACCTGACGATCTTCACCAAGGACGAGCTGGGCCTGGACTGACCCCTTGGCGTACAGATATTCTGTACGTGAGTACAGGGGGTCGGTATGAGGGTGATGAGCTACACGGAGTCGAGGGCCCACTATGCGGCCGTGCTCGACACGGTGATCGAGGACCGCGAGACGGTGGTGGTGACTCGAGCCGGACGCCCAGCCGTGGCGATGATCGCCCTGGACGAACTCGAGGCGCTCCAGGAGACGGCGTACCTGCTGCGCTCCCCGGCCAATGCGTCCCGGCTGCTGGAGTCCATCAGCCAGTTGGAGGCCGGCCAGGGGCGTGAGCGCGCCCTTTCGGACGAATGAGACTGGTCTTCTCCGATGCCGCCTGGGAGGACTATCTCTTCTGGCAGCAGCAGGACAAGAAGGTGCTGCGGCGTGTCAACGAATTGATCAAGGCCGTGCGGAGGGATCCGTTCGCCGGCATCGGTAAGCCGGAGGGCCTGCGAGGCAATCTCTCCGGGTACTGGTCACGCCGCATCACCACCGAGCACCGCATGGTGTACCGCGTAGACAGAGATGACTTCCTGATAGCTGCGTTGCGGTATCACTACCGCTGAGGCCTCTTGACCGGACCCGTCCGCTCGGCAACGCTCAGTGGTGACCGCTCGGGCAGCGGGCGGCGTACCAGAGGTGGTCTGCGGTGAAGAAACTCATCAACGGCGTCGACGACGTCGTCAAGGAAGCACTGATCGGCGTGCAGGCGGCCCATCCCGAGCTGCGCGTGGACCTGGAGCACCGCGTGGTCTTCCGCGGCGACGCGCCACGGGCGGGCAAGGTGGGGCTGGTCTCCGGAGGCGGCTCCGGGCACGAGCCACTGCACGGCGGCTACGTGGGCACGGGCATGCTGGACGCGGCTTGCGCAGGCGAGGTGTTCACGTCACCCACGCCGGAGCCCATCCTGGCCGCCACGCAGGGCGTGGACGGTGGCGCCGGCGTGCTGCACATCGTGAAGAACTACACGGGCGACGTCATGAACTTCGAGATGGCCGCCGAGCTCGCCGACGGGATCGACGTGCGCTCCGTGGTCGTGGATGACGACGTGGCCGTCCAGGACTCCCTCTACACGGCGGGCCGCCGCGGGGTGGGTCTGACCGTGCTGCTGGAGAAGATCGTGGGAGCAGCGGCCGAGGAGGGCCAGGACCTGGACGCCGTGGAGGCGCTGGCCCGCGACGTCAACGCCAACGGCCGCTCCTACGGCATGGCGCTGACCAGCTGCACCGTCCCCGCAGCGGGCGAACCGACCTTCGACCTGCCCGAGGACGAGATGGAGCTGGGCATCGGCATCCACGGCGAACCGGGCCGCCAGCGCGTCAAGCTCGCCCCGGCCCGCGAGGTGGCAGCTGACCTGGTCAAGCCCGTTCTGGAGGACCTCGACTTCACGGACGGGCCGGTCATCGCGATGCTCAACGGCATGGGCGCCACCCCGCTGCTGGAGCTCTACCTCATGTACGGCGAGGTCGCCGCCCTGCTGGAGCAGGCGGGCGTGAACGTGGCCCGCAAGCTGGTGGGCAACTACATCACCTCCCTGGACATGGCCGGCTGCTCCCTGACCCTGCTGCGCGCGGACGAGGAGAAGCTGCGCCTCTGGGACGCCCCCGTGAACACCCCCGGCCTGCGGTGGGGGGTGTGAGCATGGCGGCCACCGTGCAGGACCTCACGCGCTGGGTGCAGCTCTTCGGCGAGGCCGTGGCCCAGCACCAAGGCGAGTTGACCGACCTGGATCGCGCCATCGGCGACGCCGACCACGGCTCCAACCTGGCCCGCGGCATGCAGTCCGTCCTGGCCAAACTGGCCGAGACGCCGCCGGCCACCGTGGCGGAGCTGGGCAAGAGCGTCGGCATGACCCTGGTGGGCACCGTCGGCGGGGCCTCCGGCCCGCTCTACGGGTCCTTCTTCCTGCGCTTCGGGACCGGCGCCGGAGCGGTGGATGCGCTGGAGCCGGCCGGCCTGGCCGACGCGCTCGGGGCCGGCGTGGACGGCGTGATCCAGCGCGGCAAGGCGGAGCCGGCGGACAAGACGATGGTGGACGCCCTGGCCCCGGCGGTGCAGGAGCTCGCCGCCGCCGTGGCCGCAGGCACTGCGCTTCCGCAGGCCCTTCAGGCCGCCGCCTCCGCCGCCGAGGCCGGGCGCGACGCCACCGAGGCGCTCGTGGCGCGCAAGGGCCGCGCCAGCTACCTGGGTGAACGCAGCGCAGGCCATATCGACCCCGGCGCCGCGTCCTCCGCCCTGCTGATCCGGGCCCTGGCCACGGCGCTGGCGGACTGAGCATGTCCGTCCGCGTGGGCCTCGTGGCCGTCTCCCACTCCCGCGCGCTCGCCGAGGCTGCGGTCCACCTTGCGCTGGAGATGACGCCGCAGGCCCCGCCCCTGCGCGTGGCCGCCGGGATGCCCGACGGCGCTCTGGGCACCGATGCGATGGCCGTCGCCGAGGCCGTGGGTGCGGTGGGGGACGAGGTGTCCGGGGACGGTTCCGGCGTGGTGATCCTGACGGACCTGGGCTCCGCCGTGCTCTCCGCGGAGATGGCACTCGAGTTCCTCGAGACGCCCGTCGAGGCCCGGATCGTCCCCGCGCCGTTCGTGGAGGGACTGCTCGCCGCCGTGGTCGCAGCGGCGGGCGGGGCCGACCTGGACACCGTGGCGGGCGAGGCGTCCCAGGCACTGCGGCCCAAGCAGGAGCAACTGGGGGCCGTCGAGTTCGCTGCGGGGCCGACCGGGGAGTCGACGGCGGACGGGGCTGCGTCCGGCCAGCGCTCGGAGGAGGGCGCGGAGGAGGGTGGCGGTGCCGACGCAATGCTCGGTGCGGACACTCCGTCAACGGCCGAGACCCCGCTGACCCGCGACGTGGTGCTGGTGAACCCCCTCGGTCTGCACGCCCGACCGGCCGCGCAGGTGGCGGCACTGGCCGCCGGGATGTCCGCGGAACTCACCGTCTCCCTCCACGGCCGCACGCCGGTGGCCGCCCGCAGCCCGCTGGGGCTGGCGGGGCTCGGCACACGGGGCGGGGACACCGTGACCCTGCGGGCCGCCGGGCCGGACGCCGAGGCGGCGCTCGATGCGCTGGCCGAGCTGATCGGCTCCGGCTTCGGCGAGGCGGACGGGGCCGAGGCGGACCCTGCGGAGCCGGCGGTTCCGGCGCAGGAGGAGGGTCACGGGCTCGGCGTGAGCCCGGGCCGCGTGGCCGGACCCGTGGCACGCATGGCCGACCCCGTGCCGGCGCCCGACCCCGACGAACGGGTGAAGGACCGGGCAGCGGAGGCGGCGCGGATCGGGCCGGCGGCGGACGCCGTGGCGCAGGACCTCAGCGCGCGGGCGGCGTCCGGCGTGGCCGGGGACGTCCTGCGGGCCACCGCCGCGCTCGCCGCGGATCCCATGGTGCGGGAGACGGCAGAGCGGGCCGTGCGCGAACACGGTCTCACCGCTGCCGCCGCCGTGTGGGCCGAGCTCGGCGCGGTAGCGGAGACCTTCCGCGCAGCCGGCGGGGCCCAGGCCGAGCGGGTCACGGACGTGCTGGACGTGCGCTCGCGCTGGGTGGCGCGGCTGACCGGCGCCGAGGTCCCCGGCCTGCCCGTCCGCGCCGAGCCGTATGTGCTGGTGGCGCGGGACCTGGCCCCGGCGGACACTGCCGGGTTGGACCCGGCCTCGGTGCTCGGCATCGTCACCGAGGAGGGCGGACCCACCTCCCACACCGCGATCCTGGCGCGGGCACTGGGTGTGCCCGCCGTCATCTCGCCGGCGGCCGCAGCGCTGACCGACGGGCAGAGCGTGCTGCTGGATGGAACCACGGGGGAGCTGCTGGCGGACCCGTCACCGGAGGAGTTGACCGGGGCGCGGACCACCCCTGCCGCGCGGACCGACGCCTCGCTGACCGGCCCCGTCGCCACCGCCGATGCCCACCCGGTGGCGGTCTACGCCAACATCGCCGGACCGCAGGACGTGGCCGCCGCGATGAGCGCGGGTGCCGCGGGCGTGGGCCTCTTCCGCACCGAGTTCCTCTTCATGGACCGCACCACCGCCCCGGGCGAGGACGAGCAGGCCGAGGTGTACGAGCGGGTGCTGCGCGAGGTCGCGGACGCGCGGGGCGGCTGGCCACAGCCGACCGTGGTGCTGCGGACCCTGGATGCCGGCTCCGACAAGCCGCTGGCGTTCCTGGCCGGTGCCGGTCCCGAGCCGAATCCGGCCCTGGGTGTGCGGGGACTGCGCACCGCCGTGCGCCACGAGGACGTGCTGCGCACGCAGCTGCGGGCCATGGCCCGGGCTGCCGCCGCGGTACCCGGAGCCCACGTGCGGGTCATGGCGCCGATGGTCGCCACGACCGAGGAGGCGGAGTGGTTCGTGTCCCTGGCGCGGGAGGCCGGGCTCGGCGGCGGCGTCGCGGAGGTGGGCGTCATGGTGGAGACCCCGGCGGCGGCCCTGTGTGCCGACGGCATCGCCGAGCACGTGGACTTCTTCTCGCTGGGCACCAACGACCTGACGCAGTACACGCTGGCCGCGGACCGGGAATCGGCCGAACTGGCCGATCTGAACACCCCGTGGCAGCCGGCCGTGCTGCGGCTCGTGGAGGCCACCGTGCGGGGTGCAGGCGGCAAGCCCGTGGGCGTGTGCGGGGAGGCGGCGGCGGATCCGCTGCTCGCGCGCGTGCTCGTGGGCCTCGGCGTCTCCAGCCTGTCCATGAGCGCCGCGGCCGTGCCCGCTGTGGGTGCCGCCGTGGCCTCGAGCGAACTGGACGCGTGCCGACGTGCCGCGCTCGCCGCCGTCGCGGCGGACTCGCCCTCGCAGGCGCGCGCCGAGGCGGCCGCAGCGCTGGGGGAGTGAGGCCGGGACCCGGCCCCGCGGCGTCGGGCACTGGGACCCGCCCCGTCCAGGCCGCAACCCGACCCTCGCGGCGTCGCCGCCCTTCTCGCGTAGGACATATCGAGCAACGTCGGACAGTTTTCGCGAAAATCGTCCGACGTTGCTCGATTCGACCGACGTCAGCGGGCGGAGGGCGGGCAAAAGAAGGGCGGCGGACGTCACCGTGAGGCACCCCACGGGAATGAACCCCGGACCTCCCGGGTTATAGTTGACGTATCAACTACATGGGGCCCGCACCCGCGGGCCCCGGTCAAGGCAGGAGGCCCGGCATGGAGTTCGGCATCTTCACCGTGGGTGACCTCACCCCGGATCCCACCGGCAAGCGGTCCCAGACGGAGACGGAGCGGCTGGCGTCCATCCGCAAGTACGCGCTGAAGGCGGAGGAGGTGGGCCTCGACGTCTTTGCCCAGGGCGAGCACCACAACCCGCCGTTCGTGGTCTCCAGCCCCACCACCAACCTCGCGTGGATCGCGGCGAAGACGGAACGGATCAAGCTCTCCACCGCCACCACGCTGATCACCACCAATGACCCGGTGCTGATCGCCGAGGACTTCTCCATGCTCCAGCACGTCTCGGACGGCCGCGTGGACCTCATGATGGGCCGCGGCAACACCGGCCCCGTGTACCCCTGGTTCGGTAAGGACATCCG
>Ga0164242_10009264_pt1 | contig 10631 bp, 11 predicted proteins | sample OricomgcompostMG_FD_108783 | JGI IMG/M metagenome (GOLD analysis project Ga0164242, IMG submission 108783) | Miracle-Growth compost microbial communities from Emeryville, California, USA - Original compost - Miracle growth compost (MG) ... | reverse complement strand
GGCGGCTTCGCCGTCGAGACCCTCGAGGACCTCTCCGCCGGCACGGCCGACCTGCCGCCCACCGACGGGCTGCGCTACGTCCTCGCCGGCCACGACGACGTCGAGCGCGCGCGGATCATCGTCCGCCCCAGCGGCACGGAGCCGAAGCTGAAGACCTACCTCGAGGTGGTCGTGCCGGTGCGCGGCGACGCTGCCGCGGCGCGAGCCACGGCCCGCACGGCCCTCGACGAGCTCAAGGACGCGTTCAAGGCGACCGCGGGGCTGTGAGACAGGTGCTGAGCTCGGAGCTCGCCGCGGCGCTCTGAACGCCCCGAAGTCATCACCTAGGCGAGGAACAGGGTGATGACGAAGGCGACGGCCAGGACCGCCACCACGACGATCTCGGGCCAGGCCCAGGTGCGGGTGACGGGCCCGGGCTCGTCGGCGCGGGCGGTGGCGTCGGCGCGCTTGGCGAGGATGCGGTCCTCGACGTAGTCGGCCGGCACCTTGAGCGGGTCACGCTCGCGCGGACGGATCGAGCGGCGCAGCGTGCGCCCCACCGCCGCCGACCGGTAGCGCGTCGCCCCGACGGTGACCTCGAGCATCCGGCCCACCCGCACCGTGCCGATCGACGACAGCGGCACGACCTCGGTGGAGAACATCTGGCGCAGCACGAGTTCGGAGCTCGTGAGCCCGGCGCGCGGACGCAGCGACGAGACATAGACGATCGCCCCGAAGAGCAGCGCGGCGGCCACCAGCCATGCCGGCCCGCTCTCGACGAGCGTGACGATCGCCACGACCGCGGCCACGATCACGCCGGCCACGCCGGTCGCGAGACCGGCGGGGCTGAACCATTCGGTCTCCGGACTTGCCGACTCGCCACGCACTCGCGGGAGGATAGCCCCATGAGCGCCCGCGTCATCGTCCTCGCTGGTCCGTCGGGCGCCGGCAAGACCCGCCTGGCCAACCGGCTCGGGCTGCCGGTCCTGCGCCTCGACGACTTCTACAAGGACGGCAACGACCCGTCGGCGCCGCGCATCCTGACCGGCGCGAACGCCGGCATGGTCGATTGGGATCACCCCGACTCCTGGCACAAGCAGCAGGCGCTCATCGCGGTGCTCTCGCTGTGCCAGAACGGCAGCACCGAGGTGCCGTACTACGACATCAGCCACGACCGCCGCGCCGGCTCGCATCTCTTCGAGCTCGGCGGCGCGGCCCTCTTCGTGGCCGAGGGCATCTTCGCCCACGAGATCGCGCTGACGCTGCGGGAGGCCGGCGTCGTGGCGGGCGCCTTCTGCATCACGCAGAGCCCGACCCGCGTCTTCTGGCGGCGGCTGTGGCGCGACATCCGCGAGCACCGCAAGCCGATCCCGGTGCTCGTCAGCCGCGGACGCGTGCTCAAGAGGCGCCAACAGCAGCTCGTGCAGGAAGCCGTCCGCAAGGGCTGCGCCGCGGCGAGCCCCAGCGAGGCGATGGTCGCCATCCGCCCGCTGCTGGCCCTCGCCTCCGCCCGCCGCCGCTAGCCCGCGATGACCGCCTGGTAGCCGGGGCGGATGACCTCGTCCACCAGGCGACGCCGCTCCGACTCGTCGACGAACGCCGCTTCCATGGCGGTGACGGTGAAGCGCTCGAGGTCGGCCAGCCCGTAGCCGAACGCCTGGACGAGCCGCCACATCTCCTCGGTGGCCGAGGTGCCGCTCATGAGGCGGTTGTCGGTGTTGACCGTGACGGCGAAGCCGAACCGGTCGAGCTCGGCGAACGGATGCTCCGCGATGGTCGGGGCGACACCGGTCTGCAGGTTGGACGTGGGGCAGAGCTCGAGCGGGATGCGGCGGTTGCGGACGTCCATCGCCACGGGGCCGAGGTCGGCGAGCCCGTCGGGGCCGATGCTGACGTCGTCGATGATGCGGACGCCGTGCCCGAGCCGCTCGGCGCCGACGCGCAGCGCGTCCTCGATGGAGGCGATGCCGTCGGCCTCCCCCGCATGCAGCGTGATGTGCTCGCCCGCACCGCGCAGGTAGGCGTAGGTGTCGGCGAAGTTCGACGGCGGGAAGCCCTTCTCGGGACCGGCCGCGTCGAAGCCGACGACGCCGCGGTCGCGCCACGCGACGGCGAGCTCGGCCACCTCCTGCGCACGGTCGTTCTGCCGCATCGCGCACAGGATCTGGCGCACGACGATGCGGTCGGAGCCGCCGGCCGCTCTCACGCCCTGCTCGATGCCGAACTGCACCGCGGCGACGACCTCGTCGAGTCCGAGCCCGCCGGCCGTCATCAGCTCCGGGGCGTAGCGCACCTCGGCGTAGACGACGCCGTCGGCGGCGAGGTCCTCGACGCACTCGCGCGCGACCCGGGCGAGATCCTGCCGGCGCTGCATCACCGCCACCGTGTGCACGAACGTCTCGAGGTAGCGCACCAGGGAGCCGGAGTCGGCCGACTCGACGAACCAGGCGGCCAGCGCCTCAGGCGTGTCGGCGGGCAGCTCGTGGCCGATCTCGGCCGAGATCTCCAGCACGGTCGCGGGGCGCAGCCCGCCGTCGAGATGGTCGTGCAGCAGCACCTTCGGTACGCGGCGCACCTCGTCGTGCGTCGGGGCGGTAGGTTCCATGCCGGTATCCAACCAGCCCAGTCAGAGCAACGAGATTCGCGGAGCAGACATGCGCACCTTCACCACGATCGAAGACCTCGAGGCAGCCGTTGGCGAGAACCTCGGCTACACCGAGTGGCTCGAGATCACCCAGGAGCGAGTCGACACGTTCGCCGAGGCGACCGGCGACTTCCAGTGGATCCACGTCGACCCCGAGAAGGCGAAGGACGGCCCGTTCGGCGGCACCATCGCCCACGGCTACCTGACGCTGTCGCTCATCCCGATCTTCTCGGTCGAGCTCTTCTCGCTCGACACCCCGGGCGCCAAGCTCAACTACGGCTCGAACAAGGTGCGCTTCATGAACCCGGTGCGCGTCGGCAAGCGCATCCGCGCCACCGCGACGGTGACAAAGTTCGAGGAGATCAAGAGCGGCCGTCAGCTCACCGTCAGCTACACGATCGAGATCGAGGGCGAAGAGAAGCCGGCGATGATCGCGGAGACGATCACCCTGCTCCTCTGAACGCGTGATGGCTCCGGGGGCCGCATGGCGGTCGTCTCCCCCGAAGTCATCTCCTATTCGATGCGGCCGAGGATGAGCGGCGTCGGCTCGAAGCCGGCGCCGCTCTCGATGTCGTAGCCGCCCTCGAGCGCGGCCAGCGCCCGCTCGAAGCGCTCCGGCGTGTCGGTGTGCAGCGTGAACAGCGGCTGCCCGGCCGCGACGGTGTCGCCCGGACGCGCATGCCAGACGACGCCCGCCGCCGCCTGCACCGGGTCCTCCTTGCGCTCGCGGCCCGCTCCCAGCCGCCAGGCGGCCAGACCGACCGCCATCGCGTCGAGGCGGGTGAGCACGCCGGCCGCCGGCGCCGTGACGACGTGCTGCTCCTTCGACGCCGGCAGCGGCGCGTCGGGGTTGCCGCCCTGGGCGGCGATCATGTCGCGCCAGACGTCCATCGCCGAGCCGTCCGTCAGCTTCTCGGCCGGGTCGACGTCGGTGACGCCGTGGGTCGCCAGCATCTCGCGCGCGAGCGCCAGCGTGAGCTCGACGACGTCCGCCGGGCCGCCGCCGGCCAGGACTTCGACCGACTCGGCGACCTCGAGGGCGTTGCCGGCGGTGTGGCCGAGCGGGGTGCTCATGTCGGTGAGCAGCGCCACGGTGCGGACGCCGGCGTCGGCGCCCAGCGCGACCATCGTCTCGGCGAGCTCGCGGGCCCGGTCGAGCGACTTCATGAACGCGCCGGTGCCGACCTTCACGTCGAGCACCAGGCCGGCGGTGCCCTCGGCGATCTTCTTGCTCATGATCGAGGACGCGATGAGCGGGATCGCCTCGACCGTGCCCGTGACGTCGCGCAGCGCGTAGAGCTTCTTGTCGGCCGGCGCGAGCCCCTCGCCGGCCGCGCAGATGACCGCGCCGACGGACTCGAGCTGGCCGAGGATCTCCTCGTTCGTCAGCGACGCGCGCCAGCCCGGGATCGACTCGAGCTTGTCGAGCGTGCCGCCGGTGTGGCCGAGGCCGCGGCCCGACAGCTGCGGCACCGCCAGTCCGCAGGCCGCGACGAGCGGCGCGAGCGGCAGCGTGATCTTGTCGCCGACGCCACCGGTCGAGTGCTTGTCGGCGGTCGGGCGCGACAGCGACGCGAACGACATCCGCTCACCGGACGCGATCATGGCCTGGGTCCAGCGCGCGATCTCGCGGCGGCTCATGCCACGCAGCAGGATCGCCATCGCGAGCGCCGACATCTGCTCGTCCGCGACGATGCCGCGCGTGTAGGCGTCGACGACCCAGTCGATCTGGCTGTCGCTGAGCTCATGCCCGTCCCGCTTGGCGATGATCACTTCGACGGCGTCGTGGTTCATCCGACAGCTCCTTGCACGATGACGCTGCGGCAGCCCCGCAGCACGAAGGTCTCCCGCCGCTCGGTGGCGGCGGGCTCAGGCGGCACGGGGTCAGGCCAGGTCGTCGGCACCGAACGCATCCGGGAGCACCTCCTCCATGGAGCGCACCCCGTTCGCGGTGAGGAGCTGCATGGTCGGCCCGCCGTTCTCCCACAGCAGCTGGCGGCAGCGGCCGCACGGCATGATCACGTCGGCGTTGCCGTTGACGCACACGACATGGGTCAGCTTGCCGCCGCCGGTGATGTGCAGCTGCGAGACCATGCCGCACTCGGCGCACAGCGTGACGCCGTAGCCGGCGTTCTCGACGTTGCAGCCGGTGACGGTGCGCCCGTCGTCGACGAGCCCCGCGACCCCCACCCGGTAGTGGGAGTACGGCGCGTACGCGTGGCTCGCCGCCTCGACGGCGAGGGCGTGCAGCTGATCCCAGACCCCCTGGTCACTGCTTGACATAGGGCTCTCCATCCGCGGCCGGCGGGCGCGAGCGTCCGAGGAAGCCGGCGACCGCGATGACGACGGCGATGTACGGCATCGCCGTGAACAGGTAGGTCTCGGCCGGCAGCACGTTGTTGAACTGCACCTCGAGGCTGACCATCATCCCGAAGAAGAGGGCGCACAGCGTCGCCCAGATCGGGTGCCAGCGGCCCATGATCACCGCGGCGAGCGCGATGAAGCCCTTGCCGGCCGACATGTCCTGCAGGAACGGACCGGTGTCGCCCACCGTCAGCGCGGCGCCGCCGAGACCGGCCACGACACCGCCGAGCAGCACCGCCTGCCAGCGCATCCGGTTGACCTTGATGCCGACGGTGTCCGCGGCGGTCGGGTGCTCGCCCGTCGCGCGCGCCCGCAGGCCCCAGCGGGTCTGGTAGAGCAGGAACCAGACGCCGACGATCACGACGTACATGACGTAGACGATCACCGTCTGGTGGAACAGGATCTTGCCGACGAACGGGATCTTGTCGAGACCCGGGATGCCGACCGGCTTCAGCAGCACGGGGTTGTTGAGCCACGCGTTCGCGCCCTCGTTGCCGCGCAGCTGCCCGTAGAAGAACGCGGTGAGCCCGGTGGCGAACGCCGTCAGCACGACGCCGACGACCACCTGGTTCACCTGATAGCGGATGGCGAAGAGCGCGAGCAGCGCCGAGATCGCGACGCCGCCGAGGATGCCGCCCAGCATGCCGAACATCGAGCCGAGCTGCTCGGGCATGCCGCTGATGTGGCTGGCGAGCGTGGCCACGGCCGCGGAGAGGAACGCGCCGAGCAGCAGCTGGCCCTCGATGGCGATGTTGATGACGCCCGACCGCTCGCACAGGCAGCCCGCCAGGGCGCCGAGCACCATCGGCGTCGCGTAGTGGATGCCCTGCGTGAACGGCTCGACGACGGTGACCTGGACGCCCTCGGCCGGCTGGTCGACGAAGACCCACAGGTAGAAGCTGACGAAGAACGCGGCACCGAGCAGGACGTAGACGACGGCGCCCTTCCAGCCCTTCGGCACCCGGTTGAGCACCGAGAGCACGAGCACCGCGGCCGCGAGCACGATGCAGGCGATCTGCACCGGCGTGATGTCGACCTCCTTCGGCGGCTTCGACGCACCGCCGCCGCCCAGCCAGCCGCCGGCGGTCTGGCGGGCGCCGAAGAGCACGTGCGGGTCGGCCGTCGAGAGCCAGAAGTAGACCAGCAGGCCGACCGCGAGCACGGAGACGACGACGAGCTTGATCTGGCGGTAGAGGTCGGCGCGGTCGCGGACGTCGACGTCCGCCGTGTGGCGCTCGCCCGGGATGGGCATCGACGCGGACGTCATCACGCCCACCCCTTCGCGGCCAAGGTCTGCTCCTTGCTGATGACCCGCAGCCGGACGATCTCGCGGACGAGCATCGGCGCTGCGACGAACATGACGATGAGTGCCTGCACGACCTCGGTGAGCTCGGCGGGCGTGCCGGCGGCGGCCTGCATGGTGCCACTGCCGACCTGGAGGGCGCCCCACAGGATGCCCGCGAACACGGTGCCGAGCGGCGAGGCCCGCCCGAGCAGGGCGACCGTGATGGCGTCGAAGCCGATCGAGCCGCCGGTGCCCTGGGTGAGGTCGTTGTCCTGTCCGAGGATCTGCATCGCGGCCCCGAGGCCCGCCAGCAGGCCGGCGAGCGTCATGACGATGGTGGTGACGCGGGCGATGCTCATGCCGGCGGTGCGGGCGGCGTCCGGGTTGGCGCCGACGGCGCGCATCTCGAAGCCCCACGTGCTGCGCTCGAGCAGCCACCACACGACCACTGCCGCCAGCAGCGCGACGAGCACGCCGCTGTGGAAGCCGAAGACGTCGGGGAAGAGCGCGTTGCCGTCGACGTGCGGCGAGGTGGGGTTCGTCGAGCCCGGACGCGTCCAGGCCGGCTTGGTGAGCAGGAACCACAGCAGGTACTTCGCGGCGTAGTTGAGCATCATCGTGGTGATGACCTCGTGGGCGCCGGTGCGGGCCTTGAGGATGCCGGCGATCGCACCCCAGAGCGCACCGCCGACCATCGCCGCGACGAGCGCGACCAGCAGGTGCGCGACGCCGGGGATGTGCCAGTGGAAGCCGACGAAGCCGCAGGCCGCGGCGCCGATGATGAGCTGGCCCTGGGCGCCGATGTTGAACAGCCCGGCGCGGAACGCCAGCGCGACGCCCAGGCCGGCGCAGATGAGCGGCGCGGCGTACTCCAGCGTCGTCGTGATCTGGTCCCACCCGCCGAGCGCACCGGAGGCCAGGGCGCGGTACGACTCGCCCACGTGCGCGAGCACCGAGCCGACGTCGCCGCGACCGAGCGCATGCAGGCTGGTGCTGTCGGTGAAGACGATGAGCAGCGCACCGACGACGAGGGCCAGCACGAACGCGATGACCGTCGAGAGCACCGACGGCAGGAACCTCTGGAGCCGGTTGGTCATGCGGCGTCTCCCTCGTCCTCGATGGTGCCGCCGGCCATGAGCAGGCCGATCTCCTCGCGAGAGATGTCCGGGGAGACCATCGCGACGATGCGGCCGTCGTACATGACGGCGATGCGGTCGGAGAGCGCGAAGATCTCGTCGAGCTCGGTGGAGACCAGCACGATCGCGGTGCCTTGATCGCGCTCGGTGACGATCCGCGAATGGATGAACTCGATCGAGCCGACGTCGACACCACGAGTCGGCTGCGAGGCCACCAGCAGCTTGACCGGCCGCGACAGCTCGCGCGCCACGACCACCTTCTGCTGGTTGCCGCCGGAGAGCGACGAGACCGGCTCCTCGGGGCCCTGGGTGCGGATGTCGAACTGCTCGATGCGCTCGCGCGCGTTCGCCTCGATGGCGGCCATCTTCAGCGCCGGGCCCTTCGAGAAGCGGTCGTCGCCGACGAGGTCGAGGATGAGGTTCTCCTGCACGCTGAACGAGGCGACGTAGCCGTCGTGACCGCGGTCCTCCGGGATGAACGCGACGCCGGCGTCGAGCGTGTGGCGAGGCGTCGCCTTGGTGATGTCGTCGCCCTCGAGCAGGATCTCGCCGGCGCCGGGCGACACCAGGCCGATGAGCGACTCGACGAGCTCCTCCTGGCCGTTGCCCTGGACGCCCGCGATGCCGAGGATCTCCCCCGCGCGCGCCTCGAACGAGACGTCCTTGACCACCTGGTGGCCGCGCGGGTCGTAGACGGTGACGCCCTTGACCTCGAGCACGGTGGCGCCCGGCTGGGCCGGCGCCTTGTCGACGACGAGCTTGACCGCTCGGCCGACCATCATCTCGGCCAGCTCGACCTCGGAGGTGCTGGGCGGGGCGGTGCCGACGACCTTGCCGCGACGGATGACGGAGATGCGGTCGCCGACCGCCTTCACCTCGCGGAGCTTGTGGGTGATGAAGACGATCGACGTGCCGCGCTCCTTGAGGCGGCGCATGACGTCCATGAGCTCGTCGATCTCCTGCGGCGTGAGCACCGCGGTGGGCTCGTCGAGGATGAGCACCTCGGCGTCGTTGGCGAGCGCCTTGATGATCTCGACGCGCTGCTGCACGCCGACCGGCAGGTCGCCGACGAGGGCGTCCGGGTCGACCGAGAGGCCGTAGCGCTCGGACAGGTCGCGCACCTTGGCGGCGGCGGCCTTGCGGTCGAGCACGCCGCCGCGGCGCACCGACTCGCGGCCGAGCATGACGTTCTCGGCGACGGTGAAGACGGGGACGAGCATGAAGTGCTGGTGGACCATGCCGATGCCGGCCGCGATGGCGTCCGCGGGGCCGCTCAGCTCGAGCGGCTTGCCGTCGGCGACGATCTGGCCCTCGGTCGGCGTGAGCAGCCCGTAGAGCATGTTCATCAGCGTCGACTTGCCGGCGCCGTTCTCACCCAGCAGACAGTGGATCTCGCCCGGCTCGATGGTGAGGTCGATGTGGTCGTTCGCGGCGAACTCGCCGAACTTCTTGGTCAGCCCCTGGATCTCCAGGCGCATGGCGACTCCCTCCCTCGTGCCGACGGACCAGACCCTAGCCCGCCCCTCGGGCGGGTAGCGCGCAACGGGCCCGGGACGGGGTCTCCCCCGTCCCGGGCCCGCCTGCGGTGGATCAGCTGAGGCCGAAGCTGCTCGGGTCAGCCTCGATCTGCTGCTGGTAGTCGGTGATCTTGTCCTTCAGCTCCTGCGGAACCTGGCTGTCGAAGTCGTGGTACGGCGCCAGGGCGACACCCTCGTTGGCGAGCGTGCCGACGTACGGCTCGTTGTTCCACTGACCGCTGGCGGCGTCGACGATGCCCGCGATGGTGGCGGAGTCGACGCGCTTGACGACCGAGGTGAGGAGAATCGACTGGTAGTCGGCCTCGGTGTTGTAGCCGTCGTTGTCGACCCAGATGGCGAGGTCGCCCGCGGTCTTCGCGGCCTGGAGAGCACCCTCACCACAGCCACCGGCGACCGGGAACAGGATGTCGGCGCCCTGCTGGATCTGGGTCTCGGCGATCGACTTGCACTTGGAGACGTCGGCGAAGTCGTTCGAGAACGAGCCCTTCTTGCCGTCCCAGCCGATGTACTTCACCTGGGTGCCGTTGTCGCTGTTGTACTGGTCGACGCCCTTGATGAAGCCGTCCATGAAGATCGTGACCGACGGGATCGGCAGGCCGCCGAGGGTGCCGACGGTGCCCGACTTGGTCATGCCCGCGGCGAGGTAGCCGGCGAGGAACGCGGCCTCGTCGGTGGCGAAGGTCAGCTCCTTGAGGTTGGCGGGGATCTTCTTGCCGTAGGAGTTGTCGATGATCGCGAAGTCGGTGTTCGGGTTCTTCTTCGCGGCGGCCAGCGTGGCGTCCGCGAGGAGGAAGCCGACCGAGGTGATCTCGTTGCAGTTCTGGCCCACCAGCGTCGAGAGGTTCGTCGCATAGTCGGAGTCGGCGTTCGACTGCAGCTTCGAGGTCTGGACGCCGTAGGTCTGACCGGCCTCCGTCAGACCGGAGAGCGCCAGCTCGTTGAACGAGTGGTCGTTGAAGCCGCCGGTGTCGGACACCAGGCAAGCCTTGAAGTCGGGGTACTGCGTCGCGGACGACGTGCTGGCGGTCGGTGCCGACGAGGTGTCGTCACCGGCGGTGTCGTCGCTGCTGCCGCAGCCGGCGAGGGCCAGGCTGAGCGCGAGGCCGCCGACCGCGGCCAAAGAGGTGAGCTTGCGCAAGGTTGCTTCTCCTAGAAAGTGGTGACGCGGCTGAGGCGCGCCACGGAACATCGCCCCACCCTAGGGCTCAGCGGAGCACGACGCGCCGTCCGAAATCGACTTGTTACGTGGCGTCGTAGGCGGCGAGCAGCCGGTCGGCGGCAACGGTCGCCGGAAGATTTCCTGCCAGCACCTCGGCGGCGATCTCGTCGCGCACGGCCCTGACCCCCGGCGAGCGGCGCAGGCGGTCCTCCAGCTCGTCGTCGACGAGCTTCCAGGCGAAGGCCAGCTGCTGCTCGGCACGCTTGCGGCGCAGCCCCTCGGCGCCGAGGTGGTGGCGGTGTCGGGTCACCTGGCTCCAGACGTCGTCGACGCCGGCGTCCTCGAGGGCCGAGCACGTCACGACCGGCGCGGCCCACTCGTCCTTGCCGTTGACCAGGCGCAGCGCTCCGGCGAGCTCACGGGCGGCCCCCTTCGCCTCCTTCTCGCGGTCGCCGTCGGCCTTGTTGACCGCGATCACGTCGGCGAGCTCGAGGATGCCCTTCTTGATGCCCTGCAGCTGGTCGCC
>Ga0164242_10009263_pt1 | contig 10632 bp, 11 predicted proteins | sample OricomgcompostMG_FD_108783 | JGI IMG/M metagenome (GOLD analysis project Ga0164242, IMG submission 108783) | Miracle-Growth compost microbial communities from Emeryville, California, USA - Original compost - Miracle growth compost (MG) ... | reverse complement strand
GAAGCCGCCGTAGCGGCCGCGGGCGCTCTCGACGGGGACGCCGATCTCGGCCAGATGCGCGACGTAGCGGCGCACGGTCCGCTCATCGACGCCGAGCTCCGCGGCGAGTTCGCCCGCTGTCCGGCTCCCGCCGCGCTCGAGGATCTCGAGCAGGCCGAGAACGCGCGCGGTGGGTCGGGTCACGGGCGCAGTTTCCCATATCCGGTCAGAAACCGCCCGGTATCGCTTCTAGCCTCGCGATGCGGCACCGCAGCGGGCCGCCTGCCAGACAAGGAGAACACCCGTGAGCTTCGTCTCCACCCGCATCATCACCGCCGACCTCGACCGTATGGTCGAGTTCTACGAGCTCGTCACCGGCATCGCCGCCGAGCGCCCCGCACCGGTGTTCGCCGAGTTCGTCACCCCCGTCGCGACCCTGGCCGTCGGCGACGTCAGCACGGTGCCGCTGTTCGCGCCCGGCGCAGCGGAGGCCGCCGCGAACCGCTCCGCGATCCTCGAGTTCCTCGTCGACGACGTCGAGGCCGAACACGCCCGGCTCACGGCGGCGGGCCTCGAGGGCGTGACCACGCCCGCCCTGATGCCGTGGGGCAACCGGGTGTTCTTCCTGCGCGACCCCGACGGCAACCTGGTCGGGCTGTTCAAGCCCGAGACGCCCCAGGCGATCGCACGGTTCGCCGGGCGGCATTGAGCGCGCTCGGAGAACGAGGGGGGTGCCCCGTTCGGGGTTACCTGGGTACGCTCAAACCGTGACCAGCCCTGAACTGTTCGCCGACGTGCACGCCGTCCTCTTCGACCTGGACGGGGTGCTCACCCCGACGGCCGAAGTGCACAGACGGGCCTGGGCGCGGCTGTTCGAGGGCTACTTCGCGCAGATCGGGCGCGGGGCCTACTCGGAGTCCGACTACTTCGCCCATATCGACGGCAAGCCGCGCTACGACGGGGTGCGCGACGAGCTCGCCGCCCACGGCATCACGATCCCCGAGGGCGACCCGAGCGACGGGCCCGACGCCGAGACCGTGTGCGGGCTCGGGAACCGCAAGAACGCCGAGTTCAACCGCGAGCTGGCGGAACACGGGGTCCGTGCCTACCCGGGCTCGCTGAGCTTCCTCGACGCGGTCGACGGCTCCGGCATCCGCAGCGCCGTCGTCTCCAGCTCGGCGAACGCGCCGGAAGTGCTGAAGGCCGCCGGCATCGCCGACCGCTTCGCGACCGTCGTCGACGGCGCGGTCGCCCACGACCGGGGGCTGGCCGGCAAGCCCGACCCCGCGACCTACGCCTACGCGGCGCAGCTGCTCGGTGCGGATGCCGCGCACTCGGTCGTCGTCGAAGACGCGACCTCGGGCGTCGCCGCGGGGCGCGCCGGCGGATTCATCGTGGTCGGCGTCGACCGCGGAACGGGCCGGGAGGCCCTTCTCGCCGAGGGTGCCGATCTCGTCGTCGAAGACCTCGCCGAGCTCGTCGAGACGTGGAAGACCGCGACCGTAAACCGGATGAACTGAAGAACTAGGAGACCGATGCGCCGCTCCGCGACCGACCCCCTGGACCGCGACCGCTTCCCCATCGACGAATGGGCGCTTGTCGAGAGCGAGTTCTCCGCCTTCGATCTCGGCAAGACCGAGACGCTGTTCGCCGTCGGCAACGGCTACGTCGGCCTGCGCGGCAACTACGAGGAGGCGCGCGAGGGGCTCATGCAAGGCACCTTCGTCAACGGCTTCCACGAGACCTGGCCGATCCGGCACGCCGAGGACGCCTACGGCTTCGCGCACGTCGGCCAGACGATCGTGAACGCGCCGGACGCGAAGGTCATCCGCCTCTACGTCGACGACGTGCCGTTCAAGATCTCCGAGGCCGAGCTGCTCTCGTACGAGCGACGGCTCGACTTCGTCGAGGGCGTGCTCGTGCGCGACCTCGAATGGCGCACGCCCTCGGGCCGCCGCGTGCAGATCACCTCGCGCCGCCTCGCCTCGTTCGCGGACAGGCACCTCGCGATGGTCGACTACGAGGTCACCGTGCTCGATGCGGATGCCTCGGTCGTGCTGTCCAGCCAGATCATCAACCGGCAGGACCGCCAGGACGAGTACGGCATCGGCGGCGCGACGCTCGGCGGCGAGGGCTTCGACCCGCGCAAGGCCGAGTCGTTCACGGGCCGCGTGCTGCAGCCGCGCCTCAAGCGGAACTCGGGCGGCCGCAGCCTGCTCGGCTACCGCGCGGCGAACTCGCACATGACGATCGCGGTCGCCGCCGACCACATCATCGACACGGCCAACGAGGTCACGCAGTCGTACTCGCTCGAGGACGACCTCGCGAAGCAGGAGTACCGCGTCCACGCGAAGGCGGGCGTGCCGATCCGGCTGACGAAGCTGCTGAGCTACCACACGAGCCACGCGGTGCCCGTGCGCGAGCTCGCCGACCGCTGCGACCGCACCCTCGACCGGGTGCGCGAGCGCGGCATCCACCAGGTCTACGAGGACCAGCGCGTCTGGCTCGACGAATTCTGGCAGCGGGCGGATGTCGAGATCTTCGCCCGCCCGTCCGAGCAGCAGGCCGTGCGCTGGAACCTCTACCAGCTCGCCCAGGCGACGGCGCGGGCCGACGGCTTCGGCGTCCCCGCGAAAGGCGTGACGGGCTCGGGCTACGGCGGCCACTACTTCTGGGACATGGAGATCTACGTGCTCCCGTTCCTGACCTACACGAACCCGACGGCGGCGCGGAACGCGCTGCGGTTCCGGCACAGCCTGCTCGACGCGGCCCGCCAGCGCGCCAACGAGCTGAGCCAGCACGGCGCGCTGTTCCCGTGGCGAACGATCAACGGGCAGGAGTCGTCGGCGTACTACGCGGCCGGCACCGCGCAGTACCACATCGACGCCGACGTCGCCTATGCGCTCGGGCAGTATGTCAACGCGTCGGGCGACGAGGCGTTCCTCTACTCCGAGGGCATCGACATCCTCATCGAGACCGCGCGGATGTGGGCCGACCTCGGCTTCTGGCGCATCAACGGCGGCGAGGTCTTCCACATCCACGGCGTCACGGGCCCCGACGAGTACACGACGGTCGTCAACGACAACCTGTTCACGAACGTCATGGCGCGCTGGAACCTGCGCGCGGCGGTCAGCGCCGTGCGCACCGCGCAGGAGCGCGACCCCAGCGCCTACCGCCGCGTCGTCGCGCGCCTCGGCCTCAACGAGGACGAGGTCGCCGAGTGGTCGCGCGCCGCCGAGGCGATGCACATCCCTTACGACGAGAACCTCGGCATCAACCCGCAGGACGCGCAGTTCCTCGAGAAGGAGCTGTGGGACCTGCCGAACACCCCGCCCGAGAAGCTGCCGCTGCTGCTGCACTACCACCCGCTCGTCATCTACCGCTTCCAGGTCCTGAAGCAGGCCGACGTCGTGCTCGCCCTCGTGCTGCAGGGCAACCAGTTCTCGGCCGAGCAGAAGCTCGCCGACTTCAAGTACTACGACCCGCTCACGACCGGCGACTCGACGCTGTCGGCCGTCGCGCAGTCGATCATCGCGGCCGAGGTCGGCTACAGCCAGCTCGCCGTCGACTACTTCCTGGACGCCGCGTACGTCGACCTGGCCGATCTGCACAGCAACGTCGTGGACGGCGTGCACGTGGCATCCGCAGGAGGCATCTGGAGTGCGCTGGTGTGGGGCTTCGGCGGCCTGCGCGACTACGAGGGCGTGCTCACCATGGACCCGCGCCTGCCGGCCGGGTGGGAGGGCATCCGCTACCGCGTCACGATCAAGGGCTCGCGCCTGCGCGTCGAACTGCGGCGTGAGAGCGTGCAGCTGCGCGTCGAGGAGGGCGAGGGCGTCGAGCTGACCCTGCGCGGCGAGAGGGTGTCGGTGCGCCCCGGCCAGCCGGTGCTGATCCCGCTCGACGGCCAGGGCCCGATCCGCCACGGCTCGCCGAGCGCGAGCGCGATCCGCGGCGAGCTGCGCCCCGACGGCTCGGTCATGACGGCGTCGATCCCGACGCTCGCCGCCGACGACCCCGCGCCGACGACGGGGACGATCACGGTGGTGGCGCCCCCGCAGGGCTGAGCACCGAGCGGGCGCGGTGCGCGCCCGCTCGCAGAAAAGCCACAAGAGCACCGGAACTAGACTGAGGGAGATCCCCCGAACGTCGAGAGAAGGTGCCTGTGGCCGCTCGGTACTGGCTGCTCCAGCTGGTTCGTGCCATCGTCGCAGCCGCAGCCGGCGTCGCGATCACCCTCGATCAGCAGCACACCGCCGCGTTCGGCATCGACGCCTTCGCGACGTTCGCGATCGTGGGCGGCGTCGTGGTCGCCTCGTTCTGGTTCTTCGCGGATGCCGCGGGCCGCGCCCTCTGGCTGATCCAGGGCCTCGTCGGCATCGCGGCGGGCATCGTGACCCTCGTCGTGCATGAGGGCGGCCTCGGCGCGCTGCTCTACGGCGTGAGCGTGTGGGCCCTCCTGACCGGAGCCCTCGAGCTGCTCGGGGGCTGGCGCGCGCGCCGCGCCGCCGGCGCAGCATCCGCACCCGAGGCGCTCGCCGCGCGCGATCGCGTCGTCGTCGGCGCCGCGACCGTCGTGATCGCGATCGTCTACCTCGTCATCCCCGCCGACAACCGACTCGACGTCGGCCTGTTCGGCGTCTACGCCATCGTCCTCGGCGTCTTCCTCGCGATCGGCGCGCTGTCGCTCAAGTGGGCGAAGCCGGGCGAGGCCGCCCCGCAGAACTCGGAGTCCCACGCATGAGCGAGAAGCCCGCAAAGAACGCCGCGCGCAAGCCGTCGACGCGAGAGATCCTGCGCCCGGCCGAGCTCGTCGGCGGCTCCGCGATCCTCGCCGTGTTCGGCGGCCTGATCATGCTCGCCGCGTCACGGTCGTGGATCGTCGCCGCGGTCGGCTTCGGCGTGATCTTCATCGTCGCGCTCGTCGTGATCGCGCTGTTCGTGCAGTCGATCAAGCCGGATGCCAGCGAGCAGGCCGACCTCGCCGAGCAGGACGCCGCGCACGGCGGCACCCGCCCGATGCTCGCCGACAAGGAGCTGCCGCAGCAGCCCGAGGGGCACTAGGCCGGAGCGGCTCGAACGAAGAACGCCCTGCGGGACATCCGCAGGGCGTTCTCTCGTCTTCGGCCTCAGGCCAGGTGGCCGAGCAGCGCCGGTGCGACGCCGATGTAGGTCGCGGGCGTGAGCGCGAGCAGTCGTGCCTTGGCCTCGTCGCCGATCTCGAGGCCCGAGACGAACTCGGCGAGCTCGGCGGCGCCGACGCGGTGGCCGCGGGTCAGGTCCTTGAGGACGGCGTAGGGGTCCGCAATGGTCGAGCGGCCGGCGACGACCTCGGCGCGGATGACGGTCTGGATGGCCTCGGCGAGGACCTCCCAGTTGCCGTCGAGGTCGGCGGCGAGGGCATCCGCATCGAGGGCGATCTCGCTGAGGCCGCGCTCGAGGTTGTCGAGGGCGAGCAGCGAGTGGCCGAACGCGACGCCGATGTTGCGCTGCGTGGTCGAGTCGGTGAGGTCGCGCTGGAGGCGGGTCGTCACGAGGGTCGCCGCGAGCGAGTCGAGCAGGGCCGACGAGATCTCGAGGTTCGCCTCGGCGTTCTCGAAGCGGATCGGGTTGATCTTGTGCGGCATGGTGGACGAGCCGGTGGCGCCCGCGACGGGGATCTGGCGGAAGTAGCCGAGCGAGATGTAGGTCCACACGTCGGTCGCGAGGTTGTGCAGGATGCGGTTCGCGTGAGCGGCCTTGCCGTAGATCTCGGCCTGCCAGTCGTGCGACTCGATCTGCGTGGTCAGCGGGTTCCAGGCGAGCCCGAGGCCCTCGACGAACTCGCGGCTGATCGCCGCCCAGTCGGCGCTCGGCTCGGCGACGAGGTGCGCGGCGAAGGTGCCGGTCGCGCCGCTGAACTTGCCGAGGTACTCGGAGGCGTCGAGCTGGGCGAGCACGCGCTGCAGGCGGTAGACGAAGACCGCGAGCTCCTTGCCCATGGTGGTGGGCGTCGCGGGCTGGCCGTGCGTGCGCGAGAGCATCGCGGCGTCCTTGTGCGCCTCGGCGAGATCCGCGAGCTTGACGGTCACAGCCATCAGCTTGGGCAGCCAGACCCCTTCGAGCGCGGACTTGACCGTCAGCGCATAGGAGAGGTTGTTGATGTCCTCGCTCGTGCACGCGAAGTGCGTCAGCTCGGCGATCGCGTTCAGGTCGAGGCGGTCGAGCTCGGCCCGGATGAGGTACTCGACGGCCTTGACGTCGTGGCGGGTCCTCGCCTCGATCTCGGCGAGCGCATCGATCTGCACCTGGCCGAAGCCCGCGGCGAAGGCCCGCAGCTCGCGCGTCTGCTCGTCGGTGAGCGGGGTCGAGCCGAAGAAACGGTGCGAGGTCAGGTAGATGAGCCACTCGACCTCGACGTGCACGCGCGCCCGGTTGAGGCCTGCCTCGGAGAGGTGGTCGCCGAGCGCCGAGACGGCGGCGCGGTAGCGGCCGTCGAGCGGGCTGATCGGCTGGGGCGGCAGAGCGGGGAGCTGGGTCATCGGCTGTTCGTCCTTGCTTAGCGGCGGGGTGAGGTCTTGAGGGCCGGCTCGAGCTGGCGGACGAGCCCGGCGCAGGCCTGCTCGATCTGATCGAGCACGGTGTCGAACATGGCGTCGTCCGAGTAATACGGGTCGGGCACGTCGAGGTTGTCGCCGTGGTGCGGCGCGAAGTCCATCAGGAACGCGATCTTCGCCTGGTCGTCGGGCGTCGTCGCCCAGTGATCGAGGATGCGGCGGTGGCTGTGGTCGAGCGCGATCACCAGGTCCTGGCGGGCGAACCACTCGGGCTCGAACTGGCGGGCCCTGTGGGTCCTGCCGTCGTAGCCGCGGCGCTGCAGCGCCTCGACCGCGCGGTGGTCGGCGGGCTCGCCGACGTGCCAGTCGCCGGTGCCGGCGGAGCTGGACAGGATGCGGCCGCCGATGCCGGCCTTCGTCGCGAGATCGCGGAAGACGACTTCGGCCATGGGTGAGCGGCAGATGTTGCCGCTGCACACGAAGCACACCCGGAACAGGTCGGGGGCGGCCTCGTCGTCGGTGGGCGAGGCGAACGTCACGGCCCCATTCTGCCGTACCGCCTGGTGGATCTCCCCCTCCACAGCCTCCGGCTCTTCCTGCCTGTGCACGGATGCCGCCCCGCCGGCGCCCGATGTCGGCGGCCGCTGGGATGCTGGCCCGTGCCCGCCCCGCGCCGGAGTGGACCCCCGAATGACCGAGCTCACCCCCGCCGACGGCTCCTCCGCCCAGCGCGAGGCGAGGCTGGCCGAGCTGCGCGCCCGCGTGCGCGCGCTCGAGGACGAGTGCCTCGTGCTGCGGGCCGGGCTGCCCGGCGCCGACACGTGGCGCGGTGTCGCGAGCGCCGCGTACCGCCTGCAGCTCGCGCGACTGCGCGCGGATGTCGAGCGCGCCCTGTCGTGGCTCGCCTCGGCGCGGGGCGAGCTGTGACCATCTCGGTCTCGACCGGCGGGGGCGGTCTCGTCGTCGCGATCGAGGAGCTGCTCGAGTCGGGTCGACGGCTGACGGCGCTCGCCGTGCGTGCGGATGCCGCGTACGACGGCGCCTGCACGGCGATCCTCGAGGCGCAGGCCGTGGCCCGGCCCACGGCGTGGTGGCTGTTCCTGGTCAAGGAGCGTCTCGGCTCCTTCGCGTCGGACGCGCGCAGGCTGGCGGGCGAGCTGTCCACGGCGGCCGACGCCTATGCCGCGGCGGAGCGTGCGGCGATGGCGGTGCAGCACGCCTACATGCAGCGCTGGTACGACGGCCTGCTGCTGGTTCCCGGCCGGGCCTTCGAAGAGGGCGCGGTCGAGGCGGCTCCGGCGGGGGCCCCGTTCCGGGCATCCGCACCGGCCGGCTTCGCCGCGCTCGCCGTGCGCATCCCCGCGTCGGACCCGGCTGCGCCGCAGGTGCGCGTGGAGAGGTACGCGCAGGACGACGGCACGGTCCGGTGGGTGGTCTATTCGGCGGGCACCTCGTCGTGGAACCCCGTGCCCGGCGCGAATCCGTGGGACCTGACCGCCGACGTGTCCGGTGTCGAGGCGGGCCGGGCCGGGTCGACGGCCGCGACCATGGCCGCGCTCGCCCAGGCGGGGTGGCGCCCGGGCGACGAGGTGCTGCCCGTCGGCCACTCCCAGGGCGGCCTCGTCGCGACCGGCATCGCCACGAGCGGACTCATCGCAGCGCCGATGCTCGTCACGTTCGGCTCGCCGACCCGGCAGGTGAAGGCGCCGGCCGGCACTCTGGACATCGCGGTCGAGCACACCGACGACGTGGTGCCGCTCACGGGTGGCAGCCTCGGGGTCCCCGGCGACCGGCGGGTCGTCGTGCGGGAGGCCGCGCCGCCGGTCCCCGCCGGGTCGGGCGGTCTTCCCGCGCACTCGATGGTCGGCTACCAGCAGACCGCGCAGGCGATGGACGAGTCGGCCGACGCCCGGCTCGTCTCCGCGCGCACGCGGCTCGCGAGGTTCACCGGCGGCAAGGACGCGGAGGTCACGCTCTGGAAGGGGAAGCGGGTGCCCGCTCCCGAGGGGCCGCCCGCGATCGGAAGCGGGGCCCCTAGTGCTGGCGGGTGGTGAGCGGGCGGAAGAAGAGGCCGACGATCCAGCTGATGATGCCGAGCACCAGTGCGCCGAGCACGCCCCACCAGAAGCCGTCGACCGAGAGCCCGAAGTGCAGCCAGTGCTCGCTGATCAGATCGACGATCAGGAAGAGGATGCCGTTCACGATGAGCGAGAAGAGCCCCAGCGTGAGGATGTAGAGCGGGAACGCGACGATGCGCAGCACGGTGCCGACGATGCCGTTCACGATGCCGAAGATCAGCGAGAGCACGATGAAGGTCCAGACGAGGGCCCAGTCCGACTCCCTGTCCCACGCGGTCACGTGGACGCCGCCCACGATCAGCGTGGTCAGCCACAGTGCGAAGGCGTTGATCAGCAGTTTCACGACGAAGCGCATGGCGGCAGTCTTGCAGCTACGCCGCTACGTTTGAAGGGTGTCTGAGAACGTGAGGCTCCGCCCCGAGATCGCCGCGCTCACCGCCTATTCGCAGGGGCGTTCGCCCTCGCCCGACGGCTTCAAGCTGTCGAGCAACGAGAGCCCGTTCCCCGCCCTGGCCGGCGTGCTCGAGGCGGCCGCGGCCCACACCGAGGTGAACCGCTACCCCGACGGCGCCGCGGTCGCGCTGCGCACGCGCCTCGCCGACCGCTTCGGCGTCGAGTTCAGCGAGGTCATCGTCGGCTCGGGCTCGTCGTCGATCCTGCAGCAGCTGTTCCTCGCGGCGGCGGCCCCCGGTGACGAGGTCCTCTACGCATGGCGGTCCTTCGAGGCGTATCCGGGTTTCGTCACGATCACCGGCGCGACGAGCGTGCAGGTGCCGCTCACGGAAGCGCTCGAGCACGACCTCGACGCGCTCGCCGCGGCCGTCACCGAGCGCACGCGCGCCGTGGTGGTGTGCTCCCCCAACAACCCGACTGGCCCCGCTGTCGGCGCCGAGGCCTTCGAGGCCTTCATGTCGAAGGTCCCGGCCGAGGTGCTCGTCATCCTCGACGAGGCCTATCGCGAGTTCGTGACCGACCCGGCCGCCGTCGACGGCGAGCGGCTCATCGGCCGCTACCCGAACCTCGTCATCACGCGCACCTTCTCCAAGGCGTACGGGCTCGCCGGCCTCCGCATCGGCTACGCGATCGGGCCTGCGCGACTGCTCGCGGCCGCTCGCGCGACGGCCATCCCGTTCGCGGTCACCGAGTTCGGCTTCGCCGCCGCGCTCGCGAGCCTCGACCGCCAGCCGCTGCTCGACGAGCGTGTCGCCGAGATCGCGCGTCGGCGCGATCTGCTGCGCACCGCGCTGCTCGAACAGGGCTGGGCGGTTCCGGATGCGCAGGGCAACTTCATCTGGCTCCCGACCGGCAGCCGCACGCTCGCCGCGGCCGACGCGTTCTTCGACGCCGACATCGCGGTGCGGCCCTTCGCCGATGAGGGCATCCGCATCTCGATCGGCGAGGAGGAGTCCATCGAGCGCATCATCGCCGTCGCCGCCGCGCTGCCGCGATAACGGTTTTGACAATCATTATCAATAAGGCGTAGCGTCAAGGATGTGAATCGAACGCGCCTTCTCGCCCCCATCGCCCTGACCGCCGCCGCCCTCGCTCTCGCAGGGTGCTCAGCCGAGGCATCCGGTGCCACCGGCGGCTCGACCACGACGGGGAAGATCGCGGTCGTCGCGTCGACGGATGTATGGGGGTCGGTCGCGAGCGCGATCGGCGGCGACCACGTCTCGGTGACGTCGATCATCGACGACCCCGACAAGGACCCGCACGAGTACCAGGCGGATGCACGCAACCAGCTCGCGATCTCGAAGGCCCAGGTCGTCGTGGCCAACGGCGCCGGCTACGACGACTTCGTCACGAAGATGGTGAAGGCCTCGAAGAAGAGCCCTGCGGTGCTGACCGCGGCTGACATCTCGGGCTACGACCAGAACCCCGCCGACGGCGAGTTCAACGAGCACCTCTGGTACGACTTCCCGACCGTCAAGAAGGTGGCCGACCAGCTCGAGGCGGCCTTCGCCAAGGCGGACGCGAAGGACGCGGCCGACTTCACGGCGAACGCGGCCGACTTCGATGCCCAGCTGGCCGGCCTCGAG
>Ga0164242_10009262_pt1 | contig 10632 bp, 12 predicted proteins | sample OricomgcompostMG_FD_108783 | JGI IMG/M metagenome (GOLD analysis project Ga0164242, IMG submission 108783) | Miracle-Growth compost microbial communities from Emeryville, California, USA - Original compost - Miracle growth compost (MG) ... | reverse complement strand
TTAATCCAAGCTGAATTTATACAAAAATGTGTCTGCTTCCTCATTCTAAACTGACGCAAATGCAGTTAGAATGAGTTATGCATGAAATTTTTTCAGTTTTAATATTCTGATATAGCAATGGTAATTTTGCATCCTTATGTTGCCAAAATCTAAATATACTTCTTTTGTAAAAAGCACTGCTCATTCATTAGGATTTGATTATTGTGGAATTGCCAAAGCAGTGAAGCTGGATGAAGAAGCAAAGCGCCTGGAATCATGGTTGAATAAGGGCTTTCATGGAAAAATGGCTTATATGGAAAATTATTTTGATCTCAGAACTGATCCTTCAAAATTAGTTCCGGGAGCCAAATCAGTCATCACTTTATTGCTAAATTATTTTCCCGAACAAATTCAAAAGAGTGGTGCTCCGCAAATCTCAAAGTATGCTTATGGTAAGGATTACCATGAGGTGATTAAAGTCAAGCTTAAAATATTTTTAAATTTATTAAAAGAAAATATTGGTGAAATAAACGGACGTGGATTTACAGATAGTGCGCCCGTACTGGAACGAAGCTGGGCAGTAAAAAGTGGTTTGGGCTGGGTAGGCAAAAATGGAAATTTAATTACGAAAAATAATGGCTCATTTTTTTTCATCGCTACATTAATTACCGACTTAGATTTGGAAGCTGACAATCCTTTTATTAAAGATTATTGTGGCACTTGTACAAAATGTATCGATAATTGTCCAACAGATGCAATACTTCCGGACAAAGTGATTGACGGAAGTAAATGTATTTCTTACTTCACAATTGAATTAAAAGAGATGCTCATTCCTGCCGAAATGAAGGATAAATTTGAGAACAAAATGTTTGGTTGTGATATTTGCCAGGACGTTTGTCCCTGGAATCGTTTTTCAAAACCCAATACTGAAATTGAATTTACACCGTTGAATGAGGTGTTGAATTTTTCCAAAAACGATTGGGAAGAATTAACTGAAGAATCGTTCAAAATAATCTTTAAAAAATCTCCATTGAAGCGTTCAAAGTTTGAAGGAATAAAAAGAAATTTAAAATTTTTGGATTCTTAAATCTGACTATTCATCACAGTTTTTCAAAAATCACTTTTATAATTTATTGGACCAATGCGCAATTTTATCAGGATGAATTGAGTTCGCATAAATTGGGAGAAAAGTTTTATAAAGGAAATTAGGAATAACTATAATCTCCAAAGGTTCAGAAAAATCGCGGAAATTATTTTGAAAATAATGTGCTAAAAACTTATCCATTACTTTTGTTCACAAAGAAAATTGAAATGAAAGATTTAAAAGTTTTAGACGAAAAATATATCTGGCATCCCTATACTTTTCAAAAAAACAGGATGCCTGCAATTCCAATTGTGCGTGGTGAAAAATCAATTCTCATTGATGAAAATGGCAATAAATATATTGATGCTGTCAGCAGTTGGTGGGTGAATATTCATGGTCATGGAAATAAGTTTATAGCTAAAAAAATTTATGAGCAGGCAAAGAAACTTCAGCAGGTAATATTTACACAATTTACACATGAGGCTGCTGTAGAACTTGCAGAAAGATTACTGAAAGTTTTGCCTGGTGAATTTAAAAAGATCTTTTATAGCGATGATGGATCTACCTCCACAGAGGTAGCCATAAAAATGTCCATTCAATTTTGGAAAAATAAAGAGGATCATAAAAGAAATAAAATCGTTGCTTTCCATAATTCTTATCATGGTGATACTTTCGGTGCTATGAGCATTAGTGAACGGGGAATATATACGTTTGCTTTCCAGGATAAACTTTTTGATGTCATTTTTATTGATACACCGGATGGAAAAAATTTCGATGAGATGAAGAATGAAATCGAAAAGTATAAAGATGAAATCGTTTGTTTTATTTATGAACCTTTATTGCAGGGGGCTGGAGGAATGTTAATGTATCAACCTGCTGATTTGAACAAGCTGTTACATTTTTTAAAACATGAAAATATTATTCTCATTGCAGATGAAGTTCTGACTGGTTTTTATCGAACCGGGAAATTTTTTGCAGGAGATTATATGGAAACAAAAGCAGACATTATTTGTTTGAGTAAAGCATTGACCGGAGGAACAATGGCTTTGGGCGTTACAGCATGCACACAAAATATTTATGATGCTTTTGTAAGTGATGATAAAACCAAAACGTTATTTCATGGACATTCATTTACCGGAAACGCACTCGCCTGTGCTGCGGCGCTTGCAAGTTTTGAATTGACAACGAAGAATTCCTGTTTGAAAAGTGTTGAAAATATTATTACTCATCATCAAAAGTTTTTTAAAAAATTAATGGCCTTTGAGAAGAAAGATTTTATCAAAAATGTAAGGCAAACAGGAACGATCATCGCTTTTGAAATGTGTACTTCTGAAAATGATAATTATCTGAATAACATCAGTAAGGATTTTACTGAATTCAGCATGAATCGTGGTGTTTATCTGCGTTCTATGGGAAATACTATTTATGTAATGCCTCCCTATTGCACTACTTCCAAACAATTAAAAAAGATCTACTCGGTTATTATTCATTTTATTGAAAAATATAAAGGTCAAAAGAAGTAGGATTACTTTTCTGCTGCTTTCCTTAAATTTTCCAAAGCACTTTGGTATTGTGGCCCTGAAAACCGATCCATTAATATTCCCTCGATTTTTTTCCACGGAAGCCAGCCAAGATCAAGGTTTATATTCCATGTTAACTGGGTTTCATTGTTGATCTTAGGAATGAGAACAAATTGATAATTTACTTTAGTTGATGATGAGGACAGAACCTGGATGTCAATTGTGTGTTTGTTTGAATCAAGAAGGTTAAGCTTAACAATTTTACCATTGGAATCTTTTAAGGTAACAGAAGAAAGAACATTTTCCTCAGATGGATTTTTTATTACAGTGATATTTTCGTCTTTAAAAGCCGGATACCAGTTTTTCCACTCTTCAAAATTTACCACCTGGTTCATGATCTTCTCATGTGATGCATTTATTTCAACAGATTTAGCAACCGTAACCTTTGACGGAAGTAGTAAGCTAATTAAAAAAACAACAACAAAAACCGAAATCAAAAAAATCAGAAATCTAAAAAAATGCATCTTAATAGTATTTTATTCCCATTTAAAAACCTTGATTGCAATTCCATATACAACAACTCCCCACAACAATAGAATGCCAATTTCCCATCTTTCACTCCAAAGATTATTTCCTTCAAAAGCGACGTCACGCAAAGCGTTGTTCAAATGCGTTAGTGGCATCACCTGCGCAATATATTGAAGCCATTTTGGAAAAACATCGATTGGAAAAAAAGTTCCACAAATTAAAAATTGAGGCAGAGTAATTATGTTGGCAAATGGTGGAATGGTGCTGTCATTTTTGGCAAGCCCGCTTACAATAAATCCCATTCCCATAAAAACAACGAGGCCAATAAAACTTAATATAAGCAGTTCAACAAAAGTTAGAAATCCATGAATTAGTGTAAAATCAAACAAATAATAACCTGCAAGAATAATAACAACAGCAGTGAGCATTTGAAACAAAACGCGGCTAAACATTTCGCCCAAAATAATGTAAGTACGGCTGATAGGTGTTGCAAAAAATCTTTTCAGCACCAATGTATTTCTTAAATTAAAAAACATAAACGCTACTCCGAAAACTCCTGATGCGAGTAAAGAGAATCCTAACTGTCCCGGCAGAATAAAATCAATGGTTTTATATTTTCTTATTACTGCTATGTCTCTCGAAAAGTCAAAATCAAATTGAGCATATGCACGCCTTCCCGGGTATTTTTCATTACTTACTTTATTAATTACGCTTTCAACCAACGCCTTAAATTGTGGCCATTGGTCATTGCTTGAGGTGGTGCTTTTTAAAGTAAAAATGTAAGGGGGTTCACCTGATGGATTTTTTTGAATATTCATTACCCCTGCAATTTTTCCACTTTCCAAATCTTTTTCCAGCGCATCGTTATCCTGGTATTTTTTAATAATTACACCATGTGAATTTTCTAATGCTTTGTATAAATCGTTGGTTGTATCTGCATGATTATCAATTGCAATTTTATAACTTCTGAAAGCGCCGTTATCTCCCATAAATCCAAAAACCAAAATAAAAATAAATGGAAAAGCAAATCCAAAAACGACTGCAGAGGGACTCCTGAAAATAGCATGTAAACTTGCTTTGGTAATTGCAAACATTGCCCTGACCTGGCTATAATTTTTCATCTTAAAAAAATATCTTTAATCGGACAAAACTAACCGTCAAAAAAATAAAAGCGGGAAAAAGTTTTTTATAACAGGACAAATGACGTATATTTGTGAGACAAATGACAGGTTATGAAAAAAATAAAGAAATATAAGGTAGAGGAAGAAAAACCAATGATGGCTGAAGAGCCAACGGCTGTCTATGAAGCTCGCAAAAGAATTCACTTTGTAAAAGAATTTACTTTTAATGATTTTAAAAAGATTTCAGAAAAAGTTGATTTTACACAAAAGGAATGGGCTGATATTCTTCATATTTCAGAAAGGACTTTACAAAGATATGCGCACGGTGAAGGCTCTTTTAATTCCGGCGCTGTGGACCGTATTCTTCAAATCAATAAGGTTTTTGACCGTGGAAATGAAGTTTTTGGGAGCTACGAACGCTTTAATCTTTGGCTTCGCGATAATCCATATATGCTGGAAGGCCGCTTATCCATACATTCGCTTGCCAGCTTCGAAGGAATTAATAATGTACTTACCCAGCTAGGAAGAATTGAACATGGAATTTTTGCATGATAGTATATAGAATAACTAACGAAGCTTATAAAAAGGACATTTCCGGCAACGGCGCTGCATTGTATGGTAGCCGATGGAATTCAAAAGGAATTCATTTATTATATACCTCTCAGTCTATTTCATTAAGCATTCTTGAATCATTGGTACATTTAAAAAGAAAAGAAATTCCACCTACGCAATATCTTTTACATATTGAAATTCCGGAAGAAAAAGAGCCTGCAGAAATATCTTATAAAAAAATAAAAAATGGATGGCAGGAAGATTTAAAATACAGCCAATGGATGGGCGACCAGTTTATTCAAAATAAGCAAAATCTGTTTTTAAAAGTTCCTTCTGTCCTTGTTCCGCAGGAGAGTAATGTATTATTGAATCCCCTTCATCAGGAGTATAAAAAAGTAAAAATTATTGCAGCAGAATTGTTGGAATTAGATAAAAGACTGACAGAATATTAAAACAGGATGAACAGAATATTTTTAATAACAGGAGGTAATATCGGTGACAGAAATAAAAACCTCGAAACCGCTGCTGCATTGGTTGAGAATCGAATCGGAATTATTAAAAAGAGTTCCAAAATTTATCAAACCGATGCCTGGGGAATTACAGACCAGCCTGCTTTTTACAATCAAATTCATATTGTTGAAAGTGAACTTGCAGCGAAAGAAGTTTTACAGAAAATATTGAAGATTGAAGAAGAAATGGGAAGAGTCAGAACGATTAAAAATGCAGCAAGAATAATTGATGTTGACATTTTATTTTTTAATGACGAAATAATAAAAGAACAAAACCTAATTGTTCCCCATCCGCAAATTATCAATCGCAGGTTTGTATTAGTTCCTTTAAATGAAATAGTTCCCCACATGGTTCATCCTGTTTTTAAAAAAACAATTAGTGAATTATTAAAAGCTTGTAAAGATGAGCTGAACGTTTCACCAATGCTTCCTTAAAAAAGGAATTTCCAAAAATCAATTTTCTATTCTATTAAAATTGTGTTGGTATTTTTGCCGACGTCAATTTTATTATTTGAAAAAAACGAATGAAATATAATTTCATCACTATCGAAGGAAACATAGGAGCGGGGAAAACTACCCTCGCTCATTTATTAAGTAAACATTTTAATGCAAGACTGATCCTGGAAGAATTTGCAGAAAATCCGTTTCTACCTAAATTCTATGAAAACCGCCAACAGTATGCTTTTCCGCTTGAACTTTTTTTTATGGCCGAAAGATATAAGCAGTTGAAAGAATTATTGCAGACAAAAGATTTATTCCAGCATCTTACCATTTCTGATTACCTGTTTACCAAATGCCTTTTGTTTGCTAAGGTGAATTTAGCTGAGCAGGAATTTTTACTGTACCAGAAACTGTTTGACATTATCAATCCGCAATTAATACAACCGGATTTGCTGATCTATCTTCACGCACCCATTCCGAAACTGCAGGAGAATATCAAAAAAAGAAACCGTTCTTATGAACAATCGATTGAAACCGGTTATCTTTTTTCTTTGCAGGAAACTTACACAGAATACATCCGGCAACACCAGATCAAAACTCTTTTTGTAGATGTTTCTAATGCTGATTTTTTGTCCAATGAAAAACATTTTCAAACCATTGTGGATGCACTTGATAAGGACTATGATAATGGACAGAATTATTTGATCCTGCCTTAAATTTATTACATCTGATGCCACTTAAATCTGATCCGTTTGCTGCAGTAAGAGTTGTTGAATACCGCAACTTATTGATCGGAAGGTTTGCTTTTATTATGGGATTAAGAATGATGGCAACATTGATCGGGTGGTGGATCTATTTATTAACCAATGATCCTTTCGCAATTGGTTTGGTTGGTTTATCAGAAGTAATTCCGGCGCTTTCTCTTGCCCTTTATGCAGGTCATGTTATTGATCAAAGTGAGAAAAGAAAATTATTATTAAAAGGAATTGTTCTTTATTTTCTCGCTGTTACTGCATTGATTTTTATTTCCACAAAATTTACTTCACAACATTTAACCAATCACTGGATAGCCCTTTGCATTTATTCTGTGATTTTTTGTACCGGCGTTTTTCGTGCATTCACCGGGCCAGTGTTCAGTGCCATCATTGCCTATATTGTTCCAAGAAACGATTTACAAAACGCTACAACCTGGAGCCAGGGAACATGGCTCTCGGCTTCAGTTACAGGCCATGCGACGGGTGGCTTTTTAATCGCTATTGTAGGAATCACGAACACATTAATTACCATCAGTGTTTTAATCATTGTTTCCTTTTTCTTTTTATTCAAATTGAAGGCTAAGCCTGCTTCTGTGGTGAAAGGAGTGGTGCGTACATGGGAAAGCGTTAAAGAGGGTTTGCGTTTTGTTTTTAAAACAAAAGAATTGCTTGGCTCATTATCTCTGGATCTTTTCGCGGTTTTATTTGGAGGCGCTGTCGCCCTGATTCCGATTTATGCAAGAGATATCTTAAAAGTGGGTTCAGAAGGATTTGGGATTCTGAATGGCGCATCAGACATGGGCTCTATTTTAATTGTAATCATTCTTACTGTTTTCCCGGCAAGGAAAAAGCAAGGAAAAAAATTAATTCTTGCTGTGGGAGGATTCGGAATTTGTATTATCATATTCGGCATCTCAAAAATATTTTTTCTTTCCTTCCTGGCACTGATGGTGTCCGGGATGTTAGATGGAATCAGCGTCGTTGTCCGTGGTACGATCACTCAATTAAAAACTCCCGATTATATGCGTGGTCGGGTGATGAGTGTCAATTCTATGTTTGTGAATTCAAGCAATGAATTGGGCCAGTTCGAAAGTGGTGTAGCTGCCAAATTAATGGGAACGGTTCCTTCTGTAATTTTTGGCGGAAGTATGACTTTATTAGTTGTAATCTTTACATGGTTTAAATCTCCAACTCTTAGAAAGATGGAATATTAAGATATAAACTTCAATGTTTAAATCTGGCACAATATTCTATCCTATTCAGCGTTTTGTTTGAAAGCTTTTTAATTTTCTTCTTGTAGTAGTTTATTAGCAGGGAAAAATTAAAAAAACATGAATCCCGAAAAATAAATTGTTTTTTCATCACCCTAATTGAAATGAAAAACTTTCTGAAAAATCATTTACTGATTTTTTTATTGGTCTTTGCATTTAATCAATCCAAAGCACAAGACGTCATTCGACAGGTTTCCTGTTTCGATTCTACTTTAAAATTCCAGGCAGACAGCATCAAAAAGGAAATGGCCAACCATGGTTTTATTGTTGTAAGAGAAGCTACAATGACGATGGAAAGTGAATATGAAATGCCTGTGATCGTTCCTCTCACACAGGGAACATGGTACCAATTCGCTTTCATCGGCGATCTGTCTTCCAAACTTTATGAGGTAAGAATGTATGATTACAACGAAAAGCAGGTTTTTTACCAGAAGCATTTTGGGGATGGCCTGGAAAGTAATATCATCAGCTATTCTTACATCCCAAAATTTACTGAATACCACATCATCAAACCCCTGCAGGTGAGCAAAAAGAAGAAAAAAAATCTTTGCGGTTATATCATTATGTTTAAAAAAGTAAAATAATTTTTTTCAAAAAAACATTCTTCCGTCTTTCTTCATTAGATTTAATTGATTTTACAAATCTTTTATTTTATGATGATGAAGAATATTTTTAAAGAAAAATTAAAACCTTTATTTTTTCTTTCTTTGCTTGTTATGATCGCAGATCTTTTGAACGCTCAAACTGTTATTCCTTTATATAATGAAGTGCCGGATAGTAAGCATGCCTTGAATTATTCAGAAAAAGCTGATACCGGAACCGATGGTATAATCCGCATCAGCAAAGTTTCTATTCCTGGAATCACTATTTTTCCTGCGAATAATGCTTCTTCAAAAAATACGGCTGTAATTATTTGCCCGGGTGGTGGTTATGCAAATCTTGCCTATAATTTAGAAGGAACAGATGTTGCTAAGATCTTCAACTCATGGGGTATTACTGCAATAGTTTTAAAATACCGTTTGCCCGATAATGCGATTATGAAGGATAAATCAATTGGCCCTTTGCAGGATGCTCAACGGGCTTTGCAATACGTTCGTGAAAATGCAAAGCAATTAAATATTGATCCTCAAAAGATAGGAATCATGGGCTTTTCAGCCGGTGGACATGTTGCAGCTACTGCCTCTACTCATTTTGAAAAATCTTACATTGATAATCCTGAAAATATTTCTTTGCGACCTGATTTTTCTATTCTTGCTTACCCGGTAATCAGCTTTACCGATTCACTTGCACACATAGGCAGCCGTGAGAATCTTCTTGGAAAAAATCCTTCACAGCAATTGATCAATAACTTTTCAAATGAACAACAGGTAAATAAAAATACACCTCCAACATTCCTGGTTTTGGCCGGTGATGATGATGTGGTTAACCCTGAAAACAGTATTAAATATTATGAAGCTTTATTAAAAAATAAAATTCCTGCTGAAATGCATATTTATCAAAACGGTGGTCATGGATTTGGCACTCATAACCACACAACAAAGGATGATTGGATGCAAACCTTAAAACATTGGATGCAGCACAATAATTTTTTGTAAAAGATTATTCTAAACTTCTTTTAATTTCATATTTACAGGATCCCAATTAATGATTTTCTTTTTAAAATAACTGTCATTGCAGGCAAGAGATGGCGCTGCTGCCCTGAATCCAAAAACTGCATCTTCAACAACTGGTTTGCCGGTTCTTACACTGTCGAAAAAGCTGAGATGATGCTCTACATCTTCATCATAATTTTCAGGAGTTTTATAAACGATATCAGGCTTCTGGGGACGTTTCTGTTCTTCAGGTGAATATTTGGAATTGTATTGCTCCTTCAAAGTTTTTTGCATTGCTTCAGGATAAGTTAGCAATGCGTCCCAACCTCCAATTCCTGGCGCCTCCGACATAATACTATGATGCACGGTTAATCCATTGTAATCAATATTCATCACGCCTTCGTCGCCAACAAACTGCACCAGTTGTGAGCCACCCGTTCCACTTACAAAATTTACTCGTAGTGAAAGCTGAAACTGTGGATGCTCAGGTGTTTCAGGATAATTCATAATTCCCGTCATCACATCGGGGACATTACGTCCGTCTTTCCAATGTGCTAATTCACCAGAGGCATAAATCGTTTCAGGCCCTTTGGAATCTGTAATAAAATGTGTGTCGGTAATGAGATGAACAAACAGATCGCCGGCAACCCCGGTTCCAAACCCGCGATAATTTCTCCACCAGAAAAACTTTTTGGGATCATAGGGAATTTTCCCCATTCCCGCTATATACCTGTCCCAATCTACAATTTCTGACGACGCATTCGGTGGCATGGTATATTCCCATGCACCCAACGCATCCTGGCGATCGTAAACTGCATTGACCATATTCAATTTTCCAATTTCACCTGATTTGTACAATTCTTTTGCTTTTGCATAAAGAATACTGCTTACTCCCTGGCTACCAATTTGCATTGTTTTTTTGCTTACCTTTTGCGCCTCTATTACGCCATGCCCTTCGCTGATATAATGAACCATAGGCTTTTCACAATACACGTGCTTGCCGCTTTTCAGCGCATCTATGCTGATGCGCGAATGCCACAGATCTGCTGTAGCAATGATCACAGCATCGATATCTTTTCTATCTAAAATTTTTCGGTAATCGTTTGTTACAAAAAGATCTTTGCCATGAAGTTCTTTTGCCCGCTCAAGTCTTGGTGCAAAAAGATCGCAGGCCGCTACTAATTCTACGCCAGGAATTTTCAAAGAAGAATTGGCATTACTGTTTCCCATGATTCCCATTCCAATCACAGCAATATTAATGTGGTCATTAGCAGAAATTC
>Ga0164242_10009261_pt1 | contig 10634 bp, 8 predicted proteins | sample OricomgcompostMG_FD_108783 | JGI IMG/M metagenome (GOLD analysis project Ga0164242, IMG submission 108783) | Miracle-Growth compost microbial communities from Emeryville, California, USA - Original compost - Miracle growth compost (MG) ... | reverse complement strand
GACCGGCGGTACATTGGACCGGCGCGGCAAGAGCTTTGTCGACTGGAACACCGATGCCTATGGCTTCGACAGCTCGACCGACCCGCTCTACAAGTCGATCCCGTTCTTCATCGGGGTCGGTGCGCCGGGCGGCAGCTACGGGGTGCTGCTCGACAATAGCTGGCGCACCTGGTTCGACTTCGGTCACAAGGCGGCCGACACGCTGGCAATGGGCGGGCCAAACGGGCCGATCGACTATTATGTCATCGCCGGCCCCACCACCCGCGCTGTCGTGCGCCGCTATACTGACCTGACCGGCAAGGCACCGATGCCACCCGAATGGGCGCTCGGATACCAGCAATCCCGCTACAGCTACATGTCCTCGGCCGAAACACTGCAAATCGCCGACACACTGCGCCGCGACAAGATTCCCGCCGACGTGATCTGGCTCGATATCGACTTCCAGGATCGCAACCGCCCCTTCACAGTCAACAAGACCGCTTTTCCCGACATGAATGGCTTGGTCACCGCCCTCGATAAACGAGGTATCAAGCTGGTGACGATTAGCGATCTCCACATCGCCGAGGCGCCGGATCAAGGCTATGCGCCATATGACACCGGCACCGCGGGCAATGACTTCGTCCACAAGCCGGACGGCTCGGTATATGTCGGCCAGGTCTGGCCCGGTGCCTCGGTTTTTCCCGACTTCACCGACAAGCGCGTCCGCACTTGGTGGGGAACCAATTTCAAGCAATTCGTTGCCGACGGCGTCGCCGGCTTTTGGAACGACATGGACGAGCCCTCGGTATTCGACGGACCGGGCGGCACCATGCCCATCAATATTGTCCACCACATCGACAGCGATGACTTTGCCCCGCGCAAAGCCACCCACGCCGAGATCCACAATGTTTACGGCATGGAGAACACGCGAGCGACGTACGACGCCGAGAAGGCGCTGCGCCCCAACGAGCGCGCCTTCGTGATGACGCGGGCAAGCTATGCCGGTGGCCAACGCTACGCCGTCACCTGGACGGGGGACGATTCGTCGACCTGGGACCAGCTCAAGCTGGCCGTCCACCAGATGATCAACTTGGGTCTATCGGGCTTCCCCTACAGCGGTGCCGATGTCGGCGGGTTCACTGGCGGCTCCAGCCCAGACCTCATGACTCGCTGGTTCGAGATCGCCGCCTTTACGCCGATTTTCCGCAACCATTCGGCCAAGGGAACTCCACGCGCCGAACCATGGGTCGACGGTCCGGCACAGCTCGCCATCCGCCGCAACTTCGTCAATGCGCGCTATCGACTACTGCCGTACTTCTACGCGCTCGCCGACGACAGCGCCCGTACCGGTGATCCGCTCATGCGCCCGCTATTCTACGATTATCCGCAGGCAGTCAGCGCCAGTTGCGACGAGACGATGGCCTTTACCCTTGGTTCCGCATTGCTAGTGGCTCCGCCGCCCAAAGTAGAATCTCCCGAACCCTATGATGTCTGCCTGCCCAAGGGCGGCTGGTACGATTATTGGACCGGCAAGGCGGTCACAGCGATACGCAGCGCCGAGCCGGGGACACCGGTCGCGGAGCAGGCTGCTCCGCCGCTTGCGGACAACAGCGACCGTCTCACCGAACATCCAAGGCTCGACACCCTCCCCGTGTTTGTCCGCGCGGGCACCATCTTGCCTCGCCAGCCCCTGGTCCAGAGTACCTCGCAGGTGCCCGATGGCCCCCTTGCCATTGACATTTATCCAGGCAATGATTGCAGAGGCACGCTCTATTTCGACGATGGCCATTCTATGGCGTTCAAGGCGGGCGGATACCTTCGCCAGCAGTTGAGCTGCACCACCGCCCCCGATGGCTCGCTGACGCTTACTTTCGCCGCGCGCGAGGGTAATTACCGGCCGTGGTGGAAAGCCATCGCGGTCACCGTGCACGGCTGGCATGGCGGCGCGCGCGCAATGCTTGGCGGCGAGCCGTTGCCAGCAGCAAGCAACAGCATTGCTGACAGTGCCACGGTCACCATCCCCGATCAGGCAGCAGTGGCAACGCTCACGCTTTTGCGCGCTGGCGTTACCTCATAAGAATAGGAAATCGTGAGATCCTTGGTCCTACTGCCAATACGGTCGGCCTTGGAGGGAAGAGAGTTCAACGGCATCCATCCCGAATTCCTTTTCCTATTTCTTGGCTGCCGGCGGTCCATGCCGACCTCAAGTTAAAAGCCGAGCTTTTCGAGCGCTTGCGCGATTCGCCGGCGGGCGTCGATCGCCTGGAAAGGCAAGGATCGAAAAAAAATCGCTCCGACTGAACGTCGGATGGCGCCGTCGCACACGTTCCGCCCAGGCCCGTGCATGCTCCTCGTTTCCATTGAGCAGACAGCAAGCGGCAGCGATTAGCCCAATCACCACATGCGCACCGGGCGACCGGGCTGCGCGTTCAACCCATTGCTGGGCGAGCGTATCCTCGCCCCGCACGAGGTGGGACAGTCCGCGGGTTGCGAGCATCGCGTAATATAGGGGATCGATCGGGCTGAGCACCATTGCCGTGTCGACGTCGCGCTGCCCCTCCACGCCAGCTCCCGAGACCGTTTCCGCCAGCGCACGAGAATAGATCGCCTGCGCGTAATTTGGTGAGAGCTCGGTCGCGCGATCGAGCCAGACCAGACTGCCGTCGACATCTCCGCTCAGCCACAGCGATCGACCAAGCGTAAAATTGGCGAACGGATCTAGTTCGTCGAGCTCGACGGCGCGTTCGGCGAAGCGCCGAGCCGCGATGGCTTCGGCTGCCGGGTCGGCGGCAAACCCAAGGAATGCATTTTGGAAATGGGCAAATGAAAGTCCCGCATGCGCGCGGCTAAATCGGGGATCGAGCTGCAGCGCGCGCTCGAACAAGGCATGAGATTCGAGGTTTCCCTCGCGCGTGAAGCGGAACATTTGCCGTAGCCCAAGGTGAAATGCCGACCAGGCGTCCAAATGGGCAATAGGCTGGAACTGAGCTTCATACGCCTGGTGAAACGGGATCTGCACTTCCAGCGCGCTGACGATCCGCGCGACAATGTCACGACGCATGCTCGGCACGTCGCCGGTCCGGGCAGCGAATTGCTCGCCCCAGACCACGCCGCGGGTGCGCGTGTCGGCTAGCTCGACCGTGATCGTCAGCTGGCTCTCGCTTCCTTCGAGCGTGCCAGTCAGACAGTAGCGCACGCCAACACTGTTCCGACATGGCAAACGTCGATGCCGGCTCCCCGGAACTGAAAGGATGATCCCCTCGCGATCACGAACAGCCAGCGGATACGGCTCAATTCCGCGATGAGCTCATGGGGCAGCGCTTCGCCGAGCAACGCTTGCGTCGGGTCCAGCCCAAGCACGTGGAAAGGATGCACTGCGATCGATGGCTTTCCCATGTCGGCCAACGGCGTCGTCACTGCGGCATCGCGCACGCTTTCAACGAGCGGCTCCGCAGCCGTCGTCTGCATGACGGGGCCGACAAAACGAAAGCCGCGCCCGTGTATGGTGCGGATCATCGCCTGCTTCTCGCCATCGTCGAGCAGTGCCTGCCGCGCCGACTTGATGCGGCTGGTCAGTGCCGAGTCGGACACGATCCGCCCGTGCCATACCTTCTCGATCAGTTCCTCCTTGGTGACGAGCCGCTCGCGGTTTTCGATCAGCAGCAACAGGATAGACAACACCTGCGGCTCGATCGCGACCGGCGTCCCCGCGCGCCGCAACTCGAATTTGTGCTCATCGAGCACGAAATCGCTCACATGGTACGCCATGGCGCGCCAAACCATATCACATCCGGCAAATCTCCAGCATTGCATCAGTGTTTCTCCATGCCGTCTGCAAGCGCTGCACCCGGTGACGGGATAGAAAGGCGATGTCACTCGAACTCTCTCGGTGACGACAGAGGAGAAGATCGATGCCACTCGTGACGATCGACCTGGTCGAAGGCGTATTTACCGACGATTAGAAGGAAGCGCTCGTGGACAGCGTCACTGACGCGATGGTCGCCGTGGAAGGCGAAGCGTTGCGTGGCGTGACATGGGTCCGCATTCAAGAATTCCGCCAAGGCGACTGGGCGATCGGTGGAAACCGGATGCGGGCGCACGATGTCCACGCCCTGATGAACCCCACTCAGTTCACGCCGCATGCAGCGGCGCCGCCGCTGGGGCTCTGACTCCGCAAAATTGGATCTCAGTAAACTAGGGAGGCCCATATGTTGGCCACTGATCATTCGCGCCATTTCGGCCGTTTCGCCATCTCCGCGATCGGTTCGTTCGCGACGACTGCGCTCGCACTGTTTTTATCGGTCGGGCCGGTCAGCTGATGCCGCTGTCCTGCCGGGCAATGCTCGATGACGCGAGCGCTTCAAGCGCGACTTTGCTCTGGCTCTCGGAATCGGGGCCGCGCCATAGGTAGAAATCGCGAGTTGAAAACGGTTCTCAAGTCACGATTATCTTGATAAGATTAGTTCGCGTAAGCCACTTGATAAGAAATTTTATAAGGAGACGCGCCCGAGCAACTTAAACGAACTGCCTAGCCAGTAGGTATTCACGATAGATGGCGAGCGCCCCAATCGCCCAGAGTCGGGAACACGCATCGCCGAGAAGGATCGGATGATTTGCATCTCGACATCAAGGCGACTGCTTTTCGTAGGCTGCGTTTGTGCTTCGGTTTATCCATGGACCGCTGCCGCGCGGCCACAGACTTCTCCTTTGCCTGACTCGCAAGCGACGCCGCCCGCAACGCCAACGCGAACGCCGATGCAGCAGGCGCCACCCGCGCCTGCTCCCCAGAGTTCCCCCCTCCCCGCGCAACCGGCTCTGCCGGCGCAGTCAGCCGGCTCCGGGCCTGACATTGTCGTTACCGGTTCGCGGATCGAGCGGCCAGACCTGACATCGAGCAGTCCGGTGGCGGTGCTGACGCCGACCCAGCTGAAACAAAACAACGCTGTCACCGTCGAGCAACTGCTCAACGCGAACCCGCAGTTCGTGCCCGCGGAATCGAGCTCGTCCAACAACCCGGCCAACGGCGTCGCGACAATTGACCTGAGAGGCCTCGGCTCGCAGCGCACATTGGTGCTGATCGACGGCAAGCGCGCGCCGTCTTACGACACCCAAGGGCGCGTTGACGTCGATACAATTCCGACGCCGCTGATCAAGCGGATCGAAATCCTGACTGGTGGTGCTTCGGCGGTCTATGGTTCGGATGCTATCGCGGGTGTAGTCAACTTCGTGCTCAACGATCGGTTCTCGGGCCTGCAAGCCGACGCCAGCACGCAGGTTACGACCTATGGCGACGGTGCCGAATACGACCTCGGCCTTACAGGGGGCATCAAGCTCGGCGATCGGGGCAACCTCGTCCTTTCGGTCGGCTATACCAAGCGTCAGGGCGTTCATTATCGCGACAGACCGCGCAACGACCGAGCACTCGATTCCGGCGATCTCGTCACCGATGCTGGATCGAGCAATGCCAATCCGACGGTATTCGACCTGCCCAGCGGGGACGAACTACAGGTCGATACGGCCGGCAACCTTGTGCCAATCTATAATCTCTACAATTATCAACCGGTCAATTACGCGCAGACGCCGCTGACCCGCTATAACGCCATGGCGATTGCGCGCTATCAGATCACCGACGGTATCGAGTTCTTCGCGCGCGGCAGCTACACCCACGCCAAGGTATCCGCTTTGCTCGCGCCGACCGCTACCGCGGGCTATACCTTCGACATTTCCCCGGAAAACCCGTTTCTCACGCCTGACGAGCGGACGCTGTTCTTCCCGGGCGGAGTGGGATCGAACCCGGACGGCACAACGACAATCGGCATTCGCCGGCGAATCACCGAGTCGATCGGGCGCCTCCAGCATTTCCTCAACGAGGATTACCAGGTCGTCGGCGGGCTGCGCGGCGATTTCGGCGACGGCTATCATTGGGAGGTCTTTGCCCAATATGGCCAGACCATCCGGCACCTCGCGCTGCTCAACGATCTTTCCTATAACGCGGTGGCGCAGGCGATCGATGCGGTGCCGGGGCCGAACGGGCCGCAATGTCGCGATCCGTCGAACGGCTGCGTGCCCCTCAACGTGTTCACGGCGACGACAATTCCCGCCAGTTCGCTCGCATTCGTGACGGCCAACGGCGCCGTGCGCGACAAGATAACCCAGTTTGTCACTGGCGCGAACCTGTCGGGTAACATCGGCTTTCTGCAATCGCCGCTTGCGACCCACCCGGCAGCATTCTCAATTGGCATCGAATATCGCCGCGAGACCGGATCGAGCACCGCGGATGCCAACTACGCATCGGGCGACCTCATCTACTACGGCCAGGGCCAGAGCATCGCCGGCCACTATGATACGAAGGAGGTTTATGTCGAGCTCAAGGTCCCGCTCGTCCAGGACAGGCCATTCTTCAACGCGCTCGATCTCGAGGGCGGCTTCCGGTACTCGCGTTACTCGAGCGTCGGCAGCGTCTATACCTACAAGGGCGGCGGTGACTGGAGTCCCGTCGAGGGAATCCGCTTCCGCGGCATTTACCAGCGCGCTGTTCGAGCGCCCAATATTTACGAACTTTATTCGCCCGTCGTCGGCGGCACCGGCAGCCTCAATGACGATCCCTGCGCTGGGCCCAATGTCTCGGCGACCATTGCGCCGATCTGCATTGCCCAAGGTGCGCCCGCGGTCGGCAACATCCCCGAGCCGATCTCCGGGCAGGTCAACGTCTTCACGGGTGGCAATCCCAACCTGAAGGCGGAAAAATCTGATACCTTCACGGCGGGCGTCGTGATCAACCTGTCATGGCTGCGCGCGCTTTCGTTGTCGGTGGATTATTACCACATCAAGATCTCCAACGCGATCGACACCACGCCGCCGCAGGCAGTGATCAACGAATGCTTCCTTGTCTCGCTCGATCCCACCAGCGATGTCTGCCGAAGCATCCGTCGCAATCCGCTCAACGGCTCGCTCAGCGGGAACCTCCAGTACGGCGTCCCGGAGGTGCTAGGCAATATCGCGGAGAAGCGGACGTCGGGGATTGACGTTGCGCTCAACTACAACGGCGGCAACCGGGCAGCGCTGTGGTACGCGCTATCCGTTGCCGGTACCTACGTCATCGACTTCACGCAGCGGTCGAGCTCGCTCTCGCCGGCGTTTCAGTGCGCTGGCCGCTTCGGCTCGGCCTGCAACCCGCTAGAGCCGATCCCCAAATGGAAGCACACGATCGATCTTACGTTTGGCCTGGGAGCGGCGAACTTCACCACTCGCTGGCGCTATTTCGGCCGCGTGCGCGAGGACGCCGGCACCGACATCCTGGTCAGCCGTATCCCCGCGCAGAACTATTTCGACGAAACCATCAGTTTCGACGTCAGCAAGCGCAATGTCCTTCGCCTGGGTGTCAACAACGTGTTCAACAGAAAGGCGCCGATAGTCGGTGACACGGTGGGCAACGACCTCAACAGCGCCAGCACCTTCCCCGGCGTTTACGACATTCTGGGCCGAACCTTCTTTGCCAGCGTCACGGCCAAATTCTAAGCGCGCCAGCGCTGCGAGGCCGCCGCAAAGCGGCCATCCCGATCTAAGCGACCCGAAGAACTTCCTCGACCGGATTGATCCGGCGCGCGGCCGCGCGACAATCATCCGAACGACGCGCGAGCAGTTGAAAGCCGCTTCCTTTCTGGATCATCGGGCCGGCTTTTCGGGCGCTCCCCTCGCCGTCCTGCTTGACGTGCTGCAGGATTGGCCGGCGCTAAGGCCGGAGCCGACGCGATTGCTCGTCCATGTCGGATTTTGCGCGTCCACGCACCTTACGAGGCTAATCGAATGCGGCGACGAAGCAATGGTGCTGCGCGAGCCCCAGGCATTGACCGATCTCGCGACATGGTCTTCGGCGGCAGCGCGGCAGGGCGCCCATGCGGACATTTCCACGTTCCTTGAACCAGCGCTTGTTCTTCTGAGCCGACGATGGCGGCCCGACCTACCGGTCGTGATCAAGCCGTCCAATTGGGCGAACGTGCTGCTGCCATTGCTAGATCCATCCGCCACTCGAATGGTCGCCGTCGTTTGCTCGCGGGGCGAGTTCCTGCGCGCCCTGCTGCGTGGCGGGCCGGAAAGGCTCGGCTATGCAGGCCGTGCGGCACTTCATTTTTCCAGCGAGGGGATCGACGCTGCAGGGCTAGTTGCGGAGGCCTTGTCGCAGCGATGGCAGGTAACAGATACCCTGCTGGCGCTCGGCGGTATCGCCCACGCCGCCCAAATGGACCTGATCAATACGGCGCTTCAGCGGATGACAAAACCGGCAGCGACCGTGACGATGGAGGAAATCAGGAACTGCCCTCACCTAGCCGTCGAACGTGCCGCAGCCTTGTTTGGCATCGCAGCGCCATCGCGCGCGGCTGTGACACGGCACCTGGAGCGCTATTCGAAAAATCCGGACGAACGGTTCGACCAGGTGCGCGAGCTCGAGGCCGAGGCCGAACTCAACCGCCGCCATCACGCTTCCCTTGCTCGTATCGAGGAATGGCTGACACGGCAGCTTGGAGAGGCCTGAGCCGTTATCAGTGCGGCAGTTCCGTGCGCAGCCAGCCGGTCACCGAAATTCGTTCGCCCCCGGCATAGGGAGCCACAAAGCTGACGCTGTGCGGCTGCGGGACGCGGAAAAGCGAAAGGGAGTTAAAGACCGGAACGAAGACGCCCGTAACCTCTCCCTTGTCGTCGAGGAAATGAAGCAGGCCGCCCCACTCCGCCCGCCAATCTTCGACAAGGCTAAGAACATAGGCAAAGATGCGGCCCGCACCCTCCTGCTTGTCATCGTGCCGGGTCAGGAAATCACCGGGCAAATATCGCGTCGCCTGGGCATCGGCAAAACGTGCTCGCTGGCCGCCGGTAATCGCGTGAAACAAATCCAGCGTCGCAGCGTCGCAAATAAATTCGGCGAAGGCGGCGAGCATCTCGCCAACGTCGGCCGCGATCGGACGTTCATCGGGCACCCGCACGACATCGTATCGATAACGGAAGAAGTGCCGCGCCTCCGCGTAAAGCGCGGCATCGAGCGAGGCTTTCAGTCCTCCTTCAGAGGCCAGATACTGCGCGGCCGGAATTTCGAATGTCCGCGCCCCCGCATTGATAAGCCGAGTCCAATTGGCCGACACGACAAGCTCCTCGCGAAGCCGCCGCGCGAAAGCGAGTGGAAGAAAGGAGCGCGCCTGGATCCGGCCATCGCGATGAAATCCGGCCGCCAGCGCCGGAACATCCATCCGCGCACCAAATTCGGCGAGACACTCTCGGACGAGGTCATCACGCATGCATCAATCATGGCCTTGATTGACCTGCCTGCCAATCGGAAATGGATGCGTTGCTCGGTTCGTCGCTCTGGCAGGCCAACCCAGAACCGCTACGAGTTCGATGCAGGTCCGGCTTTCGGAACAGCCGCGTGCCTCTTTGGCGATATCTGCGCATGCGCCCCCCCTCGCCGGCGTCACCCCGCGATCAGGTTGTTGAATACAATGTCATCGGAGATCGGCTCGTCGAAAACGATACCGAAAGTTTGGCCGAGCTTCCAGCGAACGGTTGCGCCACGACGCTCGCCGCCAATCACGATCTCCAGCGTCTGATTGATGTCCATCGCCTCTCGGGCGTGGATTTTTGCTCCGGTCCGCGAAATGTTCAGGACGTGGACCCTGTGCTGTTCGTTGACCCTGCGCATCTCGGTCGGCCAGAAAGTCTTGAAACGCCGTGCCGCCTGATCGCGCTGATCCGACGGCGCCCGGCCGGATTTTGCCGCGCGTCGAGAAGCGAGGTCTCGGCTCTCCATCGTCAAGCTGCGACCTGACTGGCAACGAAAGACGCGGCAAAGGCGTCGGCAGCAACAGGCTTACCGATATGCCAACCTTGGCCTATGTCGCATCCCATCGCGCGCAACCGGTTGAGAATTTCCTTGGTCTCGATACCCTCGGCCACGACCGAATAGCCGAGAGCGTGCGCGAGATCGATCGTCGAGCGCACCATCGCCTGGTCGCTGGCACTGGTCTCGAGCCCGAGGATGAAGCTCTTATCGATCTTGATCTCACGCGCCGGCAGCCGCTTGAGATAGCTGAGCGTCGACTGCCCAGTGCCATAGTCATCGATCGACAATTTGATGCCGCGCGCAGCAATTCGCTCCAATGCGTCGACGGCGCGCGCCGTATCAGTCAGCGCAGCCGATTCGGTAACCTCAAGCGTGAGCATGTCAGGTATGCGATCGTCGGCTTCGATCAGCTCGTCGAGCGCGCTGAGGAAGTCGTGATCGGCAGTCAACAGTGCCGACACATTCACTGCTACATTGATCGGTGTTCCCACCGCGCGCCAGCGTGACGCATCCGCGACGGCCTGGCGTAGCACGAACAATGTCAGGTCGAGAATGCGGCCGTTCGCCTCCAGTACGGGAATGAAGGCGTCAGGCGGAATTGCGCCACGCTCGGGATGGGTCCAGCGAACCAAGGCCTCGGCGGCCGTGATGCGTCCGCTCTTGATGTCGAGCTTGGGTTGGTAGGCGACCCAGATGTCGCGGGCAGCCAAGGCATGGTCGAGTTCGCCCGCGAGCATCAACTGCCAGTCATGCGCCTCGCCCAATGCCTGATCGTGGATTTCCCACCGCGTCCCCTGCTGCGTCGCATGATCGGCCGCGAGGATTG
>Ga0164242_10009260_pt1 | contig 10634 bp, 6 predicted proteins | sample OricomgcompostMG_FD_108783 | JGI IMG/M metagenome (GOLD analysis project Ga0164242, IMG submission 108783) | Miracle-Growth compost microbial communities from Emeryville, California, USA - Original compost - Miracle growth compost (MG) ... | reverse complement strand
GATCTCGCAGGGGTATGTGTCGCAGGACAATTCGTCGGCGGGTCGTTTCGCGAACTGAGGTTCGGTGACTGGTTGTCGTGGCCCGGGCTGTTCGGGCCACGACACCCGCACGTGAAGGAGAAAAGACGTGGGCATTCAGGCGCGGATCATGGTGGACGGCGACATCGTCGCCGTCCACACCTCTCGTCTCTCGGCGCAGAACGACCAGGTGCCGGGTGGTGATCGTGCCGGTGTCGTGCATGGCAACACGAGCGAGCACGCGACGGCGGCGTTCATGAAGCGGCTTGGCAAGGGTGCCGGGGCCGTCGCGGAACACGTCGACATCGTGCGCGTGGCAGTGAAAGAGAACGCGAAAGCGCTGCAGAAGGCCGTCGACGACTTCGATGAGCACGAGCAGCATTCCGTCGCGTGGGTGCGTGACCGTCGGGAGCTCATCAGCGACACGGCGAAGAACACGACGAAGGCTGACGTGGAGAGAGGGCACGACGCGCTCAAGAAGGAGCAGGAGCAGTCGACGTCGAAGGCCACTGTGCGCAATGGTGATGGCGATTCCGGGCCGGCCGTCTCCTCCGCAGGAAGGCTGTGAGCGCGGGAACGCGCCGAGCCGCCCGCCTGGTCACCGCGGCGGTGGCGGCTTTCGGGCTGGTCGTCGGTTCGGCTTCCGTCGCGCAGGCGGCGGAGCCCGGAACGAACTGGTGGTACGACGCGTTCGGCGTGCCGGAGGCACAGGCCGCGGGTTGGACCGGTGCGGGTGTGAAGATCGCGGTCATCGACGGGCAGATCAACACGGAGTTGCCGGTCTTCGCCGGTACGCACCTGACCGTGGACAAGGACCCACTCTGCGAGGGCGGGTCGGTGACGACGACCGCACCGAACCCGAGCAACGAAGTGGCGCACGGGTCGAATGTGACGGCGCTGCTGGTGGGCAACGGTACCGGAAAGGGTCAGGTCCGGGGAATCGCGCCCGACGCTGACGTGACCTTCTACGGATACGGCTATGACGGAGACAGCGGCCCCGGCACCGCGTGCATCCTCGACACGTTGCCCGATGGTCTCACGGTGTTCGGCGAGGGGATCGAGCGTGCGGTCGCCGACGGGGCACGGGTGATCTCGATCTCGCAGGGCACGTCCAACACCACGGAGGGTGATGCGGCGGTCATCGCCGATGCCCTCGCGAAGGGCGTCGTGATCGTGGCGGCGACGCCGAACTCGATGAACGACGACGAGCTGAAGTGGCTCTGGTCGTTCAACGGCGTCGTGGCGGTGAATGCCTTCGACAAGGACGGAAACCTGCAACCGGACCAAGAGGTGTCGGGTCAGAAGGTGGCGTGGCCCGAGACCACGGTCGTCGCGCCGGGAGTGGGGCTCCCGTCCGTGGATTGGGGCTCCACCGAGCACGTGGTGTCGGGGTCGAGTTTCGCGACGCCGTTGACCGCCGGCGTGCTGGCCCTGACGATGCAGAAGTATCCCGGCGCGACGGGCAACCAGGTGGTGCAGTCCTTGATCCACAACACGACGCCGGATGACCACGCGCTGTCGCGGGATGACACGGTGGGGTACGGGCCGGTGTCGTTGCGGCACCTGTTGCGGGTGGATCCGTCCCAGTATCCGGATGAGAACCCGCTGCTCGACAAGGCGTCAGGCGTGCCCTCGGCTGAACAGGTGGCGAAGGCGGGGGCGGCATCGTCGCCGTCCACGTCGCCCTCGGCATCGGCTGCTGCGCCCCTGCCGGACCATGCCGATGACTCCGGTTCCGGCGTGCCGACGTGGGTGTGGCTGGTGGCGGGTGCTGGTGTGCTCGTGGTTCTGGCGGTGATCGCGATCGTGATCATCGTGGTGGTGTCGGGTCGACGGAAGAACAGGAACGTGGGAGGTTCACTATGACGGGGGAATGGGAGCAGAGGCTGCGCAGCATCGCGTACGGGCAGCAGTTCTCGATGCCTGCGGCGTCGGACGTCATCGATGCGATGGACGAGCTGACGCCCCTGCTGAACAAGGCGGCGGCCGACCCGGGTATCACCGGTGCCACCGGCATGGCGGCGGCCGAGAGCATGTCGAGTGCGTCGGCGCGGGCGGCGGCCGTGTCATCGACGACGAAGAAGCTGCATGAGGCCGTGGCGAAGGCGAATGACGTACGTTCGCAGGCGCAGACCGACCTGGGCGCACTGGGCTCGGGACAGATGAACGGGTGGCAGGAGGCGATCGTGCGCGGTGCGGCGATCGGGGCCACGATCGCGTTCCCCGGGTTCTCAGTGATCGCCGGCGACGGCGCCGTCGGCCTCGTGAACTGGTTCTTGGGCAATCAGCGCGAAGACGACGCGAAGAAGGCCGTTGCGAAGGCGAGCGACGCGTTGGACGCGATCGCCGTTCCCGATGAGGTTTCCGTCCGGAAGGAACTGGGCGGCTGGAGCGACGTCGAGACCCCGCAGCAACAAACGACCGGCCCCGGATCCCGCAGCTTCGACTACTACCCGGGTGCGAACACGCCGGTGATCGACCACGGAAATCTTCCGAAGGGCCTCACGATCACGGGTACGGGTTCGTCGAGTGGTTCGGGCAGCACCGGCGGCGTCGGCGGGTACGGTTCAGGTGGGAGCAGCGACGGCGGGTGGACCCTGCCGGACGAGGACGGCACCACGGCCCACATTCCGCCGTTCACCGATGACTACGAGCCGCACGTGATCCCGCCGGGGTCATCGGGAGCGGACGGCGGGCTGACCTCGAACGGACCGAACACCGGCTGGACCGGCTCGGGTGGCTACGGTTCGAGCGGCAGTGGCTTCGGCTCGGGTGCAGGCGGGTACGGTGCGGGCGGTTCCGGTTCCGGCATGCTGGGCACCGTGGCGACGGGCGGCGCGGTTGCAGGTACGAGCGGTGCCGCGCTGTTCGGCGGCGCGCGCATGGCCGGTGCGGGCTTCGGCGCCGGAGGCGCGGCGGCGGTCGGTGGCGCATCGTCGGGCTCGGCGGGACGTGCTGTCGGCGCCGGCGGCATGGGCGCCGGCGCGGGCGGGCGCGGCGGAGCTGCGGGCGCGGGTGCGGGACGCACCGGCGGCCTGCTCGGCGGCACACGGTCTGGGGCCGGTGCGGGCGCTGCGGCTTCGGGTTCGGCAGGCGCCGGCGCCGGCGGGCGCTCGGGCATGATGGGCGGTGGCGGCGCGCCCGGTGGGCGCGGTCGTGAGGACTCCCGTCAGGAAGGGCGCGGGCTCGGCGGCCCGATCGCCCCGCGCATCGAGGACGACGAAGAGCGCGGGCCGCGCTCGGCGGCAGCCGGAGCAGGCGGCCGCGACTGAGCGTCACCGGTGGGGCGCCGTCGCGCATGACGGCGCCCCACCGGTGTGCGGATCGGCAGAGGATGCCGCCGATCAGGGTGATGCGAGGATGGACGAGTGGATTCGGTCGAGACAGCGCAACGCAGACGCGTTGTGATCTGCGACGGTCCGGTGCGACACGACGTCGCAGCGTCCGCCGATTCGGCCCTCGGCGCCGTGCTGCGACATCTCGGCATCGACCCGTCTGCGGTCGCGCTGCATGATCGTGCAGGTTCTGTGCTCGACCTCGCGCGACCCCTCGGCGACTGCGAGGACGGTGACGTGTTGACGGTCGTCGATCCCTCTGTCACGACGACACCGCGACGACAGCGCGGACGCGCGGCCGCGGCATCCACCCCTCACGAGCACATTCCCGCTGTGCTCGCCGTCTTCGCGGTTCTGCTCGTCACCCTCACACCGCTGACCACCCGTGCGTCGGCGCCGTTGACGGCCGTGCTCGGCCTCGTGGCGGCCGTCGCTGGCGTCGTGGCCGGAGCGGTCTGGGCCCGGCGCACCCGCGGGGACGACGTCGAGTTGTCGGGCGGATTCTTCGCGTCGCCCGTGCTCGCGGCGGCCGCGGGCCTCATGGTCGCGCCGGCATTGGCCTGGGGCAGTGTGCACGTCGCAGTGATCTGTGGCTCGACGGCGGTCGCCGTGCTGTCGGGGGTGCTCGCCCTCGTTGCCGCCGGACGCGTCGTGGCGGCGGCGTACGCCACCGTGGCGGCGCTCGGCGCGGGCCTGGCGGTGCTGTGGACACTCGCCCTGCTGGCGAGCATGCCGGCCTCGGCGGCGTGCGCCGTGGCGCTCGGCCTCACTCCGCTCGTGCTTCGACTTCTGCCGTCGACGGCTCTCAGCGCCGCTCCCGGTATGTTCATCGATTTCGTGCGCTTCCAGACCCTGCGGTGGAGCGTGCGCGAACGCGAACCCGAGCCCGCCCACGCCGTGCGTGCGGCGCAGGCGCGTACGATGGTCGCCCAGTCGGCCGCGCGCTGGCGCGTCGGTGCGATCATCACCTGTCTGACGACGGCCGTCTCGGCGCCCTTCGCGCTCGTCCCGCTGGCCGGCGACGCCGTCGTGCTCGCGGGGCAGATAGCCCTGGCCGCGTGCTGCACGATCGCGCTGGCACTGCAGAGCCGGCGCGCGCTCGATCCGACGGTGAGGTGGATGCCGCGGGCCGCCGCGGCCGTGGTGGTGCTCTCTCTCGTCGCCGCCGCCCTCGGCGGTGTCGGTGCCGATCTCGTCCTCGCCGGCGCCGTGGTGCTGCTGGTCGGCGGCGTCGTGATCGCCGCGGTCACCGTTCCCGTCGGACGAGGCGCCCGCTCGCTGCGCTGGTCGCGCGTGGGTGACATGCTCGAGTCGCTCACGGTGGCGCTGGCGCTGCCCGCGGGCCTGCTCGCCGCCGGGTTCATCGACCTCCTCCGTGGGATGATGGCCTGATGACTGCGCGCAGCACCGGCCCGGCCATCGCTTCGGCATGCGCAGTCTGCGGAGCCGAGATCCCCGCAGGGGCAGGGGTATGCGCGCGGTGCGGTGCCGCACAGGTGCGCCCGGCGGGAGTCGCCGCGCGCATGGCCGCGCTGACCCTCGACATCGCCGCGGTCGCGATCGTGGCCTCCGTCGTGCTGCTGGCCACCCGCTCGATCATGTTCGCCGCGGTCGCTGCGGCAGAAGCCACTCTCGCCCTCTGGATCCTGCAGGCGCGTGCGGGGCTGGGGCTCGGCAACGCCGTCATGCGGCTGCGTACGGCTCGCGTCGACAAGCCGTACTCGCCGGGTGGCGGGCGTGCCCTGGTGCGCGGCGTGTTCACCGGCGTCGGGCTGGCAGTGCTCGCCGTCGGCGCCTGGCTTCTCGAGCTCACCGGTGTGGCCGATCGCAGCGGTTGGCGACGCTCGTGGGCTGACCGTGCCGCGGGCACCGTGGTCGTCGAGGTGCCTCGCGCCGCCGCCCGCGAGCAGGCGGCGGCGCGAGCTCGAACGGCCCAGCAGGCCCCGCCCTCGGCGGCCCTTGCCGAGCCGCTGATCGCCCGCCCGGGCGCGGGTGGGGGCCTGGCCGCGCCGGCTCGCCGCGCGACCGGTCTCATCACGGGTGTGCCCGGTTCGCGCATGCCTTCGGGAGCACCGGTCGGACCGCCGGTATCTCCGGCACCCGTCGGCGCGCTGGGCGCCCCGGGGCCGCGCCGGTCCACCGCCGTGCCCGCGCCGGTGGCGCCGCCGACGCCCGCACGGGTCGCCGCGCCGTCCGCAGCGCCGGCGGTCCCGTCACGACAGGCGGTGGCACCGGGGCCTCCGCCGGTCGCTCCGTCGTCGGCCGCGGCATCCACCCCTCCTGCTGTGGCAGCGACGCCGGCCGCGGCATCCACCCCGTCCGACGTCGTGCCGCCCGCAGCCGGATCGCGCCGCGCTCGACGGGTGGCGACCGGCGACGTGCCGGTGATGTCGTCGACGCCGGGGCCGCGACGCTCGGGCGCGCAGCCGTCGAGCCGGGGAACGCAGACGGTGCTGTTCGCATTCGACACCGGTCAGCGACTCGAAGCGCCGGTGCCCTGCGCCGTCGTGCTCGGCCGGCACCCCAGCCCACTGGAGGAAAGCGACCTCGTGATCACGGTCGACGATCCGCAGCGCACCGTCTCGAGCACGCATGCGCGGCTCGAGATCGGTGTCGACGACGCCTGGGTCACCGACCTCGGGTCGACGAACGGCTCTGACCTGATCACCGAGGACGGCGCTGCCAAGCGACTCACCGCCCACCGGCGTGCCCTCGTCGAGGACGGCACGCGCGTGCGCATCGGCGACCGCGCCCTGACCCTGACCCGACTGGCCGGAGACGATGCATGAGCACCGGAACACGCCTGGCGCCGCCGCGCAAGCCCCAAGAGCGGATCGTCGTGCAGCCGCCGCCCGAGCTGGTGCCCAGCGAGGGCGGCTCGGGCATCCTCACCTCGCTGCTGCCGATGGTCGGCAGCCTCGGCGCCATCGTCATGATCACCGTGACGAACTCGGGCCCCACCGGGTTCATCACCGGCGGCATGTTCCTGCTCTCGTCGCTCGGTTTCGTGGCGGTCAACGGATGGCGGCAGCGCTCGCAGCACAACGCGCAGGTGCTGGCCAATCGTCGTGAGTACCTCGCCTACCTCGGCCAGCTGCGCGACAGTGTGCGGGTGGCGGCCCGTCAGCAGCGCCGTCACGACAACTGGGAGAACCCCGCTCCCTCGACGCTGCCGTTCCTGGTCGAGGAGCGCACCCGCGTGTGGGAGCGGCGTTCCAGCGATGAGCAGTTCCTGCGCGCGCGGGTCGGCGTCAACGACCAGCCGCTGTCGCTGGAGCTCACGGCGCCCGAGCTGCCGCCGCTCGCCCAGCTCGACCCGGTGGCCGCGTCGGCGGCCCACCGGCTGATGCTCACGCACGAGACGCAGCACGAGCTGCCGTGTGCGATCGACCTGGCCGACTATGCGCGCGTCGAGATCACCGGCCCGGACGATGCGCGGGTGCGGGCCCTGGCGCGCTCGATGCTCGTGGGCGTCGCCGCCCTGCACGACCCCGAAGACGTCGTCATCGCCGTGCTGTGCGACGAGGCGCAGACACCCGAGTGGGAATGGGCGAAGTGGCTTCCGCACGCGCACTCGCAGCGTGCGCGCGATCGCCTGGGCGCCGCCCGCATGATCGGCACGTCGCTCGATGCGCTCAAAGACATGCTGCCGGCGGGCCTGTCCGAGCGCGGCCGGTTCCAGCGGGGTGACACCGCACCCTCTCCGCATGTGATCCTCGTGTCGGACGGTGTCACGTTGCCGATGGGCGACCCGCTCGTCGGGCGCGAGGGCGTGCAGGGCGTGACCGTCATCGACCTGCCGGTGCGCTGGGGTGAGCTCGAAGACTCGTCGACCCTGCGCCTTGCGCTGTCGGCCGAGGCGACCGGTCAGGCCGAGATCCTCGACGTCATGGCGGCCACCGAGGTGTTCACGCCGGATGCCGCGACCATCGTCGAGGCGGAGGCCACGGCTCGCCGTCTCATGTCGTTGCGACCCGTGCCCGTGGCGGCCGGCGGCGGTGGCGGGGCCGAGAAGAACGTCGGGCAGCGCGAGCTCGTCGACCTGCTCGGCCTGCCCGATGTGCGCGATCTCGACCTCGACCGCGCCTGGGCGCCGCGCCTGGAGCGCGACCGGCTGCGCGTGCCGATCGGGCAGGACACCACGGGCGCCCCGCTGATCCTCGACCTGAAGGAGGCGGCGCAGCAGGGCATGGGCCCGCACGGCGTGCTCATCGGCGCGACCGGTTCGGGCAAGTCCGAGGTGCTGCGCACACTGGTGCTGGCACTCGCCCTGACCCATTCGCCCGAGCAGCTCAACTTCGTGCTCGTCGACTTCAAGGGTGGTGCGACCTTCGCCGGGATGGCGGGGATGCCGCATGTCTCGGCCGTCATCACGAACCTCGGCAGTGAGCTCGCCCTGGTCGACCGCTTCCAGGACGCTCTGCAGGGCGAGGTCGTGCGCCGTCAGGAGCTGCTGCGTGCCGCAGGCAACTTCGCGAACGTGACCGACTACGAGAAGGCGCGTCGCAACGGCCGCACCGATCTCGAGCCGCTGCCGGCACTGGTGATCGTGGCCGACGAGTTCTCCGAGCTGCTGGCGGCCAAGCCCGAGTTCGTCGACAGCTTCATCAACATCGGCCGCGTCGGCCGCTCGCTGGCCGTGCATCTGCTGCTGGCATCGCAGCGTCTGGAGGAGGGCAAGCTCAAGGGGCTCGACACCTACCTGTCGTACCGCGTCGGTCTGCGCACCTTCTCGGCCGCCGAGTCGCGCACCGTGCTGGGCGTGCCCGACGCCTACACGCTGCCGCAGCAGCCCGGCGTCGGCTATCTGAAGTCGGGCACCGAGGAGCTCATCCAGTTCCGCGCCGCGTACGTCTCGGGTCCGCCGAAGGGACGTCGCGCCGCCACCGCGGCGGCCGGCGGCGATGTGTATGCCGGTGCCGCCGAGATCGAGGTGTTCACCGCGGCATCCCGCGCCCTCGACAGTGAAGAAGAGACGTCTGCACCCGTCGTGACGGCGGCGCCGATCGAGCAGGAGAAGCGGTCGACCTTCGAACTCGCCGTCGCGCGGATGGCCGGTCGCGGACCCGAGGCGCACCAGGTGTGGCTGCCGCCGCTGCACGACCCGTCGACCCTCGACCAGCTCATGCCCGATCTCGCCGTGGATCCGGAGCTCGGGCTCGTCTCACGCGGATGGCGGGATGCCGGGGCCCTCACGGTTCCGCTCGGCGTCGTCGACGTGCCGCTCGAACAGCGCCGCGAGCAGCTCGCCGTCTCGCTGGGGGGCGCTGCGGGTCACGTCGCCATCGTCGGCGCGCCGCTCAGCGGCAAGTCGACGCTCGCGCGCACGCTCGTCTCGGCGCTCGCGCTGACCACGACGCCGCTCGAGGTGCAGTTCTACGTGCTCGATTTCGGCGGCGGTGCGTTCTCGGGCATGCAGAAGCATCCGCACATCGCGGGCGTGGCCACCCGCACCGATCAGGAGTCGGTGCGTCGTGCCGTGGCCGAGGTCGAAGGCATCCTGGATGCGCGTGAGAAGTACTTCCGCGATCAGGGCATCGACTCGATCGACACCTACCGGCAGCGCCGGGCGCAGGGCATCGTCGACGACGGCTACGGCGATGTGTTCCTGATCATCGACGGCTGGCCCACGCTGCGCAGCGAGTACGAGCCCCTCGAGATGCGGGTGCAGACGATCGCCGGCCGGGGTCTGGGCTTCGGCATCCACGTCGTCGTCACCGCGAACCGGTGGATGGAGATCCGTGCGAGCCTGAAGGACCTCATCCAGACGCGGCTCGAGCTGCGGCTCGGTGACCCGAGCGACTCCGAGATCGACCGCAAGCAGGCGCAGAACGTCGCGCGCAACATGCCCGGCCGCGGGCTCAGCCGCGCCAAGCTGCAGATGCTCACCGCGCTGCCGCGCGTGGACGGCGACCAGAACCCCGGCAGCCTCGCCGACGGCGTCGACGCCATGATCACGCGCATGAACGAAGCCTGGCGGGGCCCGGCCGGACCCAAGCTGCGGCTGCTGCCGCAGCTGCTCACTCTGGAGAGCGCGCGGGCACAGGCGGGGTCTGGGTTCGGCAGCATCCTCCTCGGTGTCGACGAGGCGCACCTGCAGCCGTTCGGCATCGACCCTCGCGTCGAGGCGCACGCGTTCCTCTACGGCGACGCCGGTATGGGCAAATCGTCGTTCCTGCGTGGCATCGTGCAGGAGATCACCCGTCTGTATACGCCGGCGCAGGCGAAGATCTTCGTCATCGACTACCGCCGCTCGCTGCTCGGTGAGGTGCCGCAGGAGTATCTGGGCGCTTACCTCACTGCGCACGACATGGCGACCTCGGGCATGCAGGAGCTGTCGCAGTTCTTCTCGGGGCGCATCCCCGGCCCGAACGTGACGCCCGACCAGCTGCGCAACCGCAGCTGGTGGCAGGGCGCCGAGGGCTTCATCATCGTCGACGACTACGACCTCGTCGCCACGAGCCAGGGCAACCCGCTCGCCGTGCTGCAGCCGCTGCTCGCGCAGGCGACCGATCTCGGCCTGCACGTGATCCTGACCCGCCGCACCGGCGGCGCCAGCCGCGCCGCGTACGACCCGATCATCCAGCGGTTCACGGACCTGGGTGTGACCGGAATCCTGCTCGGCGGCAACCCCGAAGAGGGGGCGCTCATCGGTCGCGTCAAGCCCGTGCCGTCGGCGCCGGGCCGCGCGCAGGTGGTCAGTCGCAACGCGGGCACGTTCTCGGCGCAGCTGGTGTTCTCGCCGCCGACGGTCGGCTGAGGGCAACGCCGGTCGCTGTGCGGGGGTTGGCCCGGGCTCTCCGGCTGCTCGCGCGAGGATAAGAATTTTATCCATCTGATCAGCGCTGATGTGTTTTCATGGGGGATGTTGCCTTGCCCGTGTGTCGGGGCAGGAAGACACGGTCACGTGATTCTGGAGGTCGATATGGCTGATCTCGGCGGCGGTGTCGCCCCGCCCCTTGAGGACGATGAAGAGCGTGGGTCGCGCTCGGCGGATGTTGGTGGTCGTCGATGACCGACCACGCGGGATCTCCGGCGAAGCCCACCGGCTACACGATGACCACGGCGCGCGTGCGCGACCTGTCTGCGGCTCTCTCGCATGCGGCCGACGACCTTCAAGAGCGGCTCGACGAGTTGGATGGCGAGTTGTCGCGGCTCGAGCCGGCGTGGACCGGCGAGGCCTCCCGGGCGTACCACTCGGCTCAGCGCGAGTGGGCCGTGTCGATGGCTCGCTTGAAGACGCTTCTGGCCGAGGCGGGCGTACGCAGCGGACGGGCGCTG
>Ga0164242_10009259_pt1 | contig 10635 bp, 11 predicted proteins | sample OricomgcompostMG_FD_108783 | JGI IMG/M metagenome (GOLD analysis project Ga0164242, IMG submission 108783) | Miracle-Growth compost microbial communities from Emeryville, California, USA - Original compost - Miracle growth compost (MG) ... | reverse complement strand
GTCGAGATGGATCGGCGCATCGATCCCGACGACGGTCGCGGCTATATCGTCGAATACGGCGGGGGCGGGCCGGGCATGCAGTTCCGTGCCAGCGTGCGCGACACCGCGCGCTGGGGAACCCCGCACTCACCCGCCTTCGAACTCGTCGCAAAGACCGTGCAGGACTGGGCCTTTCAGCGCTACGGCTGGCAGAACGCGATGATGTGGGAGCGGGTGAGCACCGACCGCTGACGCGCGGTCAGCCGCCGGGGCGGACCTGCAGATAGAGAATCAGCAAGGCGATCCACGCGAGTAGCAGCACCACGGTCGTCAGCCGCGGGCGACCGAGCGGGTTCGCGTGCGGGCGCAGCCACCCGGCCTCGACCGAATCCGCTCGGGTGCGGCGAGGTCCGGGTTTCGCGGCATCCGGCGGATCGCCGCCGGGGCCGGAATCCGACGACTGATCGGAGCGGTCGTCGTGATGGTCGTGGGACATAGCGGCACGCTACCGCTATCCGCCCGGTCGCACCGCCAGATACAGCGCCAAGACGGCAATCCAGACAGTGATCAGGGCCAGCGTCGAGGGCCGCATGCCGGTGCGGGCTCGTCGCAACTGCCGGGTCATGCCGATCCGGCCCAGAGGCCGCACCCCGAGCCGGGAAGGATCCGGCGTGGCCGAGACGGCCCAATCGGCGCCTGAAGCCGGGTCGTGGTTCTTCGGCGACCCGTTGGTCTCGATCACTCCGTCCTGCCCATGTGTCACGGCGAGACGGTTACCCGCGCCGGGCGGAGGGATAAACGTGGAACGGGCGCCACCCCGAGTCCGGCGTGGCGGTCGACACCGGCGCGCACAGCGACCGCAACCACCGTCCGCGCTGGTGAGCGGGCACGCCGATGCACCGAGCGGTTCAGTAGAAGTCGTCCGGCGGGGGCTCGAAATCGGCGTCGGGGATGTCCCGGTTCACCGAATCGTTCGGGGCTGCCGGTTCCGCGGCCTCGAACCTCGAGCGTGTGACCGGGCCGCGAGACGGTTCCGGGCGCGGGCGGGCACCCGATGCGGCTGCGCGGGAGAAGCCGCGCCGGCCGGCCGGTCGCTCGGCTCGGTTCGGACGCGGGGCCGGCGCCTCCGCCGCCCCGACCGAGCTACCCGCATCGAATCCCACGACCACTTCGAGGACACCTTCGCCGTACTTCGCGAGCTTGTTCTCACCGATTCCGCTGATGCCGCCGAGTTCGGCCAGGGTCGCGGGGGCACGGCCGGCGATATCGCGCAGGGTGGCGTCGTGGAAGACGACGTAGGCGGGAACGCCCTGCTCCTTGGCGACCGAGGCACGCCAGGCACGAAGCTGTTCGAACAGGTCTGCCGCCGCGGGCGCCAGCTCGGCCGCGGCGAGGCGGGACGCCTTCGCCTTGGCCGCGCGCGGTGGCTTCACGCGTTCCGGCTCGCGGCGCATGAGGACCGTGCGGTTCTCGAACAGCACCTCGTCGCTGGCTTCTGTGAGGGTCAGCACGCCGTATTCGCCGTGCACCGCGAGCAGGCCCTGGGCGAGCAGCTGGCGGATCACGCCGCGCCATTCGGTATCGCGCAGATCGGCGCCGACGCCGAACACCTTCAACTCGTTGTGCTTGTGCTGCAACACTTTCGGATTCGACTTCCCGAGCAGGATGTCGACGATATGTCCGGCGCCGAAGCTCTGCCCGCGTTCGCGTTTGAGCCGCAGCACCGCCGAGAGCACCTTCTGCGCGGCGACCGTGCCGTCCCAGGATTCCGGCGGATTCAGGCAGGTGTCGCAGTTACCGCAGGTGTCACCGGATTGGCCGAAGTAGTTGAGCAGCTGGGTACGGCGGCACTGCACGGTCTCGCACAGCGCGAGCATCGCATCCAGGTGGAGCTGCAACTGGCGCCGGTGCGCCGCGTCGCCTTCGGAGGAGTCGATCATCTTGCGTTGCTGCACAACATCATTGAGGCCGTAGACCATCCAGGCGGTGGACGGCAGGCCGTCGCGGCCGGCGCGACCGGTCTCCTGGTAGTAGCCCTCCACCGACTTGGGCAGATCCAGATGTGCCACGAACCGCACATCGGGTTTGTCGATGCCCATCCCGAAGGCGATCGTCGCGACGACGATCAGCCCGTCCTCGCGCAGGAACCTGGCCTGGTTGGTGGCGCGGGTACGCGCGTCCAGACCGGCGTGATAGGGCACCGCCTCGATTCCGTTGCGGCACAGGAATTCCGCGGTCCGCTCGACCGAATTGCGAGACAGGCAGTAGACGATGCCCGCCTCCCCCGGATGTTCGGTGCGGATGAAGGACAGCAGTTGCTGATCGGCGCGATTCTTCGGTTCGATCCGGTACTGGATATTGGGCCGGTCGAAACCCGCGACGAAATGCTTGGCCCCGGTGAGGTCGAGCCGCTCGGCGATCTCGCGGCGTGTGGCCTCGGTGGCGGTGGCGGTCAAGGCGATCCGCGGCACGTCGGGCCAGCGTTCGTGCAGTACCGACAACGCCAGATAGTCGGGCCGGAAGTCGTGACCCCACTGTGAGACACAGTGTGCCTCGTCGATGGCGAATACGGACACCTTGCCGCGATCGAGTAATTCCGCGGTCGATTCGAGCTTCAACCGCTCCGGCGCCAGATACAACACATCCAGTTCCCCGGCGACGAACTGCGCCTCGACCGTGCGCCGCTCGTCCGGGTATTGGGTGGAGTTGAGAAATCCGGCCCGCACCCCGAGCGCGGTCAGCGCGTCGACCTGATCCTGCATCAGCGCGATCAGCGGCGAGATGACCACACCCACCCCCGGCCGCACCAGCGCCGGAATCTGATAACACAGCGACTTGCCGCCGCCGGTAGGCATCAGAACGAGCGCATCGCCCCCGGAGACGACCTGATCGACGATCTCGCGCTGTAATCCCCGGAAACTGTCGTACCCGAATACACGCTGCAGAATCTGTTGCGCCGCATCGGTTTCCACAGTGCGCGACGAAGCATCGGCCGTCTCGAGCGTCTCCGGGGAATTCACGCCAGCCATCCTACGGACCCCCACCGACGATCCGAACCCCCAATCCACAGCCGCACCCGTTGCTGTCGATTCTGCGAACCACCACCGATTGATAGTCTCCGCCGACGTGACCGACTCCGCCCCGATGCGACCGGCAACACCGAACGACGCCAGCGCGATTCTCGCGTTGCTGCTCTGCTCCGGCTGGAACCCGGAACGACCCTATTCGCGCACGTAGTAGCGCAGTGTGCCGTAGGCAGTCAGCGCGGCGAACACGATGCCGACCGGCACCACGGTCAGCGCCACCACCGCGATGTCGTCGCCGGTGATGCGCGGGAAGACCTTCGACGCGAACAGGTCGCCGAGGGCGCGGTCGATGACCAGCGGCCGCGCGATCATCAGTCCGATCACCGCCAGCACCGACCCGGCCAGCGCGGCGACCACCGCCTCGAGCAGGAACGGCAGCTGGGTGTACCAGCGCGTCGCACCGACCAGACGCATGATGCCGACCTCCTCCCGGCGCGTGAACGCCGCGATCTGCACCATATTCGCGATCAGCAGCAGGGCGGCCAGGGCCTGCAGTACCGCCAGGCCGAAGGCCGCGTTGCGCAGGCCGTCGAACAGGCTCACCAGCCGGTCGACGATGTCCTTGTCGTTGCGCACGAAACCGACGCCGGGTTTGCCCTGGAAGTCCTTGAAGATGCGCGGATACTGCGAGGCGTCGGTCATCTTGACGCGCAGCGAGGCCGGCAGGGGTGACTCGCTGACGTATTTGGCCAGCTCCGGCTGATCCTTGAAGGTCTTCTCCTTCGCCTCCCGGACCGCCTCCTCGCGATTGAGGAACTGCACCGATTCCACGCCGGTCTCGGACTTCAGCGCCGACATCAGCGCCTTGCACGGGTCCTGCGAACAGTCCGGATCGTTGGCCGAGACGTCCTCGGTCAGGTACAGCCGCACCTCGAGCCGGTCCAGGAAGTACTGCTCGGTCTTGTCGGCCATCCGGACGGCCAGCATGCCGCCGCCGAGCATGGTGAGCGAGACAGCGGTGGTGAGGATCATCGCGATGGTCATGGTGACGTTGCGGCGTAGGCCGTTGAAGACCTCACCGAAGAGGAAGCTCGCGCGCATTACCGGCCCACCCCGTACACGCCGGTGGCCTCATCGCGGACCAGGCGGCCGCGATCGAGTTCGACCACGCGCCGGCGCATGGCGTCGACGATGTGATTGTCGTGGGTGGCCATCAGCACCGTGGTGCCCGTGCGGTTGATGCGTTCCAGCAACATCATGATGTCCTGACTGGTGTCGGGGTCCAGGTTGCCGGTGGGTTCGTCGGCGAGCAGTACCAGCGGCCGGTTCACGAACGCGCGGGCGATCGCGACCCGCTGCTGTTCACCGCCGGACAGCTCGGTCGGCAGGCGATCCGCCTTACCGGACAAACCCACCAGGTCCAGCGCCTCCGGCACCGCCCGATTGATGAATTTGCGATTCTTGCCGATCACCTCGAGCGCGAACGCCACGTTTTGTTCGACCGTCTTCTGCTGCAACAACCGGAAATCCTGGAAGACGCAGCCGAGGCGCTGGCGCAGCTTGGGCACCCGTCGTCCCGGCAACCGGTCGACCCGGAAATCCGCGACATGCACTTCGCCGGTGGTCGGCTTGACCTCTTTCAGCAACAGTTGCATGAACGTCGATTTACCCGACCCGGACGGTCCGATAATGAAGACGAACTCGCCCTTGTCGACCTCGACCGAAACATTGTCCAGCGCGGGTCTCGTCGAGGTTTTATATGACTTGGTGACGTTCCGCAGGGTGATCACGAGGTGCCAGTGTAGCCAGCGAAGTCATGGCACACCCCGGCCCACTCCGGAGCATGCGACTTGTCACAGAGGTCAGCGGGCCGGCGCGGTCGTCAGCGCGGAACCGGAAACGGTATTCGCGATGTTGGGAAAACCGGAATGGTCCGGCGTGGCCGGCTTCACGAACAGATACAGCACGAGCGTCGCGACCCAGACACTGACCAAGATCGCGGTCGATTTACGCGGTTTCACTCAAACCCTCCCGACGCAGCGCCGCGGCGACACGCACTCGCAGCTCGCGTCCGACGTCGAATTGTTTACCCGGCAGTGTGCGGGCCACCATCCGAATGTTCATCTGGTCGACGGTGAGATCTTCCAGGCCCATCACCGTAGGTTCGTCCAGCAGTAGCGATTTCAGGCGGCGATCCTGAAATGCTTTGGCGCCCACTTCGTGCAGGATTTCGTTGACCTTGGTGATATCGGCGGTGGCGGGCACCGGCACATCGATCGCCGCGCGGGCCCAATCCTTCGACAGATTGGTCACTTTCACGATCTGCCCGTTGGGCACCGTGATGACCTCCCCGTCCGGATTGCGCAATGTGGTGATCCGCAGCGTGACGTCCTCCACGGTACCTTCGGCCGGCTCGGATTGCCCGGTGACCGCGATGCGCACCACATCACCGAATCCGTACTGCCGCTCGGTGATCAGGAAGAATCCGGCGAGCAGGTCCTGCACGATGCGCTGGGCGCCGAAACCGAGCGCGGCACCCAGCACCGCGGCCGGAGCGACCAGACCGCCGAGCTGAAAGCCCAAGCGCTGCAACACTTCCAGCGACACCAGGAAGTAGACGATGGACAGCACCACCCAGGTGATGACCTGGGCCAGTGCATGGCGATGTTTGGCGGCCTCGGTGCGCACCAGCGAATCGCTGCTCTGGAAACCGGCGTCGATGCGGCGGGTGATGCGGTCACGCACAAAGGTGGCGAAGCGGCTGAACAGCATCGCGCCCACGATCAGCAGCACGATCTCGAGCCCGCTGCCGCGCAGCCACGACGTGAATTCCGCACCGGATCCGGTGGCGAGAGTCGTCGTCATCGGCGCATCCTTTCCGGTATCAACCGTGCACCGACACAAGCCGATCTGCCGCCCGAACACACGCCAGACAGGTTACTACGACCGGCGACCGACCGATATGCCGTGATTGTGCCGTGATAGGCGGGTTTCACGCGTCCTGGCGCATCCGCCAGCGGATTCCCTCTTCGATGAAACCGTCGATATCACCGTCGAGAACCGAGGACGGATTGTTCACCTCGAAGTTGGTGCGCAGGTCCTTGACCATCTGGTACGGGTGCAGCACGTACGAGCGCATCTGGTTACCCCAGGAGGCGCCCTCGGTGGTCTTGAGCGCGTCCATCTCGGCGCGCTCCTCCTGCCGTTTGCGCTCCAGCAGCTTGGCCTGCAGCACGCGCATGGCCGAAATCTTGTTCTGCAGCTGCGACTTCTCGTTCTGGCAGGTCACCACGATGCCGGTCGGGAGGTGGGTGATCCGCACCGCCGAATCGGTGGTGTTGACGCTCTGGCCACCCGGGCCCGAGGAGCGATACACGTCGACGCGGATCTCCGACTCCGGAACCTCGATATGGTCGGTGCCCTCGACCACGGGCAGCACCTCGACCTCGGCGAAGGAGGTCTGGCGACGGCCCTGGTTGTCGAAGGGGCTGATCCGCACCAGGCGATGGGTCCCCATCTCCACCGAGAGGGTGCCGTAGGCGTAGGGCACCTTCACCGCGAAGGTGGCGCTCTTGATGCCCGCCTCCTCGGCGTAGGAGGTGTCGTAGATCTCGACCGGATACTTGTGGCGCTCGGCCCAGCGCACATACATGCGCATCAGCATCTGCGCCCAGTCGGCGGCGTCCACACCACCGGCGCCCGAGCGGATGTTGACCAGCGCCTCGCGCTTGTCGTACTCGCCCGAGAGCAGCGTGCGCACCTCCATCGCCTCGACGTCGGCGTGCAGCGCGGCCCGTTCGGCGTCGGCATCGGCGAGGGCGGACGTGCGGGCCTCGCCCTCTTCCTCTTCGGCGAGTTCGTAGAGCACCGGCAGATCGTCGAGCCGCTGCCGCAGTTCGGTGACGCGGCGCAGCTCACCCTGGGCGTGCGACAGCTCGCTGGTCACCTGCTGGGCGTGTTCCTGGTTGTTCCACAGCTCCGGGTCGGCGGCCTGATGTTCGAGCTCGTCGATGCGACGGCGCAGCTCGTCGACGTCGAGTACCGACTCGACAGTCTTCAACGTGGTGTCGAGTTCGGCGAGATCAGCGGAAACGTCAGGATGCACGGTTGTCCAATCTACCGCTCGCGCAGGTGGCGGTGAAATGCGGCGAGTCGCCGGCAGCCCGGGCGATGCGGCGGGCGGCCGGCTCAGCCCGATACCGCGCGCAATCCACCCGGGCGGCGGCCCAGCAGCGCATCGAGGGCCGCGGCCGTCGCGTCGTCGGCAGGCAGCTGGACCTGGATGTACTGGTCGTCGTCGGCGGACAGGTCCAGCCGTTCGTAGGCCAGCCGCAGCGGACCCGCCTCGGGATGGTCCATCCGGCTGATGCCGCTGGTATCCGGCAGCCCGGCGATGTCGGCGACACGACGGGTGAATTCCGCACCCGCCAGCAGCGTCAGCTCGTCGGCGAGCGCGGCGATGGTCGGATCCGAGCGAAAGGGACCGGCCTTCAGGTTGGCTACCGCGAGATCGGCACGACGGTCCCACTCCGGGTAGACGATGCGGGCACGCGGATCGGTGAACAGCCAGCGCGGGTAGCCCGCGGGCAGGCCGTGATCGAGCAGGCCGGTGCCGCCGACCAGCGCGCGATAGCCATCGGTGCAGCTCAAAACCTCACCGAGGCGGTTGAAGACGGCCGCGGGCGCCGGTGCGAGACGGTCGAGAATGGTCTGCACCGCGGGCCGGACCAGGCGATTGGGCAGCGCGCCGCCCGTACAGCTGAATCCGGGATCGGCGGATTTGACCAGCCGATGCAGCTGGACGCGCTCACTCGGGCTCAATCGAAGGGCATCGGCCAATGCGGACAGCACGCTCGCCGACGGATGCCGGTCTCGGCCCTGCTCCAGCCGGATCAGATATTCGACGCTGACTCCGGCGAGTGTCGCGAGTTCGGCGCGGCGCAGCCCCGGGGTGCGGCGGCGGGGCCCGGCCGGGAGCCCGACCTCGGCGGGGGTGACCGCCGCACGCCGAGTACGCAGGAAAAGCCCCAGCTCGTTATCGCTCACAGATCGACGCTAACAGCGCGGGGCGCGCCGAGGGTATCCCTCTCACTACCACCCTCGCAGCGGGCTCCCTGGCCTCACGCCCGGACGGCAGAGTCGACGACAGCGAACGACGCTTTCCGAAGGAGATCCAAAATGTCCAGCAGCACAATGCGGCTCGCAGTTGTCATCGCCAGCGTCCGGGAGGGCCGCTTCGGGCCGGTGGTCGGTGAGTGGTTCGCCGAACAGGCCCGGCGGCACGACGGATTCGAGGTCGACCTCATCGATCTCGCCGGGGCCGATCTGCCCGTCGCACTGCCGGCGGTTCCCCCGCGAATGGAACCGAATCCGCCGCGGCCCGCCGGCATGGTCGATCTGACCCGGCGTCTGGATGCCGCGGATGCGATCGTCATCGTCACGCCCGACATCAACAGCAGTTACCCGGCCTCGATCAAGACGGCGATCGACTGGCACCACACGCAATGGGACCGCAAGGCGATCGGCTTCGTGGGCTACAGCGGGGCGAGCGGCGGGCTGAACGCCATCGCTCATCTGCGGCAGGTGTTCGCCGAGCTGAACGCGCACACGATCCGCGACTACGTGTCCTTCCCCCGGTACTACCAGCAGTTCGACGCCGAGGGACGGTGGACCGCACCGGGCGAATCCGAGGCGGCGGCAGCGGGAATGCTCGACCAATTGCATTGGTGGGCGAGCGCTTTGGCTGCGGCGCGGGTCGCGGCGTGAACAACGGCTCGCGATGGCATGGGCCGGTCACAGACGCTCGGCCGGGCCCGCTCAGTGGAACGACCCTCCACACGACGGGAGCCCACAACTAGCCTCGATTCGAATATCTGATTCGTGGTTTCATCCAGCCGAAACAGGAGGGTCGATGGGGACCATCGCCGTAACCGGGAGCGCGTCGGGGATCGGGGCGGCCGTCGCCGCCCACCTGGAGAAGGAAGGGCACCGGGTCATCGGGGTCGATCTGCGCGACGCCGAGGTGACCGCCGATCTGGGCACGGCCGAGGGACGCGCGCACGCGGTCGCCGAGGTCTCCCGGATCAGTGCGGGCCGGCTGGACGGATTCCTGCCCTTCGCCGGTGTCGCCGCCGCGACCGGGCGGCCCGGTGGGCTCGTGGTGTCGGTGAACTACTTCGGCGCGATCGCGCTGCTGGAGGGGCTGCGGCCGCTGCTGCGCGAGTCCGGCAACGCCTCGGTGGTACTGGTGTCGTCGAATTCCACGACGACACAACCACTCTGGCCGGTGGAACTGGCCGACGCCTGCCTGGCCGGCGACGAGGAACGCGCCCGCGGCATCGCCGAATCGTTCGGCAACCTGGGCGCGATCCAGGCCTATCCGGCGACGAAAGCGGCCCTGGCCTGGTACGCGCGGACGAAATCGGCGGAGTACATCGCCGACGGCATCCGCCTCAACGCCATCGCGCCCGGCATCATCGACACCCCGATGACCCAGGAGGGCAGCAAGGACGCGCTCACCGGGGAGGGCATGAAGCAGTTCCTCGCCATGACCCCGATCGGGCGGCCCGGTCGGCCGGAGGAGATCGCCGACCTCGCGGCCTTCCTGCTGTCGGACAAGGCCGGTTTCTTCGTGGGCTCGGTGATCTTCTGCGACGGCGGCATCGATGCGGCCTTCCGCGGTAAGGACTGGCCCGCGGTCTGGAATCCGCAGCAGTAGCGCGTGGCCCCGGCGAGACCGCGAATGGCTCCGATCGGGTGCGCCCATTACGGTGGCCGTGTGACCGATCATGCCGGCGATCTCGACCTTGCCCTGCTGTTGGCCGATGCGGCCGATGCGATCACCCGTGATCGTTTCGGCGCCCTCGACCTGAAGGTGAACAGCAAACCGGATCTGACCCCGGTCTCGGACGCGGATCTGGCGGTGGAGCGGTCGCTGCGCGACATTCTCATCGAGCGGCGTCCGCACGACGCCGTGCTCGGTGAGGAGTTCGGCGGTGAGGCCGAGTTCATCGGACGGCAGTGGGTGATCGATCCGATCGACGGCACCAAGAACTTCGTGCGCGGAGTTCCGGTGTGGGCCAGTCTGATCGCGCTGTTGCAGGACGGCGTTCCGGTCGTCGGCGTCGTCAGCGCGCCCGCGTTGAGCCGACGCTGGTGGGCCGCAACGGGTTCCGGCGCGTGGACCCGTTTCGAGGACGGGGAGCCGAAGCCGATCACGGTCTCCGCGGTCGGCGGGCTGAATTCGGCCAGTCTCGCGATCTCCAGCCTGTCCGGCTGGCGAGACCTGGGGCTGCGTGAGCAGTTGATCGACCTGACCGATCAGGTGTGGCGCACCCGCGGCTACGGCGACTTCTTCGGCTACTGCCTGCTCGCCGAGGGCGCGGTCGACATCGCCACCGAACCGGAGGTCTCCCTGTGGGACCTCGCGCCGCTCGATGTGCTGGTCCGCGAGGCGGGCGGCCGCTTCACCGCCCTGGACGGCGCCCCCGGCCCCCACCACGGCAGCGCTGTGGCCACCAACGGTCTGCTACACGATTCCGTGTTGAACGCTCTGCGCGGCTGACCGCGTACCGCCGGATTCGGTCCGGTAACTCCTCGACTGCGAACGCCGCATCCGCCGGATGCGGCG
>Ga0164242_10009258_pt1 | contig 10638 bp, 11 predicted proteins | sample OricomgcompostMG_FD_108783 | JGI IMG/M metagenome (GOLD analysis project Ga0164242, IMG submission 108783) | Miracle-Growth compost microbial communities from Emeryville, California, USA - Original compost - Miracle growth compost (MG) ... | reverse complement strand
GAGCGCCGCCAGACCCAGCTCGACGTGCGGGCGGCACTGGCCCAGCTCAACCCCGACCAGCGGGCCGCGCTGGTGCTGGTCGACATGCAGGGCTACTCCGTGGAGGAGGCCGCCGGCATGCTCGACTGCGCCACCGGCACGGTGAAGAGCCGGTGCGCACGTGGCCGCGCGAAGCTCGCCCCACTGCTGGCACACCTGGCCGCAACCGGCCCGGCCGACGCCGCCGACGGGAACCGACCGGACGCCGACGGCGTCGCATCATCGACGACGACTTCGGCCACCCGCGCCGCAGGGCCACCGCCCGCGAGCCCGTCCCGACCCAGCCAGCCATCCGGAGGTGACATGTGACCGGCCATCTGAGCCAGGATGCCCTGGCCGATCACCTGGCCGACGGGTCCTCGTCGGAGGCGTCGTCGCACCTGCAGTCCTGTTCGCAGTGCCAGCATCGGCTGGACCGGCTGGCACAGGACTCGGCCGCCGTCAGCCGGCTACTGGCCGCCGAGCCCGCCCCGGCGATGCCGGCCGACGTGTTCGCGCGCATCACCGACGCCTTGCGCGCCGAGCCGGTCGACAGAACGCAGCCGGACGCCCCGGCCGTCCCGACAACCGGACCAGACGAGCTGACGGCTGCCCGCCGCCGGCGGCACGCGCGGCTGGCACGGTTCGGCCGGCCCGCAGCGGTGGTCGCAGCCGCGGCGGCGGTCGTCGTCGCCGGCGGCATCGGCTTCTCCGCGCTCACCAACAGCGGCAGTTCCGACGGTGCCAGCGTCGCCGACGGCCCGATGGCAACGGCGACGACCGACAGCGGCACCGCCGGCGCCGACAACGGCCCGGCCGGACACGCGGCCGCGGGCGCCACCCGCACGACCGCCTTGCACACGGCCACGTTCGCGCACGACGTGCGGGCCCTGCTGGCCGCAGACGCGCGGAGTTCGGCCACGCACGCACCGTCCGGCAAGCCCGACCTGACCCGTCCCGGTGGCGGGGGCGACAACAGTGTCATGAGCTCATCCGCGCAGACGTGCATCCGGGCAGCGCTGCAGGGAACACCGCTCGCGCACGGCGCCACCAGCGAGCCGAAGCAGGTCACGCTCGACGGCAGGCGCGCCCGGCTGGTCATCACGACCGGCAAGGCCGGTCACCGCACGGCCGTCGCCATCCGCGGCTGCGGCGGTAACAACCCCCGAATCGTGGCGAAGGCCGGCCTGTGAGCCGGGCCGGCATACTCGTACCCGTCGGCTGTGAGCCGCACCACCCGGCCCCGTGCCCGGCACCGGGAATCCCCACCTGCGAGGATGCGTTGGCACGGTCAACAGCCGCGATCGACCGGCACCGGCCGGACGGCGGCGACGAGAGGAGCAGACGTCGGTGAGCGACGTGCGTGAACTCATCATCATCGGGTCTGGCCCGGCCGGCTACACCGCCGCCATCTACGCCGCCCGCGCCCAGCTGAAGCCTCTCGTGTTCGAGGGATCGGTGACCGCCGGTGGCGCCTTGATGAACACCACCGAGGTGGAGAACTACCCCGGCTTCCCCGCCGGCGTGCAAGGGCCCGAACTGATGGCCAGCTTCCGCGAGCAGGCGGCCAAGTTCGGTGCGGAGCTGGTGCCCGACGACGTCGTCGAGGTCGAGCTGACGCAGCCGGTGAAGGTAGCCCGGCTCGCCGACGGCACCGAGCACCGGGCGCGCGCGGTCATCCTCGCCATGGGCTCGGGATATCGCCGCCTCGGGGTGGACGGGGAAGACCGGCTGTCCGGTCGCGGCGTGTCCTGGTGCGCGACCTGCGACGGCTTCTTCTTCCGCGGCCAGGACATTGCGGTGATCGGCGGCGGCGACTCGGCCATGGAAGAGGCGACGTTCCTGACGAAATTCGCCGACTCGGTGACGGTGGTACACCGTCGCGACCAGTTGCGTGCGAGCAGGATCATGGCCGATCGTGCGGTTGCGGACCCGAAGATCACCTTTGCCTACGACACCGTGGTCGACGCCATCCTCGGCGAGGACTCGGTAGACGGACTGCAGGTGCGCAACACCGCCACCGGCGACGTCACCACGCTGCCGGTGACCGGCGTGTTCGAGGCGATCGGGCACGACCCCCGCAGCGACCTCGTCGCCGGACAGATTGCCTTGGACGCCGACGGGTACGTGCTCACCGAGGGACGCAGCACCCGCACCAACGTCGCGGGTGTGTTCGCAGCCGGCGACCTGGTCGACCGGACCTATCGGCAGGCGGTCACCGCCGCCGGCACCGGATGCTCCGCCGCCCTGGACGCCGAACACTACCTGGCCGGCCTCGGCGATGCCGTCAACGATCCGATACCGGACGAGGAATCCAGCGCGCCACACCGTGATTCGGTAAGCGTGTAAGACATTCCGTGAAATCAGAGTGCTGACATAGACCTGTCAGGACGTGGATACCGAAGGGATATGGCAATGGGTGCCATCAACAGCGTGACCGACGACGAGTTCGACACCGCCGTCCTCAAGGCCGACAAGCCGGTCGTGGTGGACTTCTGGGCCGAATGGTGCGGGCCCTGCCGGCAGGTCGCGCCGGTGCTCGAGGAGCTGGCCGCCGAGTACGGCGACAAGCTCACCATCCTCAAGCTGAACGTGGACGAAAACCCGCAGGTACCGATGCAGTACCGGGTGAGCGGCATTCCCACGATGAATATCTTCGTGGACGGCGAAGTGGTCAAGACCATCGTCGGCGCCCGGCCGAAGTCCGCCATCAAGAAGGACTTGGACCAAGTCGTCGGTGCCTGAGCCGACCGGAGTTCCGATGGATGGCCGGCCGCTGCGGCAGGGGATGGCAGGCGACGACGTCGCCGACCTCAAGCAGCGGCTGGCCGGCATCGGCACACTCGCCGCCGACGTGGCGTCCGGCCAGGAGTTCGACGAGCCGACCGAGCTGGCCGTGCGGGCCTTTCAGCAGGCCCGTGGCCTGAACGTGGACGGCATCGCCGGCCCGGCCACGCTGCGCGCCTTGGACGAGTGCACGTGGCAGCTGGGTGACCGGGTGCTGGCGTACTCGCCGCAAGATCTGATGCACGGCGACGACGTGGCCGCCCTGCAGCACCGGCTACTACAACTGGGATTCGTCGTCGGCCGCATCGACGGCATCTTCGGCCCGGGGACCGCCGAGGCGCTGGCCGACTTCCAGACGAACGTGGGTCTGCCCGGGGACGGCACTGCCGGCCCGGCGACATTCAAGGCGCTGCACCGGCTCAGCCCGGTGGTTTCGGGCGGGCGCGCCGACGTGCTGCGCGACCACGAACGCCTGCACGTGGCCGGGCCGAGGCTGTCCGGCAAGGTGGTGGTGGTCGACCCCGGCCACGGTGGTCGCGATCCCGGCCACCGAGCGAACGGTCACGTCGAAGCCGAGTTGGCCTACCAGCTGGCGCAGATGGTGACCGAGCGGCTCAGCCGTGGCGGCGTGGCCGCGCAGCTGACCCGTGGCCCGGACGACACGCTCAGCGACGCGGACCGGGCGGCGATAGCGAACGACCGCCAGGCCGATCTGCTCGTTTCCCTGCACTTCGACGCGGCGCCGAGCCCGCTGCCGCACGGCGTGGCCAGCTACTACTTCGGCTCGGTCCGGCATCCGGTGCGGTCAGTGGTCGGGGAGCGGCTCGCCGACCTGGTCAACCGGGAGATCGCGGCCCGGACCGGCCTGCTGAACGGACGATCGCACCCCAAGACGTGGGACCTGTTGCGGTTCACCGCCATGTCCGCGGTGCACCTCGAGCTCGGTTACCTGACCAATCCGCAGGACGCCGCCGCGCTCCGGCGCGCGTCCGTGCTGGACGGCATGGCCGACGCGATCGTGGTCTCCGTCCAGCGGCTCTATCTCCCCCCGGAGATGGACACCCAGACCGGCCGGTTGCAGCTCGGCTCCCTGCTCGGCTGAGAATGCCGACGTTAACGTCGGCTCTCCGAGCTCAGCCCCTCTTGCAGGGTGAGCTGAGTCGACGAAAAGTGAGCTGAGCCCGGCCGGGCTCCCGCTGGGCCAACTAGCATGGACTCGGTGCCGCCGAGACACGGGTACGCCTGGAAATTTGTCTCGACTCGGTGGCACCCGGCGATTCAGGCTTGCTTCGTCTGGTGTTGCATCGTGGCGACAATGCGCTCGAGGTCCTCGGCGGACGCGAACTCGATCGTGATGCGCCCGCGGCTGCGGCCCATGTCCACCTTGACCCGGGTGTCGAACCGTTCGGACAGCCGGTCGGCCAACTCTGCGAGCTCCGGCGAGACCTGGCGCGGGCGCCGGCGGCGAGGCGCCTCGTCCTGGCCGGTGTCCCCGAGCGCGACCAGCTCTTCCAGCGCGCGCACCGAGATGCCCTCGGCCACCACCCGATGCGCCAGCCGGTCGGCGGTCTCGGCGTCGGGGGCCGCCAGCAGGGCACGCGCATGTCCGGCTGAGAGCACCCCAGCGGCTACCCGCCGCTGCACCGCGGGTGGCAGCTTGAGCAGCCGCAACGTATTGGTGATCTGCGGGCGCGACCGACCGATCCGCGAGGCCAGCTCGTCCTGTGTGCAGCCGAAGTCCTCCAGCAGCTGTCCGTACGCTGCAGCCTCTTCGAGCGGGTTCAACGCGGATCGATGCAGGTTCTCCAGCAGCGCGTCCCGCAACATCTGGTCGTCGCTGGTCTGCCGGACGATGGCCGGAATCCTCGCCAGTCCGGCCTGCTTGCTGGCTCGCCACCGGCGCTCGCCCATGACGAGCTCGAAGCCGTCCTCCCCAACCGGACGGACAACCACCGGCTGAAGCAGTCCGACCTCACGGATCGACTGCGCGAGCTCGGCCAGCGCCTCCTCGTCGAACACCTCACGCGGTTGCCGCGGGTTCGGCACCACCCGATCGAGTGGCACCTCGTCGAAATACCCCACCTCGTCTGCTGCCTGCGCTGGGGCCGGGGTGCCGTTACCAGGCCCAGTCGTGACCTCGGTAGGCACACCAGGATGGCCAGTTGCTCCGGTTGGCTGCTCCTGGGCAGGACTAGCGGCGGTGGCCGAGGGCGCGCCGTCCGCAGTCGCCGCAGACGCAGGTGCCGGTTCGCCTGCCGTCGATGCCGATGCTCCGCGGAGTAGAAACGTCGACACCGGACTCTCGGCTTCGCCAGCGCGGCTCGCCACCGGCGGGCCGGTCGGGATCAGGGCGCCGAGTCCGCGGCCGAGCCCACGACGTTGCGTGCTCATCGAGATGTCCCTTCGGTCGGTGTCAGGCCTGCCTGGTCGTCGTCATGCGCATCTGCTCGGTTCGGATCGGTCCTGGTCAACTCGCGGACCGCCTCCAGGTAGGCAAGCGCACCAGCCGAGGCCGGGTCGTAGGCCACGACGGTCTTCCCATGGCTCGGTGCCTCCGAGATGCGCACCGAGCGCGGGATGGTGGTCCGGAGCACGAGGTCACCGAAGTGTTGCCGTACCTCGTCGGCCACCTGAGCCGCGAGCCGCGTACGGGCGTCATACATCGTCAGCAGGATCGTGCTGACGGCCAGGTCGGGGTTCAGGTGCGCGCGGATCAGCTCGATATTGCTGAGGAGCTGTCCCAATCCCTCCAACGCGTAATACTCCGCTTGAATCGGGATGAGCAGTTCGTCGGCCGCAACCATTGCGTTGACCGTCAACAGGCCCAGCGACGGTGGGCAGTCGATCAAGACGTAGTCGTAGCGGTCGCCGGCCGCGCTGCGAGCCTCGAGCAGGGCGTGGAGAGACTTTCGCAGCCGCGACTCTCGGGCGACCATGCTCACCAACTCGATCTCGGCGCCGGCGAGATCGATCGTGGCCGGCACGACGTCGATCGACCCGGACTCGGGTGAAGGAGTCACCACGTCAGCCATCGGTCGACCCTCGACCAGGGTCTCGTAGGTACCTGGGGTCCCGGACGGATGGTCGATACCGAGGGCAGTCGACGCATTGCCCTGCGGGTCGAGGTCCACCAGCAGGACCCGTAAGCCGCCTTGCGCGAGTCCGGACGCGATGTTCACCGCGCTGGTGGTCTTCCCGACGCCACCCTTCTGGTTGGCAACCACCAGGACCCGGGTTCGTGCCGGTGTCGGCAACTGCTCATCGACACTCGCACCCTCGCGGCCGACCTCACCTTCGCCGGTACTCGAAGCCGGAGTCTCCGGCTCGGCGGCCAGGGACGTTTCACGTGGAACATCGGGAACATCCACGACCTCCGGACGAGCGCCCGATCGCAAGGAGGCGTTCGATGGTCGGACTCCCGGCACAGCATCTTCCTCGTCCGTGGTTTCACGTGAAACATCGCTCGACTCGACTGCCGTCGTGTTGCGGACAGGCTGGTCGTGTGCCGGGTCTTCCGCGTCGCCGCTGAGGTCGACATCGCCCGCGTTCGTCGGCCAGCCGAGCTGTGTCGCCGTTCGCTCGTCGGCATGGCCGGGCCATCCCAAGGCGGTTCGCTGCACCAGCGGTCCCTTCTTCACGTGGACTGACCGACGAGTTCAACACTCGACCGACGGCCGGCGATCCGGCTGACGGCCCGAACGCTACCGGTCCGGCAGCCGTAGTTCGACGACGGTGGCCGGCGGGTCCAGGTAGCGCGCGCCGACATGGCGGATCCGCGTCGATGCGACGGAGGTCTTGCGCAGTGCCTGCCGGGCGTCGCGCAGCTCGGCGTCTGCGCGGCGTCCCTTCATCGCGAGCAGACGACCGCCCCTACCCACCAGTGGAGCCATGAGCGGGACGAGGCGACGAAGTGGTGCCACCGCGCGCGCAACGGCGACCGTCGCCTCGCCACCGAGGTCAGCGTCCTCGGCACGGCCGCGGACCACCCGGACCCGCTCGGCCAGTCCGAGTTGGTCGACGACCTCCATCAAGAACCTGGTCCGTCGCTCCGACGGCTCGAGCAACAGCACGCGAATCGATGCCGACGCAAGCGCCAACGGGATGCCCGGCAGTCCAGCCCCGGATCCGACGTCGACGACAACGTCCCCCTCGGCGAGCAACTCCGCGACCGCGGCACAGTTGAGAATGTGTCTGGACCACAGGCGGTCGACTTCTCGTGGACCGAGCAGACCCCACTCGAGGCCCTTCGTCGCCAGGATCTCGCGGTATGCGCGCGCAGCATCGGCCTTCGCGTGGAATACGTCGCGCAGCACGTGGGACGGCAACGTTTCACGTGAAACACCGGTCGAATCACCGGGCAACATTGCGCTACCCGACACGTGTGGAAGCCCAGAAAGCCACACCACCGAGCCAAGATGCTAGCATCGTAGCTAGGGCGTCACGTCCGAGGGGCGACCACGACGTACCGATTCGGCTCGACGCCGTCTGACGACGAGGTGAGTCCAGCAGCTGCTACTGCGTCGTGCACGACCTTGCGCTCGAATGCGGTCATCGGCTCGAGAGCCAGCGGCTCACCGGACGCCTGGACCTTCTCGGCCGCGTCCCGGCCCAGCGCCGATAGCCGTTCGCGCCGTGCCGCCCGGTAGCCGGCGACGTCGAGAATCAGTCGGCTGCGTTCCCCGGTCTCCTGGTGTACGGCCAGCCTCGTCAGATCCTGCAACGCGTCCAGCACCTTGCCGTCGGGACCTGCGAGGTGGCCGAGACCGTCGCCGACGATGGCCACCATCGCACGGTCGCCTTCGACGTCGAGGTCGATGTCCCCGTCCAGGTCGGCGATGTCGAGCAGCTCTTCCAGGAAGTCGGCGGCCACGTCGCCCTCGTGTTCGAGCGCCTTGATCCTCGCTGACCCGTCTGCTGTTGCCGACTCAGCGGGTTCGCTCGTGCCGTCGCCGTCCTCCGGCGACGCTGTGGCCTGCGTACCGTCGGCCAGCGGCGCAGCCTCGCCATCTGCGGTCGCGGTGCTCGGCTGCTCGGTCATGCGGGGTTCTCCTTTTCCGAGGTGGAACTGGGCCGACGTCGCTGTGACCGCGAGGTCCGCTTGGGCTGGACGCGTGCCCGACTGGGCGGCGAACCCGGTGTGACAGCGGATTCGCCGTCCGCGGTCAGCACGCCCTCGGCCTGCTCGGCGATCCGTCGACGCGCGGCTATTCGTTCCTTGCGCTTGAGCTCGGGTTTGTGTCCGTGCTTCTTGATGTAGGCGGCATAGGCGTCGGTGCCTGGGGTCGGGTTGTTCTTGATGACGACGAACTGCTGGCCGCCGGTCCACACGTTGCTGACCAACCAGTAGATCAGTACGCCGATCGGGAACGAGACGCCGCCGACGGCGAACGCGAGCGGGAAGATGTAGAGGATCAGCTTCTGCTGCTGCGCGAACTGGCCGGTCTGCGTGCTCTTCGGCATGTTCTTCCGCATGAGCTGCAGCTGCGTGTAGAACATCGCCGAGACCATCAGCACGATCATCACGATGCAGACGATCTGGGTGTTGAGCGTGCCGCTACCGCCGAAGAACTTGTCCGAGATCGGTGCGCCGAACAACGTGGCGTGGCCCATCGAGACCGCAAGCTTCTGCGTCATCAGGCCGTGCAGGCCGCCGGCGTTGTCTTGCGCGGCTCCGCTGAGCACCCGGAACAGCGCATACAGAACGGGCGACTGCAGCAGGATCGGCAGGCAGGAGGCGAACGGGTTGGTTCCGGTCTCCTTGTACAGCTTCATGAGCTCCTGGCTCATGCGCTCGCGGTCGTCACCGTACTTCTTTTGCAGCTCCTTGACTTTCGGTTGGATCACCTGCATGTTGCGCGCCGACCGGATCTGCTTGACGAACAGCGGGATCAAGACGGTGCGGATGACCAGCACCAGGCCGACGATCGACAGCGTCCAAGTGACGCCGGAGTCGGCTCCGAACAGGTGTGCGAAGAGCCAATGCCAGCCGAGCAGCACGGCCGACACGGCGTAGTACAGCGGTGTGAGCAGTGTGTCGATCGTGTCCATCATGGGCTGGTTCTGCTCCTCGCTGCCGAGCTGTCGGCTCGGCGATCGGCGGGTCGATGCGGTGTCTCGACCGCGGGCCGCAGCCGGATCGACGGGTCGTCACCGTTGTCGGTGTCGGCAGAACTCTCGGCCGGTTCACGCCCGGCGCGCCAGGTCATCCGCTCGGGCACCGGGTCGTAGCCACCGGCGCTCCAGGGGTGACACCTGACGAGCCTACGTGCGGCCAGGTAGCAACCGCCCAGGGCGCCGTGGCGGCGAATCGCTTCCAGTGCGTACGCCGAGCAGGTCGGATAGAACCGGCATACCTGCCCGTAGAGGGGGCTGACCAACAGCCGGTACAGGCGGAGGAAGCCGATCAGCGCCAGTCGGATCGGGTTGTAGGCCTTGTAAGCCGGCAGCAAACGAGCCGAGCTCCGGCCAGACGGCCGGGCGTGATCGAGACAGACGTGACTCACGAGGCGGCTCGTTTCAGCGCCCGGTTCAGGTCGTGACCCAACTGCGCCGAGGAGGAACCGCGGGCCGCCGGCAGGGCCCGTACCACCAGCCGGGTGCCGGCCGGCAGATCGGCCAGGTCCCGTGCCACCAGGTGCCGCAATTGACGGACGACGCGGTGGCGGGTCACCGAATTACCGACGGCCTTGCTCACGACGAAGCCGACGCGTATGTCTGGTTCGTCCACATGACGAAGGTGTGTGACGACGCGCTGGGACTTGCCACGACGTCCCTGCCGCGTCGTGGCTGTGAACTCCGAGCCCCGAACCATGCGAACCGCCGCTGGCAACACCCGCCTGGTCGATCAGGCAGCCAGCCGGTCGCGACCCTTGCGCCGCCGCGACGACAGGATGGAACGACCCGCGCGGGTGCGCATGCGGAGGCGGAAGCCGTGCTTTTTGTGCCTGCGCCGGTTGTTGGGCTGGAACGTGCGCTTCACCGCGGTACTCCGTTGTTCTGTGGCCGTCGTTGCGGCCAGGTCATGGTCACTTTCAGCCCATAATCGGGCAGCCTCGACACGCGCTCGAGTCGTACACGTCGAGGCACAGCAGGAGTGTCGGCCGACCTGGCCGACCTGTTCACGGTACGCGGGCCCGCCTGAGCCGGTCAAACCAAGCCATGGTCTGGTCGAGGGGCGCCGAGGTGCCGACCCATCGGAACGCCGGCGTCACTCTGCGTAAAAAAACGTGGTGTAGACCACATCCTGGTTTGCATCTAGCCAAACCGGTGTCGCCGGGGCCATATTGGGGACCGAGCCGGTTGGTCTCGATTCGGATACGTTCACACCCGAGCGGGCGTGGCGCCTGGCTTTCGGATTTTCATCCTGGTGCCTCGCTATGCGAGGGTGACCTTGCCCTCGCTCGTTGTCCACAGGTTTGTGCCCAGCTGTGGATCGACCAGATCTCCCGAACCCGTGGTTCGATGGGCCGTCGCCGCGTGATATGCGTTGAATGACCGCTTTGCCGGTTGGTTCGACACAGCGGCCTGCGGTAGTTGCCCACAACCTGTGGACCGGGGTGTGGATATCGTCGGGGCCGGCCGCGCCTACCGGCGAAGGGTCGGGCAGGATGTCGGCTTCGAGCAAGCTCGGGGATCCCGGCGGGGGTCGGTCGAGGGATGGAGACGCGTGTCAGACGATCACCGCGACATCGGCTCCCTCTGGCGTCAGGTCTACGCAAGCCTTGATCACGCAGTGTCTGCACCCCAGCGGATCTGGCTGGACCGGAGCCGTCCGGTGGCGTTTCTCAACGAGAACACCCTGTTGATCGCGGTACGCGACGAGTTCACCCGGTC
>Ga0164242_10009257_pt1 | contig 10638 bp, 12 predicted proteins | sample OricomgcompostMG_FD_108783 | JGI IMG/M metagenome (GOLD analysis project Ga0164242, IMG submission 108783) | Miracle-Growth compost microbial communities from Emeryville, California, USA - Original compost - Miracle growth compost (MG) ... | reverse complement strand
TCGTCGGGCACCAGGAAGCGGGGCGCGAGCCCGCTCCGGCGTCCCGCCACTCCTGCGCGGGCTTCGCCCCCGGCACGAGGTGATGGATCGCGAGCGTCCTGGCGTCGGCCCGTTCCGCGATCGAGATCGCCTCCCGCACGCTCGAATGCGCGCTGCGGTGGTGGTCGACGGAGGCGGCGCCGAAGCCGGCGCTGTGCCCGTGATAGCGCGATGCGACCCAGTCGAAGTCGATCGCCTCGTGCAGCAGCAGGTCGGTGCCGGCGGCGAGGCGCACCACGTTGTCGCAGGGCGAGGTGTCGCCGGAGATCGTCACCGAGCCGTATTCGGAGTCGAAGCGGAAGCCGAACGCGGGGGTCAGCGGCGCATGCGAGACGAGCGTCGCGGTGACGCGGACCCGCTCGTCCTCGAAGACCGGGAAGGGCGACATGTCGGGGACGGGGTGGTCGTTCGGGTGGTAGCCGATGCCGGCCGGCACCACGATGTCCTCCGGCGCGAACAGCGCCTCGGGGCTCGGCCGGAGCGCGTTGAACACGCGGTCGTTGATGTCGGTCGCGTAGGCCTCGACGAGATGCTGGAACATCGCCGCGGTGCCCGGGGTCGGCTGGGCGGGCGCGACCGGAGCCGGCGCCGTCACCGCGCGGGGCGTGACCGGTGGGAGCATGCCGCGGTCACCGGGCCCGACGATCGGGATCCGGCGGTCGAGCGAGGTGAGCGCCACCGAGCCGAAGAGCATGATCGCCGGCAGATCGACGACGTGATCGGAGTGGAGGTGGGTGAGGAAGACGCCGTGCAGCCGCGCCAGCTCGAGCTCGGCCAGCATGATCTGCCGCCCGGCGCCGAGCCCCGCGTCCACGAGGTAGAACGCGTCGTCGACCTCGACCGCCGTGGCGATGCCGGCGCGCCGGCCCCGCTCCGGGCCGGACCACCACTGCGGTCCGCCGGCGGTGCCGAGGGTGATAACGCGCATGCCCATGCGATCTCCACTTCGTCGTGTCGTCGTCCTAGCGATTCTGGGGCGCAGCCGCTTCCGTCGTAAAACTGGAATATGTGCATATGTACTAGGTTTCAACCGTGGTAATGCCGTTCACCCTGCGCCAGCTCGAGTACTTCGCCGTCACCGCCGAGCTCGGATCCTTCCGCGCCGCCGCCGCGCAGTGCCGCGTCACCGAGACCGCCCTCGGCCAGAGCGTGACCGACCTCGAGGCCGCACTCGGCCAGACGCTGTTCGTCCGCCAGCGCTCCCGCGGCGTGACCCCGACCTCGGAGGGCCGCGCGCTCCTCGTCCTCGCCCGCTCCCTGCTCGACCACGCCGGCGAGCTGACGGTCGCGGCCCACGAGCTGCGCTCGGAGCTGACCGGCCCGCTGCGGATCGGCTGCTATAGCAGCCTCTCCCCGTTCATCACGCCCTCGATCTACACCGACTTCGCCGCCCCGCACCCGAAGCTCGACGTCACCATCACCGAGGGCGATCCCTTCGACCTGCAGGACCAGCTCCAGGAGGGCAGGCTCGACTGCGTCCTGCTGCAGCAGCGCCAGGCCGTCCGCGGCGTCGAGACCCGGCCGCTGCGCCGCGGCGAGACGAAGGTGATCCTCTCCACCCGGCACCCGCTCGCGGCGCAGGAGCAGGTGGCGCTGCACGATCTCGTCGCCGAGCCGATGGTCCTCCTGGACCTGCCGGGCGTGCGCTCCACCCTGCTGCCGACGCTCGCCGAGATCGGGATCCAGCCGCGGATCGGCTGGCGCACGACCGTCTTCGAGACGGTCCGCTCGCTCGTCGCGCGGAACCTCGGCTGGTCGCTGCTCATCCACCGCCCCCCGGTGGACCTCAGCTACGAGAACCTCCCCCTCGTCACGCGGAAGATCGTCGAGCCGATCGCCACCAGCGACGTGTCGCTCGGCGTGCTGCGCGGACGCCGGATGTCGGCGCGCATGCTCGCCTTCGAGGAGCACTGCCGGGAGCACTTCCGCCGGCTCGACGCGGGCCTGCCACTGCTGGCCCCCTGACCGGCTCAGGCGGCCAGCAGGCGCTCCGCGACCTCGGCGAGATCCGCGCAGTGGAGGTCGTTCTCCGGCTGCGGCGACACGTCCTTCGGATGGCCGGCGCCCCACTCCAGCGGGCGCTCGACGTAGACCGTCCGCAGACCGCGGGCCCGGGCACCGGCGAGGTCGTCATGGTGCGCCGCGACGAGCGCGACCTCGTCGGGTGCGAGACCGAAGACCGCCGCGGTGCCGAGATACGGCGCCGGATCGACCTTGTAGGCATGGAACACCTCGGCCGAGAGGATGCAGTCCCAGGGCAGTCCGGCCCGCTTCGCCATATGCGCGAGCAGTCCGAGGTTGCCGTTCGAGAGCGTGCAGATCAGGTAGCGCTCTCTCAGACGCGAGAGCGCGGCGACGCTGTCCGGCCAGGGATCCAGGCGATGCCAGACCCGGTTCAGCTCCTCGCGCTCGGGCCCGGAGAGGTCCCCGAGCCCGAAGCCGGGCAGGATCTCGTCGAGGATCTCGCGGTGCAGCGTGTCGATGATCGCCCAGTCGCGCTCGCCGCGGCGCACCCGGTCGACCGCGGGCAGATAGCCGGAGCGCCAGGCCCGGGCGAAGGCATCGGCGTCGACCCCGGGATAGCGGGATCGGAGCTCGCGCACGATGCTGCCGTGCCAGTCGACGACCGTCCCGAACACGTCGAAGGCGAGCACCCGCACCGCCGACAGCGGCGCCGACCTCTCGTCCACGAGGCCGATCGTAGGCGCGAGCGCGAACGCCGCTCGGGGGCTCGCCGCGGCCGGCGCGCTACCCCCGCAGCACGGTCAGCAGCACGACGCTGTCGTCGAGGGCGGCGAGCGCGTGCTGCTCCGGCGGGATCTCGGCGAGGTCGCCCGCCACGAGCTCCCATTGTCGCGCCCGGCCGAGCAGCCGGACGCGACCGAAGAGCACCTGCAGGGTGGCCTCCGGCGGGCTGTCGTGCTCGGCGAGCTCGACGCCGGCCAGCAGCGCGATCGCGGTCTGTCGCAGCCGCGCGTCATGACCGCCGTGCACGGTCGCCGCCGCCCGGCGCGCCGGGGCGAGCCGCGCGGCGGCGAGCAGCTCATCCTGCAGTGCCGCGAGCCCCGTCACGCCGGACCCGGCCGGTTCGGCGCTCATGCCGCGGCCCCGGAGCCGACGAGCCGCGCGCGGCACGGGCCCGGTGCCGGCACCGCATCGAGCGACTCGAGCCGGACCGCCTCGCCCCAGGTCGCGAGCGCACCCGACATCATGCCGGCGTGGATGGCGCACACCAGGTCGTCCGGGCCCGCGACGAGCTCGCGGAAGGGGCAGTTGTGCAGCTCGACGACCGGGCCGTTCGCCACCGGGTCGAATCCGGTCTCGGCGAGCAGCCCGACGAGGCCCGCGACCGGTGAGACCGGCGTCTCCTGTCGCGCGCGCCGCCGCCCCCATTCGGCGCCGGCGCGATGCGCACGCGTCCGGCCCGGATCGTCGTCGCCGAGCGCGGCGAGCAGGATGCCGGCGAGCAGCTCGTAGCGCCGCGAGCCGCCACGACCGGCGACGGCCCGGAACCGGACGCTCGGTCGCCCCGGTCGTCCGGCGGCCGAGTCGGTCCGCTCGATGTCGCCGTCCCGCTCGAGCGCGTCGAGATGGAATCGGACCGTGTTCGGATGGACGCGCAGCGTCGCCGCGATCTCCGCGACCCCGATCGGCGCACCCGATCCCCGGACCGCCTGCAGCACGGCCTCGCGTCGATGTCCCTGTCCTGGCATGCCCCGAGTTTATCCAAGTAGATTTGGATCAACACCATCGCACAAGGAGACATCGTGAGCACCGAGCAGCCCGCCGCCCCGTCCACCGACACCGAGGTCGATCTCCGTGCCGTGCCGCGCAGCGACCGGCACCCTCGCGTCTTCGCCGCATACGAACGGCTCGGCGTCGGCGATGCCGTCCTGCTCATCAACGACCACGAGCCGAAGCACCTCCGCGAGGAGTTCGACGAGGAGCTCGCCGACGCCTACGACTGGGACGTGCTGCCCGGATCCTCCGACGCGGACGGATGGCGCATCCGGATCGTCAAGCGCGCGGCCACCCCGCTCCCCCGCATCGTCGGCCGCACCGACGCGGCGCCCGCCGCCGGCGATCCGGCGCTCGGCGGCTCCGTCTGGCGGCTCCGGCCCGCCGCCCGGGACCTCGACGCGAACGTCATCTCGCTCCCGCCGCGCGACGAGATCCAGCGGCACGACGGCCCCGACCTCGACGTGCTCATCCACGTCGTCGACGGATCCGGCACGCTCGAGACCGAGGTCGGCGCCGTCGCCCTCGCCGCCGGCGACCTGGTCTGGCTGCCGCGGCGCGCCAGTCGCCGATTCGTCGCCGGCGACGAGGGACTGCGCTACCTCTCGGTCCACCAGCGCAAGCCGGGCCTCGGCATCACGGCGCGGCCGGCCGGCTGAGCCGCCTCAGTCGACGGCGGCGCGGTCCGGGAGCACGACCTCGATGACCGGGCAGTCGCGCCACAGCCGCTCCAGCGAGTAGGACGTCCGCTCCTCGTCGTGGAAGACGTGGACAACGAGATCGCCGAAGTCGAGCAGGATCCAGCGGCCCTCGCCGCGCCCCTCGCGACGCAGCGCCTTCGCGCCGAGCGGCGCCAGCGCCTCCTCGATCCCCTCGGCGATCGCCTCGACCAGCCGCTCGTTGCGACCCGACACGATGAGGAACGCATCGGCGAAGGGTAGCAGCTCGCTGACGTCGAGCGCGACGACGTCCTCCGCCTGCTTCGCATCCGCGGCGGCCGCGGCCGCCTGGACGAGCTCCACCGCCCGATCGGAGGCCGTCAATGCCCGAACCAGCCGAGCACGATCGCGGTCACCACGAGCCCGGTGACGAGGACGGCGAGCACCGAGGCGGTGACGAGCAGCACGGTCATACCGCGGCCGCCGCGACGCGTCGCGTTCGCGACGATCGGGCTGCCGAGCGCATGCTGGCTCGCGACCGCGGAGGCGCGCACCGGCTGGGCGTCCGGCGAGGCCGCGAACCCCTCGTCGAAGCGGTCGTCGAGCTCGGCGCCCGTCACCGAGCCCATCGCGCCGGTGCGCGCGAAGTCGTGCGACAGCGGGATCGAGCCGGTGAGCAGCACCTCGCTGGTAGCGTCGAGCGGACCACCGAGATCCATCACCGCCGGGTGATCGACGACGATCGTCGACGAGGTCGCCTGCGGTGAACCGCCGGCATCATGCGAGCCGGTCAGGTCGCCGGAGTCCTCCGACTCGGCGAGCTGGCGCGTCCAGTGCCCCTCGGGCGCGGTCCACGGCGCCGGCTCCGGGGCCGGCGCGGTCGGGGTGGTGTCGGTCAGCGCCGCCGCCGCGGCCTCCGCGTCGGCCGGCGCCGCGTCGGGCTCGGGCTCCGGCTCCGACACGATGTCCGGCTCGCCGGGCTCCGAGGCCGGCTCGCCGAGGTCCTCGGCCGGGACGACCGCGTCCTCGGGCGACTCGGACGCGGACTCCGCCTTCGCAGCGTTCTCGGCCTCCGTCGCCTCCGCGGACGGGATCGGCGCATCCCGCCCGGACTCGGACTCCGTCGGGGTCCCCGTCTCGGGCGGATCGACGGCCTCCGGATCCAGGGTGATGATCGCGATCGCCTGCGTCCGCTGCTCCCGCAGCCGCCGACGGCTGAGCACCTGCCCGTCAGGACCGACGATCCCGAGGGCGGCCGGCGCCTCGCCGGGCGCCTCCTCGCCGCCGCGACCGCCCGGCGCCGGGGCCACGAAGGCGCTCGCCGTGAAGGGGCCGCTGCCGAAGGCCGGCGGCGCGTCGGGCGCCTCGCTCGGGCTCGGCGGCACCTCGCCGGTCGCCGCGAGGCGCGCCTCGCGGGCGGCGCGGCGCGTCATCGGCTGATCAGGAGTGAGACTCATGCTTCATCCACGATACAGACCGTGCTTGCCGATGTACTGGACGACACCGTCGGGGACGAGATACCAGACCGGCCAGCCGCGACCGACCCGCTCCCGGCAGTCCGTCGAGGAGATGGCGAGCGCGGGCACCTCGAGCGAGTGCACCCGGTCCTCGGGCAGGCCGTTCACCGACAGCGGGTGACCCGGCCGTGACACCGCGACGAGCTGGGCGAGCTCCCAGATCTCCGCGACGTCCTTCCACTCCAGGATCTGCGCGACCGCGTCCGCCCCGGTGATGAAGAACAGATCGTCGGCGGGATACTGCGCCTTGAGGTCGCGGAGGGTGTCGACCGTGTAGGTCGGGCCGTCCCGGTCGATGTCGACCCGGGAGACGGTGAACCTCGGGTTCGCCGCCGTGGCGATCACCGTCATGAGATAGCGGTGCTCGCCGACGGTGACCGTCGACTTCATCCACGGCTGGCCGGTCGGGACGAAGATCACCTCGTCGAGCGCGAAGCGTTGCTGCACTTCGCTCGCAGCGACCAGGTGGCCGTGATGGATCGGGTCGAAGGTCCCGCCCATGATGCCGATGCGGCGCCGCGCGCCCCGGGATGACTCAGCCACGTCGCGTCGTCTCGCCGACCCCGTCGATCGGATGCGGACTAGTGGTGCGCCTCGTGGCCGTGCTCATCGTGGCCGGCCGAGGCCTTCTCGCGATGGCGGTGCGCCACGTCGCGGAAGGAGAAGACGATGAGCGCCGCGAACCCGAAGAAGACGATCCCGATGATCGGCGGGACCCAGGTCGGGAACGACTCGGTGGCGGCTTCCGCGGCGAGGAGGAACATGGCCCCTATCCTATCCGCGCACCTGGCCGGAGCCGCGCACCAGCCACTTCGTGCTCGTCAGCTCCGGCAGCCCCATCGGGCCGCGGGCGTGCAGCTTCTGCGTCGAGATGCCGACCTCGGCGCCGAAGCCGAACTCGCCGCCATCGGTGAACCGGGTGCTCGCGTTCACCATGACGACCGCCGCGTCGACCTCGGCGAGGAAGCGCTCCGCCTCGGCGTAGTCGTTCGTCACGATCGTCTCGGTGTGCTTCGTCGAGTAGCGCCGGATGTGCGCCATCGCCTCGTCGAGGTCGTCGACGAGGCGGACGTTCATCACGAGCGCCATGTGCTCGATCGACCAGTCGTCCTCGGTCGCGGGAATGAGGCCGGGGACAATCGCGATCGAGGCCTCGTCGCCGTGCAGCTCGACCTCTCGCGCCCGCAGCGCCGCGAGCACCGGCGGCAGCAGCCGGGCGGCCGCGGCGCGGTGCACGAGCAGGGTCTCGGCAGCGTTGCACACGCTCGGCCGCTGCACCTTCGCGTTCACCACGATGTCGACCGCCATCCCGGTGTCGGCGCTCTCCGCGAGCAGCACGTGGACGACCCCCGCGCCGGTCTCGATCACCGGCACTCTCGACTCGCGCACGACGGTGTCGATGAGCTGCTGCGAGCCGCGCGGGATGAGCACGTCGACGTAGCCGCGGGCGGCCATGAGCTGCGTCGCGCCCTCCCGACCGAACTCGTCGATGGTCTGCACCGCGTCGCGCGGCAGCCCGACCGAGGCGAGCGCGTCCTGGATGAGGGCGACGAGCACCGCGTTGCTGCGCTCGGCGGCGGTGCCGCCGCGGAGCACGACCGCGTTCCCCGACTTGATGGCGAGCGCCGCGATGTCGACGGTGACGTTCGGCCGGGCCTCGTAGATGGTGCCGATCACGCCGAAGGGGACACGGACCTGGCTGAGCTGCAGCCCGTTCGGCAGCGTCGAGCCGCGGAGCACCGCCCCGACCGGGTCGGGCAGCCCGATGACGTCGCGCACCGCCTCGGCGAGGCCGGCGAGCCGCGCCTCGCTGAGGGTGAGCCGGTCGAGCAGGCCGGCGCTCAGGCCGTTGTCGCGGCCGTTCGCGAGATCGAGCTCGTTCGCGGCGAGGATCTCCGCGGTGCGCCGCTCGATCGCGGCGGCGATGCCCTCGAGGCCCGCGTTCTTCTCCCCCGAACTCGCCAGCCCCAGCGGTCGCGCCGCCTCGCGGGCGAGCGTGAGCTTGTCAATGAGGCTGAGCGCGGTCCCGGTCGGCATGGACCGATTCTACTTCGGGCGTCCGACGACCCGTCCGGCGCGGGTATAGCGTGGACCGGTGCGCAGCCTCCTCCTTCGGCGCCGCGGCAGGGTCTGAACGACCGGCGACCTGACCGCGGTGTCCGTCGACGTGCCGGTCGCCCGCTCCGACCGAAAGCCCTCGATGCACCTCCGCCCCCGACCATGGGTCATGCTCCTCGTCGTCGTCCTCGCGCAGGCGTCGACGACCGTCGTCGCGACCACGCCCGCCTTCCTCATCCCGTTCCTCCACACCGAGCGCGGCCTCAGCCTCGCCGAGGCCGGCCTCGTCGCCGCCGCGCCGAACCTCGGTCTCGTCCTCGCCCTCGTCGCCTGGGGCGCCGCGACCGACCGATGGGGCGAGCGCCGGGTGCTCGTCATCGGGCTCGCCGCGACGGTGGTCGCGGTGCTGCTCGCCTGCCTCGCGAGCGGCCTCCTGCTCATCGGGCTCGCGCTGATCCTCGCCGGCGCCCTGTCGGGCTGCACGAATGCGTCGAGCGGCCGGCTCATCGTCGGCTGGTTCCCGCCGGAGCGCCGCGGGCTCGCGATGGGCATCCGGCAGACGTGCCAGCCGATCGGCACCGCGATCGCCGCCCTCGTCGTACCGGCGCTCGCGCACTGGTCGCTCACCGCCTCGCTCGCCTTCGGCGGCGTCCTCGTGCTCGTGAGCCTGCTGCTGGTGCTCGCGACCGTGGTCGACCCGGCCCGGGCCGCCGCTCGAGGGACCGCCGCCGCGGACCTCGCGGCCGCGAACCCCTACCGCGCCTCCTCCGCGCTGGCGCGGATCCACGCCGTGTCGATGCTGCTCGTCGTCCCGCAGTTCACGCTCTCGACCTTCGGGCTGGTGTGGTTCATCGCCGGCTTCGGCTGGAGCGAGCTCGCCGCCGGCGCCGTGGTGACCGTCGCGCAGCTGACCGGCGCCGCGGGCCGCATCGCGGTCGGCGTGCTGAGCGACCGGGTGCGCTCGCGCCTCCGTCCGCTGCGCTGGGTCGCCCTCGCCGGCATCGCCGCGCTGCTGGTGACCGCCGGCTTCGGCTGGGTCGGCTGGGCGTGGCCCGCCGCGATCGCCTACGTGCTGGCGAGCTGCATCTCCGTCGCGGACAACGGCCTCGCCTTCACCGCCGTGGCCGAGCTGGCCGGGAGCCGCTGGTCGGGGCGCGCACTCGGCATCCAGAACACGGGGCAGTTCCTCGCGGCCGCCATCGTGCCGCCCGCCATCGGTGCGCTCATCGGCCTCGTCGGCTACCCGGCGGCCTTCGCGCTCGTCGCGCTGACGCCGCTCGCCGCGACGCCGCTCATCCCGGCTGCCCAGGTGGAGCGGCTGCGGGGCTGAGGCTCACTCGCCGCCGGGGACGGCCTGGAACCAGGTGCCGAGCCGGGTGCCGGAGAGCGCGTCGGCGACCCGCGCCGTCTCCGCCAGCAGCGTCGGGATGCCGTGCTCGGCGGCGTACTTCGCGGCCGCGACCTTCGTCCCGGCGCCGCCGGTGCCGACGCCGGCCGCGCCGATGTCGCCGAAGGCGACCGAGGCGAGATCGTCGCCGTGCGGGACGTGCTCGATGCGCACCGCCCCCGGCTCCGAGGGCGGCCGGGTGTAGAGCGCGTCGATGTCGGAGAGCAGCACCAGCACGTCGGCGCGCACCAGCACCGCGACGAGCGCGGCGAGCCGGTCGTTGTCGCCGAAGCGGATCTCCGCGGTCGCGACCGTGTCGTTCTCGTTCACGATGGGGACCACGCGCAGCGCCAGCAGCCGCTCCAGTGCGCGTCGGGCGTTCAGCCGGGTCGTCGGGTTCTCCAGATCGCCGGCGGTGAGCAGCACCTGCCCGGCGACGACCCGATGCCGGCGCAGGCTCGTCTGGTAGCGCCACATCAGCACGTTCTGGCCCACCGCGGCGGCCGCCTGCTGGGTGGCGAGATCGCTCGGCCGCTCGGCGAGGTCGAGCACCGGCAGCGCGCTCGCGATCGCGCCGGAGGACACCAGGATCACCTCCGCGCCGCGCTCGTGCGCCGCCGCGAGCGCGTCGATGAGCGGGTCGATCTGCGCGACGCGCTCGCCCGTCACGCTCGAGGAGCCGACCTTGACGACGATGCGCTGCGCGGCCGGGATGTGGGCGTGCTCGGTGACGGACGCGCCGGCCTCGGCGCGCCCGTCGGCCTCGCTACTCGTCATCGTCCGACCAGTATTCCGGATCCAGCGGGGCGCCCCGGGATGCCTCGAGCTCGGCCCGGGCCTCCGCGCGGGCGTCCATCATGGCGTGGTACTCGCTCTGCCGCTCCTTGGTCGTGCGCCGGGTGCGCTGCCCGTCCAGCCGCGCATCGGTGCCGCGCGGGCTCTGGATGAGCTCCGCGGCGCTCGTCAGCGTCGGCTCCCAGTCGAAGGTCACCGCCCGCGGACCGCGGCCGATCATGACCGTGGCGCCCGGGGTCGCCCCCGCCTGGAACAGCTCTTCCTCGACGCCGAGCTTCGCGAGTCGGTCGGCGAGGTAGCCGACGGCCTCGTCGTTCGCGAAGTCGGTCTGCGCGACCCAGCGCTCCGGCTTCGCCCCGAGCACCCGGTAGACCGTCGTGGTGCCGCCCTCGACGCGCACCTCGAAGTCGCGCTCGCCGATCGCTCTCGGCCGGATCACGATCCG
>Ga0164242_10009256_pt1 | contig 10638 bp, 10 predicted proteins | sample OricomgcompostMG_FD_108783 | JGI IMG/M metagenome (GOLD analysis project Ga0164242, IMG submission 108783) | Miracle-Growth compost microbial communities from Emeryville, California, USA - Original compost - Miracle growth compost (MG) ... | reverse complement strand
CACTCCGGCCCAGGTGCACCGCGCGCTGGATCTGGGCGCGCCGGTCGCGCCGAGCGCGGCGATGGTGGGCGGCTGCGTGGCCATCGTCTGGCTGGTCAAGATGCTCGAGCCGATCGCCCGCTCGCATGCCTCGGTCCTCATCCGGGGCGAGAGCGGCACCGGCAAGGAGCTGGTCGCCGAGGCGGTGCACCGCGGCAGCCCGCGCGCCCAGATGCCGCTGGTGAAGGTGAACTGCGCGGCGATGGTGGAGGACCTGCTCCTCTCCGAGCTCTTCGGTCACGAGAAGGGCGCGTTCACCGGCGCCATCCGCGAGCGCAAGGGCCGCTTCGAGCTGGCCGACGGCGGCACCATCTTCCTCGACGAGGTCGGCGACCTCTCGCCCAAGGCGCAGGTGGCGCTGCTCCGGGTGCTGCAGGAGCGCACCTTCGAGCGCGTGGGCGGAACCCGCACGCTCTCGGTCGACGTGCGCGTGGTCTGCGCCACCAACCGCGACCTGGAGGCGATGATCGCCTCCGGGCAGTTCCGCCAGGACCTCTACTACCGGCTCAAGGGCGTGATGCTCGAGCTGCCGCCGCTGCGTGCCCGCGGCGACGACCTCTCGCTGCTCTGCTCGCACTTCCTCGGTCGGATCGCCCAGGCGCGCGGCGAGCCGGCGAAGGTCCTCGCGCCCGAGTCGCTGGCGCTGCTCGCGCAGCACAGCTTCCCTGGCAACATCCGCGAGCTGGAGAACGTGCTCGAGTCGGCCACCCTCTTCGCCAGCGGACCGGTGGTGGGGCTGGAGTGCTTCGAGCACCTGCCCGAGCTGCGCGCGCTCGCCCGCGGCGAGGCCCCGCTGCCCGCGCCGACGCCGACGCCGACGCCGACGCTCGCAGCGCCTCCTCTTCGCGAGGTGCCGTCCGCTTTCCCTGGCGCGGCTGCCGGCGGCGAGCGGGAGCTCGACTTCTTCGCCCTGGTGCGCGACCGCGGCCTGAGCCTCAAGGACCTCCGCCAGGAGATGGAGACCCAGTGCATCGCCCGCGCGCTCGCCGAGTCGCGCGGCAACATCTCCGAGGCCGCCCGGCTGCTGAAGATGAAGCGCTCGCGCCTCTCCCAGATTGTCAACGCCGACCCCCAGCTCCGGGCGCTCGCCAAGGGCGATGCCGAACCGAACCTGGACGAGGTCGACAACCCCGACGAGGATTAGGTATGTCCATTGCACTCGCGCGGACCGGCTCGAGGAGCGGAACCATGTTGCACAGACTTTTCATCGGAGTTGCCGCGGCGCTCTCGCTGGCCTCGTTCGGCTGCGCGGCGCCGCAGGCCAGCCTGCGCACCGGCGCGCCCAGCGCCTCGGTGCAGCAGGGCGGCGACCTCTCCGGCGGCGTGGCCAGCCGCGACCGCGCGGTCCTTGGCGCGCGCGGGCTGGGCTTCGCCGGCGGCGATCTGAGCGATTCGCAGGACCCGATCCCCATCCTCCCCAGCCCCAGCTCCCCTTCAGACTCGACCTTCTCGCGCTGGCCCGGCGATGGAATGGGCGGTCGGTGGGGCGGCGGCCGCAACCCCGTCATCCGCCGGCAGTAGCGCCAGAGCCAAGCCTCGCCGATCGCGCTCGGGCTAACGCCCGCTGCCACCGCGCTGGCGGTCGGCGGTGGATTGTCGCGGCGCGGGGTATAACGCGCGCCCGCCCGTCGAGCCTGCCATGCGCGTCCGCGACCCCATCCACGGAACCATCCCGGTGGCCGACACCGAGGTCGCGCTCATCGACAGCGCGTTCTACCAGCGGCTCCGCCACGTGAAGCAGCTCGGCTTCGGCGAGCTGGCGTTCCCCGGCGCCACCCACACCCGCCACGCGCACTGCCTGGGCGCGATGCACCTGGCCAGCCGGCTCTTCGACGCCGCGCTCGCGCCGCTCGAGCTGCCCGAGGCCGATCGCGCGCGGCTGCGGCGGGTGGTGCGCGCGGCCACCCTGCTCCACGACCTGGGGCACATGCCGCTCTCGCATGCCTCGGAGCGGATCGCCCCGGCGCGGGCGCGGCTCGGACTTCCGGCGTGGCTCGGCGTCGAGCCCGAGGCCACCCAGGCCAGCCACGAGGACTTCACCGCCAAGCTCCTGCTCGACTCCAGCCTCACCCCGGTGCTGGCCAGGTCGCTGGAGGGCACCGGCTTCTCGCCCGAGGCGGTGGTGAGCCTGATAGCGGGAAAGGAGCCGCCGGGCGGGAGCCCGTTCCAGGTGGGTGCCCGCGAGCTCGCGCCGATCCTGCGGCAGCTCGTCTCCGGCGAGCTCGACGCCGACCGCATGGACTACCTGCTCCGCGACTCGTTCTTCACCGGCGTGAAGTACGGCCAGTACGACCTCGACTGGATGGTCCAGAACCTCTGGCCGGCGGAGATCTCCGGCGAGGTGTTCCTCGCGCTCTCGAAGGTGGCGGTGTTCGCCTTCGAGGATTTTCTGCTCTCGCGCTACCACATGTTCGTCTCGGTCTATTACCACCACACCGCGATCTGCTTCGACGAGCTGCTGCAGCGCTGCTACGCCGAGTCGCCGGGCGAGTTCGAGATCCCACCCGAGCCCGAGGCGTTCCTGCACTGCGACGACGTGCAGCTCTGGACCGCGCTTCGCGCTTCGAAGAGCCGCTGGGCGGAGCGGCTGGTCCGGCGCCGCGGCTTCAAGATGCTGGTGGAGGCCACCGGGCGCGACGCCGGCTACGACCTCGATGGCCTCGATCGCGCGCTCTCCGCCGCGGGCATCGAGCACTTCCGCACTGCTTCCAAGGGCGTGCTCAGCAAGTACTTCGCCGGCGGCGGCGGGCCGAACCTCTACGTGCTCGACCGCGCCACCCAGCACCTCACGCCGGTGACCCAGTACACGCCGCTGTATCAGCGCTACGCGGAGACGATCACCCTCGAGCGGATCTACGTCGACGACGCGCGCGCCGCCGATGCCTTCGAGATCTTCCGCAAGCAGAGCCGCGCGGGCTGATCCGCGCCGGATCCAAAAATTTCCGCGCGCGTGCGGCGGCGCGGGTGTACTTGGCAGGTGCCCGCAACGGGCGTGATATATCCGCACGCCCGGAGGCCGAACCCCAGATGCCGCGCTCGTGGAAGACCGATTCGCTGCCGCTCCTCGACGGTCCCGGCCGGCTCGGGCGCGGCGATGTGAAGCTGCTGCTCCTCGCGGCGCTCGAGGAAGGTCCGCGGCACGGCTACGAGCTGATGAAGGCGGTGGAGACGCTCTCCGGCGGTCGGTACATCCCCAGCGCCGGCGTGGTCTACCCCACGCTCAAGGTCTACGCGGAGCAGGGCGTGCTCAAGGTGGAGCAGGCCGGCGAGCGCCGCCGCTACGCGCTCACCGCGCCGGGCCGGAAGTTTCTGCAGCAGAAGCGCGAGGCGCTCTCCATCGCCCTCAAGCGGCTGCGCAACGGCAGCGACGAGCGCCCGGAGCTCCACGCGCTCGCCCAGGACGCGCAGAAGCTGGTGCGCGAGATCTTCGCCAAGCCCGATGAGCTCAAGCCCGCGCAGGTGCAGGCGCTGCGGCGGCTCCTCGCCGAGACCAGCGCGCGCGCCAAGCGGGTGCTCGAGTAGCTCCGTCCGTGCAGGTCGAGCTCAGTCGCGCGGGGCCGGCTCGAGCGTGCCGGCATCGGCGTTGAGCGTGTACGCGCCGCCCAGAAGCACCGGGAAGTTCACCTCGCCGTGGCCCACCAGAAAGCCGGTGGCCGAAGGGATCGGCAGGTCGGCGAGCATGGCGCGGACCACATCCAGCGCGGTGTAGTCGGCGTCCTTCTCCTCGCAGCCGGTGAGTCCGCCTACCGCGATGCCGGCCACGCCGTCGAGAAGCCCGGCGAGCTTGAGGTGGGTGAGCATCCGGTCGAGCCGGTAGGGCCGCTCGCCGACGTCCTCGAAAAAGAGCAGCTTGCCGCGGAGCTCGGGCAGGTACGGCGTGCCGAGCAGCCGGGTGAGCACCGAGAGATTTCCGCCGACCAGCGGCGCGGTGGCGCGGCCGGCCCGGACCGGCTCGGCGCCCGTGAGCCGCGGCGGCTCGCCCTTGCAGAGCAGCTTGCCGAGCGCGCGGCGCACGTTCTCCGGTTGCCGGCCGAGCTGGGTGATGACCGGGCCGTGGATGCTGCGGCGGCCGTCGCGGTTCCAGAGAAGGTGCAGCGCGGTGATGTCGGAGAAGCCCACCAGCGGCTTGTCCGGCAACGCCCCGAGATCGATGCGCGGCAACAGCCGCATCGAGCCGTAGCCGCCGCGGGCGCAAATGACCGCGCGGGTGGCGGAATCGCGGAAGGCCGCGTTCAGCTCGCTGAGGCGGCGGTTGTCGTCGCCGGCCAGGTAGGCCTTGGCCTCGAAGATCCGCGGATCGTACCGGGGCTCGAACCCGAGCTCCTCGAGCGCGGCGAGGCCCAGCTTGAAGGCGGCGGGATCGAACGGGCCGGCCGGGGCGATCACCGAGACCGCATCGCCGCTCTTGAGCAAAGGCCAACTCACGCGCGCGACCCTACCCGCGGGGATGCGGTGTCGCAAGGCGCGCTGGGTGGACACATTTTGTGACCAGTCATATTTTCGGGCCGGAGGTGCGCGATGAAGCAGCTCGGTGCGGCGAAGTTCAAGGAGCAGTGCCTGGCCCTGCTCGATCACCTGGAGCCCGAGGGGGTGATCATCACCAAGCACGGTCGGCCGGTGGCCAAGCTCATCCCTTGGGAGCGCGAGTCGGCGCAGCTCATCGGGAGCATGAAAGGCAAGATCCGGGTGAAGGGCGACATCCTCTCCACGGGAGCGCGCTGGGATGCTGAACCTTGATACCCACGTGCTCATCGACGCGCTGCGGGGTGAGCTGAGCGCCGCCGAACGGAAGCTGCTCTCCTCGGAACGCTGGAGCATCTCGGCGATCGTCCTCTGGGAGCTGAGCAAGCTGGTGCAGCTCGGCCGCGTGGACCTCGACCTCGACGCTCCGGAGCTGAGCCAGGCCCTCGGGGCGATCCACGTCTGGCCGTTGGATTTCGCGGTCTGTCGTCAATCGACCCGGCTCGATTTCCGCAGCGATCCCGCCGACGAGCTCATCGCCGCGACGAGCTTGGTCCACGGCGTGCCGCTGGTGACGCGCGACCGGCGCATCCGCAAGTCCAAGCAGGTGCCGCTCGCGAGAATGTGACGGCAGCTTTTCGGCGGCGCGCGCATCGATGTGCGCGAGCTCCTTCAGGCCGCGACAGAGCCTGCCGAGTGAAAGCGGCCCGCGCCTGCGCTATATAGCCGAGCCGTGTCCGAGACCTCCGATTCGCGCGGTCGCGAAGCGATCGACGTCCCACTCTCGAAGCTGACCCGCGCCCGCAAGCCCGAGTGGCTCAAGGTGCGCGTGCCCGGCGGCCCGGGCTACGAGCGGGTGCGCGACCTGCTCTCGCGGCTCCAGCTCAACACCGTCTGCGCCGAGTCGCGCTGCCCGAACATCGCCGAGTGCTGGGCGGGCGGCACCGCCACGGTGATGCTGATGGGCGACGTGTGCACCCGCGGCTGCCGCTTCTGCCACGTGAAGAGCGGCAAGCCGCCGCCGCTCGATCCCGAGGAGCCGCGGCACCTCGCCGAGGCGGTGAGCCAGCTCGGCATGAAGTACCTGGTGGTGACCAGCGTCGACCGCGACGACCTGCCCGACGCCGGCGCCGGCCATTTCGCCGAGGCCATCCGCGAGCTGAGGGCCCACTGCCCGGATACGAAAGTCGAGGTCCTGGTGCCCGACTTCGACGCCGTCCCCGAGCGGCTGGACATCGTCGGCGCCGCCGGGCCGCACGTCATCGCCCAGAATCTGGAGACGGTGGAGCGGCTCACCCACCCGGTTCGCGACCGCCGCGCCGGCTACGCCAAGACCCTCGGCGTGCTCCGCGCGTACAAGGAGCGCTTCCCCGACATCTATACCAAGAGCTCGCTGATGGTCGGCCTGGGCGAGACCGAGGACGAGCTCTTCGCGGCCATGGGCGACCTCTGCGCCGCGGGCGTCGATGTCCTCACCATCGGCCAATACCTGCAGCCCTCGCCGTGGAACCTGAAGGTCGAGCAGTACGTGACCCCGGAGACCTTCAACCGCTACGCCGCGCGGGCCAAGGACCTGGGCTTTCTCTACTGCGCGAGCGGGCCGCTGGTGCGCTCGAGCTACCGCGCCGCCGAGTTCTTCATGAAGGGCCTGATGGAGACGCGGCACCACCCGCCGCGCCGGCCCGCACCCTGAACATGGCAAACACGCGCTACACCGTCTCCCTGCTGCACCCGAACAGCCGGCTCATCGAGGTCGAGGGCCGCTTCGCGGTCGACGACCGGGCCACCATCGAGTTGGTGCTCCCGGTCTGGACGCCCGGCTCGTACCTGGTCCGCGAGTACGCGCGGCACCTCCAGGATTTCGCCGCCCTCGACGAGCAGGGCAGGGCGCTGGCCTGGAAGCGCATCGACAAGCGCACCTTCCAGGTCGCCGCCGACGGAGCGCGGGAGATCGCCGCGCGCTGGCGGGTCTACGCCAACGACCTCACCGTCCGCGCCGCGCACTTCGACGACTCCCACGCGCACTTCGTGGGCGGCACGCTCTTCCTGCACGACGAGCGCGCCCGCCATGCGCCGCACGAGGTCCAGGTTCGAGCCCCGGAGGGCTGGCACACCCACGTGGCGTTGCCGCAGCAAGGCGAGGCCTTCGTCGCCGCGGATCTCGACACCCTGCTCGACTCGCCGTTTCACGTGGGCCCGCAGCCGGCGCACCACTTCACCGCCGCGGGCGTGCCGCACGAGCTGGTCATCTGGGGCGAGGGCAACTTCGAGCTCGAGGCGCTGGTCGCGGACTTGAAGGCGCTGGTCGAGACCGAGGCCAAGCTCTTCGGCGGGCTCCCCAACCCGCGCTACCTCTTCATCGTGCTCCTCTCCGACAAGGGCCGCGGCGGGCTCGAGCACAAGGCCTCCACCACGCTTCTGTACCCGCGCTTCGGCTTCCAGCCGCGCAAGAGCTACGAGGAGTTTCTCACCCTCGCCGCGCACGAGTACTTCCACCTCTGGAACGTCAAGCGCATCAAGCCGCGCGCGCTGGTGCCTTTCGATTACGCCCGCGAGAACTTCACCTCGCTGCTCTGGGCGATGGAGGGCTTCACCAGCTACTACGACACCCTGCTCACCCGGCGCGCCGGGCTCATCGACGCCAACCGGTACCTCGAGCGGCAGGGCGAGAGCCTGAGCACGCTCGCGCAGACCCCGGGGCGGCTGGTGCAGAGCCTCGACGAGGCCTCGCTCTGCGCCTGGATCAAGTACTACCGACCCGACGAGAACAGCGCGAACTCCGCGGTGAGCTACTACTTGAAGGGCGAGCTGGTGGCGATGCTGCTCGACCTGGAGCTGCGCGCGCGCACCGGCGATGCGAAGAGCCTCGATGACTTGATGCGGTTGCTCTGGAGCCGGTACGGCAACGAGCAGGGCGTGCCCGAGGACGGCATCGAGGCTGCGGCCAGCGAAATCGCGGGCAGCTCGATGGCGGCGTTCTTCGCGCAGAGCGTGCACGCGCCCGGCGAGCTCGACCTCGGGCCTCTGGCGCACGTCGGCCTGGAGGTGCGCCGTCGCGTGCGCGAGTCCACCAGCGACAAGGGCGGGGTGCCGGGCAAGGACAAGGACGCTCAGCCGAAGGGTTGGCTGGGCGCGGTGACGCGAAGCCACGACGGCCGCTGCATCGTGGCCTACGCGCTGGCCGGCTCGCCCGCCTACCGGGATGGGCTCTTCGCCGACGACGAGGTGGTGGCGGTGGACGGCTACCGGATCGAGGGCGACAAGCTCACCGCGCGTATCGAGGAGTACGCGCCGAGTGCGAAGGTGCAGCTCACGCTCTTCCGCCGCGACCAGCTCCGCACGCTCGCGGTGACGCTCGGAGAGAAGCCGCAGGACGCGCTCTGGCTGGCCAAGCGCGACGACGCGACCGAGGCGCAGAAGTGCGCCTACCAGGCGTGGCTCGGCGAGAGCTGGGACGCCAAGACGCCCACCTGACGACCGGGCGCTCGCGCCGACTTCGCGTGAACGGCTCCACCCCGGGTGCTATCAAGCGGCCTCTTCCCGGAGACGCACGCATGGCCACCCAGATCACCGTGATTCCCGGCGACGGCATCGGGCCGGAGGTGGTCCGCGCCGCCCAGCGCGTGCTCGATTCGATGAAGCTCGGGTTCGAGTGGGAGGAGGCCGAGGCCGGCGCGGAGATCGCCGCCAAGTACGGGTCCAACCTGCCCAACAAGACGCTCGAGACCGTGCAGCGCAACAAGGTGGCGCTCAAGGGGCCCACCGCCACCGCCATCGGCACCGGCCAGGGCTCGGCCAACGTGGCGCTGCGCAAGAAGCTCGACCTCTACGCCAACCTGCGCCCGGTGCGGAACCTGCCGGGCGTGAAGACCCGCTACGAGGGCGTGGACCTGGTGGTGGTGCGCGAGAACACCGAGGACCTGTACGCCGGGCTCGAGCACATCGTGGTGCCCGGCGTGGTGGAGAGCCTGAAGATCATCACCGAGAAGGCCTCGCTGCACATCGCGCAGTTCGCGTTCGACTACGCGCGGAAGAACGGCCGCAAGCGGGTGACCGCGGTGCACAAGGCCAACATCATGAAGCTCTCCGATGGCCTGTTCATCGAGTGCTGCAAGCGCGTCTCGCGCAGCTTCCCCGAGATCACCTACGACGAGATCATCGTCGACAACTGCTGCATGCAGCTGGTGCGAGACCCGACCCAGTTCGACGTGCTGCTGCTGGAGAACCTCTACGGCGACATCGTCAGCGATCTCTGCGCCGGCCTGGTGGGCGGGCTGGGCGTGGTGCCGGGCGCGAACATCGGGGAGAGCGCGGCGGTGTTCGAGGCGGTGCACGGCTCGGCGCCGGACATCGCCGGGAAGAACCTGGCCAACCCCACCGCGATCCTGCTCTCGGCGGCGCTGATGCTCCGCTACCTCGACCTGCCCGCGGAGGCGCAGCGGCTGGAGAAGGCGATCGACCGGGTGCTCTCCCAAGGGAAAGTCCGCACCGCCGACCTGGGCGGCACCGCCAGCACCACCACCTTCGCCGATGCGATCACCGCCGCGCTCGACTGAACTTGCACCGCCGCGGCGGGGCGCTCAGGGCTGCTCGCGCCGCATCCAGAGGGCCCGCGCGCCGTTGAGCAACAGCCCCACGCAGAGCGCGTAGAGGAACACCAGCGCCACGCTCAGGGCGATGAGCACCAGCCGGAACACCACCGGGCTGATGCGGCCGGTTGCCGCCGCGACGAGCAGCGGGTGCCAGAGGTGCACCACCCGCAGGACCGTCCCGCCGAAGAGATCCATCGCCTGGGCGAGGTTGCCCAGGAAGAGCCCGTGGCTGAGCCGGTGGACCAACGCCACGACCGCGCCGGCCGCGAGGTACGCGGCGGAGAGCAGCCAGGCCAGCCAGAGCATGTGGCGGAGCGGGGTGGTGGGCTGCGGGTCGGAGGACATCGCGGCGAAGTATGCGCGCTCGGGCTCCACCGCGCTTACTTGCCCTTCCGGTGCCGGCGCTTGCCGCCGTGCGCGGCCTTGGGGTGCGGCGCGGGCGCGCTGACGCTTCCGCCGCTCAGCGCGCGCGCCTTTTCGGCGAGCGGACCATGGCCGGCGATTCGCGCCGCTCGCTCGGCCGAGGCGAGGCCGTGCTGCCGGTCGTCGAGCGCGAGCTGGACCTCGGCGAGCGCGAGGTGGGCCTCGGCGAGCGCCGGCTCCAGCGCCACCGCGCGGGCAAGCTCGTTCGCCGCCTCCTGCGTCTTGCCCAGGGCCAGCCCGAGCGCGAGGTGCGCGGGCGCGGAAGCATCGCTGGCGGCCACCGCATCGGAGGCGCGGCGCTTCTGCTGGCTCGAAGGCGAGAGCCTGGCGATCTCGGCCAGCACCCGCGCCTGGAGCGAGTCGGGCAGCTGGGTGGCCGGCGCGGCGAGCTCACGCAGCGGGCCGAGCGCGGCCTTGCCCTTGGCGGCGGCGTCGGCGACCGCGTGGCCGACACGCGCCCGCGGCAAGGTGCGCTCGCGCTTGAGCGCCTCGCCGAACGCGTCCTGGGCTGCCGCCGCATCACCGATGTCGAGGGCGGCGTCTCCGAGGTCGCACCACGCGTCCGCCGAGCGCAGCGCCTTGGCCCGGTGCTGCAGCTCGCGCAGGACCTTCGAGCCATCGCCGGCGGCGAGATCGACCTGGGTCTTGGTCCAGACCACCTCGGGGTCGCGGCCGGTGCGGCGGCTGGCCTGCCGCGCGAACTCGCGGGCGTCGGAGAGATCGCCCAGCGCGAGGTCGGCGCGGGCCAGCCCGGCGAGCGCGACCGCATCGTCCTTGTGGCCGCGCAGGTAGAGCGAGAGGTGGGTGCGCGCGCCCTGGGCGTCGCCCTGGGCGATGAGCAGCCGCCCCAACGCGCGCTGCGCCGGATCGTAGAAGGGATTGCGCGCCACCGCCTTCTCCAGCGGCGGCTGGGCCTCGGCGAGCTTGCCCTGGGCCAGCAGCACCCGGCCGAGCAGGTACGGGGCCTCGTATTCGCGTGGATCCTCGGACGCGGCGGTGAACGCCTCGGTGGCGCCCTTGGCGTTGCTTTCGGCCAGGAAGAGCTCGCCGCGCGCGACCTGGGCCTTGGGCGTGAGCTTTCCGGCGGCGACGATGGCGTCGATGGCCGGCTTGGCATCTTCCT
>Ga0164242_10009255_pt1 | contig 10638 bp, 10 predicted proteins | sample OricomgcompostMG_FD_108783 | JGI IMG/M metagenome (GOLD analysis project Ga0164242, IMG submission 108783) | Miracle-Growth compost microbial communities from Emeryville, California, USA - Original compost - Miracle growth compost (MG) ... | reverse complement strand
GCCTTCGGGTCGATCGCCTTCCAGACGGGCGCGCCGGCCGAGCCGAAGTCGAGCACGTTGCCGTGGTGGATGTCGCCGTGCAGCACGACCTCGTCCCACGGGGCGTCGAGCAGGCGCAGCGCCGTCTCGCGCGCGTCGGCGAGGGCATGATCGGATGTCTCGAGCAGGTCTCGGAACCAGCGGCGCAGCGGCACCAGCCGCACGCTCGTGTCCGGCTCGACGTGCAGCCGCACCGCCGTCTCGGCGAGCACTCGCGTCGCCGCGTCGTCGTCATGTGCCGCGAGCTCGGTGAGCGACCGCGGGCCGGCTGCGCGCTCGAGCAGCACCGCGGGGCCGAGCTGCTGGAGCACCCGCGCCGAGGCGCCGGTGCCTCTGTCGGACCACCATGCCATCAGGGCGTTCCCGCGCTGCTCTTCGAGAACGCGGGCGAGCTTCAGGACGGCGGGAGTTCCGTCTGCGGTTCGGACGAAGGTGACCTCGCTGCTGCGGGTCGCGATGGTCGAGGCATCCGTCGTCAGCTGCCAGGCGTCGAGATAGGAGGTGGTCGCGTCCACGCGCCCCAGTCTGCCCGGTAGGCTTGTCGGCAGGAGGACCCATGACTGTCATCAAGCTCGTGATCGCCGCCATCTTCTTCGCCGGCGGCTTCGTGCTCTTCGCCGTCGCGCCTGAGCTGCCGAGCTGGCAGGCGCCGGTCTTCTTCGCCGGCATCGTCGCGATCGCCCTGTCGTTCGCCCTGCCGATGAACGTCTTCTCGCGGTCCAGCTAGGCACCGCCATCGAAGGGCCGGCGCGGCGATGAGGCGTGTGCGTGCAGTCGTGACCGGCGACGTCCAGGGCGTCGGGTTCCGCTACGCGGCCCGAGATCACGCGCTCGAGCTCGGTCTCGCCGGCTGGGTGCGCAACACGCCGCACGGGGCGGTCGAGGCCGAGATCGAAGGCGAGTCCGGAGTCGTCGAGCGCATGCTCGCCTGGCTCGACCGCGGGCCGCAGGCGGCGCGCGTGGCGTCGGTCGAGGTCACCGAGATCCCCGTCGTGCACGAGACCGCCTTCGCCATTCGGAGCTGACGCGACCCGGCCGTAACGTACGCGAACCGTGAGCCTGCTATGTTCACCAGCAGTTCACCTTCCTTACACCCGATCGGGGGCCACTGTGACTCGCACTTCCCAACGCCTTCCCCTGTTCATCGGCGCGGCCATCGCCGCCGGTGGGCTCGTTCTGGGCGGCACCTTCGCCGCCAGCGCCCACCCCGGCTCGCCCGCCGCCGCCACCCAGACCGTCGTCGATCGTCAGGCGGCCGGCGCGCTCGCCGAGAACTCCTACGTTCCGAAGGACGGCAACGCCGAGCCGAACATCGGCATCGTCGAAGACCAGATCAAGGCCTACTACGGTTCGGCCACGACCACCTACGACATCCCCGGTGTCGGCGACGACGTCACGGCGACGATCCCGTCGAGCACCTCGAACTACGCGAAGCAGATGGCGCAGATCGTCGCGGGCGCCGAGAAGTACCTCACCTCGCCGCAGGCCCGCCCCGCCCACGGCACCAAGCCGGCCATCGTCTTCGACGTCGACGACACGCTGCTGAACACCTACGACTACGAGATCGCGAACTCGTTCGGCTACAACCCCACGATCAACGGCTACTGGGTGAACGCGGGCGCGTTCCCCGCCGTGCCCGGCATGGTCGGCCTCTACAAGTTCGCGCAGGCGCACGGCTACACGGTGTTCTTCATCACGGGGCGCCCCGAGGCCCAGCGCGCGGCGACCGAGGCCAACCTCGCGAGCACGGGCTACGGCACGATCGACGACTCGAAGCTGTTCCTCAAGCAGCCGACCACGCCGTCGTATCTGAGCTGCGCGGCCGCCAGCTGCACCACCATCGAGTACAAGTCGGGCACCCGTGCGCACATCGAGACGCAGGGCTACGACATCGTGGCCGACTTCGGCGACCAGTACTCCGACCTGACGGGCGCGGCGCACGGCAAGCAGTTCAAGCTGCCGAACCCGATGTACTACCTGCCGTAACGAGCGCAGACTGAGCGCATGAGCGCTCGGGGGCATCGGATGCCGCGGCCGCTCCTCCTTCTCGGGGGAGCGGCCGCGGCTCTTGTGCTCGCGGCGTGCACCGGCGGCGGCTCGCACGTCGCGGCGTCATCGCCGCCTGCGCCGCCGAGCCGGTCCGCGCCCGCATCGCCGACGCCCTCGGCGACGGCGACCACGCCCGTCGCGCGAACCCCGCTGTGGGCGAGCTACCACGGCGACCCGTCGCGCACAGCGGCGGTCGCGGGGCCGTCGCCCGTGAACGCACGGCGCCTGTGGACGGCAGACCTGGGCGCCGCGGTGTACGGCCAGCCGGTCGCGATCGGCGACACTGTGATCGCCGGGACGGAGGGCGATCGCGTCGTCGCCCTCGACCGCACGACCGGGCGGCAGCTGTGGTCGTATTCGCTCGGCACGCCGCTCACGAACGTCGCGAGTCGCGCCGGCTGCGGCAACATCGACCCGCTCGGCATCACCTCTTCGCTTGCGATCGACGCCGCGCGCGGCGAGGTCTTCGCGGTCGGCGAGGTCGTCGACGGCGGCGGGGCGGTGCACCATCGCCTCGTCGGACTCGCCGTCTCGGACGGGGCGGTCATGCTGAGCGAGAACGTCGACCCTCCGCTCGGTGCGGGCGAGCAGCCGATCCACCTGCTGCAGCGCGCGGGGCTCGCCGTCGGGAACGGCCGCGTCTACATCGGCTACGGCGGCAACATCGGCGACTGCGGCTTCTATCACGGGTGGCTCGTCGGGGCATCCGAGACCGCGAAGGGCGACCTCGTGAGCTTCAAGGTCGCGCCCGACGGCGAGGGCGGCGCGATCTGGCTCTCGGGCGGCGCACCCGCGATCGGCGCCGACGGCAGCGTCTACGTGACGACGGGCAACGCCAACCCGTTCCCGCCCGGCCAGGACAGGCTGCAGTACACCGAGAGCGTCGTGAAGCTGACGCCGAGCCTCGACGTGGTCGCCGCGTTCAAGGACCCGGATGCCGGCGGCGACGAGGACCTCGCGACCGGCAACCCGGTGCTCCTTCCGGGCGTCGTCTTCGCCGTGGGCAAGACGGATGTCGGCTACGCGCTGCGCTCCTCCGACCTCGGGCGAGTCGCCGAGGTGCGCGGGGTGTGCGGCAGCGACCCCGACGGCGGCCCCGCCTACGACCCCGCGACGAAGCGGCTGTTCGTGCCGTGCCGCGGCGGGGGTATCCAGGTCATCGAGACCGCATCGTGGAAGCTGGGCCCGCGCGTCTCCGGAGCGAACAGCGCTCCCCTCGTCGTCGGCGACACCGTCTGGGCGACCACGTACCCCGACGGCGGGCTCGTGGCGTTCGGCGCATCCTCCGGGCGCGGCACGACGCACCTTGAGACCGGGCCCGTGCCGAACTTCGCGACGCCGTCGTTCGCCGGCGGCGTGCTGCTTCTCGGCACGAGGTCGGGAGTCGCGGCGTTCGGCCGCTGACCGGTTGCGCCGCGCGCTGCGGCGCCGCGCCGCGCCCCGGTGCCCTGCTGCAGGGGCTTCGAGGCGACGGGTCGGCTACAGCGCCTGTTCGAGGGCGGGGGAGGAGGCGCGGAAGAAGGCGGCGAGGCCGTCGCGGCCCGAGACTCCGAGCTTGACGCGGGCGTGATGCAGGTGTGACTCGACGGTGCGCACCGAGAGGTACAGCTCGGCCGCGATCTGGGCATTGGTGCGGCCCGTCGCAGCGAGCCGGGCCACGAGGATCTCGCGTGCGCTCAGCAGCTTCCACGCCGCCGCGTGCAGGGCGGGCGCGATGGGGGTGATGACCGCTGTGCGATCGGAGGTCGGCCCCTCGCCCCGGCCCACGTCCTCTCCCCGGTCTGCGCCCGCACCCCGGCTCGGCGCTGCGGCCGAGGCATCCGGCAGCTCCTCGGCCCGTTGCGTCGCGGGCGTGCGGCGCTGCGCCTCGTCGAGCACGAGAGCGGCCAGCGCGGGGCTCGCGGGCTCGAGCCGCACTGCGATCGTGCGGGCGAGCACGGTCGCCTGGGTCGCCTGGCCCGCGCCCAGCTTGAGGCTCACGCGGGCGCGCGCCAGCGCGAAGGCGGCGCGGCTGTCGCCGCTCGCCCGCACGGTCGGCGCGACCCTGCGCAGCAGAGTGCGGGCCTCGGCGACGTCACCCGTCAGAGCGAGAGCGCGGGCGTACTCGATCTCGATCCACGTCTGCAGGCGCTCGGGAACCGTGCTCGTGTCGATGGCGGCGAGCGAGCGCCGCGCCGCGTCGGCGTCGCCGGCGCTCTCGGCACAGAGCGCCTCGAACCACTTCGCGAAGGCGAGGTTCTGCACGCTCTGGCCGCCGAGTGCGGTCGCGGTCGCGACGACGTCGCGCAGCATCGCGGGCAGTGCGTCGGGCGCCTCGTGGCGCACGAGCGCGGCCATCAGCAGACACGCACGCACCTGGAACGTCGCCGTGTGCGCGGCAGAGGACCGCGCCGCGCCGCCGATGGTCTCAGACGCTTCGAGGCTGGCCATGCGCAGCAGCTCGTCGCAGTCGTCGCCGTCCCGCGAGCTCGCGAGAACCCGGCCGAGGAAGCCCGCGGCCAGCGCCGACGCGCGGGTGCCGCGATGCGCAGGCAGCGCGGCGAGGTACGACGACACCGAGGCGGCGTCTGCGCCGCCCTCGCCCGGGGCCAGCTCGCGGAAACGGTCGGGCAGCGCGAGCTCGCTGCGCCAGGCGGGCGAGCCGGGCAGCCAGTCCTGCGCCCGGGCCGTCACGGCCTCGAACGCGCGCTTGTCGCCGAGGTGCCAGACGAGCACGCAGTTGTAGCGGTTGAGGAGCATGCGCGCCTCGCGCTCGTCCGCGACGAGGGGTTCCGCCTCGCGCAGCAGCGCGAGTGCGCCGTCGTGGTCGTGCAGCGCGGCGCTCGCCCGGGCGCGCTCGATCAGGGTCATCGCGTCGCCGCCTGCTGTGCGGGGGCAGCGCGCGAGCAGCGCCAGAGCCTGCTGGGCGCGGCCGGCCCGGGTGTAGAGCCGTGCAGCCGCGAGCAGCACCTCGCGCACCTCACCGGCCGGGTAGCTGGCGAGCGCGCCGCATGCGTTCAGTCGCAGCCAGGTGCCCACCAGGAAGACGGCTTCGATCGGCGAGCGACTGCCCTCGGGGGCGAAGCGCATTAGGATGTCGGCGGCGTGCTCGAGGGCCGTGCTCTCCTGCTCGGCGGTGAGCAGGCTCGAAGCGACGTCGGCGACGGCCGGCGCCACGTGCACCGCCTCGTCGGCGCCGATCTCGAGCAGCTCGGCGTCGACGAGTGCCGTGATGTCGCCGCGCCGCACGATCTCGCGGGCGCGGTCGATGGTGACTCCGCTCAGACGGCCGAGCACGGCGAGCGCGCTCAGCAGCGAGCGGTCTCGGCCCGCGAGGCGCGGGCGCAGCAGCTCGATCGCCTCGGCGGGCGGAAGCTCGCGCGCCTCGGGGTCGAGCAGCTCGGGCAGCTGGGCGAGACGGCCTCTGCGCACGGCATCCGCGACGTAGACCTTGATCAGCGCGGGCAGGCCGCCGCTCATGCGCCGGATCTTCTCGCCCCAGAACGCGCCCAGCGCGTGCGGTGCGGCACAGGCCTCCGCGAGTTCGATCGCGTCGGGGCTCGCGAGGGCGGACAGCCGCAGGCGCGGTGCCCCCGTCGCCGAGATCCAGGCGTGCACGACCGGCGACAGCGCCGCGGCCTGCGCCGGGTCGACCTCGCTGATCGGCAGGCCCGCGAGGCACAGGGTGATGGCACGGCGCCCCGCGTCCTCGCAGAGCAGCTCGAGCAGCCGGATGTCCAGCCGGTGCGCGTCGTCGACGATGACGACCGGATGCCGCGCCTCGAGCGCCGCGAGATCGACGACGGCGTTCGCGCTGTTCGTGAGCAGAACGGATGCCCCGGCATCCGTCATGGTCCGGCTCAGTTCCGCCAGGAAGCGCGTCTTCCCCATGCCGGCGACGCCGGTGACGAGCAGCCCCCTGCCGCTCTCGAGAGCCTGTCTCGCGACGCGCAGCTCATGGCTGCGCCCGATCAGTTTCCCGTCCTCCATCGTTCCCCCCAGATCGATCAGGTGCGGTGCCTTTTTAGGTGCGGTGCTTTTTAGGTGCGGTGTTTGCACAAGCGCGGTGTTTTCACGTGCTACGTCATCTCTACCGAGCGGATACCTCTGTTGTCTGCCCCACAACGGGGGGATACGGAAAGCGCAGCCCGCAACTTTTCAGTGGCGGCTCAGTAGCGACTACCGAAGACCCGGCCCCGAGGCGCTTCTTAGCTTCGACCCATTCCGGTCCACGGCGAGACGGTCGCCGCCGGAACCACCTTCGGGGGAGGTAGACATGCACACCAACAGTCCAGCCGGGCGCCGCATCGGCATCGCCGGCACTGTGACCGGAATCGGGCTCGCGCTCGCTCTGGTCATTCCGTCCGGCGCGAATGCGGCACCGGTCGTCTCGCAGGCCGACGGCCGGCTCATCGACACGACGCTGCTCACGACCGACATGCTCGACAGCGTGGCGTCGCTCGCCGGCGCGCAGGCCGTCAACACCGACGGCAGCGACGCGGTGACGAGCGACACGCCGCTCGACCCGACGGCGCTCAGCTCGCTGAGCCTGCCCATCCAGGGCGTGAACCTGTTCGGCGACCAGGGCATCATCCAGCTGGGCGGCGTCGGCCAGTACGCGCAGGCGAACGGCGACGGCTCGTCGGTCGCCTTCTCGGGCGCCGTCACGCAGGCGGGCAGCCTGGCGGGCATCGGCACGGATGTCACGCCGAGCAACATCGGCAGCCCGGCTCCCGGCTCGAACGCCGAGATCAAGATCGGCGACCCGGCCACCGACCCGGCGACGCTCGACGTGCAGTGGGGCCTGCTCGCGGCATCCGCCAAGCAGACGGCCGACGGCACGCAGACCGGCTCGTACACGGCCGAGGCGAAGACCATCCAGGTGGGCGGCACGGTGCTCAGCCCCGTGCTGGCGACGCTCGACGCACCTCTCAAGACGGTGCTCGGCGTGGCGAGCGGCCTCGGCGTCGACATCGACGACCCGATCGCCGGGAACACCATCACGATCACGATGGACGACCTGCTCAAGGTCGCCGGCGTCTCGAGCATCAACGACCTGCCGGCCGGCACCGACCTGGTGCAGTACATCCCGGTCGCCGTCGCGAACAAGGTCACCGAGATGGTGAACGACACGCTCACCTCGCTGAGCGCGGCCGCCTCGGGGCTCGGCCTCGTCGGGCTGCCGCTGACCGCCGCGATCTCGACCGCGAAGGCCACGATCACGCCGCTGCTGTCGGGGCTCACGGCCAACCTCGTCGCTCCGCTGTCGACCGCCCTCACCGCGGCTGCGCAGCTCAAGGTCAACGTGCAGACCCACCACGAGGACGGCTCCTTCACCGAGACCGCCCTGCAGCTCGGCCTCGGCCCGAACGGCTCGCTCGGCCAGGTGAACCTCGCCAACGCGACCGTCGGCCCGAACGGCGGCCTCGTCGCCGTGCCCGTGGTGAACTCCGCCAGCGCCGGCATCGCCGGTGGCGCTCTGGCCCTGGGGCTCGCGATCGTCGGGGGCACCATGCTCGCCCGTCGCCGCAGCGCCCTCGCCCAGACCGCGGGCAACTAACAACAGCCAGTCAGCGTCAAGGGGGACGACGCCATGTATGCACGGATCGGCGGCACGCTCGCAACAGGCGGCGTGCTGGCAACCACAGGCACCAGTGTGCCGTTCGCCGCGGACTTCATCGCGGTGGCGGCCCTGATGGCCGCAGGCCTGCTCCTGCTCCGCTCGGCCTACCTCGCCCGCAGCCGCGACCCGCGGCACGCGGGCGAGGGGGCCGGTCGATCCGCCCGGACGGCGGCCGACACACTCCCCGTGCCGGCCGCCCAGGCGGGCCGCCTCTCCCAGGCGGCCCGCCGTGGGCGCCGGGCAGGAAGGGCGAAGCGATGACCGCGAGCGAGTCGCTGCAGGCACTGGCCTTCGTGATGCTGGTGATCTTCCTCAGCTACGTCTGCATGATCCTCGTGCCCTTCCTGCGCAGGAAGCGCGACGAGGACGGCGACCCGGCCGCCTTCGCCTGGCACGTCTTCGTGCCGTGCCGCGACGAAGAGGCGGTCATCGAGGACACGCTCGACCGGCTGGTCACGGACTTCCCGCTGGCTCACGTCTGGATCGTCGACGACCACTCGACGGATGCCACGGCCGAGCTCGTCTCGATGCGAGCGAGCGCCGACGCCCGCATCCACCTGGTGCGCCGCCGGCTGCCCGAGGCGCGCCAGGGCAAGGGCGCCGCGCTGAACGCGGCCTACCGTGCGCTGAACGGCTGGCTTCCCGCCGACGCCGACCGCGATCACACCGTCATCGTGGTCGTCGACGCCGACGGGCAGCTGGCCCCCAACGCCCTGCACCAGGCGGCCGGCCCGCGGGCCTTCGGCGACCCGACGACCGGTGCCGCCCAGGCCGCGGTGTGGATGTCGAACCGCAACGACGACCGGCCGATCCCCGGGGCGCGCGGTCTGCGCCAGTGGTGGGGCCACTACCTGGTGCGCATGCAGGACATCGAGTTCCGCACCACCATCGCCGCGATGCAGTGCCTGCGCGGCCACACCCTCTCGGTCGGGCTCGGCGGCAACGGCCAGTTCACGCGCCTCGCCACGCTCGACGCGATCGCCGGCGCGGCGGACACGCCGTGGCACGGCTCGCTGCTCGAGGACTACGAGCTCGGCATCCACGTCATGCTCGCGGGCTTCCGCAACGTCTATCTGCACGACACCCACGTCGCGCAGGAGGCGCTGCCCTTCACCGGGAAGCTGCTCACCCAGCGCACCCGCTGGTGCCAGGGCGGGATGCAGTGCACCAAGTACCTCTCGCAGATCTTCTTCTCGCGGAACTTCACGAACGCGGGGGCGATCGAGGCCGCGTACTTCATGCTGATGCCGTTCCTGCAGCTCGCCGGCACGGTGCTCTGGCCGCTCGTCTTCCTCATCTCGGCCGCGCAGGGCGCGATCGCCCCCGGCGGGCTCGAGACCTGGCTGGCCACCACCGCCTGGGTGGTGCCGCTCATGCTGCTCACCGGGGTGCTGCCGTTCGCGCTGTGGGCGCTCATCTACTGGAAGCGCGACGAGCGCCGCGGCTCGATCCTCACGGCCCTCGGCTGGGCGGTCGGCTACTGGCTGTACATGTACCAGAGCTACGTGGTCGTGATCCGCGCCTTCGTGCGGCTCGTGCTCGGCCGCAACGGCTGGTCGAAGACGAAGCGCATCGCGGAGTACGCGCCGCAGAGCGCTGCGCCGGCCGCCGCACCGCAGCTGGAGGTCGTCCGATGAGCACCGTCGCCCTGAACCGCCCGGCGCGCGTCGCCGGCCGCGCGGCATCCGTTCTCGTCGCCCTGGCCCTCATCGCGCTCGCCGCGACCCTGCTCGCGCTGCAGGAGCAGTTCCGCGATGTCGAGGCGCGCGTCGCCGCGTTCCTGATGGACCCGTTCGTGCACGGCGGGACCGCGCCGGCGGGCTCGATCGTCTGGTTCGGGCTCGGCACGCAGCAGGTGACCGGATTCCAGATCACGACGCTGTGCTCGACCGTGATCCTCGTCACGCCGCTGCTGGCTGCGGCCGGTCTCATGCTGCTCGTGCGCCCGCTCGCCCTCGGCCGCGTGCTCGTCGGCCTCGCGGTCGGCGCCGGCATCGTCACCCTGTGCAACCTGCTGCGCTACGGCTTCGCCGCGATCGCCATGCAGACGTGGGGCTCTGACGGCTTCGAACTGGTGCACCGCTACCTCGGGTCGCTGCTCGTCATCGCGGGCTTCATCGCGGCCGTGATCCTGCTGCTGCGCTTCGCCACGATGCGCAGCACTCCCCAGCGTGGACGGCACTCATGACGGGCTTCACCGCCGACGTCGCCTCCACTTCGCGCCCGGCGCCGGCGCACGCGCGGTCCCCCCGCCCGCGTCGGCGCCGGGCGAACCCCGGCAGCGCCGCCGGCCGCGCAGCTCAGGGCCGGGCGGCCCTGCGCAGCGCCGACACCCGTCGCGCCGCCGCACCTACCGGGAAGAGCCGCCTCATCGCGGCTGCGCGTCTCGCGCTTCCGCCCATCACGTTCGCCTGGGGCGCGATCACGCTGCTCTTCGCCGGCTTCGTGATCACCGTGGCCGCCATGTTCGCCGCGGCGAACCCGGGCAGCACACCGGCGAGCGACCCGGTGGCCGCGGTGGACGACGCCCTCGGCACCGTCGCAGCAGACAGCGGCGCGCTCGCCCCGGCGTTCACCGCCGTACCCGCACTCATCGCGCTCGTGCACCTCGCGGCGCTCGTGCTCGCCGTCGCGGTGCTGGTGCGCCGCCGCGTCGGGCTCGTCGGGCGGGTCACCGCCGGCGCCGTTCTGGTCGTCGTCGCCGCCGCGGCCGTGCCGTTCTGGGCGGGCGTGATCCGCACGCCCGAGGCGCCCGGCCCCGACGTGGTCGCCTGGGTCACCGTCTTCCTCGTGCCGACCGTCGTCGTCCTCGTTCTCGAACTGGCCGTGAAGGCACCGGGCCGCGCCCATCGCGGCGCGGCCGAGGCCGCCCGCGCCACAACGTCCACCGCTCCGTCACACCGCTAGGAACTCTCATGTCGAACCCGCACATCATGGTCGTCTACGGC
>Ga0164242_10009254_pt1 | contig 10638 bp, 8 predicted proteins | sample OricomgcompostMG_FD_108783 | JGI IMG/M metagenome (GOLD analysis project Ga0164242, IMG submission 108783) | Miracle-Growth compost microbial communities from Emeryville, California, USA - Original compost - Miracle growth compost (MG) ... | reverse complement strand
GGGTCGCGGTGGTCGCCACACGGCTCGCGACGATCGTCGAGCGGCTCGGCGGCTGGGCCGAGCACTCGATCGCGCTGCCCGAGGGCCGGTGGCGTGACGTCCTGACCGGCGCGCCGCAGGACGGCGGGGTACGGCCGGTCGCGGAGCTGCTCGAGCGGCTGCCCGTCACGCTCCTCGTCGCGACGGACGACTGACGTGCGCCCCCGCGTCTGGGCTCCGACCGCCGACCTGGTCGAGCTGGTGCTCGACTCGGTGCGACACGTCATGCGGCCGGAGGACCGGCCCGAGGACGACGGCTGGTGGGTGTCGGACACCGAGCTCCCGGCGGGCACGGACTACGCGTTCTCGCTCGACGGCGGCCCCGCGCGCCCGGACCCACGCAGCGCGTGGCAGCCGCGCGGCGTGCACGGCCCGAGCCGCGTGTTCGACGCGTCCGCCTTCGCGTGGACCGACGGCGGCTGGCCCGGCCTCGACGTGCGCGGGCGCGTGCACTACGAGCTGCACGTCGGGACGTTCACACCCGACGGCACGCTCGACGCCGCTGCCACCCACCTCGACGAGCTCGCCGAGGCGGGGGTCGAGGTCGTCGAGCTCATGCCGCTCGCGGCGTTCGACGGAGACCGCGGGTGGGGCTACGACGGCGTCGCGCCCTGGTCGGTGCACGAGGCGTACGGAGGACCCGCCGCGCTGCAGGCGTTCGTCGACGCGGCCCACGCGCACGGCATCGCGGTCTGCCTCGACGTCGTGCACAACCACCTCGGGCCCAGCGGCAACTACCTCGCCGAGTTCGGCCCGTACTTCACCGACGCGCACCACACGCCGTGGGGCGCCGCCGTGAACCTCGACGGACCGGGCTCCGACGAGGTGCGGCACTGGATCTGCGACGGCGCGCTGCGCTGGTTCCGCGACTTCCACGTCGACGCCCTGCGGCTCGACGCGGTGCACGCGCTGATCGACGAGTCCCCGCGGCACGTGCTCGCCCAGCTGGCGGACGAGACCGCCGCGCTCGCGTCGAGGCTGGGCCGGCCCCTGTCGCTCGTCGCGGAGTCCGACCTCAACGACGTCGTGACGATCACCCCGACGGCGGCGGGCGGCTGGGGCATGACCGCGCAGTGGGCGGACGACGTGCACCACGCCCTGCACGCGCTGCTGACCGGTGAGCGACACGGCTACTACGTCGACTTCGGCACGCCGCAGACGCTGCGCAAGGCGCTGACCGAGGTGTTCGTGCACGACGGCGAGTGGTCGACCTTCCGCGGCCGGCCCTGGGGGCGGCCCGTACCGCCCGGCACCGACGGACACCGGTTCGTCGTCTTCGCCGCGAACCACGACCAGGTGGGCAACCGCGCGCTGGGCGACCGGCCGTCGCGGGTGCTCGACGGCGGGCTGCTCGCCGCGCAGGCGGCGGTCGTGCTGCTCTCGCCGTTCACGCCGCTGGTGTTCATGGGCGACGAGTGGGGTGCGACCACGCCGTGGCAGTACTTCACCGACCACCGGGACCCCGCGCTCGGCCGGGCGGTCAGCGAGGGTCGCCGCGCCGAGTTCGCGGGCCACGGCTGGGCCGATGCGTCCGGCGCGCCGGTCGAGGTCCCCGACCCGCAGGACCCCGCGACGTTCGCCCGCAGCGTGCTCGACCGGTCGGAGCGCGACGCGCCGGCCGGTGCGCGCCTCGCGGCGTGGACCCGGACGCTGACCCGCCTGCGGCGCGACGTGCCCGACCTCGCGACCGGCGACCTCGCCGCGACCGACCTCGTGTGGGGTGGGGCCGCCGACGAGCTCGGCCGCCCCGCGTGGCTCGTCATGGCCCGGGGCGCCGCCCGGGTCGTGTGCAACCTCGGCCGGTCGCCCACGGAGGTGCCGCTCGGCGGCGGGCCGTGGGTCGCGCTCGCGTCGTGGGACGGGGCGGATCGGCCCGAGGTGGACCGGATGGCGATGGCGGCCCGATCCGTGGCGGTGCTCGTGCCTGCCGGCGACGCGGCCCGGGTCGGCGCGACGGCGGCTCAGGCGACGAGGGCCGCGCCGTCTGCGGCCAGCGCGCCCAGACGCGACAGTGCGCGCAGGTACTTCTTCCGGTAGCCGCCGGCGAGCATCTCGGCCGAGAACAGCGCAGCCTCGCCGGCACCACCGAGGAGCACCGGCACGTCCCGGTCGTAGAGCCGGTCGACGAGCACGACGACCCGCAGGGCGACGTCCTGCGTCGGCACCGCGCGCAGCCCCGTCAGCCCGACGAGGCCCACGCCGTCGATCAGCGCGCCGTACCGGCTCGGGTGGACCGTCGCGAGGTGGTCGAGCAGCGCACCGAAGTCGTCGAGCGTCGCGCCCCCGCGGCCGGCGACCGCGGCGCGCACGTCGTCGTCCGCGAGCCCCGCGGCGTCCGTCACGACGGACCGGTGCCGGAAGTCGTCGCCGTCGATCCGCAGCACGTCGAACCGCGCCGCGAGCGCCTGGATCTCGCGCAGGAAGTCCTCGGCGGCGAAGCGGCCCTCGCCGAGCGAGCCGGGCAACGTGTTGGACGTCGCGGCGAGCGAGACACCCCGGTCGGCGAGCTCGCGCAGCAGGCGGCTCATCAGGACGGTGTCGCCCGGGTCGTCGAGCTCGAACTCGTCGATGCACACCAGGCGCTTCTCGGCGAGCGCCTCGACGGTGGGCAGGAAGCCGAGCGCGCCGACGAGGTTGGTGAACTCGACGAACGTCCCGTAGGCGGTCCGTTCGACGCCCACCGCGTGCGCGAGCGCCGCGAGCAGGTGCGTCTTGCCGACCCCGAACCCGCCGTCGAGGTACACCGCCACGGGCTCGACCCGGTGCCGGCGCCAGAAGCCCGCCCGAGACGCGGCGTCGGTCACCTGGAGCGCCGCACGCTGCAGGCGGGCGCGGGCCTCGGCCTGCGACGGGTGCGCCAGGTCCGGCACGTACGTGTCGAACGACGCGGTCGCGAAGTGGCGCGGCGGCACGAGCTCCGCGATCAGCCTGTCGGGCGCGACGACGGGTCGGCGCTCCGTCAGGCTCGCGGGGGCCGCCGCACGCGCGGCAACGGCGCGGTCTGCGTCCGGGGCGATCACGATGCGCCAGCCTACGTCGACCCGCGCGGCGTCCCGGACGGCCCGTCCGGCTGCTCGCAGGGGCCGGCCGCGGACTCGTCGGGCGGCCGCCGCGCCGCCGGCACCCGGCGATCTGGACACCTGTCCCAGATGGCGGCCAGAGGTCTCACGATCCGGACGCGTTGTCGACCGATCGTGGTTCGTCTGTCAGCCTCGTCACGTGATCTCCGCCGGGTTCGTCGCCATGTGTCGGCCGTGTGCCGCCACCCGTGGCTGCGTGCGCCCGTGCATGAGCATGTGCTGCTGTCCGCGGACCCGCTGACCCCGCCCCGACCCCCACTCCCGGGCGCGTGGTCGCGTCCGAGGAGCAGGTGAGATCACTCCCTGCGCCCTGGAGGCGGCTGCACGCCCATGATCCCCTCCGGAGGTACGCGCCCCATGGCGCTGACCAGGATCGCTCCCCCCGCCAAGCGCGACGAGGCCCAGTGGGCCTTCGACGACGCCCGCACGCCGCGCAACGGCACCGAACAGCTCAAGCAGGACGACGACGGCCTCCACGTCCGTCAACGGATCATCGACGTGTACTCGAAGCAGGGGTTCGGCTCGATCCCGGCGGACGACCTGCGCGGCCGCATGCGCTGGTGGGGGCTGTACACGCAGCGCCGGCCCGGCATCGACGGCGGCCGGACCGCGACGCTCGAGCCCGAGGAGCTCGAGGACGAGTACTTCATGATGCGCATCCGCATCGACGGCGCCGGGCTCACGCTCGAGCAGCTGCGCACGGTCGCGGGCATCAGCCAGGAGTTCGCCCGCGGCACCGCCGACATCACCGACCGGCAGAACATCCAGCTGCACTGGGTCCGCATCGAGGACGTCCCCGAGATCTGGCGCCGGCTCGAGGCCGTGGGCCTGCAGTCGCAGGAGGCGTGCGGCGACGTGCCCCGCGGCTTCCTCGGGTCGCCCGTCGCGGGTGTCGCTGCCGACGAGATCATCGACGGCACGCCGGCGCTGCGCGAGATCGTCGACCGGTACATCGGCAACCCCGAGTTCTCCAACCTGCCGCGCAAGTTCAAGACCGCGGTGAGCGGCTCGCCGCACCAGGACGTCGCGCACGAGATCAACGACGTCGCGTTCATCGGCGTCGTGCACCCCGAGCTGGGCCCCGGCTTCGACCTGTGGGTCGGCGGCGCGCTCTCGACGAACCCGATGCTCAGCAAGCGGCTCGGCACGTTCGTCACGCTCGAGCAGATCCCCGAGGTCTGGGCGGGCGTCGCGGGGATCTTCCGCGACTACGGGTACCGGCGCCTGCGCAACCGCGCGCGCCTCAAGTTCCTGCTCGCCGACTGGGGCACCGAGCTGTTCCGCGAGGTCCTGGAGGGCGAGTACCTCGGGTACGCGCTGCCCGACGGGCCCGAGCCCCCGCCGCCGCCCACCGGCAGGCGCGACCACGTCGGCGTGCACCCGCAGAAGGACGGGAGGTTCTACGTCGGCATGGCGCCCGCGGTCGGCCGGATGTCGGGCGACCTGCTCGCGAGCATCGCCGACCTCGCCGAGGCCGCGGGCTCGGACCGACTGCGCCCGACCGTCGAGCAGAAGCTCATCGTGCTCGACGTCGAGCCCGACAAGGTCGACGCCCTGGTCGAGGGCCTCGAGGACCTGGGGCTCGCGGTGCGGTCGGCGTCGACCTTCCGCCGCGGCACGATCGCCTGCACGGGCATCGAGTTCTGCAAGCTCGCGATCGTCGAGACGAAGGACCGCGCGACCAAGCTGTTCCTCGAGCTCGAGGACCGCCTCCCGACGTTCGACCAGCCGATCCGCATCAACGTCAACGGCTGCCCCAACTCGTGCGCGCGCATCCAGACGGCCGACATCGGCCTCAAGGGCGTGCTCGCGGGCGACGAGGAGGGCTACCAGGTCCACCTCGGCGGCGGGCTCGGGCTGACGAGCGGCCTCGGCCACTCGCTGCGCGGCCTGCGCGTGCCGTCCTCGGAGCTGCCCGACTACGTCGAGCGCGTCGTCCGGCACTACGACGAGCAGCGCGTCGACGGCGAGCTGTTCGCGCAGTGGGTGCAGCGCGCGGCCGAGGAGGACCTCCGATGAGCGCGACGACCAGCACCGCCACCGACGCGCGCGACGCGCTGCGGGCCGAGGCCGAGCAGGCCGGCCGCGACCTCGAGGGCGCGCACCCGAGCGAGATCCTGCGCTGGGCGGCCGACCGCTTCAGCACGGACCTCGTGCTCGCTTCCTCGATGGGCGACGAGGTGCTCGTCGACCTGGCCGCCAAGGCGGTGCCCGGCATCGACGTGATCTTCCTCGACACGGGCTACCACTTCGCCGAGACGATCGGCACGCGCGACTACTACGCCGAGTTCACCGACGTCACGCTGCGCACGGTCCTGCCGCTGCGCACGGTCGCGGAGCAGGACGCCGAGCACGGCCCGCGCCTGCACGACCGCAACCCGGACCTGTGCTGCGCGCTGCGCAAGGTCGAGCCGCTCGAGCGCGGGCTCGCGCCGTACACGGCCTGGGTCACCGGGATGCGCCGCGAGGACGCGCCGACGCGCTCCGACATCGCGGTCGTCGGCTGGGACGCCAAGCGGGACAAGGTCAAGCTCAACCCGATCGCCGCGTGGACGCAGGCCGACGTCGACGCGTACGTCGAGGCGGAGCACGTGGTGCTGAACCCGCTGCGCCAGGCCGGGTACGCGTCGATCGGCTGCGCACCCTGCACGCGCGCCGTGGCCCCGGGCGAGGACCCGCGGGCCGGGCGCTGGTCCGGTACCTCCAAGACGGAATGCGGGTTGCACACGTGAGCACCGACACGGTCCGCGGGACCACGCTGACCCAGCTCGACGCGCTCGAGTCCGAGGGCGTCCACGTCATGCGGGAGGTCGCCGGCGAGTTCGAGCGGCCCGTGCTGCTGTTCTCGGGCGGCAAGGACTCGATCGTCATGCTGCACCTCGCGCGCAAGGCGTTCTGGCCCGCGCCGGTGCCGTTCACGCTCATGCACGTCGACACCGGGCACAACTTCCCCGAGGTCATCGACTTCCGCGACGAGGTCGTCGCGCGGTACGGGCTGCGGCTCGTCGTCGCGAGCGTGCAGGACGCGATCGACGACGGTCGCGTGGTCGAGCGCCCCGACGGGTCGCGCAACCGGCTGCAGACCGTCCCCCTGCTCGACGGGATCACGGCGCACCGGTTCGACGCGGTCTTCGGCGGCGGCCGGCGCGACGAGGAGAAGGCGCGCGCCAAGGAGCGGATGTTCTCGCTGCGCGACGAGTTCGGCCAGTGGGACCCGCGGCGTCAGCGTCCCGAGCTGTGGGACCTGTACAACGGCCGGCACAAGCCCGGCGAGCACGTGCGCGTCTTCCCGCTGTCGAACTGGACCGAGCTCGACGTGTGGCGCTACATCGAGCGCGAGGGCATCGAGCTGCCGTCGATCTACTACGCGCACGAGCGCGAGGTCTTCCAGCGCGACGGCATGTGGCTCGCGCCGGGCGACTGGGGCGGCCCGACGGCGGGCGAGGAGCTCGAGACGCGGACGGTCCGCTACCGGACCGTGGGCGACATGTCCTGCACCGGCGCCGTGGAGTCGACCGCGACGACGGTCGGCGACGTGATCGCCGAGGTGGCCGCGAGCCGGCTCACCGAGCGCGGGGCGACCCGCGCCGACGACCGGGCCAGCGAGGCCGCCATGGAGGACCGCAAGCGCGAGGGCTACTTCTGATGACGACGACCCCCCCGACCGGCTCCCCGGCCGGCACGACCGACCACTCCCGGCGCGACCTGCTGCGCCTCGCCACGGCCGGCTCGGTCGACGACGGCAAGTCGACGCTGATCGGCCGCCTGCTCTACGACACGAAGTCGGTGCTCGCCGACCAGCTCGCGGCCGTCGAGCGGGCCACCGCCGCGCGCGGCGGCCCCGACGACGCCGCACCCGACCTCGCTCTGCTCACCGACGGCCTGCGCGCCGAGCGCGAGCAGGGCATCACGATCGACGTCGCGTACCGCTACTTCTCGACTGCGCGCCGCGCGTTCGTCCTCGCGGACACGCCCGGCCACGTGCAGTACACGCGCAACATGGTGACGGGCGCCTCGACGGCCGAGCTCGCGATCGTGCTCGTCGACGCGCGCAAGGGCGTCCTGGAGCAGACCCGCCGGCACGCCACCATCACGGCGCTGCTCGGCGTGCCGCACGTCGTGCTCGCGGTGAACAAGATGGACCTCGTGGACTTCGACGAGCCGACGTTCCGCAAGATCGCGGACGAGTTCGCGGGCTACGCCGACCTGCTCGGCCTGCGGGACGTGCTCGCGGTGCCGATCTCGGCACTCGACGGCGACAACGTCGTCGAGCGCTCGACGCGCACGCCCTGGTACGACGGCCCGACGCTGCTCGAGCACCTCGAGGCGGTGCCGGTGCTGCGCGACCCGACGTCCGAGGAGCTCCGCTTCCCGGTGCAGCTCGTCATCCGGCCGCGCACCGCCGAGCACGCGGACTACCGGGGGTACGCGGGCCGGATCGCCTCGGGCGTCGTGCGCGTCGGCGACGCGGTCGCGGTCCACCCGTCCGGCCGTACGTCGACGGTCGTCGGCATCGACACGTTCGACGGGCCGCTCGAGGCCGCGCACGCGCCGCAGTCCGTGACGCTGCGGCTGGCCGACGACATCGACGTCGCGCGCGGCGACGTCGTCACGCCCGCGGCGGCGGTGGTCACCACGGGCGCCGACCTCGTCGGCACGGTCTGCTGGCTCGCGGAGAAGCGCAGCGTGCTCGGCGCCCGGCTGCTCGTCCGCATCGGCACGCGCACGGTGCGCGCGCTGCTGCGCGAGGTCGACGCGCGGCTCGACGTGGACACGTTGCAGGTCGACGCGTGGGACTCGGTCGACACGCTGCACGCGATCGACGCGACGGACACGTCGTCCGACATCCCGCCGCGCTCGCTCGGCCTCAACGCGATCGGCCGCGTGCGGGTGCGGCTCGCGGAGCCCGTCACGCTCGACGACTACGCCACGCACCGCCGCACCGGCGGCTTCCTGCTCGTCGACCCCGCGGACGGCACGACGCTCGCCGCGGGCATGGTCGGCCCGACGCTGCTCGACGCGCTCGCGCCAGCGCCGCCGAGCGAGGCCGACGAGGGCTGGTTCGCGGGGGCGGGCATATGACGCAGCCCCGGCACGCGCTGCTGCTGGACGTCACCGGGCGGCGGGTCCTCGTCGTCGGGGGCGGTCCCGTCGCGGCGCGCCGGGCGGCGCGGCTGGTCGACGACGGCGCGGCCGTGCACGTCGTCGCACCGGCGATCTGCGAGGACCTCGCGGACCTGGTCGACGCCGGCCTCCTGCGCTGGCACGCCCGCGAGTACCTCGCCACCGACCTCGACGGCGCGTGGCTCGTCCACACCGCGACGGGGGACGCGTCGGTCGATGCGACCGTCGCGGCGGACGCGGACGCGGCGCGCCTGTGGTGCGTGCGCGCCGACGACGCGGCCTCCTCCGCCGCGTGGACGCCGGCCGTCGCGCGCGCGGACGACGTGACGATCGCGGTGGGCGCGGGCGGCGACCCGCGCCGGGCCGTCGCGGTGCGCGACGCGGTCGCTCTGCTGCTCGACACGGGCGCGCTCCCCCTGCGTCGGCACCGGGCGGCGGCGACCGGGTGCGTCACGCTCGTCGGCGGCGGCCCGGGCGACCCGGGGCTCATCACGACGCGCGGCAGGCGGGTTCTCGCGGAGGCCGACGTCGTCGTCGTGGACCGGCTCGCGCCGCGCGCGCTGCTCGACGAGCTGGACCCGTCGGTCGAGGTCGTCGAGGCCGGCAAGGCACCGCACGCGCACACGCTGACGCAGCAGCAGATCAACGAGCTGCTCGTCGACCGAGCGCGCGCCGGCAAGCGCGTCGTGCGGCTCAAGGGCGGCGACCCGTTCGTGCTCGGTCGCGGCGGCGAGGAGGTCGCCGCGTGCGTCGCGGCGGGCGTGCCGGTCGACGTCGTCCCGGGCGTGACCAGCGCCATCGCGGTGCCCGGCGCCGCGGGGATCCCGGTCACGCACCGCGGGCTGTCCCGCCAGGTGACGATCGTCTCCGCGCACGACTCGGCGACGGACTGGTCGGCGCTCGCCCGGCTCGACGGGACCCTCGTGCTGCTCATGGGCGTCGCGCGCCTGGCCGACCACGCCGCGCGGCTCCTCGATGCCGGCATGGCGCCGAGCACGCCGGTCGCGGTCGTCGAGAACGGCACGCTGCCGGGGCAGCGGACGACGACCGGCACGCTCGCCGACATCGCCGCCGTGGCCGCCGCGCGCGGGGTCGGGAACCCCGCGGTCGTCGTCGTCGGTGACGTCGCGGGCCTCGCGTCGCCCTGACGCCTCGCCTACGGTGGCTGACGTGCCCGACTCCCCCGCGTTCGACGTCCTGCTCCCGATCGAGCGCGCCGGCTCCCGGCTCGAGCCGACCCCGGACGAGGTCGAGCTCCTGGGTCTGTACAACGACCGGCTCCCGGTGCACCCGCCGCGCGGCGTGCACGTGCGCGCCAACATGATCGCGACGCTCGACGGCGCCGGCACGGGCTCGGACCACGTCACGGGATCGATCAACGGCGCCGCGGACTGGCGCGTCTTCCGCGTGCTGCGCGCGCTCGCCGACGTCGTGCTCATCGGCGCCGGCACGGCCCGCGACGAGCGCTACGGCGCGCTCGAGGTGCCGCACGGCCTCGAGGCGGTGCGCGAACGGATCGGGCGTGCGGAGCGCATCGAGCTCGCGATCGTGAGCGCGTCGGGCGCCGTCCCGCCCGAGCTGCTCGACGCCGAGCGACCGCCGATCGTCGTCACGACCGCCGCGAGCCCCGCCCTCGACTCGCTGCGCGACCGGATCGGCCCCGAGCGGGTCGTCGTCGCGTCCGGCGCGACGCCCGACCAGGTCGACCTCGGCGTCGCGCTGCGCACGCTCGGCGCGCGCGGCCTCGAGCACGTGCTCGCCGAGGGCGGGCCCCGCCTGCTCGCGCAGCTGGTCGAGGCGGACCTCGTCGACGAGCTGTGCCTGACGTGGTCCCCGCGGCTCGTGGGCGGGCCTGCACCGCGCATCCTCAACGACGAGTCGTGGCTCGAACCGGCCCGCGAGGCGCGGCCCGTGCACCTGCTGCACGCCGACGGCGTCCTGCTCGGGCGCTGGCAGGTCACTAGGCTCGGCGCGTGACCGACACGATCCTCGTCCTCATCGAGGACACCCTGGCCCCCGTCGACGTCGAGCACCTGCTCGCGCTGCATCCCGGCGAGACGCTGGACTACCGCCTGCTCGTGCCCGCCGACACCGACCGACCGCTGATCCCGACGATCGTCGACGACCTCGGCCTCGGCGAGCTCCGCGAGGCGTGGGACCGGCTGCGCGGGCGCGAGCCCTCGCAGCGCGAGGCGAAGGCCACCGCGGACGAGCAGCTCGCGCGCAGCGTCGCGGCCTTCGCGGCCGCCGGCCGCCAGGCGGCGGGCGCCGTCACGGCCGACGACCCGATCCCCGCCGCCAAGGCCGTCGTCGACGCCGGCGAGGCCCGTGAGGTCGCGGTGGTCACCTACCCGCACATGTTCGACGACACGTTCCACCGCGACTGGGCGTCGCG
>Ga0164242_10009253_pt1 | contig 10641 bp, 5 predicted proteins | sample OricomgcompostMG_FD_108783 | JGI IMG/M metagenome (GOLD analysis project Ga0164242, IMG submission 108783) | Miracle-Growth compost microbial communities from Emeryville, California, USA - Original compost - Miracle growth compost (MG) ... | reverse complement strand
TTTCGGAAATAAGATTTCAGGATGTCTCCTACGCATATGAGCGCCCCGCCGGCGGCATACATCCCCACCTCCGACGCCATGGACAGGCATGATTACGGCATCTCGAAGAACAGGAAGACTGCTTCAACGGGTGGCGGGCGAGCTTGGAGCGAGGACGAGGTACGTGAACAACGCCAATGACTCGAGTTAGAGGGTCGAACTTTCACACAAGAGAGTGGCTCGGACAGCCTCGAAGCGGGAATGCTGGAGGTTCAACGTGTTTAACCTACGTTGGGGAGATCGTGCTAACCTGTGCCGCTTCTCTAGGAAGTATATCTCCTGCAGACTCGCCTTCAGAAGATGCCCTACAAACACATTGCCGCCCACTTGAAGAAGACAGAGCTTGCCTGCCGCCTGCACTACCATCAGCTCAGCCACGGTAGCAACCGCCGAAAGCGTACGACCTCGGTCTCTTCGGGCTCCTCATTAGGAGGTCACTCGCCGAGCATGCCCACGTCCATGCCCTCGCCCATTCACGAGCACGGAACACCTTCGCGCTCCACCTCGCCCCCAGGGAGTGCTGGCTCGTACGGACCCACCTCGCCCCAGAGCATTCAGCTACCGAGCATCATGTCAGCAGCTCCATCGACGGACACCTCCCCGAGACTGCCCACGATTTTGCCCAAGCCTGCGTCGATGACGCTGGCTCTTGCCACTGCTGGGGCCGCTGCTGTGGCCGCTGGGTCTCCTACCGCCCAACACGGCTACCCAACGCCCATGCCGGAGGCGCACCCCCACAGCGCCCCGCTGATGGCCTCGGCCCCATTCCGGAGCGCCATGACCCCGACTAGCGCCGCCCCGCCGCACTCGGCCCGCACGTCCAACGGTGCGCCCCCACGCCTACCTGGTGCCCTTCGGCTAGACTGCTCTCCTCTGCCGCCGCCACCAAGCAGCGCGGGTCTCCCCGCCCATGGCCCTGGGTACATGCAAAGCCACCCAGTCGACATGGGTCGTCTCCAGGCTGTCTACACCGCGCATCGCGCTAGCTTCTGGGCTGCCATCGCAACTGACTACGGCGGAGGTGCCAACCCAGTCATCCTCGAGCAGGCGTGGCGTGGCAATCCCTCCAATGGATGCGGCATCAACTCCCTCGGCATCGCCGCCCACACCCCGATCACCCCCGTGGGCAGCCCCGAGGACCACATCTACGGGATCAAGGGCATTAGCCAAGACAAGACTCGCATCAGTGCCATTCTCGGTATTGACGCGAACCCGCGGAGCCCAAAGGAGAGGGAGATGGTTAGGCGGATGGAAGAGGTTAGGTGCTCGGTCTCCGTTGGTGGAGCCTAGGGCCTCATCTTCCTTCCAGAGGGACCACCCTTCACTTACTCTCATCTCAGGCCGTTTCATTTTCCTTTTCCGGTTCGTGGTTCGAAGTTTACTAGGCGTGCTTACGAGAAAAAAAAAAGGGGGCTTCCTGTTGCGGATGGCGGAAGAGGAGCTGAGGAGACTGAGCGAGAGGTGTGTAGCTGTTGGGCTTCCTCCCCATTTGACGTTTTGTGTTCTCGCTGTTTTGATTTTGGGAATTTTTCTCTTGCTCCCTCCATTGTTGACATACCCTTCCCCCGTTCTTGCTCCGTCGATGCCTCCTTTTTGGCTTGATGGGACTTGGTGGGTGGATATGGCTTGCGCCGGCTTACTTTTCAGTTACTTTTCCTTTTCCATTCCTTGTGTTTTCTTTCCCTGCTGCCCAAAGTCGAGCCGGGCACAGGATACCGACGAGTCATGACCCTGAAACGTAACATTACACGAACATACCTGCCTCTTTTACCGTCGAGTATGTCGTTCCCTTCATTCCATTTCTGTTCTGTTACGTGAATGAACATACTCTACTGCTTGGGTTGTAGCATTCTACCGGGAGGGGGGAAACGAGAAGTCCGTCGGTGATGCTGATGACGAAGGAACGTTGCGAGGGGGGCCGGGGGGGAGGTTCCTCGCAAGGGGGAGGTGATGCGGCGAGGGAATCGTGTTGGATATATATATCGATGCTCCTTGTCTTCTTTGTACACTATAGCTTTCTTTCGCCTCGACCCTCCTTTTTTTTCTTTCCAAATCTTCCTACCTGTGATAGGGTAGCAAGGTGAAGGAGGGCCGATACCCAGGATGAGATAAGACGAGACGAAGACGATACGAGACGATACGACGGATTGATTAGACTCTGAAACTCTCTGGGCTTAACTTCCATAGGCGAATGAGGAATTGCATGCTTTGAGACCTGAACTAAAATACAACGTCTGCTAATGCAACCCTCGTGGTTTGGCCCGTGGAAGACAAAGGAGAGTTGATATGCTCGTCGGCACTGCATCCGATGGGATGCGATGCGATGCGATGCGACTCTCGAGGTACACCATTCTGACGGTTAAAGTACTTCGACCCTTGATCCCCGAGGTTGAGCCAAGCGACCAATGAGAGGCGAGATGATTCCGAGCTGACTTCCCATCCCCACCTGCCGAACATCGGACCCCGCGAGGGGTTCCATGTTTTGACGTCGAGTCTAGCTTGGGTTGAAGAGCCATTGGGCTCCCATACTATGGATTTCGGGGGTTTCTTGAGCGGGCCCCTCATAGGAAACGATATCACGAGCTCTGCTCGAGACTGCGAGTGCGGGGAAGAGCCAGCGTTTTCGACGGCGTGATTGGGAATGGGTGGCCGCCCACTTAAACGAGTCTCCCTCAACGGCGCCATTTCCTCGCTCAGAGCTTGCTAACTACTAGTAGTTACGGGTAATGCTTCGTTGCAAATACGCAACCTCTGATTGACCCGGGCTAGCTCCTACAGGGGGGAGAAATCTAACATGGACTGAACAAAATGCTTAGGCTTGTGGGACTCGGAGAGAAGACCGACGGGGACGACCGACCCCTCGTTGATGGGGAGCCGCCATGCGTCATCGAAAGATTTGCTTCACCCGCCCACCCCACGCTACTTTCCAGAGCTACCGGACCCTGCTGCCGGATCAATAATACGGTGCAATTCCTCGTAAGAAAACCCCCGAGGTGCTGCGTGGGAGATGAAGTATAGGGGGCGTAGAGCAAAGTGAGCTAGCTTCCTCGTGCTTGACCGGAGGGCCTTCTCTGCCGGTATTGTCCCAGAACTTTACCTTTCGAGTCTCGTATATTTCTGTGAATTCTTTTCTAACCCAATCGATTTTTAGCTCCCCGAGCCCCCAATTCCTCCTACCCGCCGACACTATTATCCTCCGAGACAAGCGCAGAGACTCCTTCCTCCTCCCATTGCTCTCTCCTTAGAACTCCTCCTCACATTTTGGAGACATTTGAATATCACATCTAGCATACCTACGTCATCCCTTGCCGCATCTCCTCTCCCACTCCTTTCCTGAGCTGCGAGATTAACGTAGCTTAACCTCGTTATTCCCGTTTCTTTCCGTGTTCCGGTTCCGTGCCGGCACTCCTTCAGCCGTTTTCAGCCACATTATCCCGTGGGTTCGTCGGGCTTCCAGCATCGCCGGAATACATCCCTTAGCTGGCCTACCCTCCAAGCTATAAACTTATAGAGGCTACTAAGCCAGCTACTCTCAAGGTAAGTATCGAATATTCTTCAAGATGTTAGCCTTGTTACGGCAAGTGGAGTACCCAAAGTCACAACCATGTAGCTGGGAAAGGTACTCGGAGCCCCGAACCGAGGCTTATATACCATCGCCATCTCCTAAACCAACCCTGAGGCTTCCGCCGCCGGTGTATTTCATCCACGCCCCTCGAACTCACCCGCTTGCCGTGTTGTGTAGAAACGTCAACTGCAAAATTATAAACCGCATTGACTAACGACATATAGAACACCGACCGCCATTTCCCAGTAGCCCTTCCCCTCAGGACACAAGCATTATGGCGTCACACGAAGAGACGGCCCCCAGTGGCCAGACCGGAGGCACCACCAGGAACGAGCCAAAGGCTGGAGAGTACATCCAGTGGAAGACTCTTCCTCCCGGCGGCCCTCTGAACCGATGGTCACATGCCATCACTAGAGGACATGATTTCCCAGGCGCCCAAGTAAGCCAACTGTGTGCCCTTTTTCAAACTTTTCCTCTGCAGTAGTTTTTGCATTGCCCGAGGTCTGGGCTGTCCCACCACTGCGGCCGTTACGTCTCTGGCTGCAGGGCACTGCAGGGTGTTGCAGGTTGCATTCATTAGGCGAGATACTGGAGACTCTCAAGGCATGCCTGTATGGCTGACATTACCCCTTTCTCAGGCCATGCTCTTTGCTGCTGGCGTTCCCAACATGGACATGATGAAGAATGCCCCTCAGGTTGGAGTTGCTACCGTATGGTGGGAGGGCAATCCGTGCAAGTAAGTGCTGTTCTACCCTCGAATGGGACTTGGTCCCCGAGCTTTGCCACGAACATACCGTGAGGCTGACTTACCCCCTAGCACACATTGTGAGAACCACCGCCCTTAATTAAGCCTACCTAGTGGTATAGGCATTGACTAAAGTTTCGTAGTACTCGACCTCGGTAAGATCGTGAAGAAGGCCGTGGAGAAGCAGGGAATGCTCGCCTGGCAGTACAACACCGTCGGGGTTTCGGATGCCATCACCATGGGCGGCGAAGGTGAGAACTATCCCTCAGTGGCCTTGATTGCTTCCCCGTGAACTGCGGCAGATGCTCATGGGTTATCGTTAGGCATGCGATACTCGCTGCAAACGCGAGAGATTATCGCCGATAGTATCGAGACTGTCACCTGCGCCCAGCACCACGACGCAAACATCAGCATCCCAGGCTGCGACAAGAACATGCCCGGCGTCATCATGGCCGCCGCGCGACACAACCGGCCCTTCCTCATGATCTACGGCGGCACCATCATGAAAGGCCACTCTAAGCTCCTGGACACCGATATCAACATCAGCACCTGTTACGAGGCATCGGGTGCCTACATCTACGGTCGCCTCAACGCCAAGTGCCCGCACCCCAACGGCACCGAGGCAACTCCTTCTGATGTGATGGAGGACATCGAGAAGCACGCTTGCCCCGGCGCCGGCGCCTGCGGCGGCATGTATACGGCCAACACAATGTCGACCGCCATCGAGGCCATGGGCCTATGCCTCACCGGCTCATCCTCATACCCGGCTGAATCGCCCGAGAAGGCGCGCGAGTGCGAGCGCGCCGCTGAGGCTATCCGCATCGTTATGGAAAAGGACATCCGGCCCCGAGATCTCCTCACGCGCGCCGCGTTCGAGAACGCTCTCGTTCTCACCATGATTCTCGGCGGTAGCACCAACGGCGTGCTGCACTTCCTGGCTATGGCCAACACTGCCGACGTGCCACTCACCCTGGACGACGTGCAGCGCACCAGCAACCGCATCCCGTTCCTCGCCGACCTCGCGCCGAGCGGCAAGTACTACATGGAGGACCTGTACAAGGTCGGCGGCACGCCCGCCGTCCTCAAGATGCTCATCGCCGCCAACCTCATCGACGGCACCATCCCCACCGTCACAGGCAAGACCCTCGCCGAGAACGTCTCCTCCTGGCCGTCCCTCGAGCCCGGCCAGAAAGTCATCCGGCCCCTGTCGGACCCCATCAAGTCCTCGGGCCACCTGCGCATCCTGCGCGGCAACCTCGCCCCCGGCGGCGCCGTCGCCAAGATCACCGGCAAGGAAGGGCTCAGCTTCACCGGCAAGGCGCGCGTCTTCGACAAGGAGCACGAGCTCGATGCCGCCCTCGCCCGCAGCGAGATCCGCTCCACCGACGGCAACCTCGTGCTCATCGTCCGCTACGAGGGCCCGCGCGGCGGACCGGGCATGCCCGAGCAGCTGCGCGCCAGCGCCGCCATCCTGGGCGCGGGTCTGGACAACGTGGCGCTCGTCACCGACGGGCGCTACAGCGGCGCCAGCCACGGCTTCATCGTCGGCCACGTCGTCCCCGAGGCGGCTGTCGGCGGGCCCATTGCGCTCGTGCAGGACGGCGATATCGTCACCATCGATGCCGTCTCGAACAAGTTCGAGATGATCGCCGTCGCCGGGGGCACTCAGGGAGAGGGCGCCGCCGCCGAGGTCGAGGCGGAGCTGGCCCGCCGGGCCGCGCTGTGGAAGGCGCCCAAGACGATACCGCTTCGTGGTGTTCTCGCCAAGTATGCCCGGCTTGTTAGCGATGCTAGCCACGGCGCGGTGACGGACTTGTCGGAGCCTGCGTGGTAAAAGATTGGATGTCCAACTTCTTGTTCCCACCCTTTGTCTCCCACATATCGGTTGGAGTGGTCTATATTGTGGCTAGGAACAGCGACTAGGTAGATAGACTAGTACCTACGTACCTTTTTCTTTAGTCTCTGTAGTCGACGTAAAATGGTTGAGAAGGACGTTAAACGGCGAGTTAAGGAGCTGATGTGTGAAACGCCAATACACCAACGTAGTCAACGTAGAAATGCAAACCAAGTCTCAACAGTAACCAGGACTCGCGAGCAGGTAGCACGGCCCATGGTGTGGAAATTGCATCGATTATATATATACCTGATGTGATCTCTTAACATTATGTGCTTTATGCTCTAGTACCGGAGGTATTCCGGCTTCCCCACTCCCATTTCAGCCCCCTTCTTCATTCTTCTTGCCGAAGATGGTCGGGAGAGCATCCAACACTCCTTACTCGACGCAGCCTCCTGAGCCTCCCCGTTCAGTCGCTTGCTCGCTTACACATGCCACACAACACTCTATCAGATGGCAGCTAATACAAGTCTCTGCCAATATAGTTAACCCCGTAGGGGTAAGGAAAGTATGAAAATGCGATACTGGTCCCCTGTGCACCCCTGTTCTCCCCATTCTATACTAGAAACAGCGCATGTACTCGCCCCAAGGCAGCTTGGCGGCAAGCCTTGTCCCGCAGCCGATCATAAGCTCCGACGGTGATATTTGGAGGTCGTGCTTGGAAAGAGGAGGGAGGGAGGGGGGATGTGATGAACGTCTTTCTTCTACAATTAAGGGTTATAAACTGGCTCGGAAGATAAATAAACAACGGGGAGAAAATAAACAACCAGCAGTGCCCGGGACCCAAAAGCAAAATAAGCCAAAACCAATGCATATATTCCGCCCCCTGCCCCTTCCTCTGTATGGATTCGTCGGCGGTACAGATAAAGCCGCCCGTGCGCCGCCGGATCGCGCAGGCAATGATAAAAACAATGCAACGGGAGAGAGGCGACTTTATGACATGACTCGTTTATGTAGATAGGATATGCGGGTCGACGGGATGGACAAGGGGGGTTGTCGAGGCCATCGAAGCGGAGGGCGACAAGGGGCCCGTTGCTGTCTATGTGCGCTTACGGGCTCGCCCACCCGCCGGCAACGTCGACCCACTCGGCTAAGCAGCTGCCATCCTTGCCCTCGACGTCGACAATGTCGGTGTCGCAGCGGCAGCGGCAGCCGACGCCGTTCTCCTTGGGTGCGTCCCACTCATCCCAGTATCGGTCCTCCTCGAGACGCTTGCGGTCATCGAGCGTCGTCTTCTCTAGGTACGGCTCGCGAGGGAGCTGTCGAGACGGGGCGTTGGCGGGGCAGTGCTGGATGGTTGTGTGTCGGTAGCCGATATCACGGAAGTAGTGGATATCGCGGGGGCCGAGGAGAGCTCCGGCGGCGAGGGAGTGAATAGGTGCGTCACCCCACTGTAGGCAGAATTGTTAGTGTCTTGGAAGCCGAGGCTAGAGCTGGGGTAAGTAAGGGGGAGGGAAACTTACCCGTTCCATCCAGAACCCGCCACTGCGGTCCATCATCTCAAAGAAATCCTCGTACTCCTTGCTTCTGAAGAAGCTGAGGCGCGCGATCTCAAAGTTGGACCAGAAATGGCACATGTTGTATTTCTCATTCTCCATCGCTTCAGGATCGACGTCGGCGGGACGGTTGCGTCCGGGGTCGGAGCGGAGGATCTCCTCTGGTAGAGGCGGCTTGTAGTTAGGGTCGTCCTCAGGCAACTCCTCGATCTCCTTCTCGGGTACCGGCTCGACGAACATCTCCCACAGGCCTTGCGAGGTTAGGTTGTTCTGGCGCTTATAGGCGGAGGCATATCGGAAGATGTTGGGGACGGTCTCGCGTAGCTCCTTCACGGCAATTGTGAAGCCGTATGTCTTGTTGGCCTCGATCATCTTCTGGAAAGGGTCGCTAGCTTCTTGTTAGCATTGTAGCTAAGGAGAGGCAGCTGTATAGGAAGGCACATACTATGTGAGGTCACAGAAGTACTTGACCTCGGGCTCCAGACGCCAGTACCATTCGTACTTGGCAAGGAGAGGGTGCTTGTAGAAGAAACTATGGGTTCATCAGCAATGGTCAACCTAGAGCACGGTGGTGGGAGGATAACATACCCAGAGTAGAATCTGCACATGGCGTGGTAACTTTCGAGACCACCATACATGACAGCGGCGTCGCCCTGCTTGGCGATGCCTTCCTTCGCGACCTTGGGATCGACCCAGTCGGGATAGCCCCACATGTCGGCTTCGACCTTGCCAAACTCCATAGTCGAGGAAGTGTAGTTCGCCACCGTCTCCTTGAAGGTCGAGTTGAAGTCATCATCGTTGAGGAAAACGTAGGGGTAGTGATACCACCTGTTGAAGTGACGCTCGATGGACTTGATGGACTGGATGACACCATCCAACTCCTTGTTTCTCGCGAGGACGACGAATACACCATTGGCTCGGGGCTGGCTGGTGTCAGGCTGGAGACATCCGGTCACGAAGACCTTGTCGTGCTTATCGCTGATTTTCCTGCAAAGTTGTGTCAGATTCCAGCTCGGAATGGGGCCCCGGAGGAGGTCGGACACGAACGACTGGCCGGAAGGAAAAATAGATGGCAGCATACCTTATCGCTGGCGGCGCACCGGCAGGCATTAATATCCTTCCTGGGGAGGAAGGATGTCTGACAAAGAGCACGAGGATAAGGATGACGACGATGCATGGGAAGATGATGACAACGCCAAGGGGCACCGAAATGCTAGAGTTGCCCTTTAACCTGAGCGGCCGGCGAAACAGGGCAAGGCGCGAGGTTATTATCCCAGAGCGCGTCTTCCGGCCGCCTTTTTCATCTGATACGGGAAGTTGCGGAGGTCCCGACGGAACGAGCCGCCCGGCTCGACGGAAGAGGTCCATCGGTGGCGGTTCGCGCGAGGCACGATGGTGTGTGTGCTGCGAGGGGCTGCTCCCTGTGAGGTTCCGATTGATTACTGCCGATAAGGACTAATCCGTCGCTGGATTCAGTATCCGACTCGTGAGATGGCGGACGGCGTTGTAGATACAGAGGAGGTCGTCCCGGGTGTTCTTGATGGAATCCAGGTTGAATCGAAATGGGGCTCGTGCTGGGAAATTAGAAACGGCCGATGAGCACGATTAGTCCCAAAGCCTTGGTGTCTATAGAGTTTCTCCGCGACGATAGAATCCGAAATGCAAGGTGGCAGTAACGAGCGGCAGGGAAAGACAATCCCCTATGGTTTGGTGCTTGGAAAGTTCCGACGAGGCGAAGGGGGCACACGCGTCAGGAGGTGTGGCGATGCGACCTGGTCAGGCTAGGCCAGATGTCTCCCCTGAGTTTTCGTTGCCGGGGAAAGTGCGCGTCCAAAAGCGATGGAGTGGGAACAACCACGCCGCTATGCCGACATCGAGAGCAGGGCCGGTCTGGAGCCCGAGTTGTTTGGGAGAGACGGACGGGGTGAGGTGCGTTGCGTCAATTGGCGATTGCAGTCTCACTCTGTCCAGATCCGAGATGTGGAGTTTCGAAGGACCTCGGGGGGTGAGAAATTCTACCTCTATGGGATAAAAGTTTCTTGGGATTATTTGAAAGATGAGTCAGCAGAGGCTAGACTCTGGCTTGGAAGTTGTTGGATGATACGTAATTTGAAAAGTACTAGGTACCTAACTTTGTTCCCCTGAACCGTCTAATTAAACTTTTGTATTCTACGCAGGTACATGGTAGCTGTCATGTACTTTGCAAAGGCAAAGACAACGCAAAATGCAGGAACAGAGAATTCAAGAACAGAAAAATGGAAGAACAGAGACTAGCCCATACTATCAAGAAGCCGCCTTCCATGCCATTCTTTCGCACCGAGGAAGGCATTTGGTTTTGGAAGAGTAGGCGTTTTGACTTGGGCCACTTGAGAAACAACGCCCACCAATCAACAACACTCGTTGCTATCGACGTTGGGACCGATCGCCAAGGTATCCGCGACATTGGCATTGCCCGTTCTCTCAGACTTTTCCGAAAGCACCGGATTTTAGGTCTCGATAGAATTGAACGTTTACATTGGGGCCAACAGGAGACCGTGGACGAAGACTGTATCGAGGAGCGGGTCATTAACTTGCTGCGAGACCTCGGGAAGGAGAGCAGAAAAGAGCTTGGGCTTGTCCTTTTCAGCGGAAGTTCAGAACTCCGGGGTCTTGCACACTTCTTCCCTACCGCATCACCGTTGCTTTCTTGGTGGGTAGATCTCCACGATGTCATTGCAGACGTCGAACGCCCGAGCGTTTCCGAGCGGCCATCCCTTCGCGATACAATGAGGGCGCTTGGGCTGAACGAGAAGCACGGCATATCGATCCACAAATCCCACCAAAAGTCGGGCAATGAGGCTCTTCGGAACCTTGCGGTCTTGGTAAGCATTCTACATATCTGCTAAACCGGTGGCAGCTTGCA
>Ga0164242_10009252_pt1 | contig 10641 bp, 9 predicted proteins | sample OricomgcompostMG_FD_108783 | JGI IMG/M metagenome (GOLD analysis project Ga0164242, IMG submission 108783) | Miracle-Growth compost microbial communities from Emeryville, California, USA - Original compost - Miracle growth compost (MG) ... | reverse complement strand
CAGCGCATGCGGTCGCCTCGACCGACCGAGGCGCGGCCAGTTGCATTAGCGCGCTGAACCACTAAAGCCCTGCGGTGCAAGGTGACCAGCAAGGAATGTTCATGGACGCGCGTACGCAAATCGAAGCTGGTGAAGCGTAGATGGAGAAGTCGGAATGAGCGATGCGAAGCTCCTAGCAGAAGCTCGGGGGCATTTGGCCGAGGGAAATACCGTCCGACTCGTCTTAGATAGTCGTAACGAGCCGATTGACGTGGACCATCTATCAGCGCCTGACAGCTCCGGCCTTGTGACAGCGGAAAGCCGCGGTGCGATCAATCGGATACAGTTTTATCCCGAAAGCCTTGTTGACATCCTACCGGGCAAAGGCCGCCCCGATCTTTATGCTACTGGTTTGCAAAATACATAATCGCCCAGTCCACCTTCCGACCTGACGGCATTCGGATCGATCGCTTTCGCACAGCTGGCCAATTTCGGTCGAAATCGAATGACGCGTCGATCGTGAAGATGCCGCGCTGATTCTACTGGTTCAGTCTCCGCCAAGCTTGAAACATCAGCACGCCCCATAATAAGTAATGATTTCGGCGGGTGCCGCTGAGGTGCGCTTCCCACGCCTGCCGAATGGGGGCGACTTCGAAGACGCCTTCTTCCCGCAGTCGTCGTTCGTCGAGCAGATCTTCAGCCCAAGGGCGCAGCGGGCCCGACAACCACCGATCGAGCGGCACGCCGAAACCCATTTTCGGCCTGTCGATCATTTTTCGCGGAACACGCCGATATAGCGCCTCCCTAAGGACGTGCTTTCCCTTTCCATCTCGTATCTTTGCCGACATCGGAACGCGCCAGGCAAGTTCTACCATCCGATGATCTAGAAAAGGAACCCGCGCCTCAAGGCTCACGGCCATGCTGGCACGATCCACCTTGGCTAGAATATCGTCGGGCAAATAGCTGCATGAATCGATGAACATCATCTTTTCGCGCGGGTCGGCAAAATCGGGATGCCGACGCAGAACCGCAAGTTCGGCCTTGCCCCCATTCTTGATGATGTGCTCAGGCGCACTCCAGTTACCGATCAACTTATCGTACAGGCATAAGAGATCGGAAGCATCCATCAAATGGGCAAGCTTGGGGAGTCGATCAGATATCGCCGCAATGCGCTTGTTCCTCGGCAGCACCCCGTTCACAAGCGATGCCGCTCGACTGGATAGCGGCGATCGTAGGAATCGCGCGACCGTGGGGCGTAGAGCTGACGGAATTCGTGCGACCTGTGGCCAAATGCGCATCGCGAGAACGTAACGGCTATAACCGCCGAACAACTCATCCCCGCCATCGCCCGAAAGGGCGACCGTCACATATTTGCGCGTCATTTGGCTGACAAGGAGCGTCGGAATTTGCGAGGAATCGCTGAACGGTTCGTCCCAAATCGCCGGCAATTTGGGAATCAGGTCGAGCGCATCCTTCGGCGTGACGTACAGCTCTGTGTGATCCGTGCCCAAGTGGCCGGCCACGGCGGAGGCGAACTGTGCCTCGTTGAATTCGGCCTCGTGAAATCCGATCGAAAACGTCCGTACCGGACGCCTCGACTGCGCCTGCATCGCAGCGACCACAACAGAGGAATCAACGCCGCCCGACAGGAATGCTCCGAGTGGGACATCCGCTTCCATTCGCATCTTCACGGCATTGTCCAGCATCTTAGAAACCGTGTCGACCAAATCGGGCGTGTCGGGAAGCGGGTCGCGGGCCCCGGATGCGGCTACCTCATCGAAGCACCAGTATCGCTTCGGCTGGATGAGGCAATTGCCTAGGGCGTCGAACGTCGCATAGCTGGCTGGCGGCAGCTTGCTGATGCCCCGCCAAATGCTCCACGGAGCGGGAATGTAGTTGTGCTTGAGAAACAGCGACATGGCCTCGCGGTCGAGTTCGCCGACGAACGAGGGGTGTCGCTGGAGCGCCTTCAACTCTGACCCGAATAGCAGCGCGTCTCCGGATCGGCCGTAATAGAGCGGCTTTTCGCCCATCCGATCCCGGGCAATGGTCAATATCCGGTCGCGGCGATCCCAAACCGCAAAAGCGAACATGCCATTGAGCCGCGCAAGCGTTGGGATCACCCCCCACAAGTCGAAAGCCGCAAGCAGAGTTTCAGTATCCGAGTGGCCGCGTCTGCTCGGCGGCGAACTGCTTTCCTTGATCGCCGACCAAATTTCCTTGTGATTATATATCTCGCCGTTGTAAGCGATGACGAAGCGTCCGCTCGGCGAAGGCATCGGTTGATGGCCTGCCGGAGAAAGATCGACAATGGCCAGGCGCCTGTGACCGAGCGCCACCGGAGACTGATCGTCCAGCCAGAAGCCTTCATCGTCGGGCCCGCGATGGGCGATCGATTCTGCCATTCGAGACAGTATTCGGCTTCGATCCATGGCCGGAGATCCGCCAACGAAGCCCACGAATCCGCACATCTCAACACACTCCCGCTAATCTTCTGCTCGCCCAAGGATCAACTGGTACATTTTGCTATGATTAGCGGAGAACCGCTCGAGGCTGTAGCGAGCCAAGGCGGCTTCGCGCGCATCTAGTCCCATTTTTTGCCTATCGTCGCGCTCTAGATCCGCCCATCGCTGAATCGCGGAGCAAAGCGCCAGATCGTCGCCGGGGGGGATCAAGAAGCCGTTCGGCCCCAGCATCTCGCGAACATCGCCCACATTAGACGCTATACCGACCAAGCCGACGTGCATCGCCTCCGCGAGACTGTTCGGAAAAGCCTCGCTCAAGGAAGGCAGCGCGAACCCGTCGAGCGCAGGGAGCAGCCGTGGAATATCACTGCGCGCGCCCAACAACAGGAACCGATCGCGCGGCAGTCCAGAACGGCTGATCTCATCGGTCAACGCTGGATTGTCGCCGTCAAGTCCTTGACCCGCCATGAGCAGTCGTACCGCCGACCGACTTCTAGCAACCGAAGCGAAAGACCGAACCAGGCTGAGTTGGTTTTTCACGGCATGGAAACGGGCGATATGGCCCAAAACCAGATCGCCTTCGGCGATGCCTAGGGCGCTCCTCATTTCTGCCCGCTTCCTTGCATCCGGCCGAAAAACATCGCCGTTGAACCCATTCGGAATAATGAACGGCCTTTGCTTCGAATAGCCGATCTGTTCGTGCTGAACTCTGGCGCGCTCGGAAGGATAGACGATTGCGGCTGCACGACGGGTGATCGGCGCCAACGCCCGGATCACAAATCTTGTGCGCGGCCTCAGTCCGGCATTGCTATCTAGGCACTGGCGTACTCCGATCACGATTGGCAACCGTATTCGAAGAATACCCGCGATAATTCCGGCGTGATACATCCAGGCATGAATCACGTCCGGACGATAGTCGGAAACTGCCTGCATGACACGATGCGGCAGCGCAGCAAGCGAACGGCCACCGCGCCCAAGGTTCAAATCACGACAATCCCCCCCTCCGGCAAGCAACTCCGGCATCATCGCGCCGCCGGACATCGTCACAATACGGTGTTGCTCGCGCGATGGCGCAGTCGCTAGGGTTAGCAGCGCCTTCTCCGCGCCGCCCTGATCCAGCGTTGGGATCAGATGAAGAACGCGGGTCATGTCCGCGGCGGCCCCTCGCCGCCGCGGGCAAACGTCTCCCAAACCTTCGATATGAAGAGAATCGCCAACCCAACATAAGCCAGCCGCGTCATACTGGTGATCGAATACGCAACGTCATTGCGGTTGATGTAGAAAGCCAGAAAGGCACCGATCAGGACAACGGCATACCACATGAAGGATCGCGAGGGATTCTCGACAAATTTGGAGACTGCGATTAAGGCGAAATTCAGCAGGAACAAAAAGATTATAATTCCGGGAACGCCGAGCGCTGCATACCAATGCGCGTAGATATTAGACGCCATTCCGTATCGCACGGTTGGGAAAAGATATTCTTGAAAATGAAATCCCAAAGCGTAATTATTAATACCAAGAACCTTGTTTGAAAATGGCAATATAGCCAGAAATGAATGCACGAAGTAGCTAAATTTTACGCTAAAATCCCTTGCAAGGACTTCATTCAAAATTGTCTGTGTGATAAATGGTTCAGATTTAAAGATAGATGACTGTACCCCTCCTCCGTTCCCGAAGAAATTTTGCACGAGGTCGCCGCGACCCATCTTAACGGCTATATAGATCGACTTATACACAAACAAGAATATCGCCGTAAAAAACGTCGGAATTGCAAATTTTATCTTAAAATATTCCCGAATACCGTGCTTGCGAGCGAAGAGGGTCATGATCGCGATCACGGAGTTCGCTAGCTCCGATCTAAATCCCACGAAAACGATAAATGCCATCGAGGCAGCAGCTGGAATCCACAAAAAATATTTCCGTTGAACGAAAAATACAACGAAAGAAAACTGGGTCATTGTCGAAAATAGAATGTAACTTCTATCAAGGCCAGCAAGAACTGCGTCCTTATCGGGATTATAAAGCACATCTCCGCTTTGAGATAAAGTCATAATAAAAGACACGGCAAGTAACACTAAGATTACTATGTCAAGCTTTTGAGATGTTCTTGGTATTTTGAAATGAATTGATTTAGGATTATAGAAAAATCCAGCAATAATGAACGATAACAGTGCGATCGTCCAAACAGCGTATGTTCCATGAAATATAGGATCATTGGGAAGTTTATCTACCTGATAGGGGTTGAATACCCGTCCATAATAGCCTGGCAAAAAATAGATCATCGAGCCGATGAACGCAGCCGATACGAAATCGAACCGCCTTCTCTTGAAGAAGAAGAACCAGATACCCAGAGCCGAAACCACATAGAACAGAAAGATCATCATACGGCCTCACGAGCGCGCGATAAGCCGAGCGCCGCCGCATAGCGGTTCGCAGCGCGGCCTTCCGAGAACTCGGCCGCTCGGGATCGGATATCGACGGATAAGGGTTTGTCCAAACCACGAAGGAGGGCATCGCTCATCGCACAAGCATCCTCCGGCCCTACGAGCAGCCCCCATTTGCCACCTTCCAGGATTTCGGCTGCTCCCCCCGCGGCACTCGTCGCAACAACCGGCGTTCCACAAGCCATTGCTTGGATCAGCGCGCCCGGAAGGCCCTCACTTCTTGATGGCAAGACAAACAGGCTCGCACGGGCCATCGCCGCGAGCGGGTTGGCGATAAAGCCTGGGAGAGCAATGTCATCCGCGTATCCGGTTTCGCGAACCTGCGCTTCGAGCGCTGTGCGTTCCGTGCCTTCCCCATAGATGATGAGGCGGCAAGGACGTCTCGCTCGGGCGAGCGCGAACGCCTTGATGAGGATATCCATGCCCTTTTCGCGAGATAAACGGCCGACTGCCAAAATGACGGGAACGCCATTCCCATCGAGCCACGAATGTGGGGACGGCGCCTTCGCAAGAACGTCTATGTCAGATTTGAAAACTCCATTGTAGATCGTTGAGATCCTATCTTGCGGCACTCGGAAGAGTTCCGCCACATCGGAATTAAGGGCGTTGGCGACGGTTATGACCAAGTCGGCCCGACGGTACAAGTAACGGGCCATCGACATGGAGAGCCTCTGTCGCAGAGAGGCACCTCCGGTAATGGAGCCCTGACGAGGGCTGCCCCGTTCGCTTACCGCCAAGAATAGCCGTTGTCGGGAAAGGGTGTGCGCCAAAATCGCAATCACATTAGCATGGGTCATCGCGGACAGGAGAGCGGTTGGTTTGACCTTGCGCAGATAGGCGACAAAGCCGGGCAGTGCCCAGGCCACGGAGCGCGCCTTCAAATCGACGACATTTACCTCGGCGCCGATAATTTCCACAAACGGCCCTGTCGCGGACGCCAGAACGAGATCGATCTTATATCCTTCACGGGCAAGGCAATTTGCGAGATCTACAGTTGTTCGCTCGGCGCCACCACCTTCTAGGGAGGGCAGGAAAATCGCGGCATCGATTCTCGTACGCTGGTCTATCTGGCGAGGCATGCACGCGCTCTGGCTATCGACGCGATCACATGGGCGCGTACGTGCAGCGGATTGAGCATCACCATGGCCACTGCGTAAATTGCGGCACCCGTAATGATATCGAGTGCGAGTCCGGAAAAACCCCGCCCGGTGCCGAACAGTTTCAAAACGAATGCCATCAATCCGACAGACACGACTACACGCAGATGGTCCATCGTGAGGCCCGGCAACGGAAATCCTTTCTTTCGACTAATGAGTAGCGATAGCCCCAACCCGATGGCGGTGGCGATAACCGCTGCCAAAGCGGCGCCCCAGATTCCATCGCGCGGGATCAGAATCAGGTTACAGCCGATATTTGCGACCAGCGCCACGGCACTAGTCACTGCGCCGCCCAATGTCCATCTGGCCAATTGGAAGCTGAAGTCCGCATAAAACGCCTTCAACGTAATCAACAACGCGCTGATCGATATGAGGGGCATTACCTCCGCGGCGCCGTTTCGCAGGCTTTCTCCGACAATAACCTCTGCAAGCGGGCGCGCGACACAGGCGAGGCCGACAGCTGCAGGAAGGACGACGGCAAGCTGGACAACGGAATAGGTGTGCAGAATAGCTCGTGCTGGTTCCGTACCTTCAACATCGGCAGCAGCAATGATCCGCGGATAGTAGGCGAGGCTCAAGGCGCTGCCGATCGCGCCGATACAAAACTGCACCAGATCATAACCTACAGCATACATCGCAACCGCCCCGGGGCCTGAAAGCAGGCCGAGCAAGCCGCGATCCGCACTTGAGATCAACTGGGAAAGAGCTATCGACAGGGACAATGGCACACCATAGCGCAACATTGTCGTCATATCGGAGCGGACGATAGTCGCGCCCTGCGCGCGCCATACCCAGGAACTAAAGCGTGGAACAATGGCCAGGACGCCCCATCCGAACGCCATCACGCAAATCACCCAGGCTGCCGATCCGGTCAGCCAAGCCGCGAGTCCGCCAAGGCAGACGTTGATCGCTGCGCGCGAACTCATCAGGGCAACATAATCGATAGCACGCCCCTCGAGGTTGAGTATCGAACTAGCAAGTTCGATCCAGGCATAGGCTGCGAGGAGCAGCCCCCCCCCGAGCAGGAGCGCAGCGTCGACTTTGGTGTCGACTGCCTCGTATATGAGCAACACACAGATGATCGACGCAATGAACGAACTTGCGAAACCCACAATGGCGGCGCGGAAAAGTCTGGATGGATCGGAGCGCAACGAAGCGAATGAACGGTAAACGGCCTTGCTGTTCCAAGTGAAAATGATAGAGTTTAACATCGTGACTGCGGCAATCACAAGTGCATACAAGCCGTATTCGGTTGGCGTCAGCGCCCTGGTGAGAACGGCGATTGCTGCAACGCTAAGCATTCCCGGTAGAACTCGCCCGATTAGGTAAACCAGACTTTGACCAAGCATAAACCAGACAGCTCTTTTTGGGGGACGTGGGCGAATCGCCTCCGAGCCTTCACCAAGTACTCATCGCCGAGACGCGAGCCGGCCGCAAAGCAGAATTTGCAAACTGACGCAAGCGGCCGGATCGGCCGCAGAGGTGTTTTACGGATGATTCCGTGGGTGTCTTCGTTTGGGGTCAAGTTTCTCCTTTGGCCAGAACGGGCAAGCGCGGCTTCGCGCGCGATCAACGTGGACAACTTCGGCGCTGTCGGCGATGGTATCGCGAACGATCGCGGCGCGCTAACACGGGCGCTTGCAGCGTGGCAAATTCAAGGCGGCCGATTGGAGTTCACACCCGGGAAAACCTATTGGCTCGGGTCAGTCGACCGAGAATCGGATATGTTCTTGATTCCCCAATTGCCACCGGGAGCCGCTCTCATTGGAAACGGGGCAACGTTAGTCGTGGGGGTAAGCGGTCTGAAAACCAGGCTTTTTCTGTTCCGGTTCCACCTTTTCGAAGGTCTTTTGATCGAAGGCCTGAATATCCAGGGAATAGGTGGAGATTCACGCATAAATTGGCAAGGCACGTATTTTTGCACGCTGGACGGGGCGCTACCAGGACGCGCGCTTAATTTTAGCTTAAGGAATGTGGAAGTCCGCGATTGCGTGGCCATGCTCTACGTGGGCGGCGGCATCATCCGCGTAAGCGGGATCACAATTCACTCCTGCTCGGCGATCCGATGCTATTACGGCCTGGTGTTTCACGAGAACGGCGACGAAGTGGAGGCCGCCTTCTCTGCGATTGATTGCCGTCGCGCATATTTCCCCTATGGCGTCAACTATCATCGGGTGAGCATTGATGTAGCGCACGGCAGTACGTTCCCCGGTGCCAACGCATGCATTTTGATCAAACGATATACTCTCGACACGCGCGACATTGTCGTCACGGCAAATTTCAAGGGCCCTGAATTTCCCTGGAAATCGGCCGTTAAACTTGAACTACAGAACGATGCAAGTGCGGCAATCGAAGGCGTGACAATAGACGCGGTCGTCTGTGATCCGCCACGACAACTCGCTATGGCGGCATTGTCGTTTTCTGACCTGTCCTCCGAAGGCGTGCCGTACAGGGGTCGCGAGAAGCATGAATTTTCTGGGATCGCATTTTCATGTAGGGGATTTCCGACGAGTTCGTTGCTAGTGGAGAATGAGACGCCGCAATGCGCTCAGGCGACAGTGACTGTTGATCCTGCGCAGATTCGAGAGGGCCGAGTTGGTCCCGCGGTGAATCTTGTTGCGATGTCTGCCCGAAGCGGTTAGTGGCGCCCGATCCGATGATGTTGAGGCTCCTCCGCGTGTGATCTCCATCGGCTTCACTTGAAGAACTGCGTCGGTTAGAGCGGATCGACATTCGGGGTTCCCAAGGGGATGGATGTCTGATTCAGTCCGTGTTTTGGCATGGAGCTGATGATGGGGACGAAGCGGTTCAGCCGCTGGTGCGATGCCGAATGTGGGAGCGGGTGTTCGCGTCGTTGGTCGTCGATCGCAACAACACCTGATGCTCGCAGCACGATCGTTCGGGCACATCAGCAAGCGGCGAGCGGAAAATGGGGGCCAGGGATCGGGCGCTGGAGCGTTCCCGAAGTGCACTGACCGCCAAGGTTCCCATGCTCGCCGACACGCTCGGCCGGCCATTGCGCGTCATCATCACTGCCGGCCAGGTTGGCGACCATCACCACTGGCCTAGCACTACTTTGGCAGATTATTGGGATTGATGGTTTTGCGGCAATGAGGGCAGCGGACTGATGGTGGTTGCGCGAGTGCGGCGAGGATTGCCTGGCGGACAGCGGGTAAGCTCGGCTGCGGGGTGGTCCGAGGATTCTTTTTTCCCCTCGCGCCTAGTTGAGCCGGCGGGATTGGAGGAAAGCGTAGGCGATCATCGTCATGAGCGCGTGTCGGTGCAAGCCCGTCCACGAGCGGCCCTCGAAGTGGTCGAGACCGAGTTCTTCCTTGAGTTGCTGATGTCCCTGCTCGCAGACCCAGCGGGCCTTGATGGCGCCGGCCAGCTGCTTGAGCGGCGTATCGGCGGGCAGGTTGGACAGGTAGTATTTGCGCTCTCCGGTCGAGCGGTACTCGCCAATGACTCATACCTCCTCGCCAGACAGATGCTGTGCGCCCATGTCCCGGATGCGCTGCGGCGGACCGTCTGCAACTCGGACCCGGACGGCGGCGAAGCGCGCGGAGAGATGCCCTTTGGTGCCGCGCCGCCAACTGACCGTCCGGCATCGAGCCGTCTCCAGCATGGCCTGCGCGGTGATCGACTTCACCTCAGGGATGTGCCGCTGGCGGGGACGGCCACGGTCGACGACCGGGAAGATCATCGCCACGTCGGCGAGATAGACCTTCTGCTTGAATGGTATGCCGAAAGTGGAACTTCCTGCAAGCCCTGTCGGAACGGTGGAGAGGCCATAGCCGGCATCGGCAAGCACGCAGCCGAAGCGCACGCCTGCCGCACGGACTCGGTCGATCTCGGCCAGCGCGATCTCCGGCTTGACCCTGTAGGCACGATGATCGTCGGGCACACCGGCGCGGTCGAGCCGGGTGGGATCGCTCGTCCAGCTCTCCGGCAGAAATAGCCGCAAGCCGACCATGACCGGCGCCTCGCCCGATGCCAGCGTCAGCGACACCAGCGTCTGACAGTTGGCGTTCTTCCCCAGCGCCGACACATATTGCGGTGCGGCGCCGATCGAGTGACGTCTCTTCTTGGGCAGCGCGGTATCGTCAACGATCAGCCAGGCAGCGTCACCGCCCACCATCCGGTCGGCTGCGGTGAGCAGCACCGTCTCCAGCAGTGCGGCATCCCACACGCCGCTCGCGATGAAACGATGCAACCGATCATAGCTGACATCCCCATCACGCGCCGCCATGGGCTGTACGTTCTTGCGATCACCGGGACCGATCAGTCCGGCGACATAAGCCGGGCACATCCGGGCCCGGGTCTTGTGTCGCAGCGCTGCGGACAAACGGCGTCAGCCAGCCTCGAGATCGCGACGCCAATCCCCTTTCATCGCCAGCCTCCATGAAAGCTGGCTCTCTATGAATCGCCCGCCCCCATGGGAATCCCAAAAATCATAAGTCTGTCAAAGTAGTGCTAGGCTCAGGATCTGTAATTTGCAGTAGCTCGGCGGCGGTCCCTTGAGGGTTTCAAGGATCTGTCCGCACTCGCCGATCTGGATCGGTGGTGCTGTATCAGGTCTCACAAGGTCGGGCGTTG
>Ga0164242_10009251_pt1 | contig 10644 bp, 9 predicted proteins | sample OricomgcompostMG_FD_108783 | JGI IMG/M metagenome (GOLD analysis project Ga0164242, IMG submission 108783) | Miracle-Growth compost microbial communities from Emeryville, California, USA - Original compost - Miracle growth compost (MG) ... | reverse complement strand
TTGTGCAACCGATCGCCGGACATCACGATCGCAGGCGGTGGTCCGTGCCGCCTCGCGTGGTGGGTGCGGACCGGTGCCGCCGCCCACCACCGATCGGAGGAACCGCTGATGGAACGCCTCTCGCTGGACACGCTGCCGGCACATCCGACGGGCAACTTCGCGCTGCCCGCGGTCGACCCGAGGAGCCTGTCGATCGGCCTGGTGCACCTCGGCATCGGCGCCTTCCATCGTGCCCACCAGGCGGTGTTCACCGAGGTGTCGGCCGCTGCGACCGGTGACGACCGGTGGGGCGAGTTCGCCGTCACCGGGCGTTCGGCCGCAGTGGTCGACCAGCTCGCCCCGCAGGACTGTCTCTACGGCGTGCTGACCAGGTCGGCCGATCGGGCGAGCCTGCGGGTCGTGGGCGGCGTCCGCTCCGTGGTCAACGGTGGCGCGGACCCGGCGGTGACCTGTGCCGCGCTGATGACGGCCGCGGTGCAGGTCGTGACGCTGACCATCACCGAGAAGGGCTATCCCCGCGCTGCCGACGGCGGGCTGGCCACCGGGACCGAAGCGGTCACGGCGGACGCTGCCGCAGCCCGGGCCGTCCTCGCCGGTCACCCTCCCGGCCGCGCCGGGTCCGCCGTCGGGCTGCTCACGGCGGGGCTCGCCGGCCGGTTCCGTGCCGGAGCCGAGCCGATCAGTGTGCTCAGCTGCGACAACCTGCCCGGCAACGGTGCTGCGCTCGCCCGGCTGGTGCACGAGCTCGCGGAGCTGGCCGGCGCCGACGGCTTCGCCGACTGGCTGCAGCGGTCGGTGACCTTCCCGTCCACCATGGTCGACCGGATCGTCCCGGCCACCACGGACCGCGACCGTGCGGAAGCAGCCCGGTTGCTGCAGTTGCGCGACGACGCGGTGGTGGTCGCCGAACCGTTCGGACAGTGGGTGATCGAGGACCGGTTCGCGGCCGCACGCCCGGCCTGGGAGATGTCGGGGGCGACGCTCGCCACCGACGTGGCGCCATACGAGAAGGCCAAGCTGCGGATGCTGAACGGCACGCATTCGCTGCTGGCCTACCTCGGGGCGCTGCGCGGCCACCGGACCATCGCCGCGGCCGTCGCCGACGAGTCGCTGGCGGCGGCGGCGCGTGGGCTGCAGGTCGAGGATGCGCTGCCGACGCTGCAGGCACCGCCCGGTCTGGATCTGAGGGGGTATGGCGCGCAGATCCTGGACCGCTTCGCCAATCCGCACCTGCGACACACCACCACCCAGGTCGCCATGGACGGCTCGCAGAAGTTGCCGGTCCGGGTTCTGGGCACCGCGCGTGACCGGTTGCGCGCGGGAGCGGTGCCGCACCACTGCGCGCTCGCGGTCGCGGCGTGGATGGTCTATGTGCACCGGGGCCTGGAAACCGCCGAGCTGCCGCTGAACGATCCGTTGGCGCCGGTCCTGCGCGAGCACGCGGCCGGGCCGTCGGACCGGCTCGCCGACCGGATGTTGCGGATCGAGCAGGTCTTCGACGCCGAGCTCGCCGAGGACGAGCGTTTCCGCGACGCGGTGCGCAGCGCCACGGCGGATCTGCTGGCCCGGAACACCGCAGCGTCCCCCCGACGTTGAGCCAGATGTACCGGTGGCGCCTGTCCACATACACTGCTGCCAGGCAACACGCGTCACAGTCGTTCATCAACCGTTAGGGGCTGCCATGGCATCCAACCCGGTGTTCAACCGGTTCAACGACGACCTGTCCAAGGGCCGGTTGACCGGTGGGCAGCCGCACTACGGCCAGTTCAGCACGCCGGAGCAACAGCAACAGGCGCGCTACGGCTATCCGGCCCCCGAGCAGGGTTACCCGCAGCAGGGTTACCCGGGTTACCCGCCGCAGGGTCAGGTCGGCCAGCCGGCTCCGGACCTGGAGAAGATGTACGGCGCACCCGCCGCGACGGCCACCCAGTCCGGGCGGATGACCCTGGACGACGTGGTCACCAAGACCCTCGGTCTGTTCGGGGTGCTGCTGGTCTTCGCGGCGGTCGGCTGGTTCGTCGGCAAGGAGAACCAGGGCGCGGGGATGGCGCTGTGGCTCGGCGGCATGTTCGTCGGCCTGGCGATCGGCTTCGTGATCTCCTTCAAGCGCGTCATCTCGGTGCCGCTGATCCTGGCGTATGCCGTCTGCGAAGGCCTTTTCGTGGGCGCGGCCAGCGGCTTCTTCAACACCGTCTACCCGGGCATCGTCGCGCAGGCCGTGCTCGCGACGCTGTGTGTCTTCGCCGGCATGTTCGCCGGCTGGAAGTTCGGCCTGATCCGGGTCACCGAGCGCTCCCGCAAGATCTTCGGCCTGATGGTGATCGGCTACCTGCTCTTCGCCCTCGTCAACTTCGCGCTGGTCATGACCGGTGTGATGAGCAACCCCTTCGGCGTCGGCGGCAGCGGTCCGCTGGGCATCGTCATCAGCGTCTTCGCCGTCGGGCTCGCGTCGTACTCCCTCGCGGTCGACTTCGACTCCATCCAGCGCGGCGTCAACGCCCGCCTGCCGGAGAAGTACTCCTGGCTGATGGCCCACGGCCTGCTGGTGTCGGTCGTCTGGCTCTACATCGAACTGCTGCGCCTGTTCGCCCGCATCCAGAGCCGTTGACCTCGGCGACACCCAGCACCACCGAGATCGAGCACGTGATCCCCTGGATCACGTGCTCGACCTCTTCGCGGTCCCCGGCGACCTCCAGCCGCTGCCCGGCGGCCAGGGCGACAGTGTGCTCGCCGGTGACCTGGTGCTCAGTCCCGGACGGGATCCGCTGATCGCGGCTGCGCTGAGCCCGCTGCTCGCCCGGCTGGCGGTCGGTCTCGACACCCGGCCACGACGGGAGCTGCGCATCGCGATGCCCATCCCCGCACGCGACGGCAGCTGGGTGGTCGACGGCTGGTCGGCGAGCCGCTACGAGCCGGGCAGCCGCACCTGCAGCGACGCGGCGGTGGTGCGCGCCACGGGATTCCTGCTGCACGCCGAGCTGGCGCTCGCGGTCGGGGAGTGGCCGCTCGCGGCGCAGGCGCCGCGCAACCGGTGGGACCGGGCGGCGCGCATCGCCTTCGGTGACCGGAGGCCCGGGTCGGGCGAATACCTCACCGACCAGGCGGCGTTCGCACGGGAACTGCTGGCGCTGCGCACCGACGAGGAGATCGGCGCGGGGCAGTTGGTGCACGGGGACCTGGCCGGCAACGTGCTGTTGGACGCCGCCGACGTCCCGGTCGTCATCGACTTCGCGCCCTACTGGCGCCCGGTGCGCTGGGCCGACGCGGTGTGCGTGCTCGACCTGGTGATGTGGTTCGGCGCCGACCGGTCACTGCTGCGGGACTGGACGGTCGGCGCGACCCGGCAGGCGATGCTGCGTGCCGCGATCTACCGGGTGCTCTCCGATCGCGACCCGGACCTGGCGCACTACCGCAGGACACTGGACGCGGTGCTGTCAGGGCAGTGAGCGTCGCAGCTGCGTCAGACCGCGCGACACCTGCTCGTCGAGGCCGGCGCGGCGCGCGTCATACACCATGACGGTGAGCTGATCGAGCAGCGTCGCCGGCCCCAGATCCGGGATGCCCAGCGGCGCGCGGCCGGCGCTCGCCCGGGTCGCGTCGGCCAGCTGCTGCGCGAGCTGCCGCACCAGTGGCGCGTGTTCGGCCGCGGCGGCTTCGGGGAGTTCACCCCAGCGCCGCCGGATCCGGCGCAGTTCGGTCGCGATGTCGTCCACCCGCACAGGGTATGGCGCCCGCCGCCGGATTCGGGCCCGGGCCGACCGGGCGTTTACGGTGGACGGGTTCATCGCCCGTCGTCGCCAGGAGGTCTGTTCCATGTCCGCTGCGAGTCCGGTGGGGAGGTCGGTCGCGCGCGAACTCACTCTTCGCGGCATCGTCATCGGTGGCCTGATCACGCTGGTCTTCACCGCCGCGAACGTCTACCTGGGCCTCAAGGTCGGGCTGACCTTCGCCACGTCGATCCCGGCAGCGGTCATCTCGATGGCGATCCTGCGCTACTTCGCCGACCACTCGGTGGTCGAGAACAACATCGTGCAGACCATCGCGTCGGCGGCGGGGACCTTGTCGGCGATCATCTTCGTGCTCCCCGGGCTGGTCATCGTCGGCTGGTGGCAGGGGTTCCCCTACTGGACCACGATGGCCGTCTGTCTGGTCGGGGGCGTGCTCGGGGTGGCGTATTCGATCCCGTTGCGGCGCGCCCTGGTGACCGGCTCGGACCTGCCCTACCCGGAGGGTGTCGCCGGCGCGGAGGTGCTGCGGGTCGGGGACACCAGTGAGGGCGCCGAGGAGAACCGCCGGGGGCTGCGCGTCATCGTCGTCGGCTCGCTCACCGCGGTCGGCTTCTCGCTGCTGGCCGCGATGAAGCTGGTCAGCAACTCCTTGCAGAAGGTCTTCCATCTCGGTGGCGGCGGCACGATGGTCGGCTCGAGTCTGTCGCTCGCGCTGATCGGCGTGGGCCACCTCGTCGGCCTGTCCGTCGGGATCGCCATGGTGATCGGCGTGCTGATCTCGTTCGGCGTGATGCTGCCGATCCGCACCGCAGGGCACCTGCCCGCGCACGGTGACATCACCGGGGTGGTGACCCAGACGTTCGGGACGGACGTGCGCTTCATCGGCGCGGGCGCGATCGCGGTCGCCGCGGTCTGGACGCTGCTGAAGATCATCGGCCCGATCGTGCGGGGCATCAAGGACGCGATCGTCTCCAACCGTTCGCGCCGCGCCGGTGACGAACGCGAGGTCACCGAGCGGGACATGCCGATCACGATCGTCGCCGGCATCATCCTGGTCTCGTTGATCCCGATCGCGGTGCTGCTGTGGGGCTTCGCCCACGACACCGCGCTGCGCGGCAGTCTCACCGGCCTCATCGTGCTCAGCCTGGTCTTCGTGCTGGTGATCGGTCTGGTCGTCGCGTCGGTCTGCGGCTACATGGCAGGGCTCATCGGGTCCTCCAACAGCCCGATCTCCGGTGTCGGCATCCTGGTGGTGCTGGCCGCGGCGCTGCTGATCAAGGCGGTGCACGGCGGTGGCAGCGGGGCACAGGCCGAGTCGCTCGTGGCATTCACACTCTTCACCGCGTCGATCGTCTTCGGTGTCGCCACCATCTCCAACGACAACCTGCAGGACCTCAAGACCGGTCAGCTGGTCGGGTCGACGCCCTGGAAGCAGCAGGTCGCCCTCGTCATCGGAGTCGTCTTCGGGTCGCTGGTGATCCCGCCGGTGATGCAGTTGATGAACAACAGCTTCGGATTCTTCGGCGCTCCGGGTGCCGGCAAGGACGCGCTCGCCGCGCCGCAGGCGTCGCTGATCGCGGCCCTGGCCAAGGGTGTGTTCGGTGGCTCCCTCAACTGGGGGCTGATCGGGCTGGGCGCCGCCGTCGGCGTCGCGGTGTTCGTGATCGACGAGGTGCTGGCCAGGACGACCCGGCAGTTGCGACTGCCACCGCTCGCGGTCGGCATGGGCATGTACCTCCCGGTGTCGCTGACCCTGATGATCCCCGTCGGTGCCGTGATCGGCACGCTCTACAACCGCTGGGCCGACCGGAACACCACCAGTCCCGAGCGCGTCAAGCGGCTGGGCGTGCTGCTCGCGACCGGCTTCATCGTGGGTGAGAGCCTCTTCGGGGTGTTCCTCGCAGCGGTGGTCGCGGCGACGAGCAACGAGAACCCGCTGGCCGTCGTCGGCGACGGCTTCCTGCACTGGTCGGAGTGGCTCGGCGCGTTGCTGTTCGTCGTCCTGCTGGTCGCCACCTATCAGTGGACGCGCCGTGTCGCGACGGCCGGCGACAGCACCGTCCGGACCAAGGCCTGAGTGTCGCTGCACGCATCGGCCCCGGAGCACGAGATGTGCTCCGGGGCCGAAGTCGTATGGCGTGCCGGTGGTTACGACAGGCGCTCGTAGATGATCGCCATACCCTGACCGCCGCCGACGCACATGGTCTCCAGGCCGAAGGTGCCGTCGACCTCCCGCAGTCCGTTGAGCAGCGTCGTGGTGATGCGCGCGCCGGTCGAGCCGAAGGGATGGCCGAGCGCGATCGCGCCGCCGTGGACGTTGAGCTTGTCGAAGTCCATGCCGAGGTCGTCGGCGGACGGCAGCACCTGCGCGGCGAACGCCTCGTTGATCTCGTAGAGGTCGAGGTCGGCGATCGTCATACCGGCCCGTTGCAGCGCCTGGCGGGACGCCTCGACCGGGCCGAGGCCCATGATCTCGGGGGAGAGCGCCGAGACACCGGTTGCGACGACCCGGGCCAGCGGTGTGATGCCGAGGTCCTTGGCCTTGGTGTCGCTCATGACGACCAGGGCTGCGGCGCCGTCGTTGAGGGGGCAGCAGTTGCCCGCGGTGACGGTGCCGTTCTCGCGGAACACCGGCTGCAAGGCGCCGACCTTCTCCAGCGTGACGCCCGCGCGGGGCCCGTCGTCGGTGCTGACGACGGTGCCGTCCGGCAGAGTCACCGGCGCGATCTCCCGGGCGAAGAAGCCGCTGGCGATCGCCTGCTCCGCACGGTTCTGGCTGCTCACGCCCCACTCGTCCTGCCGCTCGCGGCTGATGCCGCGGAAGGTGGCGACGTTCTCGGCGGTCTGGCCCATCGCGATGTAGATGTCCGGGAGCTGACCGTCCTCGCGCGGGTCGGTCCAGGTCGTGTTGTCCTGCGCGATCTGCGCGGTCCGGGCCACGGCGTCGGCGAACTTCGGGTTCTGCCAGTCGGCCTTGCTGCCGCCGGCGCCGGAGAAGTCGGCGTAACGCGACACGCACTCGACGCCGGCGGAGACGAAGATGTCGCCCTCCCCGGCCTTGATCGCGTGCGCGGCCATCCGGGTCGTCTGCACGGAGGAGGAGCAGAAGCGGTTGACGGTCGCACCGGGCAGGTGGTCCCAGCCGCCGAGCACGGCCACCACGCGAGCCATGTTGCTGCCGTGCTCCGCCCACGGCTCGGCGCAGCCCAGGTAGAGGTCCTCGACGAGGGTGGGGTCCAGGTCGGGGACCTGGGCGAGGGCGGCCCGGACGGCCTGCACACTGAGGTCGTCGGGACGGATGTCCTTCAGCGATCCCTTGAACGCGCGCCCGATCGGCGTGCGGGCCGCGGCGACGATGACTGCTTCGGGCATGAGGTCCTCCGTTGTTGCTGGGAGCCCGCCGGCCTCGATGCCGACGGATGTTACCGATCAGTAGATGGCTTGGGGTGAAGTCTAGGGCGGTTGCCCGTGGCCCGATCGGCCGGTCAGTCGCGCAACGCCTCGGCGGCAGCCGCGATGACCTCGGCATCGCCGCCCTGGCCCGGCTTCCACGGCTCGGTCAGGCCGTCACCGGCATACCGCGGAATGACGTGCACGTGGAAGTGGAAGACGGTCTGCCAGGCCGCGGAGCCGCAGCAGTTGAGCAGGTTGACGCCGTCGGCGCCGAGTGCCTGCTCGGCGCGCTTGGCGATCTCCTGGGCCTTGACCATCACCGTGGCCAGGTCGGCCGGGTCGATCGTGGTCACGTCCTGCGTATGGCGCTTGGGTATGACGAGGGCGTGCCCCCGGGTCGCCGGGTTGACGTCCATGAAGACGAAAGTGTCGTCGTCCTCGGCGACCTTGGTCGACGGGATCTCGCCCGCGACGATCTTGCAGAAGATGCAGTCGGTGTCGGTGGCCATGAGGTCGACTCTAATGCGCGGCGCCGGTGTCGGTTTCCGGGTTGGCGTCTGCCGGCTCGGCGGCGGCGCCGTGCGTGTCCGCGGACGGTGCCGAGGTGTCGAGAGCCGCCGGCTCCTCGGCCTTGGCGGTGTCGTCGCCTTCCGGCAACGGCTGGCGGTGGCGGCGCAGCAGCACCGCCCACGGACCGCGCGCGTTGCGCGCCACTCCCTTCACCTGGGTGCCGGACACCTCGGTGCCGGGGTCGCGCGCTGCCCTGCGGGCGGCCGACGAGACCGGACGGACGGCCTCGCCGCGCAGCCGGTCCGGTTTGCGGCCGGTGTCCGGCGAGGTCTGCCCGAGCGCGTCCAGCACGCTGGGCAGCAGGGCCGACGCGGCCCGCGCGTAGCCGGCGGCCGACGGATGGAACCTGTCCTTGGAGAACATCACCGAGGGGCTGTCGGAGAACTCGTGACCGAGCAGGTCGCCCAGGGAGACGGTGCGCCCGCCGAGCTCGACGACCGCCACGGTCTGCGCGGCAGCCAGGTGGCGCGACCAGCGCCGGGCGAGCTGGCGCAGCGGTGGCGGGACCGGTTTGATCACCCCCAGATCCGGGCAGGTCCCCACGACGACCTCGCTGCCGGCGTCGCGCAGGCGGCGGACCGCCTCGGCCAGATGCGCGACGGCGTCCGTCTGGGACAGGCGGCTGGTGACGTCGTTGGCGCCGACCATGATCAGGGCGACATCGGGGTGCGGCACCTGCTGCAGCGCTTGGTCCAGCTGGGCGTCCAGGTCGGGTGAGGTCGCTCCGACGACGGCGACGTTGGTCAACTGCACGGGCCGGCCGGCGAACGCCGCCACCGCGGCCGACACGATCGCGCCCACCGTCTGGTTGGGCTTGTCGGCGCCCATGCCCTTGGCAGTGGAGTCACCCAGCACGAGCAGCTGGATCGGGTCGCCGGGGGCCGCGCCATACATCCCGTTGTCGTCGGGCGCGCCGTCGAACGGCTGGCCCACGACGCGCCGTGCGATCGCGGCCTCACCCTTGAGCACACCCCAACCGCCGAGGAATCCCGCGGCCCCGATGCCCGCGCTGCCTGCGACATAGGTGGCCGCCTTGCGTGCCATCGATGCCCGACTCACCGCTGGTCCACCCGCTCTCCGCCGTCGTTCGCCTGTGTGCTGCTGTCGATCGTGCCGTGGAGTCCAATGCTCTCATTGCAGCGCACGTCGCGTCGGAGGGACCGACAGGACGGGTGCCGCCGCGATCCGCCATCTGAGACGATCGAGGCATGAAATTCGCTGAGCACATTGTGGATCTGGTGGGCGGCACGCCCTTGGTGCGGTTGTCGAAGGTCACCGAGGGCATCGCCTGCACGGTGCTGGCCAAGGTCGAGTACGTCAACCCGGGCGGGTCGGTCAAGGACCGCATCGCGCTGCGGATGATCGAGGCGGCCGAGGCGTCAGGGGCGCTGCAGCCCGGCGGCACGATCGTCGAGCCGACCTCCGGCAACACCGGCGTGGGCCTGGCCCTCGTCGCGCAGCGCAAGGGTTATCGGTGCATCTTCGTGTGCCCGGACAAGGTCAGCGAGGACAAGCGCAACGTGCTCAAGGCGTATGGCGCACAGGTCGTCGTCACCCCGACCTCGGTCCCGCCTGAGCACCCCGACTCCTACTACAGCGTGTCCGACAAGCTGGCGGCCGAGACCCCGGGCGGATGGAAACCCGACCAGTACTCCAACCCCGAGGGGCCCAACTCCCACTACCACTCCACCGGTCCGGAGATCTGGGCGGACACCGACGGTGCGCTCACCTCGTTCGTCGCGGGGATCGGCACCGGCGGCACGATCACCGGCACCGGCCGCTACCTGCGCGAGGTGTCCGCGGACCGCGCGGGCGGCCGGGTGAAGATCATCGGCGCCGACCCCGAGGGCTCGGTCTACTCCGGCGGCACGGGTCGCCCCTACCTCGTCGAGGGCGTCGGCGAGGACATGTGGCCGCGCGCCTACGACCCGCAGGTCGTCGACGAGGTCATCGCGGTGAGCGACGCGGAGTCGTTCGCGATGACGCGCCGGTTGGCCCGCGAGGAGGGCCTGCTCGTCGGCGGTTCCTGCGGTATGGCGGTCGTGGCCGCCCTGCGGCATGCGGCGACGCTGCCGGCCGAAGCCACCGTCGTCGTGCTGCTGCCGGACTCCGGGCGCGGCTACCTGTCGAAGATCTTCGACGACGACTGGATGAGCAGTTACGGCTTCCTGCCCGGCCAGGCGGAGGAGACGACCGTCGGCGCCGTGCTCGCCGCCAAGGCGGGGAGCATGCCCGCGCTGGTGCACACGCACCCGAACGAGACGATCCGCGACGCCATCGAGATCCTGCGCGAATACGCGGTCTCGCAGATGCCGGTGGTCAAGGCCGAGCCGCCGGTGATGGCCGGCGAGGTCGCCGGCTCGGTCAGTGAGCGTGAGTTGCTCGATGCCTTGTATGCCGGCACGGCGCACCTCGCCGACCCGGTGGAGCGCCACATGGAGGCGCCGCTGCCGATGATCGGTGCCGGCGAACACGTGGCGGCGGCGCGCGACCTGTTGACCAAGCACGACGCACTGATGGTGGTGCAGGACGGGAAGCCGGTCGGCGTGCTCACCCGCGCCGACCTGCTCAACCTGCTCGTCGACTAGCCCGTCCGCGGACCGAGTGGTCGGTGGAGCGGAGCGGGGGAGGTGTACCGAGGCCGGAGCTGCCAAATCCGCGGGATTGCGCCGATTTGGCAGTTCCCCCGTCGGTGGTCTACTGTTCTTCATGTCAGCCCAACGGGGCGGCGGACGAAGAGCGAAAGCCCTTCGTCAAGCGCCTGCGGAAGACTGGCCGATCGGATTTTGCGTCCGGACGGTCACCTGCTAAGCTGACAACGTCGCTCGGAGCCAAGTGCGCGAGAGTCGAGATCGCTTCAGATCCCGGCTTGCCGCCCAAGAGACGAGCGGAACAACCAAGAAGCTAGTTCTTGTCGATGTGCGACGCGTGTCGTGCGGGGGCAGGTGCCTGG